>Ga0187893_10001682_pt1 | contig 51927 bp, 54 predicted proteins | sample MA1701074metaG_FD_139574 | JGI IMG/M metagenome (GOLD analysis project Ga0187893, IMG submission 139574) | White microbial mat communities from a basaltic lava cave in the Kipuka Kanohina Cave System on the Island of Hawaii, USA - MA170107-4 metaG ... | reverse complement strand
GGATCGCGCTCCGGGAGCAACGGCAGTTTGTGCAATAATCTCGGGCCATCATGAGCAAGGCAAGTCCCACCGTGGACCTGACCGCACGCATCACCCGGCACTTCGAGGAAAGCGCACGGGTGAAGATGGAGGCGGTGCGCGCGCTCGCCGATCCGCTCAAGCGGGCGGCCGAGCGCATGGTGCAGTGCCTGATGGCCGAGGGCAAGATCATGGACTGCGGCAACGGCGGCTCGGCCGCCGACGCGCAGCACTTCGCCGCCGAGCTGCTCAACCGCTTCGAGATGGACCGCCCGGGCCTGGCCGCCTTCGCGCTGACCACCGACTCGTCCACCTTGACGTCGATCGCCAACGACTTCGACTTCGAGCAGGTGTTCTCCAAGCAGGTGCGCGCGCTGGGGCAGCCGAACGACCTGCTGCTGGCGATCTCCACCAGCGGCAACTCGCGCAACGTCATCGAGGCGATCCAGGCCGCGCACGACCGTCAGGTGGGCGTGGTGGCGCTCACCGGCAAGAATGGCGGCATGATCGGGGAACTCCTCAACCCCGGCGACATCCATCTGTGTGTTCCGCACGCGAACACCGCTCGCATCCAGGAAGTGCATATCCTCTGCCTGCACTGCCTGTGCGATGCAATCGACTGCTTGTTACTTGGAGTGGAGTGACATATGCACATACGCGACATCGCTATCGTTGGTTTGCTGGTCCTGGTTCCCCTGCTGCACGGCTGCTTCGTGGCCGCAGCGGCCGGCGTCGGCGCCACCGCCCTGATGGCGGAGGACCGGCGCAGCAGCGGCATCTACCTGGAAGATCAGAATATCGAAATGAAGCTGCGCAGCGCGATCCGCGAAAAGTACAGCGGCAACGGCCAGCTGGAGGTCAATGTGACCAGCTACAACCGCTTCGTGCTGCTCAGCGGCGAGGTGCCGAGCGAGGAGGTCAAGAAGGACGTGGGCGTGATCGCGCTCGGCGTTGAGAACGTGCGCAACGTTCAGAACGAGGCCGTCGTCGCGCCCCGGGCGAGCCTGGGCCAGAGCTCGGCCGATACCTTGACCACCTCCAAGGTGAAGAGCCGCTTCATGACCGAGAACAAGTTCCAGGCCAACCACGTCAAGGTCGTCACGCGCGGCGACGTGGTCTACCTGATGGGCCTGGTCACCCCCAAGGAAGCCGACGACGCCACCGAGATCGCGCGCACCACCGGCGGCGTGCAGAAGGTGGTGCGGGTGTTCGAGATCACCGAGAACCCCTGACCCGGCCGTACATCCGCAGCGCGGCCTCGCGCGCCCGCGCGTGGTCCACGATCGGCGCGGGATAGTCGCGGCCGATGTGCAGGCCGGCCTGCACCTGCTGCGCCTCGCTCATGGTCCAGGGCGCGTGCACGAAACGCTCGGGCACGCGTCCCAATTCGGGCAGGTCCAGGCGGATGAACCTGCCGTGCGGGTCGAAGCGCTGCGACTGCCGCACCGGATTGAAGATGCGAAACCAGGGCTGCGCCAGCGCGCGCGCCACGGCGAGGTCGCGCTCGATGGCCGGCGGTTCGTAGTCGTGGTTGGCGTCGTCGATCCGCGGCGCCATCGGCTGTTCCTGTCCTAGTCACAACGAGCTTCGATCTCGCGAATATCCCGTTCACTGCGCGGGACGTCAATATCGTCCGGGACGAATCCGGCGAGATGGTCAAGCGGCGGCGCGCCCGGCACGCCGGCGCCCGAAGCGACCTTCACCCGCCACGCCCTTACCGTGCGCGGTCGCGGCCCGGTATGATGCAGAGGCGATGAGGGCCGCCGACTTCGAAGCCAAGATCTGCCCGCCCGAGCGCCTGGCGCCGCGGCTGGAGGGGCCGGCGCGCCCGCTGGTGTTCACCAACGGCGTGTTCGACATCCTGCACCGCGGCCACGTCACCTACCTCGCGCAGGCCCGCTCGCTGGGGGCCAGCCTGCTGCTAGCGCTCAACAGCGACGCCTCGGCCAGGCGGCTGGGCAAGGGTGAAAACCGCCCGTTCAACACGGTCGAGGACCGCGCCGCCGTGGTGGCGGCGCTGGAATCGGTGGATCTGGTAACCTGGTTCGACGAGGACACGCCGTACGAGCTGATCCTCGCCTGCCGCCCGCAGGTGCTGGTCAAAGGCGGGGATTGGCCGATCGACCAGATCGTCGGCGCATCGGAGGTGCAGTCCTGGGGCGGCAAGGTGCACGCCATTCCGCTTCTGTTCGACCGCTCGACCACCCGCCTCGTGGCCCGCATCCGCGGCCGTTAGAGACCGCCTCGCTGCAGCGCAACTACAAGAAAGCACATCCACCTGGACTCCCCATGTTCATCAATACCCGCCCCGGCTTCTGGCGTGACCTCTGGTCGCTGATCCATCCCTACTGGAGGTCCGAGGAGAAAGTTTCGGCCTGGGCGCTGCTGCTCAGCGTGATCGGCCTCACGCTCGCCATGGTGTACATGGAAGTGCTGTTCAACCACTGGAACAACGCCTTCTTCAACTCGCTGCAGAACAAGGACAAGGCCGAATTCTTTCGCCAGATGGGCCGCTTCTGCGTGCTCGCCGCGATCTTCATCGTGATCTACATCTACAGCGTGTACCTCAACCAGTGGCTGCAGATCCGCTGGCGCCGCTGGCTCACCGACCGCTACCTGAAGGAGTGGCTGGCCGAGCGCACCTACTACCGCATGCAGCTCACCGGCAACGGGGCCGACAACCCGGATCAGCGCATCGCCGAGGACCTCAAGCTGTTCGTCGACTCCACGCTCGATCTGAGCCTCGGCTTCCTGAACGCGGTGGTCACGCTACTGGCGTTCCTCACCATCCTCTGGGGCCTGTCCGGCGCCCTCGAGTTCACCCTCGATGGCGAGACCTACGTGATCTACGGCTACATGGTCTGGGTGGCCTTCGCTTACGCGGTGATCGGCACCTGGCTCACCCACAAAGTCGGCAAGCCGCTCATCGGACTCAACTACGACCAGCAGCGCTTTGAGGCCGACTTCCGCTACAACCTGGTGCGCTTCCGCGAGAACACCGAGGGCGTGGCGCTGTACCGCGGCGAACAGGGCGAGCTGTCCGGTTTCCGCCAGCGCTTCGCGCACGTGGCGCGCAACTGGTGGTCGATCATGAAGCGTATCAAGCTGCTCAACAGCTTCCGCTACGGCTACAACCAGGCCGCCATCGTGTTTCCTTACCTGGTGGCCGCGCCGCGCTATTTCTCCGGCAACTTCACGCTGGGCGATCTGACCCAGACCGCCAGCGCTTTCGGACAGGTGCAGGGTTCGTTGAGCTGGTTCATCAACGCCTACGTGAGCTTCGCCAACTGGAAGGCGACGGTGGACCGCTTGACCGGCTTTCACAACGCCGTCATGGGCGCGCAGGCGCAGCAGCGCGCCGATCCCGGCGTGGCGGTGGCGCCCGGCGAGTCGGACGACCTCGAGCTGCAGCACGTGGATCTGTTGCTGCCCAGCGGCCGCGTGCTGGTGAGCGACGCCAACCTGACGATCCGCGAAGGCATGCATGTGCTGGTGCGCGGCAGCTCCGGCTGCGGCAAGACCACCTTGTTCCGCGCCATCGCCGGCATCTGGCCGTTCGGGCACGGCGCGGTGAAGCTGCCAAAGAACTTCCAGGGCCTGTTCCTGCCGCAGCGTCCGTACTTCCCGCTGGGCACCTTGCGTGCGGCGGTGGCCTACCCGGCCGCGCCCGACGCCTTCGCCGACGAGCAGATCTACGACGCGCTGGTGGCCGTTGGGCTGCCGCGCCTGGCCGAGCGCATCAACGAGGAGGCGAACTGGGCGATGCAGCTCTCCGGCGGCGAGCAGCAACGCGTAGCGCTGGCGCGCGCGCTGCTGCACCGGCCGAAGTGGCTGTTCCTGGACGAGGCGACCTCGGCGCTGGATGAGACGGCGCAGGCCGATCTGCACCGGCTGCTGCACGACCGGCTGGAAGACACCACCATCGTCAGCATCGCCCACCGGCCCGGCGTGGGCGAATTCCACGATACCGAGGTGGAGCTTGCGCACGAGCAGGACAGCGAGACACGCCACGTGCGCATGACGCAGTCGGCGACGGTCTGATCGCCGGCGCGACGCAGCGCGCTCCGGCCGGCCGCCCGACCGTGCGCGGCTCAGGGAGCGCGCTCGATCCCCGGGCTGGGCGGTACGGGCAGCAGGATCTCCTGCAGCACGTCGCCACGCCGCACCACGATGCCGTAGCCGCGCACCTCGACGACCAGCGCACCGTCGGGCAGGGTGTCGCCGACACCGGCCATGACGGCGGGCGCACCGTCCACCGACACCAGCGCGACATCCCGGTCCAGCGCACCCGCCGCGACGATCCCGACCAGCGCCACGTTGCCGGCACGCGGCGCCGATGACCCGCCAAACAGCCGGGCCAGCGGCTCGGTGTCAAGGGTTTGCGTGCGCGGCGCGGCGTCTCCCGCGGGCGTGGCCACCACCGGCTCGGCGGCGATCCGCCGGGAGCCGAGTTCGAGCGCCCAGTGCGTCCCCAGGGCGAGCAGGGCCAGCCCCAGGAGGTAGGACACCGGCCGCGGATGCCACCATCTGCGCATGCGCCCATTATCCCGCAAGCCCGGTCCCCGACGGGCGTCGACGGCAGAAGGGTTTTCCACGGCCGGCATCCTGTGCTAGCGTGGTAGCGCAGGCGCAAATGCGGCGGGGATCGTGACAGGAATGCGAAATGGGGTGAGAGCCACCGGTGCGGGCGGTCTTACCTTGATCGAGATCCTCGTCGTGGTGGCTATCCTCGGCATGCTCGCGGCGCTGATCGTGCCGCGGGTGGTCGGCCGCACCGACGAGGCGCGGGCGATCGCGGCCAAGCAGGACATCGCCACGATCCTGCAGTCGCTGAGGATGTACCGGCTGGACAACGACCGCTACCCGACTTCGGCGCAGGGGCTGGACGCGCTGGTGGTGCGCCCCGGATCCGAGCCCGTCCCGCGCAACTGGAGGCAATATCTCGACAAGGTCCCCAAGGATCCCTGGGGGCAGCCGTATCAATACCTCAGCCCGGGTATACACGGCGAGGTCGATGTGTTCTCGTTCGGTGCCGACGGCACGGCCGGCGGCGGTGGAATCGATGCCGAGATCGGCTCGTGGCAGCTGTGAGCGGGGTCCGCTCCGCCGCGACGCGAGGCGCACGCGCCTGGCGCGGGCCGCACGCGGCTTCACGCTGATCGAGTTGCTGGTGGCGGTTACGATCCTCGCGATCGCCGCCGCGATCGCGGCGCTTTCGGTCGCCGCCGGCGAAGGCCGCGGCGTGGACGAGGAGACGCGACGGTTGGCGGCCCTGTTCCGGCTCGCGCAAGACGAGGCGGCGATGTCCGGAACGACGGTGGTATGGGAAGCCGACCGGCACGGCTACCGCTTCCGCCGGCTCGACCATGAGGATGCGCGCACACCGTCGCCCGCGGACGACCTGTTGCGCGCCAGGCGCTGGCCGTTTCGCGTCAGCCGGATCGAAGCGCAGCCGATCGTGTTCGGCCGGGAACCTCTGCTCCAACCCGGCGTCATTACGCTGTCCACCGCGTCCAGAGACATCCGGCTCGCGCTCGACCCCTTCGGCAACCTCACGGAGGCGCCTTGATGTGTTCTGACCGCACCGGGACCCGCTCCCGCCCCGCCGGCTTCACGCTGCTCGAAGTGCTGGTCGGCCTGGCCATCGCCGCGGTCGCCCTGATGGCTTCGATCCGGGCGGTCGGGTCGATGGCGCAGACCAACGCCGCACTCGAGCTGCGCGCGCTCGCGCAGTTGTCCGCGCACAACCGGGTCGCGGAACTGCGCGCCGTCGGCGCGTTCCCCGCCGTGGGCATGCGTACCGCCCCCTGCCCTCAGGGCCGCGCGCAACTCCAGTGCACGGAAGAGATCCAGCCCACGCCCAATCCGCTGTTCCGGCGCGTGGAGGTGCGGGTCGCGCACTGGTCCGACCCCGACGGCGTGCTGGCGCGGCTGACCGCCGTCCTGCCCCGAGTGCCATGAGACCGCGGCACAGAACGCGCGCGCCCGGGTTCAGCCTGCTGGAGCTGCTGGTGGCGGTCGCTCTGCTCGGCGTGCTGGCGGTGCTGCTGTGGCGCGGACTCGGCGGCGTCATCGCACAGCGCGAACGCATCGACCGCGATGCGGTGCACGTGGAGCGCGTCATTCGCCTGCTGGCGCAACTCGAGCGCGACCTCGCGCAGCGCGCACCGGATGTGGTGATTCCCGCCGCAGTCGAAGCAAGCGGCGGGTTGCCGCGCGCACTGGAGCTCTCGTTCCAGCGCGAGGGCAACGCCCAGCTCGTGATCCTGCGCACCGCGCCCGACACCGGCGGCCCGCTGCGCCTGGAACGGGTGCGGTACTTCGTCGCGCAGGGCGCGCTGCTGCGGGAAGCTTCGCCGCCGAGCGGCGCATGGCCTCCGCCGCCGCCGGCTCCGCCGCTGCCCCTGCTGGATGCGGTGCAGCGGCTTTCGGTGCGGTTGCTGAGGCTCGAGCCGCGAAGCGGTGCAGGCCCGGCCGCTGCCGTGGGCGAAGCGCGCGTCACCGGCGTCGAGGTGAGCATCGAGCGCGCGAACGGGGAGCGCTACGTGCGCGTGGTCGCTCTATGAACAGCCCCTCGCAGCGCGGCGCCGCCGTGGTGATGGCGATGCTGGCCGTCGCGATCGCCGCGACGCTGGTCGCCGGCACGTTCTGGCGGCAGGAGGTATGGCTGCGGCGAGTGGAGAACGAGCTGTCGTTCGCGCAGGCGCAGTGGCTGATGCGCGGAACCATCGACTGGGCGCGCGTGATCCTGGCCGAAGATGCGCGCACTTCGCGAGTGGATCACCTGGGCGAGCCGTGGGCGCTGCAGATCGCCGATACGCGATTGGACGACTCGAGCGGCACACCCGCCTATCTGACCGGCGGCATGCAGGACGCCCAGGCGAAGTACAACCTGCGCAATCTGGTGGGCCCCGAAGGCATCGTGCCCGCCGAGCTGGAAGTGCTGCGCAGGCTGCTCGCCTTCGCCGAGATCCCGGAAACGCTCGCGGACCCGATCGCACAGCGCGTGCTCGACGGCGTGCCGGCCCCGGCCGGCGAGAGCAGCCCGCTCGCAACCGGCGAAAGCCGTGGAGCGCGCCGGCAGGCTTTGCCGCTGCGCACGCTGGATGACCTGCTCTCGGTGCCGCAGATCGGCGCTGCCCAGGTGCAGGCGCTGCGCCCCTATCTCACCGTTCTGCCGCGGCCCACGCCGGTCAACGCCAATACCGCGAGCGCGCAGGTGCTGGCGGGAGCCATCGCGGAGCTGTCGCTGCCGGACGCGCGCCGGCTGCTGGCGAGCCGCGACCGCGCGCACTTCAAGGACCTGCACGACGTGCTATCGCGCATGCCGGGCCAGCCGCTGCAGGCCGATCCCACGCGGGTCGGGACCGGTACGCAATTTTTCCTGATGCAGGGACACATCGTCCATCGGCGCGCCCGGCTGCACGCGCAGGCGCTGATGCTGCGCACCGGCAACAGCGTGCAGCTCGTCTGGGTGCGGGAGCTGTGATGAACACGCTGCGCGTCTTCCTTGGTCCGCTCGCCGACCTCGCCGCGCAGTCGCCTCTCGCCTATGAGCTGCTCGATCGCAGGCGCCGCATCATGCGCCGCGGACAGGCCGTGCCCGCGCTGCTGCCCAAGACCGGACGCTGCGAGTTGGTGCTGGGCGCGCCCGACGTGCTGCTGGTGGACGCCGCGCTGCCGAAGTTGAGCGGGGCAAGACTGCGCGCCGCGCTGCCGATGCTGGTCGAGGAGTTCCTGCTCGGCGACATGGAGGACACCCTGGTGGTAGCGGGCGCTCCGGAGCGCGCCACCGGGCACGCCACGGTGGCGATGGTCGACCGCGCCCTGCTGCTGCGCGCGTTGGGGCTGTTCGGGCAGTTGCGGATGCGAGTGGTGAGCGCCACGCCCGAGCCGCTTACGCTGGCGGCCGCGCCCGGGTGCTGGCGCGCGCGCCTGCGCGAAGCCTACGGCTGCGCCCGCATCGGCGAGCGCCTCGGCATCGCCCTGTCGCCATCGCTCGACGGCGGACCGCCGCGGGAGCTGGCGCTTGCGCTGGCGCAGCACCCGGTTCCCAGCGCGATCGAAATCGAGGGAGAATGCGACGCTGCGGCCTGGGAGGAGCACTTGCGGGTGCCGGTGCGCAGAGTGCGCGACGAGCAGGCGGTGGCTCCCGCGGTGGCCCTCGAGCTGCTGCAGTATGAGGCGGCACCGCACGCCGCCGACTGGGCGCGCTGGCGCGGGCCGGTCGTCCTCGCCGCCGCGCTCCTGTTGTTGTGGATCGCGGGGCTGAACGTGCAGGCCTGGCTGCTGCAGCGCGAGGAGCGGGCGCTGCGCGGGGAGATGACGGACCTGGTGAAACGGGCCTTTCCCGAGGTGCCGGTGGTGCTCGATCCGGTAATCCAGATGCGCCAGGGGGTGAGCGAACTGCGCGCCGCGGCCGGCATCGACTCGCCCACGGACTTCCTGCCGCTCGCCACCCGTTTCGCGCAAGCGCTCGCCGACGATCGGGCGGTGCGCTCGATCGAGTACCGCGACGCGGCGCTGCACGTGCGCTTCGCCGACGCGCAACTGCTGGAGTCGGCGCAGGCGCGCGCCGCGCTCTCCTCGCGCCTGGCGCAGGACGGCCTCGAGGTGCAATTCTCCGTGGAGGGCGCGGTGGTGGCGCCCCGAAGGGTGCGTTCGTGATCAGGGTGCGCTCGTGATCGCCGCGCTGCGCAACTACTGGCTCGGCCTGTCGCGCCGCGAGCGCACGCTGAGCGGGGCCGGCATCGGCCTCGTGCTGTGCGCGGCGGCGTTCCTGATGGCGGTCGAGCCGGCCTGGGAAACGCAGTCCCGCCTGCGGGCCGAGCTGCCGGAGCTGCGCGAACAGGCGGCGGAGCTGGCCGCGCTGGCGCAGGAGGCGGAGCGCCTGCGCGAGCATCTCGAAGCGCGCCCGGGAACGGCAGAACTGAAGGACGCCATCGGGCAGTCGCTGTCGCGGGCGGGGCTGCAGGACGCCAGCATCGCCGTCGTGGGCGAGGGGCAGTGGATCGTCCAGGCGCAGGCGGTTCCCGCCGGACAATGGCTGGGCTGGCTGGAACAGGTCGCGCGCGAGTTGAGGCTGCGCGTGGGCAGCGCGCGCATTGCGCGCAGCGATGGCGTGGGTTTGATCGACGTGGAGGCGACTCTGAATGCGTTTCCCAACCGCTGAACGCAGCGCCTGGCGGCTGCGCGCGCTGCAGCTGCTCGCGGCGCTGGCGGTGATCGCCGCCATCGTGATCGCGCGGCCGCCGGCCGCCTGGCTTGCGGATGCGCTGCACGCGCACAGCCGCTTGCGCCTGATCGATCCGCAAGGGACGCTCTGGCGCGGCTCGGCGCAGCTTGCGGTGAGCGACGGCCGCCGGGCGCTGCTGGTGCCCGGCCGGCTCACCTGGCGCGCATCGCTCGCCGGCTTTCTCCGCGCGGAGGTGGAGATCCGCCATCCCGCGACGCTGGCGCCGCTGCGCGTGAGCATCGAACCGGGCAAGGTGGAAATCGAGGCAGGACGCGCGCAGACACCGGCCGCCGTCCTCTCCGCCCTGGGTGCGCCGTTCAACACCGTGCGCCCGGGAGGCACGCTGCATGTGCAATGGAGCGCGCTGCGGCTGCAGCGGGCAGCGGCGCACGGCGACGTGCGTCTCGAGTGGCGCGATGCGCAGTCCGCGCTCTCGCCGGTCGCACCGCTGGGCGATTTCCTGGTGGTCGTGAGGCTGCGCGGAGAGTCGGGCGAGGTCGCCTTGCGCACGCTGCGCGGCCCGTTGCACATGGAAGGCCGCGGCTCGCTCACCCATGGGCAGCTCGCCTTTGCCGGCGAGGCGTTCGCGGAAGAGCCGATGCGCGCGGCGCTGCTCGGGCTGATCGGCGTGCTCGGCAAGCGCTCCGGCGATCGCGCGCAGCTGCGGCTCGGCACCTAGACGAAGCGGGAGGTGATGCGTATGAACCCGATGAACACGAAGCGCACGCGGCGCGATGGACTGCTGGCGCTGGCGACCCACGCCGTCCTCGCTCTGTCGCTCGCCGCGCCGCTGTTCTGCGCCGGCGCACAGCCGGCGAAGGAGGAGAAGGTGCGGCTGCGGTTCGTCAACGCCGACATCGAGTCGGTGGTGCGCGCCGTCGCGCATTTCACCGGCAAGCTCATCGTGGTCGACCCGCGGCTCAAGGGCACGCTGACGCTGACCTCCGACAAGCCGATGACCAGCGCTCAGGCGCTCGCCGCGCTGCGGTCGGCGCTGCGGGTGCAGGGCATCGCCGTGGTCGAATCGGATGGCATGTGGCGGGTGGTGCCGGAGGCCGATGCCAAGGCCCAGCCGGGGCCGGTGCACAGTACGCCGACGCGGCCGAGCGCGGGCGATCACATCATCACCCAGGTGTTTCAGCTCAAGTACGAGTCGGCGCCCAACCTGCTCCCGGTGCTGCGGCCGCTGGTCACCCCGAGTAACCCGATCAGCGCCTACGCGGGCAACAACACCATCGTGGTGACCGATTACGCCGGCAACGTGCGGCGGGTGGCCGAGATCATCGCGTCGGTCGACACGCCCAGCGCCGGGGCGACCGAAGTGATCAGGTTGCAGCATGCGATCGCCAGCGACATCGCCGTGCTGCTCGGCCGGCTGCTCGACGCCGGCGGTGCCCAGGGCGGTGACCCTTCGCAGCGCGTCAGCGTGCAGGCCGAGCCCTCCAGCAACGCGCTGGTGCTGCGCGCGCCGAGCCCGGCCCGAGCGGAGCAGGTCAAGACGTTGATCGCGCGTCTGGACCAGCCCCTGAGCCAGGCCACCGGCAACGTGCACGTGGTGCCGCTGCGCAACGCCGAGGCGGCCGCGCTTGCGCGCACGCTGGCCGGTCTCGCCCCGGCCGATTCCGGCGCGGCGCCCGACTACTCGTCATCGTTCTCGGCGGCGCAGCAGCGCGCGCCGGGGATGGCGATGCTCGCGTCCACTCAGACGCCGGCGCGACCCGCGGAAGGTCCGATGCCGGTGGCCATGGGCGGCCTGCAGGGGCAGGCGATGGTGCTCGCGGATACCGCGACCAACTCGCTGATCATCACCGCACCCGAACAGATCTACCGGCAACTGCGGGCGGTGGTCGACAAGCTGGATGTGCGGCGCGCGCAGGTGTTCGTCGAGTGTCTGATCGCGGAGGTCACCAGCGATCAGGCGGCCGAGTTCGGCATCCAGTGGCAGGTCGGTCTCGACGACATCGCCAGCACCTCGACCAACGTCGTAGGCGGCACCAACTTCGGCGGCGTCACCCAGAACATCACCTCGGCGGCCCAGAATCTGAGCCTGCTGGGGCCGGGGTTGAACGTCGGCGTGGTGAAGGGAACCATCAGCATCCCGGGCGTGGGCGAGATCACCAACCTCACGGCGCTGGCGCGAGCGCTGGAGACGGTGACCAAGGCCAACATCCTGTCCACGCCCACGCTGCTCACGCTCGACAACGAGGAGGCGCAGATCCTGGTGGGACAGAACGTGCCGCTGGTGACCGGGCAGTACGTCACGCCGGGCACCGGCGGCCCGGTCACGGTGAACCCGTTCCAGACGATCGAGCGTCAGGACGTCGGGCTCACGCTGCGCGTGCGGCCGCAGATCAGCGAGGGCGGCACCATCAAGCTGGTGATCTACCAGGAGGTGTCGAGCCTGCAGCGGCGCACGGTGGACACGGCCGACGTCGTGCTGAACAAACGCACGGTGGAGACCAAGGCGCTGGTGGACGACGGTTCCATCGTGGTGCTCGCCGGCCTGGTGGAGGACAACGTGACCTCCACCCGCGAGAAGGTGCCCCTGCTCGGCGACATTCCGCTGATCGGCGCGCTGTTCCGCTACGACACCAAGCAGCAGGTGAAAACCAACCTGATGGTGTTCATCCGGCCGGTGGTGGTGCGCGACGAGGCGGCTTCCCGATCGCTGGCCACCGACCGCTACGATTACATGCGCAACCTGCAGCAGGTCACGCCATTGCAGGATCGCGGGCCGCTGCCGGCAGTGCGCGGGCCGGTCCTGCCGCCGCTGGACGGCCAGAGCCGACCGGCGCCCGCACCGTCGCCACCGCGCAGCGCATCCCCCCGACCGGGGCCGGCCGCCTATACACCGCCGCCGGGGCGGCGCTGAAGCGCATGCCGACGCTGATCCCTTACGCCTTTGCGCGGGCCCACAGCCTGCTGCCGGCCGGCGAGCGCGAGGGCCGCCTGCAGCTGTGGGTGACCGAGGCGACTCCCCCGGTGGCGGTGATGGAGGTGCGCCGCGCGCTGGCGCGCGACGTCGAGCCGATCATGGTTTCGCGCGACCGCTTCGAGGAGGGCTTGCGCGCGGCGTACGCGCAGGCCGAAGGCGAGGCGGCCACCGTGGTGGGAGAGGTGCAGAGCGAGATCGATCTCGCACGCCTGATGCAGGACCTGCCGCAGGTGGAAGACCTGCTCGAAGCGCGCGACGATGCGCCCATCGTGCGCATGCTCAACGCGCTGCTGACGCAGGCGGTACAGGAGCGCGCCTCGGACATCCACATCGAGCCGTTCGAGAGCTCTTCGGTGGTGCGCTTCCGGGTGGACGGCACGCTGCGCGACGTAGTGCGCCCGCACCGCGCGCTGCACGCGGCGCTGGTCTCGCGCATCAAGATCATGGCCGACCTGGACATCGCCGAGAAGCGGCTGCCGCAGGACGGCCGCATCCTGCTGCGCCTGGGCGGGCGGCAGGTGGACGTGCGCGTGTCGACGCTGCCGGCCGGGCACGGCGAGCGCGCGGTCCTGCGCCTGCTGGACAAGGAGCAGGGGCGGTTGGAGCCGGAGCGCCTGGGCATGTCGCCCGGCGTGCTGGCGAGCCTGGAGCAGGTGGTGCGGCAGCCGCACGGCATCGTCCTGGTGACCGGGCCCACCGGCAGCGGCAAGACCACCACGTTGTACGCGATGCTGTCCGCGCTCGACGCCGCCACCACCAACATCATGACGGTGGAGGACCCGATCGAGTACGATCTCCCGGGTATCGCGCAGACGCAGGTCAATCCGCGCATCGGGATGACGTTCGCGCGCGCGCTGCGTGCGATCCTGCGACAGGACCCGGACGTCATCATGATCGGCGAGATCCGCGACTTGGAGACCGCGCAGATCGCGGTGCAGGCGTCGCTCACCGGGCACCTGGTCCTGGCCACGCTGCACACCAACGATTCGATCGCCGCGGTCACGCGTCTGCTCGACATGGGCGTGGAGCCGTTCCTGCTGTCCTCCTCGCTGCTCGCCATCCTGGCGCAGCGCCTGGTGCGCCGGCTGTGTGCGAGCTGCCGCACGCAGGACGCCAAGGGCCAATGGCATCCGCTCGGTTGCCCGTCGTGCCAGGGCAGCGGCTATCGCGGCCGCGCCGGCGTGTACGAGCTGCTGCTGACCGACGATGCCATCCGCGAGGCGATCCATTCCGGCGAGGGCGAGCAGGCGCTGCGGCGCCTCGCGCAGCAGCGCGGCTTCCGGCCGCTGCGCGAGGACGGCGAGCGCTGGGTGGCGAGCGGCGAGACTTCGCTGGAGGAGCTGCTGCGGGTCGCGCGAGAGCAATGAGCGCGGGTGCGCGCGGGTGCGCGGGCGCCTGCACCGCCGCCTCCAGGACTTGAGCCATGCCCTCCTACCGCTTCGAAGCCTCGGACGCGGCGGGCCGCGTCGAGAAGGGCGTGCTGGAAGCCGACGGCGCGCGCGCGGCCCGGGCCCAGCTGCGCTCGCGCGGCCTGGCGCCGTTCGCGCTCGAGCCGCTCGCAACCGGCGCGGGCGAATCGCCGGGCTGGGTGCGCCTGCGGCTGGGCGAGCTCGAGCTCACCACCGCCACGCGCCACATCGCCGCCCTGCTCTCGGCCAAGCTGCCCCTGGCCACCGCGCTCGGCGCCGTCATCGAGCAGAGCGAGCGGCCGGACACCCGCGAAGCCCTCTCCGCCGTGCGCAGCGAGGTGGTCGCGGGGGCCCGCTTCGGCGACGCGCTCGGGCGCTTCCCGCGGCTGTTCCCGCAGGTTTACCGGGCCACCGTGGCCGCCGGCGAGCAGGCGGGCGATCTGGCGCTGGTCATGGAACGCCTGGCCGATTACCTGGAGCAACGCCAGGCGCTGCGCGGCAAGATCCTGTCCGCCATCCTGTACCCGGCCGTGGTCACGCTGGTCGCCGTGGCGATCGTCCTGTTCCTGATGACCTACGTGCTTCCGCAGGTGGTGCAGGTGTTCGAGCAGACCTCGCAGTCGCTGCCGTTGCCCACACGCGTGCTGCTCGCCACCAGCGCCTTCCTGCGCGACTTCGGGCTGTGGCTCGTCGTGCTGCTTCCTGCGCTCGGCTTCGCGCTGGCCGCCTGGTTGCGGCGGCCGGGGCCGAGAGCGGCGTGGCATGCGCTGCTGCTGCGACTGCCCCTGCTCGGTTCGGTGCTGCGCACCGTGGACACGGCGCGCTTCGCCGGCACGCTCGCGATGCTGGCGGCCTCGGGCGTGCCGGTCCTGCGCGCGCTCGAAGGTGCGCGCGCGACGCTGCGCAACTCGGTGCTGGCGCAGGCGGTCTCCGGGGCGATCGCGCAGGTGCGCGAAGGCGAGGCGCTCGCCAGGGCGCTCGGGGCCACGCGCGCGTTCCCGCCGATGCTGATCCATCTGATCGCCAGCGGCGAGGCGACCGGGGAACTGGCCCGGATGCTGGATCGCGCCGCCGCGATCCAGGCCCGGGAAGTCGAGCGGCGGCTGCTGGTGCTGACCACCCTGCTGGAGCCGCTGCTGATCCTGGCGATGGGCGCCATGGTGCTCGGCATCGTGCTCGCGGTGCTGCTGCCGATCATCGACATCAACCAGCTGGTACGCTGACTCGCTCGGGGCAGTCGCTCACGGCGCGCAGCTCGCTTCCCGTGAAGCGGCTGGCGAGCGCGGCCAGCTGCGCGGACACCTGCGCGCTCGGTTCGCGCAGGACGAACACGGTCTGCGTGACGCGGTGCTCGCGGCTGCCCATGCGTGCCAGGCGCACACCGCGGGCCTGCAGCCCGCGCAGGAACTCGCCGGCCGCTTCCTCGCTGCGGAAGATCCCCAGCGAGATCGCGTTGCGCATGGCGCTCTCCCCCTCCACCGCGAAATAGTCGGTCACGCCCAGCGCGGTCAGCTCCGCGATGCGGCGATCGACCTCCACGCGGCTCGCCTGCGGTGGAATGAACACCCACCAGCCGGCCACCACCGGCACGCGCGATTCCGACGCACGCTGCATCAGTCCCAGCCGCTCCAGCTCGCGCCGCGCCGCCGGCAGCTCGACGTCGGAGAAAGTGCCCCACTCCAGGCAGGCGCTGCGACGCGGCGCCGGTGGCGGCGGCGGAATGATGCGCAGCTTGTCCGCGTTGAGCTGCTGCTCGAGCAGCGCGGCGTCCGGGCTGCGCTGATCCGAGAGCAGCAGGGCGTAGGCCGCGAGCGCCAGGTTCGCCAGCAGCAGCACCGTGAACACCAGTCTCATGCGCGAGCGATCTCGATCAATCCCTCCAGCACCAGGCTCGGTGCGAGCGTCGCGGGGCGCCGCAACAGCGGCGCGACGAGCTGCGCGCCGCCGCCGCTCAGCAGAATCCGCGGCTCGCCATGGCCGGCGTCGAGCATCGCCTGGTGCATGCGCTCGATCGCACCGCACGTCGCCTGCAACGCGCCGCTGTGGATCGCATCCGCGGTGCCGGTCGGGAACGGCCGGAAGTGTCCGGGTTGCTGCGGCAGCCCGGCCGTGCCTTGCGCCAGCGCCTGCGCCATCAGATCGGGGCCGGGCAGGATCAAACCGCCCAGGAAGCGACCGTCCGCGGTGAGTGCGTCGACGGTGACTGCGGTGCCGACGCTGGCCACCACGCTGGCCCCGTCGCGCCGTGCGTGCGCCCCCACCAGCGCCGCCCAGCGGTCGCTGCCCAGTTGCCCCGGCTCGGCATACCCGCTCACCACGCCGCACTCGCTGACCTGGCTGCTTGTCCAGCGCAGGGCGATGCCCCAGGGCGCGAGCGCCTGCTCGATCTGCGCCTTGGCGTGGTCGCCGGCGACGCTGGAGCCGATCGCCAGCTGCGGCCGAGGCAGCATGCGCAGGGCATCCGCCAAGTCGGCAGCGCGCGCGGTGAGCACCGATCCCTGCGCCACGAAGCCGCGCTCCTGCCACAACCCCCACTTGATGCGCGTGTTGCCGGCGTCGACGGCGAGGATCAACCTGCCCTCCGTAAGCCCCCTTCCAGCGGCCGCAGGCTCAGCTCTCCCGAGTGGAAGCGGCGCAAGCCGGCGGTGGTCTGCAGCTGCAGCGCGCCGTCGTCGGCCACGCCAGCGGCGATACCGGCGTGTTCGGTGCGATCGGGCATGATCACCGCCACCGCCCGGCCGGCGAGCGCATCGTAGCGCATCCATTCGTCTTTGAGCGGGCCGAAGCCGCGCGCGGCGAACAGCTCCAGCGCATCCGCCAGATGCCGCAGCAGGGTGCCGAGCACGCGGTTGCGATCCTGCCGCACCCCGGCCGCGGCCAGGTCGGTCACCGCCTGGTCGATGCGCTGGCGCACGGCCGGGTCCACGTGCAGGTTGACGCCGATGCCGATCACCGCCGCGCTCGGCCCCATCACATCGCCCTCGAGCTCGCTGAGCACGCCGCCGAGCTTCTGGTAGCGGTACAGCAGATCGTTCGGCCACTTCAGCTGCACTTCGTCGCCGCCCAGCTCGCGCAGCGCACGCACCAGGGCGACACTCGCGGCGAGGCTCAGCCCGCCCAGGCGGCCCACCCCCTGCTCGAAGCGCCACAGCACCGAGAACGTCAGTCCGCCGCCCAGCCCCGAGTGCCAGCGGTGTCCGCGGCGTCCGCGCCCGCCGGTCTGCACCTCGGCGGCGAGCGCCAGGCCGCTCGGCGCACCGGCCAACGCCTCCGCCAGCAGCAGCGTGTTGGTGGAATCGACCGCATCGATGACGTGCACCTGGAACGTCTCCGTGTGTGCGCCCAGATGACGGCGCACCTGCGCGGCGTCGAGCCAGTCCACGGGGGTGACTAGGCGGTAGCCGCGTCCGTGCACCTTGAACAGCGTGACACCAAGCGCTTCCAGCCCCTGCAACGCCTTCCACACGGTGGTGCGCGACACGCCCAGCGCGCGCGCGAGCGCCTCCCCGGAGTGGAAGTCGCCGTCGGACAGCAGGCGCAGTGCGCGGAACGCAAGCGGAGCGGGGGCGGAGGCGGTCATGGCGGGAACGCAAGCGCGAAGCAGGCGGCGGGGCAAGCTAAACCATCGGCGGCCGGTTTGTCAAAGCCGCCGCGCCGGTATACTGCGTTTTGACCTGGGTCAAGCGCGCCGAAGCGCTTTCTGGAACACTGCCGCGAGGCGCGGCCGAGCAGCGCTTCGGATCCAACTGGGGAGGCGACATGTTCATGAAGATCCTGCTCCCGACCGACGGGTCGGACCTGTCCAGGAGAGCCGTCGAGAAAGGGGTCGATTTCGCCAAGTCGATCGGCGCCGGCGTGGTCGGCTTCTTCTCCCCGGAGGACTACCGCGCGCTGATGTACAGCGAGTACATTCCGCCCAGCCTGCTGTCGCAGGAAGAGTTCGAAGCCAACGCCAAGAAGGCGGCGGAGAAGCACCTCGCGTTCATCGAAAAAACAGCCGCTGCCGCCGGGGTGCCGTACGAGGGCTACTTTCTGTCCAGCATCGCGCCCTGGGAGGCGATCGTCGAGGCCGCGAAGAAGAAGCGCTGCGACCTGATCTTCATGGCCTCGCACGGCCGCACCGGCCTGGCCGGCCTGGTGCTCGGCAGCCAGACCACCAAGGTGCTCACGCACTCGAAGACCCCGGTTTTGGTGTACCGATAAATCGAGCGCCGGTGTACCGGGAACCCCGGTGCTGGTGTACCGAGAACGCCGATGCTGGTTGTACCGAGAAACCGGTGCTGGTGTACCGATAAGCCGGCGTTCGCGTACCGCTAGCGGTCGGCTTCGCTGCGCCGCTCAACCTCGCCGGGCTGCGGCGCGCCGGCCTTGGCCGGCGCCAGGAACCAACTGTCCTTGGACACGACTTTCGGCTGCTCGGGATCGCCTTCGTAGGCCGGCGTCATGATCTGCACGCCGTACTCGTTGAACACATCCAGGATGCTCCGGTGCAGCGCGCTGTACAGGGGTGCCATCGACGACGGCGTGTCGCAGTAGACGTTCAGCTCGTAGGTGATGCAGAAGTCTCCCAGCGCCTTCTGCAGCACGAAAGGAGGCGGCTCGCGCAGCAGCCCTGCGGTGCGCTGCGCGGCCATCAGCAGCATCGCCTCCACCTGTCGCCAGGGCGTCTCGTAGCCGATGCCCACCGTCGTGTGCAGGATCAGGCCGCGCTCCTTGGCGAGCGTGCTGTAATTGATCACGTTGCCGTTGAGCAGGATGGAGTTGGGCACCACGATCTCCTCGTTCTTGGGGGATCGCAAGTGCGTCACCTGCAGCCGGATCTGGGTCACGTCCCCGATCAGCCCCTCCACCTGGATGCGGTCGCCCAGGCGGAACGCGCGCCGATAGGTCATGGTGTAGCCGGCGATGATGTTGCCGATCACCGAGCTCGAGCCGAGCGAGAACATCACGCCCAGGAAGATCGATACGCCCTTGAAGGCGGCGGACTCCGACCCCGGGATGTAGGGGTAGGCTACCACCACGGCGAACGCAACGATCAACAGGCGGATGATGCGGTAGGTCGGCATCGACCATTCCCGGTCGAAGTCGCGCAATACCACCGTGCCGTGCTCCACCGCGGCGAAGAACAGGCGCAGCAGTCTGAGCACGTAGCGGGTCACGACAGCCAGGACGGCCAGGAACGCCAGGCTGGGCAGGGCGGCGACCAGGCTCGTGCCGATCGACCCCAGCGGGTCGAGCACCAGGTTCAACAGGCGATCGGCGAGCGCCCGCGTCGCCGGGTACTGGCTCAGGATGAACTGCAGGCACAGGTATGCCAGGACGAGCACCGCCAGCAGACGCACAAAGCTCAAACCGTTTCGCAGCCCCTGCCACATCTGCTCGGCGCGCAGCAGCCGGAAAGACTGGATGCCGACGTCCTGAACGCGCGACCGGTAGCGCGCCTCCAGCATGGTGCCGAGACGCTGGAACGGCCAGCGCAGCGCGAGCAATCCGGCGGCGAGCGCGGCGAGCGCCGAAACCGAGTACACCGTGCCCATGAGCAGTGCGTGCGGTTCCCGGTCGCGCCGGTAGCGGGCGACCGCCTCCGCGATGGCATCGCGGTGCAAGCCGACCAGCGTGTGGCGCTGCACGCCTTCGTTGCTCGCGTCGGCCTCGACCACCGCCATGATCCGGCGCTCTCCCGCCACGATCATCGACATGTCGCCCGATTCGGTCACGCGGATCGCGTCGGCGGGTATGCTGCGGTCCGCGGCGAGTTCCCTGAGGCGCCCTTCGATCCGTGCAGCGCGTTGCTCGGCGGGGAAAGACGGGCTGCCTCGCACCCGCAACAGCGTCCTGCCGTCGAGCGTCACCGGCGCGGTGGGCCAGTGCGCCTCATGCTCTGCGCTCTCGGCGCTCGACACGGAAGCAGCGGCGCCCGGGGTCGCGGTCGCGGCGGGCTCCTCGCCTCGCGCGTCCCGCGCCAATCCGGCAACCGAGAGGATGGCAAGGGAGACGACGGTCGCCGCCCCCTTGGCGATCCAGGCACCTGTTCTCGGATCGGCAGGTTCGAGTGGTGGGCGGCTCAGATGAATTCCTTCGCGTAAGGCCAGAGAGCTGCCCGGCGTCAGAACAGGACCTTTCCGTACAGCAGCAACCCGGTGTAGCGGAAGTCGAACTTGGCTTCGAGGTCGATGCCGGGCACGTCGCTGCCCTCCTCCCCCTCCAGCAGCACGCGCACGCTGTTGAGCCCGGCGCCCAGCGCGAACCGCTTCCATGGCCGGTACTCGAGCGCGAACGTGCTGTCGACGATACTGCCCTTGAAGCCATCGAAGGCCAGGTACAACGCCTCCACGGAACTGCGCATGTACCAGTTGCGCGTCAACAGCACGTCGAAGCGCAGCCCGAGCAGCGGCAGCGGCGCCGTGACGTCTTCGCCGACCGTGCCTTGCGTCGCCGAGCTGACGCTCAAGCCGATGTCGGTGACATGCAAGCCGATCGAGCCGCCGAAATCGACGCGATCGTCGTGGATGAAGGCGTAGCTATAGCGCACGTTGTAGAACGCCAGGTCGAACGCGCTTTGCACCGTCGTGCCGATCGGGTAGGTGACGCCATCCAGCACGATCTCCGTCTCCAGCGTGCGCGTCGCGTCGCGATCGAGATCGAACCAGGTGAAGTCGAGCCGGTGCCGTCTGCTCTTCCCGAATCGATACAGCGCATCCACGCGGAAAGCGCTCTGCGAGGTTTCCAGCCCCAGGACGTTCTCCAGGTCGAACTCCACGCCGGCGCCAGCCGCCCCCACTCGAGCCGATCCGTCCATGCTGGCTAGCATCCCACCAAGCGCTATGCTCGCCTTCTCCCACGGACCGGTTTCCTCCGCGAGCGCGGGTTGGGCCATCGCCGCCGCCAACAATGCCGCTGCCAGTCTCCCCTTTGAGCGCATCTTCGAACCTCCCGTCGGTCAGAATCTGATCCCGAGTCCCAGGACGGGCCCGTGCAGCGCCATGTCCCACACGAACCCGTCCTCCTCGAAGTCCTGGTACAGGTAGCGATACCCGGCGTTCACCGTGAAATGCTTGGAGATCTGCCAGACGATCGCACCGGCCGCCTGGTAGCTGATGTCGGAGCCGACGCCAAATCCGCCGACGTCGCCCAACAACGTCACGGACCAGCGCTCCGCAAGCGGGATCATCGCCCGCGCGCCCACGATGGGATCCCACCAGCTCTCGTCGCCGCTCAGGCTGCGCGTCCCGCCCGGGAGCAGCCCGCCGGTGGTTGCGGTGAGATCCAGGTCGTTGTCCAGCCCGGTATAGCGCCCACCGCCGATGAGGTCGAACGGGATGCGCTCGCCGATGCGGTACATTGCCGCGAGCTGGTACACCTGCATGGTGGTGGTGACCTCCAGCGTGCCGGTGGCGTTGCTGATTCCACCTGGTCCGTGCCAGGAACGCGAGGCGCCCCCCTCCAGCCGGGTGTATACCCCGTCGACCAGGAATCCCCAGCGGCCCCGGCGCGCTTCGAAAACGCCCATGAAGGCCATGTCCAGGTCCTCGAGGATGTCCGGGAATTCGAGGCTGATGTCGGCCTCGACCCCACGGACGCCGAGGGTGCCGTCCAGGCCGGCCGCGAACACGTAGGGCGTGAACTGGAACTGCCAGCGGTCGGCTTTCGCGTCCGCGGCGTATGCTCCGGTCATCGATAGCGACGCGACGCCGGCCAGGCAACCCGTCAGGACGCCTACGGCATTGGACATCACGAGCTCCCCCCTCGGTCTTCTGCGAGGCCGTAGAACCTCTTCGGCGATCAACGTCGCCGATGCCGCCGCCGGATCGGGAGTATAGCGCGTAAGTCTGGAGCCCTTGACCTGGATCAGCTTCCTCATGCACCGCGTGGAATGGCCGTCGGGTTCTCGCAATCGGGTTGGAAGGCCGCCGATTGGCCGTAAATTGCGCTACGCTGTAGTGCCTCTCGCAGGAGTCGGAGTCCATGAAGTTCATCGGCCAGTTGCTGGGCCAGCACCTGCAGCGCTACCCGTGCATGGAGCTGGCGGACATCTACAAGCTGCTGCACCAGGCGGCGATGGGCGCCGGTCACGCGGTGCGCGACCCCGACGCAGCGTGCACGCTGCTGCGCTCCGAGGCGCGGGCCCTCGGCGAGGGCCCGCCCGAGCCGATCGCCGATCCGATCTCGCCGGACGGGAAGCTCGCGCGCATTCACTTGCGTCCCTACGTCGCGGCGGGCCGCGATCTGGACGCCTTGGCCGACGCCTTCGTTCAGACCGCGCAGCGCTTCAGCGCCTCGCCCGAGAAGCTCGCCAAGTTCTGCGGCTGCCTGGGCGACCTCGCCGACGCGGGCGGCATTCCCTTCGGCCGCGAACAGGTGAGCGGGTATTTCGACGCGATCGCCGCACAGGGTTATCCCGCGGTGCGCCACTCCGATGCCTACCGCGCTGCCTACCAGCCCGCTTACCGCGTGGTCCTGCTCGATCTGCTGCCGCCTGTGCGCCCTCAAGGCCAACAAAGAGGCACGGAGGACAAGTGATGCCTGCCGAAAACCTGCGCATCGTCGACATCAAGGCGATTCCGACCTCTTTTCCGGTGGACCCGAAGAACAGCGTCACGCTCGGCATCGGCCGTGCGGTCAAGCGCGATGCCGTGATCGTCAAGGTCAGCACGGACGCCGGCATCGTCGGCTGGGGCGAGGCGCACCACGGGCGCGCGCCGGGCTCGGTCGCCCATCTGATCAACAACACGCTGAAGCAGCTGGTCCTGGGTCAGGATGCGCACGACGTAATCGGCGTGTGGCAGAAGGTGTACGCGAAGCAGCTGGGCAGCCACGGCATGGGTGCAGCCGCGGCCATCGGCCTGTCCGGCATCGACCAGGCGTTGTGGGACATCCGCGGCAAGGCCGCGGGCTTGCCGCTGTACAAGCTGCTGGGCGGGCGCTCGCAGCGCATCCTGGCGTACGCTGGCGGGGTCTCGCTCGGCTACCAGGACCCGCAGGCCTTGGTGGCCGAGGCGCAGCCGCTGGTGGCCGCCGGATACAAGGCGCTGAAGCTGCGCGTGGGCGACACGCCGGCGCGCGACCTGGCGCGGGTGGCCGCGGTGCGCAAGGCGCTCGGCGAAGACGTCGCCATCCTCAGCGACGCGAACACCGGCTACAGCGTGGCCGACGTGCGCCGGGTCATGCCGGGCTTCGAAGCGCACGGCGTGGGCTGGCTCGAGGAGCCGTTCCCGCCCCACGACTACGCGAGCTATGTGCAAGCCGCTTCGTTCGGCAGCGTGCCGCTGGCAGCCGGCGAGAACCATTACACGCGTTTCGAGTTTCATCGCGTGATCGAAGACGGGGTCATCACCATCCTGCAGCCGGACCTGTCGAAGTCCGGCGGCGTGACCGAATGCCTGCGCATCGCCCACCTCGCCTCGGCCTGGAAGCTGCAGATCAACCCGCACACGTCCATGACCGGCATCAACATGGCGGTCACGATCCATTTCCTGTGCGCCATCGACAACGCCGGTTACTTCGAGGGCGACGTGTCCAAGGGCAACCGCTTCCGCGACGAGCTCACCGCCACGCCCTACACGGTGGGCAGCGACGGCTGCGTCGCGCCGCTGGAGAAGCCGGGCATCGGCGTGGACGTGGACGAGAAGTTTCTGGAGGCCCACCCGGTCATCGAAGGACCCGCCTATGTCTGACCTGGCGCGCAGTGTGCTTGCCGCCCTGTGCACGACATCGATCAGGAGGTGATCTTGAAGACATCGAACTGGCGCGCGACAGCGGTCCTGCTGCTCGGCTGCGCAGCAAACGCCCAAGCGGCGGATGCCGGCATCCGCGCGGAGACCCAGGCGCGGCTGTTCCAACCGGTCCCGGACAAGGCGGTGATCTACCTGCTGCGCGACCGCGGCGACCTCTGGCGCTTCGACATCCGCGTTCTGCTGGATGGGCGCGACATGGGCGAGACCGCGCCGAACAGCTACTTCCGCTGGGAAGTGGCGCCCGGCCCGCATGTGATCGTGTCGGACACCAACCCGCCGGCGGTCCTGCAGTTCGATACCCAGCCCGGCGGCCTGTATTACGTGTGGCAGGACATCAACGTCGGCTTCCTGCGCGCGGAGTCGCGGCTGCAGGAGGTGAACGCGCACACCGCGAAGCAGACGATGGACTCGGCGGTGCAGCTGAGCGGGAGATAGATCTTCATCCAAGCGCAAGGCTCAGCAGTCCCGACGCGATAGCGCTCAAGATCACCACCAGCCAGGGCGCCACGCGCCGCCACAGCAACGCGAACGCCGCGAGCGCCAGCGCGGCGTCGCGCGCGCTGGTGATGCCCCCTACCGCGACCGGATCGTAGAGCGCCGCCAGCAGCAGCCCCACCACGGCGGCGTTGATGCCGGCGAGCGCTGCACGCACGCTCCGATTGCCGCGCAGCTGCTGCCAGAACGGCAGCGCTCCCAGCACCAGCAGGAATCCCGGCAGAAAGATGGCCGTCAGGCACAGCAGGCTCCCGACCCAGCCGCTCGGCTCGACGCGCATCACCGCCCCCAGGTAGGCGGCGAAGGTGAACAGCGGCCCCGGCACCGCCTGGGCCGCGCCGTATCCCGCCAGGAAATCGTCGCGGCTGACCCAGCCGGGCGCCACCACCTCGGCCTCGAGCAGCGGCAGCACGACGTGCCCGCCGCCGAACACCAGCGCGCCGGCGCGGTAGAAGCTGTCGAACATCGCCAGCGCGCCCGGGCCGCTGAGCTTCGCAGCGACCGGCAACAACAGCAACAACGCGAAGAATCCCACCCAGGCGGCGACGGCGATCGAGCGCCTGGCGGGAATCGCGATCGTCTCCGCGTCGGCCGGCGCGGCGATCGGCAGCAGCCGCCAGCCCGCGACACCGGCGGCAAGAAGCACGGCCACCTGCATGACCGAGCCCGGACGCCACAGGCACGCGCCGGCAGCCAGTGCGGCGATGACTACGCGTATGCGATCGGTGCACAGCGCGCGTCCCATGGCCCAGACCGCCTGCGCCACCACCGCCACCGTCACCACCTTCAAGCCGTGCAGCACGCCCTGGTGCAGGACATCGCGCAGCGCATGCATGCCGTAGGCGAACAGCAGCAGGGCGATCGCGGACGGCGCCGTGAACCCGACCCAGGCCGCGATCGCGCCGGGGATGCCGGCGCGCAGCTGGCCGATGGACATGCCGACCTTGCTGCTCGCGGGACCGGGCAGGAACTGGCACAGCGCCACCAGGTCGGCGTAGGCGTGCTCGTCCAGCCAGCGGCGGCGCGCGACCAGCTCTTCGCGCAGGAATCCGATGTGCGCCACCGGGCCGCCGAAGGAGGTGAGGCCCAGTTTCAGGAACACCAGCAGCACCTCGAGCGGCGATGCGCGCGGGTGGACGGAGGGAGCAGCGGTAGACATGGCCGAGCGTAGTCGACGCCGAACTGTACACCAGCGCCCCCTGCCGCTGCGCCGGCGGGCCGCTGGTGTATCCTTCGGGCGCGGCCGGCAGCGCGATGGCCGGAAGCCCGGTCATCGCAGCACGAATAAAAGGGGCCGCGCGAGGAGGAGATCGACCTGCATGCCGCTCGGCGCTTCTCGGGAGATCAGGGAAAATGGACGAAGTGAGAACGGAGCGCCGGGGCGACATCGCCCTGGTCACGCTAAATCGCCCGGAATCGCTCAACGCGGTCAACCGCGCGCTGCGCAGCGCGCTGATCGCTGCGCTGAAGCAGGTCAACGCGGACGCGGCCGTGCGGGCGGTGGTGATCGCCGGCGCCGGCGATCGCGCATTCTGCTCGGGGCAGGACTTGGCCGAGGCGGCCGCGTACACGGTGCACGACATCGATCAGTGGCTGCACGAGCAGCATGCGATGTATCAGGCGGTGCGCGACGTGGACAAGCCGTGCGTGGCGGCGTGGAACGGCGTGGCCGCCGGCGCCGGCTATCAGCTCGGGCTGTGCGCCGACCTGCGCGTGGGTTACCCGCAGATGAAGCTGGGGCAGCCGGAGATCAAAGCCGGGCTGGCGAGCATCGTGGGCTCGTACCTGATGACGCTGCACCTCGGCCTGTCGCAAAACCAGCAGCTGTCGATCACCGGGGAGCTGATCGACGGTCAACGCGCCTACGAGCTGGGGTTGATCAATTACCTGGTGCCGCGCGATCGAGTGCTGAGCAGGGCGATCGCGGCCGCGCAGGAGTTGACGCGGCTCGGCACCACGGCGGTGCGCCTCACCAAACGCCGCTTTCGCGAGCTGACCCAGCCCGGCTTCGAGGCCGCGCTGGAGGCGGCCAGGCGGATCCAGAAGGAAGCCTACGCCAGCGGCGAGCCCCAGGCGGCGATGCGGCGCTTCTTCGAGGCGCGTTCAAACAAAACTCCTTGAACCGCGCGTGTCACGCCGCGAAACGAGCGGGGTCGGTGTTGCCGCCGCACACGACCACGGCGACGCGCTCGCCCGCGGCCGGCTGATATCTGCCGGAGCGCAGGCCGGCGAGCGCCGCCGCGCCGCCGGGCTCGGCCAGCACCCGCAGGCTGTCCCACAGCGCGCGCTGGCTCTGCCGGATCTCTTCGTCGCTCACCAGCAGAATCGCGTCCACGAACCGCTGTGCGATATCGAACATCAGGCCGCCGACCCGGCGCGCGCCGAGCGAGTCCGCGGCGACGCCGCCCACCTCCACGTCCACCGGCGCGCCAGCCTGCGTCGCCGCGTACAGCGTCGGGCAGCGCTCGGGCTCGATGGCGACCACTTTGACACGGCCGGCGAACCAGGCCGCTACGCCACCGATCAAGCCGCCGCCGCCGACGCTCACCAACACCGCGTCCAGGCCCTCGGTCTGGCGTTCCAGCTCGCGCGCGAGCGTGCCCTGCCCGGCCAGGACTTCGGCCTGGTCGTAGGCGTGCACCTCCAACGCACCCGTCTGCCGAGCGCGTTGGCCGCTCGCCGCGTGCGCCTCGGCGTAGTTTGCGCCCGCCAGGACCACGCGCGCGCCGTAGCGGCGCAGGCGCTCGACTTTCACGTCCGGCGTGGGCTCGGGAACGAAGATCTCGGCCACGTGGCCGAGCTGCCGTGCCGCGTAAGCCACCGCCGCACCGTGATTCCCGCCGGAGGCGGCGATCACGCCGCTGTCGGGCACGCTGCTCGCCAGGATGCGGTTGAACGCGCCGCGCGGCTTGAAGGAGCCGGTGTGCTGCATCAGCTCCAGCTTGAGCGTGAGCCGTGCCGGCGAGCCGAACGCGCGCGGCTCGAGCGCGATCACCGGGGTCACGCGCACGTGCGGCGCGATGCGCGCGGCAGCCGCTTCGATGTCGAGGGGCGAAATCACCGGCGAGAGGATACAAGAAAGGGCGCGTCCGCTCGGGCCGTCATCGGCCCGCCCCTTGCTTGATACGCCCGGATTCGGGCGGCGCCGGCCCGCTCGGCGCCGCCCCAGCGGGCCGAGCAGTGTCGCCCGGTTGTCACATCTTTCACACATCGGCCGCGCCATGTTCGCACTCACCCGGACCAAATCGAAGAAACAGACTGCGGCGGCGGACGCGCTGGCCGCCACGCAGTTGCTGGTCGAGGGCCTGCCGCGCGACGACCCGCTCGCCGCGCTGCGCGAGCTGGCGGCACAGCTCGACCGCGTCAAGGCGGACGACGAGGTGCGGCCGTTCCGCGCCTTCGAGATCGTCGATCTCATCGATCGGGTCGGCCGTCCGCACTATCGCAAGGCCGCTCACGAGTACGTTCTGGGCCAGCGCCGGCTCACCAAGTTCCAGGAAACGCAGCTGTGGACCGGCGTCTCCGCCTACCTGTTCGAGCTGTCGCAGGGGTATCGCTACTGCCTGGCGAAGTACGAGGTGGGCGCCGACAGCATAGGCAGCCTCACTCCCCTGCTGCCGGTGATCTGCGCGCGCGCGCTGCGCATCGGCGCTGCGCGCCTGAAGTGGTCATATCTGCGCTACCGCCCCCTGGAACCGCGGCACTGGAGCGAGATCGCCGCGCTTTATCTTCTCGCGGAGACGAACGGCTTCGCGCGCCAGGTTCTGCCGCTGTATCGCGGCGCGGCACAGGATTCCTGCGTCGAGCACGAATTCCTGAAGGTGTTGATCCTCGCCATCTCCTCGCCCACCGCCTTGCTGCCCGAGCAGATCGAGATCGCGGAGCGCCTGATCGTGCGCTCGGTGACCGATTTCGTGATCAGCGCAGCGGTCACCGACAAGCTCCAGCACCATATCGACTTGCGCTCGGACGCGGGACCGCAGCGGCTGAAGGCGGGGGAGAAGCTGTGCTTCACCGCGCGCGCCTTCGGCGTGTGCCGGGCGGTGGAACGGCTGCAGGCGATCGACCGCGGCCTCGAGCTGGGCGAGCTCACCCCGCGCGAGCTGAGTCTCACGCAGGAGTTCGAGATCGAGGTCATCCGGGCCACGATCCGGCACCTGCTGCGCCATTGGAGGCCGCCGCTGCCGCAGCGCCGGCACAGCCGGCAGCGGCAGTCGACGCCGCTCACGGTGGTGCACGACCCGGACGAGGTGACCGCCAACATCGGCGGTCAGTCCTATCCCTTCGTGAGCGAGCAGGAAACCTGGCTGGTGGACAACCGCAGCGACAGCGGCCTGCACGCCGTCGTGATGAGCCCGCAGGGCCGCTGGATCGAGGTCGGCAGCCTGATCGCGTTCCGCGAAGGCGAGGACGCGATCTGGAGCGCCGGCCTGGTGCGCCGCATCACGCGCGAGGACGACGACACGCGCCAGGTCGCCGTGGAGACGGTCGCGCGCGGCGGCGCGGCGGTGACGGTGTTTCCGCTGGTCACCGGGCAGCGCGCCGAGCCCGTCCAAGGCGTGTTGTGCACGCTGCTCCTGGGACGCAACGCCGCGACCGGCGAGATCAACCTGCTGATGCCGCCGAAGAGCTTCTCTCCGACCGCCGCGCGCGAGATGCGCGCCTACGACCGGCGCTACCGGCTGATCCCGCTGCGCCTCATCGAATCCTGGGCGGGCTACGAGATCGCCCGCTTCAAGGTGCTGCCGGTCGCAGATTGAACGCCGGTGTCGCTACCACGTGTAGCGCACCGCGTAGCGCACCACCACCTCCTTGTCGGCCGGGACGTCCACCGGGATGTGGATGGTGCGTGCATCCTGCTTCTGGTAGGCGTGCGTGCTCGACACGATACGCCAGTTGACCCAACGGTACAGATTCTCCTTCACGATCACCTGCACCGGCTCTTCCTTGCGGTTGCGCAGCTTGACCTCGATCTCCTCGGTGATCACCTTGCGCGCCGTGTCCACGCTGTAGTCCACCTGGCGACGCTCGCCGACCACGTCGAAGGCCGAGCCGAGCTTGAGCAGGATCTTCTCATTGCGCGGCGTGTGATCGATGCGGTCCTCGCCGATGAACTCCAGGGAGCCGTCGGCGCCGTCCAGCTTGCTCACGCGCACGCGCCCGGCGGGCATCGGCACGCCCATGCCGTTTTCCTTGGTGTTCTGGAAACCGAGATAGGTGTCCACCTTCTTGTTGCCGGTGATGCCGTAGTTGCGGTCGGTGTACGGGTTGCCGCCGTAACCCCAGTAGAAATCCTGCTGCCCGTAGTACACCAGCGTCTTCTCGCAAGGCACCGCGGCCACCTGCGGGAACAGCTCGATCTGCTTGGTGGAGTTGTCCGGCAGCGAGCTCGGGCGCCCCAGGGTGTACAGGTGATATTCGAAGAACGCCTTTTCCTCGAAGCCCTTGGCCTCGTCCATCCTCGCCTCGGCGGCCGGTGCGGCGCGCTTGCTCAGCATGCCCGGCGCAACCGGGGCCCGGTGCACGTCCCCAGCGATGAGCTTGATCCTGGCGTCGGGATAGGAGGCGCCGGACTGGTTGACGATGCTCACCCAGGCGCCCACGTCGAGCTTGCACGAACTGGCGTCCTTGCCCTCGGCATAGGTGAGGTTGTAGTCCGCCCACCAGGTGATGCCGCCGGTTTGGTAGGCGACGCGCGCGAGGTGCTCTCCGGCCTTCTTCGCGGCCACGTCCCAGAGCAGCGTAGGCCGGGTGATCAGACCGCCGGGCAGGCTCGGCAGCTGCACGCCCGAGTTGTGGGGAACGATGCGCACCGAGCCGTCGCCCTGGCGCAGCACCAGCCCGCCGCTCGTGGACAGCAGCGTGCCGCGAAAGGTCTCGACGCTGTCGGCGCGTGCCTGCTCCACGGTGATGTTGCGATCGACGTACTTCTCCAGCAGCTTGTGCGTGCTGACCAGGTCGAACTGGAAGTTCTGCTCCACCACGCGCGTGCCGTCCGGGTCGCTCAACGACTTGAACGACACCGTGGTCGGGTCGATCAGCGCGGCCACGTCGGTGAAGCGGATCTCGTTGCGGCCGGCCGTGAGCGGGATGCGCCGCTCGTGCCGGACCACCGCGTAGCCGGGCACCGCCTGGCCCTGCCCGCCGTTGCGGTAGATATGCGGTGAGACGGCGCCGGCCTGGGCCGAGCTGTAGATGGTGAGCGCATTGGCGAGCGGTTCGGCCGCGAGGGCCGGCCCGTGGTTGCCGAGAACGGCCGGGGCGGCGGCGAACGCCAGCGCCAGGGCGCTCAGACCGGGACGGATGAGGTCGGACATGTTTGCTCCTGTTGTGTGAACGGTTCTTGAGGCCTGAAACGCACGAGGATGCCGGTGGGGTTAACGCGGCAACAAGACAGGGCGTAGCCCGGCTGCAGCGCGGCGGAAGCCGGGGATCAAGCCTCGGCCGCAAGGCTTGGCGGGGTGGGGGGCCGCTGTAGACGCGGCCGGACCTCGGCCGGATAATGCCCGCGAGGAGGAACGAGCGATGAGCCCCAAGCCCGTGGCGATGGAGCGCCTGTCCGGTCGGCCAGCGGAGTCCGGGCGCGGTCCGCTGCCGCCGCAGGAGGTCGGGCACTGGCCGGATGCGCGCGTGCGCGCGCTGGAAGAGGCCAATCGCATCCTGCAGCAGGAAGTGGAACAGCATCGGCTGGCCGAGGAGATGGCGCGCGGTCAGTCGCAGATGCTGATCGAGTCGCTCGGGTTCCTCGCCGCCGAGTCCAACCTGGACACCTTCCTGGGGCACGTGCTGAAGGTCACGGTGCAGCAGCTCGAAGGGGTGGGCGGCACGCTCTGGTTTCCGGATCCGCTCACCGGTACCGTGCGGCTGCACCTGGAATATCTCGACGCACGCGTGATCCCGGCCGGCGAATCCCATCACCCCGCCGTGCTGCAGCCGTTGCCGATCGGCGGCCGCGGCGTATCGACATTCCCCATGATCCATCCGGAGACCTATGTCCTGGCCAAGACGGTCGCCGGCATGCCGGAGGAGAACCGCGCCTACATCCGGTCGCTGGGCGTGCGCCTGCTGCTCACGGTACCGATGGTGCTGGGCCGCGAGACCGTCGGCTGGATCTGTGTGCGCAGCGGGCGCAGCGACGCGGGCGAGATGGAGAGCAAGATCCATCTGGCCGAAGCGCTGGCGGGCCAGGCGACGCTGGCGGTGCAGATGGCGCGGCTCGGCGAGCAGGCGCGCGAGGCCGCCGTCCTGGGCGAACGCAACCGCATCGCGCGCGACATCCACGATACTCTGGCGCAGGGGTTCACCGGCGTGGTGGTAAACCTGGCAGCGGCCAGCCGTACGCTGAAGAAGCGCAACCTGGAAGCAGCGTTGGAACACATCGAGCACGCGCGCGGACTGGCGCAATCGTGCCTGGACGAGGCGCGCTTGTCGGTGCGTGCGCTGCGGCCCGATCCTCTGCGCCACGCCGACCTGATCGAGGCGCTGCAGGCGCAGGTGCAGCGCATGGAAGCGAGCGGCACGCGTGCGCAGCTCACCGTGTTGGGCGACAAGTTTCCCCTGCTGCGCGAAGTGCAGGCCGAGCTGCTGCGCATCGCCCAGGAATCCATCACCAACGTGATGAAGCATGCCCTGGCGCAGATCGTGCACGTGACGCTGGCGTTCGACGAGGACGCGGTGTCGCTGTCGGTCGCCGATGACGGCGTCGGCTTCGATCCGGACGCGCGTCATGAGGGCTTCGGGCTGCTCGGCATGCGCGAGCGCGCCGGGCGCATCGGCGCCCGCCTGGTGGTGCAAAGCCGCGCCGGCGGCGGCTCGCGGGTGGAAACCCTGCTGCCGCGCGGTTCGCTGGCGGGCGCGGGGCGCTAGGTCTGCCATGCTCGCCCGCAAGCAAGCAGAAGCGGCCGATGCGCGGCGCGAAGGCGACCCTGCGCCCGGCGCGCCCCGCCTGATCCGCGTACTGATCGCCGACGACCATCCGCTGGTGCGCCGCGGGCTGGCCGCCATCATCAATATGGAAGAGGATGCCAGCGTGGTCGGCGAGGCCGGCGACGGCGAGGAAGCGGTCGCGCTGTGGCGCCGGCTGCGCCCGGACGTGACGCTCATGGATCTGCGCATGCCCAAGCTCGAGGGCGTCCAGGCGATCCGCCAGATCCGCGCCGAGGACCCCGGCGCCGGCATCATCGTGCTCACCACTTTCGACCACGACGAGGACATCTACGCCGGTTTGCGCGCGGGCGCCAAGGCGTACTTGCTCAAGGACGTGCAGCCGGAGGAACTGTTCCGGTGCATCCGCACCGTGCACGCGGGCGAGGCCTACCTGCAGCCGAAGGTGGCCGCCAAGCTGGCGCAGCGCATGCACGAGGAGACCCTGACCGAGCGGGAAGTGCAGATCCTGAGACTGCTCGCCGAGGGCAAGAGCAACCGCGCCATCGGCCAGGCGCTGTTCATCACCGAGAGCACGGTGAAGAGCCACCTGAAGAGCCTGTTCGTCAAGCTGGATGTCACCAGCCGGGCCGAGGCGATCGCGCTGGCGGCCAAACGTGGGCTGGTAAAGTTCTAGCGGCGCGGATCCACGTAGCCGCGCAGGGACGCTTTTCGCCGTCGCTCCCGGATTCCGGCCTGCGGCCTGCCACCGGGCTACCAGCCGTCTCCCCCGAAAGGGGGAGGCAGGCCTCCCACGAAAGGGATCGGCGAATTCCTTCCTCCGCCGGATGCAGCCCTGCGGGCCGACATCGACAATTCGTTGGCCTGCTCGCAGCGCGGTGCTGTCGCGCGCCGCTCTTTCCCGTCCCCTCGAAGAGGAGCCTGTCACATGCCTACCTTGACCATCAACGGTCAGAGTCACTTCTCTGACTCTCCCCCCGACACACCCCTGCTGTGGGTGATCCGCGAAGAGCTGCGGCTCACCGGCACCAAGTACGGCTGCGGCATGGCGCTGTGCGGCGCGTGCACGGTGCATGTCAACGGCGAGGCGGTGCGCTCCTGTATGGTGAAGCTCGGCGACGTGGGCAACGCCGCCATCACCACCATCGAGGGGCTGCATCCGGCCGACGCGCATCCCGTGCAGCAGGCCTGGATCGAGCTGCAGGTGCCGCAATGCGGCTACTGCCAGTCGGGGCAGATCATGCAGGCCGCCGCGCTGCTGGCGGCGAACCCCAACCCCAGCGACCAGGACATCGTCCAGGGGATGAACGGCAACCTGTGCCGCTGCGCGACCTATCCGCGCATCGTCGGCGCCGTCAAGCGTGCCGCCCAACTGGCGAAGGAGACCAAACATGGCTAACACGACTGAACCCGGCGTCACCCGCCGCGAATTTCTGGTGCGCTCCGCCACGCTCGCCGGCGGCGCATTCCTGAGCGTCGGCGTCGCGCCAGCGCTGATCGGCGGCAAGGTGCAGGCCGCGATGGCGGCCACCCCGGCCTACCAGCCATCGATCTGGTTCACCATGACCCCGGACGGCATGACCACCATGCATATCGTCAAGGCAGAAATGGGGCAGCACATCGGCACCGCCTACGCGCAGATCATCGCCGAGGAGCTGGAGGTGCCCTGGGACAAGGTGCGTCTCGACATGCCGCTGGAGAGCGTGGAGAACTTCGCCGTGTACGGCCTGGCCTACACCGTGAACAGCGGCAGCGTGACCACCGACTTCGACCGCCTCTCGCGCGCCGGCGCGCTGGGCCGCATCGCGCTCACCGAGGCTGGCGCGAAGGTGCTGAACGCGCGTCTCGCCGACTGCACCGCGCAGGACGGCCGCGTGACCGACAAGGTCTCCGGGCGCTCGGTCGGCTACGGCGAGATCCTGCAGAAGGTGAAGATCGAGCGCAAGTTCACCTATCCCGAGGACTTCAAGAAGGTCAAGCTCAAGGACCGCAGCCAATACAAGATCATCGGCCAGTCGGTCGCGGCGCTCGACATCCCGGCCAAAACCAACGGCCAGGCCAAGTACGGCATGGACGTGTTCCTGCCCGACATGGCCTACGGTGCGCTGGCGATTCCGCGCACGCGCTACGCCTCCAAGGTGCTGTCCATCGACGAGACCGAAGCGAAAAAGATCCCGGGCTACATCAAGGCGGTGAAGATCGACGACTCGATGGGCAAGTGCACCGGCTGGGTGGTGGCGCTGGCCGAGACCTTCCCGGCCGCCGCGAAAGCAGCCAAGGCGCTCAAGATCCAGGCCGATCCCGGCCCGTACGGCAAGCTCAGCCTGGCCGACATCATGGAGGAGTTCTCCGAGATGTCGAAGAAGACCCAGGAAGGCGCCGCCTGGGTGCTCGAGGGCGACGTGGACAAGGCGCTGCCGCAGGCCGACAAGCGCCTGGAAGTCGAGTACACCAGCGACATGGTGTGCCACGCGTTCATGGAGCCGATCAACTGCGTGGTGCAGCACGCCGACGACGACAGCTGGCACGTGCACATCGGCACCCAGAGCACCTCGTTCCTGCGCATGACGCTGACCGCGTACCTGTCCAAAGTGCTCAACAAGAAGCCCGAGGAGCTCAAGGTGTACGTGCATCAGTATCTGGTAGGCGGCGGCTTCGGCGGCAAGCAAGACTACGACGAGAGTCTGGCCGCGGCGTACTGCGTCAAGGAGCTCGGCCGGCCGGTGAAGCTGATCACCACGCGCGAGGCCTATTTCGCCACCGCCTTCCCGCGCACGCCGACGTTCCACCGCCTGCGCGCGGGGATCAAGGGCGGGCAGCTGACGGCGATGAACCACGATATCGTGTGCGGCTACATGGGCCCGCGCTTCTCGGTCGGCAAGCAGTTCAACAACGGCACCGACTGGCTGCAGCTCGATTCGGTGGACGGCAAGAAGACCGACATCGACCAGTGGTCGATCGGCGGCAGCGACCACTGGTACCACGTGCCCAACCACCGCGTGCGTGCCTGGAACAGCGACCGCACCACCTGGGCGGTGCAGGCGAGCGCGCTGCGCACCGTGTCCAACTCCTACAACATGTTCGTGGTCGAGTCGTTCATCGACGAGTGCGCGCATGCGGCGGGACGCGATCCGCTCGAGTTCCGCCTGGCCATGTTGAACGGCAAGGGCGGCAACCGCGGCATTCCCAACACCGGCTATCCGGCGGGCACGCCGTCCGACTACTACATGGACCAGCTCTGGATCTCGCTGCCCTGGCCGCAACCCGGCACTTGGCCGCCCTATGAGTCGGGGACGGTGGGCGGCGCATTGCGCTTGGCGAACTGCCTGCGCGTGGCCGCCGGCAGGGCGGGCTGGGGCTCCAGGAAGCTGCCGCGCAACACCGGCCTGGGCCTGGCGGTGTCCTCCGCGGAGGAGCGGCAGAGTCCGACCTGGGTGGCAGGCGTGGCGGAAGTGGCGGTGGATCCCGCCAGCGGCAAGTACCGCATCAACAAGGTGACCATCGCGATGGACATGGGGTTGGCCATCAATCCCGGAAACATCAAGGCCCAGGTCATGGGTGCGGCGTTGTGGGGCGCCGGCCAGGTGATGTCCGAGCGGCTGACCTACAAGAACGGGGCGATCGAGCAGACCAACTTCCACGAGTACCGCCCGATCCGCCAAGTGGACGTGCCGGAGTTCGACATCCAGATCATCGAGTCCGGGCGCCATCCCGTGGGGGTGGGCGAACCCGCATCGACCGTGGTCGCACCGGCGGTGGCCAATGCCATCTTCAACGCCGTCGGGGTGCGCGTGCGGCACATGCCGATCACGCCCGAAGCGGTGCTCGAGGGATTGAAGAACAGGAAAGCGTGACCGTTCTGCCGGTGGTTTCCGGCAGGCCCTCTCGAGGGTTCCCGCTCCGCCTCCTCCTCCGCGGCCCGCCCGTGGGGGAGAGGCCGAGCGGGTTGGCAGGGCGAGGGGCGCACACCCCTCGCCCGCTTTTTGCTCCCATCCGGTCGGGACGATATCGATGTTCGAGATGCTTTCCCTGTCCGCTGCCGAGCTGAGCCAGCATTACCGCACGCGGAAGCTCTCACCCGTCGAAGTCACGCGCGCGGCGCTCGAGCGCATCGCTCGGCTGCAGCCGACGTACAACGCCTTCGTGCTGGTAGGCGAAGAGGAAGCGCTGCGCGATGCGCGCGCCTCGGAGGCGCGCTGGCAGCGCGGCGCCCCCGCCGGCCTGGTGGACGGCCTGCCCACCACCGTCAAGGACCTGCTGCTCGCGAAGGGCTGGCCCACCCGCCGCGGCTCGCGCACGGTCGACCCGAACCAGCCCTGGGAGGAGGACGGTGCATCGGTTGCGCGCATGCGCGAGCAGGGTGCGGTGTTCCTGGGCAAGACCACGACTCCCGAGTTCGGCTGGAAAGGCGTCACCGACAGCCCGCTCACCGGACTCACCGTGAACCCCTGGAATCCGCGCATGACGCCCGGCGGCAGCAGCGGCGGTGCGGCGGTGGCCTGCGCCTTCGGCATGGGCGTGATGCACATCGCCACCGACGGCGGCGGCTCGATCCGCATCCCCGCCGGCTTCTGCGGCCTGTTCGGCTTCAAGCCCACCTTCGGCCTGGTGCCGGTGCATCCGCACCCGCCGCCCTGGACGCTGTGGGCGCAGGGTCCCATCTCTCGCACGGTGCACGATGCAGCGCTGATGCTCACCGTGATCTCGCGTCCCGACGTGCGCGACTTCTACGCCGCCCCGCCGCTGGGAATCGACTACCGCGCCGGGCTCGAGGACGGCGTGCGCGGCATGCGCGTGGCGTACAGCCCCGCGCTGGGATACGCCAAAGTAGATCCCGAAGTCGCCATGCTGGTACGCCGCGGCGTTGCAGAGTTGTCCGCGCTCGGCGCCCACGTCGAAGAGATCGACCTGGCGCTGTCGGACCCGATCGAGATCATGCAACCGATGTGGGCGGTGGCGCTCGCCATGGCGGTGCAACCGCTCAGCGCCGAGCAGCGCGAACTGGTGGACCCGCCGCTGCTGGGGGTGGCGGAACGCGGCGTGCACCTGAGCGCGCTCGAGTACCGCGCACTCGAAAAGCAGCGCGAAGCGCTGGGGCGCCGTCTGAACCTGCTGCACCAGCAATACGATCTGCTGGTCACGCCGCAGCTGGCCACCACCGCCTTCCCGGTGAACCACGAAGTGCCGCCGGGGAACGGGATGACGCGCTGGTGGGAATGGTCGCCGTTCACCTACCCGTTCAATCTGAGCCAGCAGCCGGTGGCCACGGTGCCGTGCGGCTTCGCCGCCAACGGCCTGCCGGTGGCCATGCAGATCGTCGGCGCGAAGTGGGGGGAGGCCAAAGTGCTGCGCGCAGCGCGCGCCTACGAGCAGGCGCATCCGTTCCGCATGCCCCCGCTGCCCGAATGACGTGTTCCCCTCCTGACAAGGAGGGGTGCCCGCGAAGCGGGCGGGGTGGTCCAAAGGCAGCCGCCGGACGAGCGATGTCGCCCATGTCCAGGAAGCGCTATAGAATGCGCGCCATCGGACAGGAGATTCCACGATGGACGTGAGCGAGATCAAGCGCATCGCCGCCAAGCGCCCGGCCGCGCGCCGTTACGACATCCGGCAGGCGCGCATCGACCTCACCGCGGCCCTGCGCATGGCTTCGCGGATGGGGCTGAGCGAGGGCGTTTGCAACCACTTCAGCCTCGAGGTGCCGGGCGAGCCGGACAAGTTCCTGATCAACCCGCAGGGCCTGCACTGGTCCGAGATCACGCCCGGCGACCTGATGGTGGTCGACGCCGAGGGCGAAATCGTTGACGGCAGGCACACGGTCGAGCGCAGCGCGTTCATCATCCACTATCGCGTCCACGCCCTGGCGAAGAAGAAGTGCGTGCTGCACACTCACATGCCCTTCGCCACGGCGCTCACCCTGCTCGAGGACCCGACCCTGGAGACGCGCGCCAACCAGAACGCGATGCGCTTCCACGGGAAGGTCGGCTACGATGGTGAATTCGGCGGCGCTGCGCTGGCGGTCGAAGAGGGCGACCGCATCGCCCGCACCATCGGCGACAAGGACGTGGTGTTCATGGCGCACCACGGCGTGCTGGTCTGCGGCGAACGCGTGGACTACGCGTTCGATGACCTGTATTACCTGGAGCGCTGCTGCATGGCGCAGGTGCTGGCGCTCGGCACCGGGCGGAAGTTGAAGCTCGTCTCCGACCAGATGACCGCCGCCACCGGCGCCCAGATCACCGGCGAGCGCCAGCAGTCGGCGCTGCATTTCGCCGCGTTGAAACGCCTGCTCGACCGCCATGAACCGGGGTGGTCGAGGTTGCGCTGACCCGTTCCCGTCACGAAACGCAGACGGCCGCGCATGGCGGCCGTCTGCGTCCGGCCCGGGGGGAGAGCTGCGCCCCGGGCTGGCGAGAGAGCACCCGTCAGTAGGCCTTCCGCCCCTCGATGCCGGCGGCTTGCACGTCCGCTTGCCCACGCGGCATGTTGGTGCGCTCGGCCACCGCCTGGTCGTAGCTCACGCCAACGCCGGCGCCGGCTGCGCGATCCGCCGGCATATTGGTGCGTGCGGCGATCTCGGCGTCCCAGCTGACCCCCAGAGGCGAACGGCTCGCGTTGTGCGTGCTCAGGTCCTTGATGCGCTCGAAACCCACCAGGCCTCCGGCACGGCCGAAGGATTTGCCGATCGAGCCGACATCGCTCGATCTGACGTCGTCGGCGGCGGCCGACGCGACGCCCACAGAGAAAGCAGCCGCGGCTGCAAGGACGGTGATGCTCAGTTTGCTGCGCAGACTCATGATCAAATCCCCCACACTGGATGAATCGAACCTTCATCGCCTGGCGCCGTGCCCCGACAACGGGCGTAGCAGCGCAAGGCATGGTGCGCAGTCTAGGGAACGCGATTGCGGCTGGCTTGAACAGGATTGGCGTGCTTTTGGACGTTCTTGGCACGCCTCTCCTGCATCGCCTTCAACCGGGCACAACAAGTGTGATGCGCTTCACACTTGTGGAACGCGTCGGGCGATCGATCCGATTTGCCCAAGCGCACGGGAACAAGACAACGAAGGCGAATGTCAAGATGATCCTGGTACGGCTCTTTGCGCACCAGGCCCGCCTCCTCCAGGCGCTTCAGGCGATCGGCCAGGATGTTGGTGGGGATTCTGACTTGCAAAAAGCAACTCACGCGGCCGTGCCGTGGCTGGATGCAAGGCGTGTCGAACAGCTCGGCTCTCGCCCGACTACGTCTTGAACCGAGAAGGGGCATAGATGAGCTTGACTTTCGACGCATTCGATGCGGCATCGCGGCCGGAAGGCCCGGCGGGGCCGGATTTTTCCGGTCGTGTCACGCACAGCGTGCGGGTGTCCAGCCGCGGGTTGGGCTGGGGGGCGCTCAACTTCGAGCGCAGGGACTATCGGCCTTCGTCCCGGGCGCTGGCGCGCGGGAGCGGCGAGCACCTGATCTTCGTCGGCCTGACCACCGGACGGGTGGTGTGCGATCGAGGGGGCGAGCGGGTCGAGCACGAGCTGAGCCCGGGATGTGTGGCGCTGGTGCCGGCCCACACGCCGGTCAGCTGGAGCTGGGCCACCCGCATCAGCCTTTCGGTGCTGCGCCTGGAGCCGCGCTTCCTGGACCAGGTGGCGCAGACGGCCTTCGGCCTCGGACCGCAGGACTATCGCCTGGTCGTTGCGGAACGCTCCTACGACACGGCGATCACCAATATCGCCGGCGTGCTGGCGCGGGAGGCCCTGCGCGGCGAGCGCGGCGGGCAGGTCTACGCGGAGTCTCTGGCCAGCATCCTCGCCGTGCATCTGCTGCGGCACTACGCCCAACGCGCCGACGGCAGCGCGCTCGGCAACAGCGCGGCGCTGCGGGAGGTCTCGGCGGTTGCGCCGATGGAGGGCGGAGCCAGGAATGGAGCGCACTCGCGAGCCGTCTCCGACGCCCTGGAATTCATCCATGCGAACTATGCACGCGAACTGTCGCTCGGCGACATCGCCGGCGCCGCCCATCTCAGCCCGTTCCATCTCGCCCGGCTGTTCAAGCAGTCCCTCGGGGTGTCGCCGCACCAGTACCTGATCCAGGTGCGGGTGAACAACGCCCGCTGGCTGCTCTCGGCGGGGTCGGGTGAGCGTTCGCTCGCGGAGGTGGCGAGCGCGGTCGGGTTCGCCGACCAGAGCCATCTCACGCGACATTTCAAGCGTGTGACGGGACTGACACCGCGGCAGTTCCGGCCCTGATAAGATCGCTGTGTGCGCCCTTAAGGCGCGACTCAAGAAAAGTCTCTCTCCAAGGCGAGTGCCGACGCACTCAGCGCGATGAGCGGATTCGCCGATTACGAGCAATACGATGCGCTCGGCCTTGCCGAGCTGGTGCGGCGCAAGGAGGTCACGCCTCGCGAGCTTCTCGACGCGGCGATCGAGCGCGTCGAGGCGCGCAACGCCGCGGTCAACGCGGTGGTCATGAAGCTCTACGACCACGGCGAGAAGGCCATCGCCGACGGTCTGCCGGATGGCCCGCTGCGCGGCGTGCCGTTTCTGATGAAAGACCTCACCTCGGCGGTCGCCGGGCTGCGGATGACGCGCGGCTCACAGTTCTTCGCCGACACTCCCCCGAGCGCAGCCGACAGCGAGCACGTGAAGCGGCTGAAGCGGGCGGGGCTGGTCATCTTCGGACGGACGAACACCTGCGAGCTTGGGCTGTCCTTGACTTGCGAACCGCAGCTCTATGGACCTACGCGCAACCCCTGGGACCTGAGCCGCATCTCGGGGGGATCGAGCGGCGGCGCGGCCGCCGCCGTCGCGGCCCGCATGCTGCCGCTGGCGCACGCCTCGGATGGGTTCGGCTCGATCCGCGCCCCGGCGGCGTGCTGCGGCCTGGTAGGGCTCAAGCCTACGCGTGGCCGCAATACGTTCGCACCGTTTCTCGGCGAAGGGCTGGGCGGCTGCTCGACCGAGCACGCCGTGAGCCTCAGCGTGCGCGACAGCGCGGCCCTGCTGGATGCGACCTGCGGACCGGGCCCCGGAGATCCGTACGTCGCGCCGCCGCCCGCGCGTGCCTATCTAGACGAAGTGCACGCCAAGCCGCAGCGGTTGCGCGTCGCGTGGACGGCCGCGACGCCGAACGGTGCGAAAGTCGACGCGGAGTGCCTGCAAGTGCTCGCCGACACGGTCGGGCTGTGCACCGATCTGGGTCATCGGGTCGAGGAGCGTAACCCTGAGATCGACCGCGCGGCGGTGGTGCCGACCTTCCTCACGCTGGCCTCGGCCAATACGGTGGCGAACCTCGCGAGCCACCCGACCGCAGGGCGGCCGGCGCGCGAAGGCGAAGTGGAGCGCATCACCTGGCTCACCGCGCAGATGGGCGAGCGCGTCCGGGCCGCCGACTACGTGCGGGCCACCCAGACGGCGCATCGCCTGGGACGCCAGATGGCGGCGTTCCATGCGGACTGGGACGTGCTGTTGACGCCGGGTCTGGCGACGCCGGCAGTCAAGCTCGGCTGGCTGGACATGACGATGGACGACGTGGACGAGTACTGGCGTCGGGTGTTCGCGTTCTCGCCGTTCACCGTGTGGTTCAACCTCACCGGGCAGCCGGCGCTGGTGCTCCCGCTCGGCCAGAGTGCGAACGGGCTGCCGCTCGCCGTGCAGCTCGTCGCCCGCTATGGCGACGAGGCCGCGCTCGTTCGGCTCGGGGCTCAACTCGAAGCGGCGCGGCCCTGGTTCGGCCGCAAGCCGGCGAGTGCATCACGCTCGGGCTGACGCGCCTGCGGCGGCCAGACCGGATCCTCGGACCAGATGCGTTCCCAGATCCACGGCAGCCTTTCGATCTGCCGCAAGCTGGGCAATTGCTCGGCCGGCAGCGGCCTGGCGTGGGGATTGCCGATCTCGCCGACCTTGAAGCGGAACACGTAACCCGGCTCGAGTCCCATGCGCAGGTCCGTCATGACGACGGCGTTTCCGTCCAGGGCGACCGAGTAGAAGCCCTTGGTGAACCACTGCAGCCGCCGCACCGGCCAATGCTCCTCCAGCCCGCGCAGCAGCTGTGGCCGACTGGGATACGCAGCGAAGCGCATCGAGCGCTCGCGGTCGAGCAGCGAGTAGGTCCCCTCGTAGTACCGGTCCTCGTCCATGGCGACGACACGCCAGAGAAGCGTGTTGAACGGGCCGGGCCCGCTCAGCATCCTGGAGTAACGGATGCCTTGCTGGGCGAGCGAGTCGCGCGCAACGTTCTCCACGTACAGCTTGGCACCCACGCTCCAAGCGAGGTAGAGCGCGCTCAGCGCCAGGCCGGCAGCATTCGCGCGATGCCCCCAGTTCGCGCTTCGCCTCGCGACCAGGGCGCAGATAACCCCGATCAGCAGCGGCACGGTGTACGCCGGATCGATGATGAACACTGTGGACCAGGTGACCGGCGTCGGATCGAGCGGCCACAGGATCTGCGTGCCGTAGACCGTGAAGCAGTCGAGCAGGGCGTGGGTCGCCAGCGCCAGGTACACCAGCAGCAGCCAGCCGCGCCGATGCGGAGCGGTGCCCGGGTGCAGCTTGAGGATCAACCAGGCGATGAGCGGTGTCGCCAGCGCCGCGACCAGTATCGAGTGGCTGAAGCTGCGGTGATAGGTGAACGCCTCGACCGGCCCGGCGAACGGTACGAAAACGTCGAGGTCGGGCAGCGTGCCGCACAGCGCGCCCCACACGATCGCCCGCGAGCCGACTTTGCGGCCGAGGACCGCTTCGCCGACCGCCGCGCCGAGCGCGAGCTGCGTCAAGGAATCCAAGAGAACATACCCTCCATTGCCGTGACGCGAATACTGCCACGGCGCAGGACCGCGTGCAGGTAGAATCGCCGATCATGCCCCATGCTCCTGGTTTCGACGATGCTCGAAGTGCGGGGCTGATTGCAGCGGCGTTGCTCACGGCGTCGAACGCGCTGGCGCAGCATGCCGCCATGCAACCGGTTGAAGACCCGCCTCACGAGGTGCTGGGGGATGCCAGGATCTCCGAGCAGTCGGGATTGAAAGCGGGTGAATGGGCGCTGCTGCCGATCCCGCAATCCAACCCGACCATACCGAGACCAGGCGATGTACGTCGCACAGGCAGAATGGCGGACGCAGTTGGCGGCGCGCTGGGGTGCGACGGCGTTCGTCGGCATCGGCCAAGTCGGTCCCGACTTCGGCTCGCTCGAGGATCGGCTGCCGGCTGCGGGCGTCGGCGTGCGCTACCTCGTCGCGCCCGGACATCGCGTCAACCTGAGCGCCGATCTCGCCTGGAACGAGGATGGCGAGACCTCTTTCTATCTGCGCGTCGGAGAGGCACCACCGACGCCGGCATCGTCGGCTGGAGCGAATTCGACGAGGGGTTCGGAACGCCCGGCGTCAGCGCGGTGATCGCCCGGCTGTCCGCCCGCGTCGTCGGTCAGCCGGTGAGCGCGCACGACCGCATCTACGCCGACCTGTATTGCGCCACCCGCCCAGGCGCGGGCGGCATCGTCGCGCTTGGCATGGGTGCGATCGAGAATGCGCTTCTCGACGCCAAGGCGAAAGCGCTCGGGGAAGGCTAAGGGGTCGGGAGGCGGGTCCGCGCCGGCGTGTCAACCCCGGCGCAACGACCAGCTTCCGTCGTCGTTGCGGCAGGCCATTTGCTGAGAGAGGTCGCGCTTGCCGTGAATGCGCACCTCGAGCGTGAACTCGCGACACGTGCGGCCGCGTTGCCCGCCCGCCTCGCCAAGCGGAGTCAGCGCATAGTGCGCGCCGCTACGGTCGTTCTCCCAATACACCGGCCGCCCGGCTTCGGACAGCTCCAGCGCGTGACCGACGCATGCACGATCCTCCTCGTCCATGCTGCGACCGATCTGCGCCCCGACTACCGCACCGAGTACTACCCCGACGACGGTGGCCACGGCGCGCTGGTCCCCTTGCCCTGCGCGCGATCCGATAGCACCTCCCACCGCCGCACCCAGCACCGCACCGATCGCTTCGCGGTTGCAGCTCCCGCGCAGCACTCCGTAGTCGCTGGGCCAACGCTTGCCTTCGTAGCCCAGGTAATACGGGTCGTGCTTCTTGCGCCATCCATGCGCCGGAGCCCAGGGCGGCGGGTCGGCCCAAGCCGGGGTCAGCGTGGTGAACAACGCCACTGCCAAGAACCCGAGCAGCAGCACGTGCCGCTCGACCGTCCGGAGATGCTCGACCTGGGAACCCATCTAGGCCTCCGCGAAAAGCCGATTTCACCGCGATCTATCGGCAGGTGCGACGCGCACTTGATGCCGGACAATGTCACAAACCGACCGATCTTCGCCAACCGGTGGCTTGCCATGCGATCGGTGAGCGCATACTTGCTCACAGCGGCTCGTCGAAGACCACCAGCGTCCGCGTCTCGATGCTTTCGCGTGGCACGAAGTCGGGCGGACAAGCGGGATTGCGAAAACCGGTGTGCGGCATGAAGCGCGCGCGGCCGTCGCTACGGGAGTCGTAGCATTTCAACAGCAGGACCTCGTCGGACCGCATGTCGGACGCGTAGAACCAGCGGTGCGCGGGGTTGTGGCGCAACGAGTAGATCTGGCCGCTGTGGCGCGGCACCTCGAGGTCGTCTTCCCCGAAGTGATGGATCGCGGTCTCGACCAGGTCCTGCGGCGACACGCTGTGCGCGTCGCACAGCGCCAGCGGATTGTCTTGCACCGGGCCGACGATCGGGCGCCACAGGTTGACGAAGGCCACCCGCCTATTCGACAGATCGAGGCGGCCGGCCGCATCGAGGATCTCGCGCTTGCGCTTGGGACCGGAGCGCCCCGTGTAGTCGTTGTGCGCCTGGTCGACCGGCACCCGCACCCCGGGCTCGCCGCGCGCGGCGCGCGCCGCGCTGCGCACGTTGTGGTCGAACGCGATGACCACACGGGCACCGGTGAGCGTGCGCACCGTTTCCTGCACCTCGGGATAGTAACGTCCGCGCACAGCGACCTCGTCGTAGAAGTCGGCGAAATTCGTAGGCCGAGAATGCAGCTCGAACCCGTGCTCGTCGAGCCGCAAGCTGCGCGCGATCGGGCGCGCATCGCGGATCGACACATCGTGACGCACCGACGCCGGGCGTACGGTCGCGCGGCCGCTGCTTGGCGGATAGACGCGCACCTCCACCGGGCCGTTGCCCGGCGCGAGATAAGTCACCTGCGCGTGCACAGCAGGCAGGGCGTTGAGGTCGGGCGTGCTTCGCGATAACGGCGTGGATGCCATGCTGCTCCCTCAGAAGTAACCGACCAGGCGTCCCAGGGTGAGGGCCGCCAGCCAGGCTGCGAGCGATACGCCACCGGCGAGCTGGACGCGCGCCGGCGGTTTGTCAGCGGTCGGCTGCGCTCGCAACAGCGCGTCGGGCGCGATCATGCGCAAGGCCAAAGCATTCGCCGTCCCGGTGCCGACGACTGCCATCTTGGAAATGAACAAACCGGAGGCGGCATATTCGGTGGCGCGGGTGATGAACAGCAGCGATCCGCAAACCATCGCAGCACCAGGCCGGCGGCGGCGGTGCGCCTCAGCACCCGCCAGAGCGGGGCAAGCGGCACCGACCGCCACGCTCCGAGCAGCCGCAGATCGAGTGGAACGATCGACCCGACCAGAAGCGCCACACCCAGGATGTGCCCGGCGTTGACCAGCGGATAGGTCCACACGGAATCCCGCAGCGCCCGGGCGAGTGCCATCGCCTCCAACCCCGCCAACCAATCGCCAGTCATCTCGGCCCGGCGGATCGCCGCTCAGGACTCCCTGTCCGGGTACAGGTTGTAGCTCTTGCCGTCGATGACCACGCGCTCCGCCTTCACCAGCTGCTCGCTTTCCTTGGCAGAGCGATGGCCATGCACGGTAATCAGCCGTCCGACGCTGAGCAGCTCCGGGGTGAGTCCTGCCCGTTCGTTGCGCCATGGCTGTCCCACTTCGACCACCCATTTCTCCCCCTTCACGTCCAGCGTCACCTCGCCGTGCGGGTTACCGAGCCGGACATTGGTGATCTTGCCCGTGACCTCGAACTCCTCGTCGGTCGCCCAGCCCCAGCCATGATGCGCCATCACACCTTGCGCCAGGAACATGCCGACGGCCAGCGCAACCAGCGCGAGCCATGCTTGTCGTCCCGAAACTGCCTGCATGGTCGATCCTCCCTGTAATGGTTGCTTCACGCCGCAACTTTGGCCCGCAAGCGGCGCAACGCGCATCATGATAGTCGTTTCATCCGGCCGGCGAGACCCACCCCCACTGTGCGATGCACCGGTGGCTCTGGGCGATGTCCTCGACCGGCCGCTCCGACACGATCTCCAGCATGGAAGTGCCGGCGTAACCGCTCTCGCGCAGCGTCGCGCCGAAGGCGGCGAAGTCGCACGTGCCCTGCCCCACCGGGTCGTGCCGCCAAGCCTGGCGGCCGGTGTCCGAGAGATGCACGATGCCCAATCGCGCCCGCACCCGGCGCAGACCCGCGGCCGTGTCCTCGCCGATGAAGTGCGCGTTGGCGATGTCGTAGCAGATGCCCACCAGCGGATGGTCGACCGCGTCGGCGAAAGCGATCAGCTGATCGGCGCGCGGATGCACGCCCATCGGCAGATTTTCCAGGAGCAATCGCACCCCGCTCGACTCCGCCGCCCGCGCCGGGGTCCGCCACATGAAAGACATGGTGTTGACGCCCACCTGCAGGGGCTCGGTGCGGTCCGGCCCGGTCATCTCCCCCTCCTCCTCTCGTCTGTGCGGTGAGATACGTGCGCCGCGCAGTGAGTGTCCCCCTAGACCTCGAAATCGCTTGCGTACAAGCGCTCCAGCGCATCGAGCGCCGGCGGCGGCAGCGCACCCAGCGCCGCCGCGGCGAGCGCTTCCTCCAGGTGAGCAGGTTCCGCCAGCCCGATGACGGCGCAGGACAGATCCGCATTGGTCAGCGCGAAGCGCAGCGCGGTCTGGGCGCGCGTACCATAGGCGCTGCCGAGCGCGGTGAACACCGCTCGCGCGCGACGCTCTTCCACGGGCAACTCGGTATCGCGCGTGATCACGGCCTCGCGCCCGTGCCGCGTGTCGCTGGCGAGCACGCCGGCGGCGAATACCCGGATCGCCATGATCGCCGTGCGCTGCGCCCCGCAAGCGGCGATCACCCCGCCGAAGTCGTGACCGGTCCAGCGCGCGGGCATGCTGCGCGCGGCGCTCGGGTTGAGCAGGTTGTAATACACCTGCGCGGCGTCGCACCGGCCGCTGTCGATCACCTGCCGGCAGCTCGCCGCATCGCCCAGCGCGGTGATGCCGATGTGCTGAGTCAGGCGCTGTGCACGCATGCGCTCGAGCGCGTCGGCCGCGCCCCCGGCACGCAGCACATCGTGCGGCGTCACCGCCCCGGCGCTCGCGGTTGCTTCGATCGGGTTGTGCAGCAGTACCAGATCGACGGCGTCCCGGCCCATGCGCCGCAAGCTCTCGTGCAGGCTGCGCTCCACCTGGCCCGGAATATCGTCCAGCCGCGTTGGGTCGAGGGACACCTTCGTGGAAAGACGCGGCGCGGCGTCGATCTCCTTCAACAGCCAGGCCAGGGCCTGCTCGGACTGACCTTTGCCGTACAACGGCGCGGTGTCGATCCAGTTGATGCCGGCTTGCATGGCGCGGCGCAGGGTGGCGAGCTTGGTGGCGTCATCCTGATGGATCAGCACGCCGCCGACCCAGCCGCCGCCGAACACCAGCTCCGACACCTGCAGGCCGGTGCGGCCGAACGTCCGGTAGCGCATTGCGTTTCTCCTCGTCGTGCTGCGTTGCTGTGTCGGCGGATCAGCGCCCGCCCCGCCGGATCTCGTCCAGAACGGGCAAGATGTAGCGGCGAAACTGCGCGGGGTTCTCGCTCATCGGGAAGTGCCCGACCCCTTGCATGATGGCGACTTTCGCGCCGGGAATCCCCGCGGCCGTGCGCATCGTGTCCTCGGGCGCGCAGGAGAAGTCGTACTCCCCGGTCAGGAGATACAGCGGGCAGCGCGCCGTGTCGATGCCGCAGAGCTTGCCGCGCAGGTCGGCGTCGACGCGATAGAAGTACAGGTCGCCTTTGAACACGCCGGGGCCGCTTTGCATGTATTGCCAGAGCGTTTCGTGACGGTGCTGGTCCGGGCTCTGCGGTGCGATGAGCCCCGACACGAGCGCGGCGCACACTTCGCCGCCCTGCAGATCTCCCCGGTGCAGCCACTCGGTGTCGTACCAGGGCTGCTGGTAGTCGGCCGACTCCAGTGCGATCAGGGCGCGGAACTCCTCGCCATGCGCGTGCGCGAGCTGCAGTGCGATGCGTCCGCCGATGGAGCAGCCCATCAGCACCGGGCGGTCCAGCTCCAGCGCCGCGCACACCGCACGAACAGATCGTGCCATCCCGGCGGCGGTGGGTCCTGCCACAGCGCCGTCCACGCCTGCAGCGTGCCGCGCAAGGCAAAGTCCCATGAGCACGGCAACGGCAGCTCGGTGCGGGCACTCGCGGATGCTGCCCCGGTCGATGTGGAGCAGAAACGCCGTGGAGCCGATCTGCACCAGGCAATCGACGCTGAGCGTTCTGCCGCGCCACACCAGATGCGGGTCGGCGTTGACGCGCTCCGGGATCGAGCGCTGGAACCGGGCACAGAGTGCCCGCTCCGCTTGCGACGCGGGCGTTGCCGTTTGCATGGATCACTCCTCGAGCGCGGTAAGCGTACGCCCGCGCACGCGTTGCCGCAAACGATACCGTTTCGTCACCGGGGAGCGCTGCTCGCCCGGTGTCGCTCGCGCATCCCGAAAGGTTCTCACCGGCAACGCTCGGTCAGAGCGCCGGACCGTCGCGGTCGCTCTTCTCGGGCGGACCGGCGAGCGCCGCGACGCTGAGGTCCTCGAGCAGAGCATCCAGCCCCTCCTCGATCCGCTGCAATGCCTGCTCGACGGTCGGCGACACCGGGAGCGAGGCCGGATTGAGGTAGCGGTCCTCGCCCGCGCTGCGCACCGCCTGCAGCAGGCTGCTTACCGACAACCGAGCCAGGTCGCGTGCCGGCAGATAGGCGGGCGGGTCGCCACTGGTCTGCGCCAGGAGGTCAGATTGACGAAGCGCGGCCAGCACGACGCGCAAGGCATGGGTAGGCACCCTCAGGCGCTGAGCGAGCTGCGGCAGGGTCCACGGGGGGCGGCCGTCGCGGTGATGCTGTGCGATCAAGCTCATCACCGCGAGCGCCAGGCGCTCGCGCATGCGGTTGCTGAGCCGCGGTTCCCCGCTTTGCGGCAGGACGTACTCGGGATGCTGCCGGTAGAAGGCGACCGCGGCGCCGAACAGCAGGATCAGCCAGCTCAGGTAGAGCCAGATCATGAACAGCACGAGGATCGCGAAGCCGGAGTAGATCGCCGAGTAGCGGGTGGACGCGGCCACGAACGCAGCGAAGGCCCAGCCCCCGGTTTGCCAAAGCAGTCCGCCGACGATTCCGCCGGTGAGCGCCGGCCAGAGCCGGACGCGGGTGTTGGGGACGAACACGTAGATGAAGCTGAACGCCCCGATCACCAGCACGTAGGGTAGGAGCCGGCCGGCGGCGTACGCCGCTCGTCCCAGGGGTTCCACCGCCAGCAGCCCTCGAATCGGATCCGAGCCGGCCACCGCGGCCGTCATGCCGAGCGCGGAGAACACCAGTATCGGCCCCACCAGCAGCACGCTCAGATAGCGGCTGAAGCGCTCTCCCATGCCGCGCGACTCGGCGACGTGCCAGATGAAATTGAACGACTCCTCGATCTTTTGCACCAGCGATATCGCCGTGTACAGCAGCAGCGCGAAGCCCACCGCGCCCAGCACGCCGACGTGCACGCGCGCGACGAACTGGATGATGTGCTCGATGATCTCGTCGGCCTGGCCGCCCAGCGGCGCGAGGAAGTTGCGCAGCGCCGGCTCGATCTGGTTGTGGACGCCGAAGGCTTTCAGCACGGAGAAGCTCAGCGCCAGCAGCGGCACGATCGACAGCAGCGTGGTATAGACCAGGCTCATGGCGCGCAGGGTGAGCTGGCCGGACAGCAGGTCCCGGGCCAGCGTCACCAGCAAGCGCGTGACGCGCAGCAGGTTGGCGCGCCAGAAGGGCAGCGAGTCGAGCGGCGCGTCCCAGATGGCGCGCTCGATGGCCCGCACCAGCGGCAGCTGCTCCCAGGTCATGCCGTATACTCCGCGTCCCTCCGCAGCTGCCGCACCGGCGTGCGGAGCGCATCTCGCAAGCTTAAGCCGCTACTGTGCCCCAGAGGGTCGCCGACGCGGCGATCTCGCCCCGCGCGCGTCCGCCACGCCGACCGCAGAGGACGGCAGCACCGCGCGCGCCGCGAGTCAGTCAGTCGCGCCTGGGACCGGCCCCTATCCCGAGCACCGCGCCGAGGAGCAGCCCCACGACGAGGGCCGCGCCGGCCACGCGCCACGGGTTATCCTGCGCGTAGTAATCGGCGCGCCGCACGGCTCGGCGCGCCCCGCGTTCCACTTCACGCTCCAATTCGAGAAGGCTGCCCTTCGCCTCCTCGAGGTGCTCAGACACGGCTTCCCGCGTCTTGCCGAGCTTGTCGCCGCCCGCGTCGAGCAGCTCCTGTGTGCGCGCCACGATCTGCCGCGTGTCCCGCAGCAAGGCTTTCCTGTCGAGGTCCATGTCTTCGGTCTCCTACTCCAGGCTCTGGGGTGGTATCTCGCCGCCGGCACGCCCGCGTCATGCACGGAAAACCCGGCACAAAAGGAGCGACAACCGCACTGGCGCCGAGTTCCCGCACTCACCGGGCCCGATGGTCAGGCGCCGACGCATCCCAGCGCCGGTTGAAGCGATCCGCGCGCCGCGTCACAATTGCCTGGACCTCGCGATCTGCCCACGACGATGTCCCCCGAAGACCCGCGACGCGCGCACCGCCTCGCCCGGTTGATGCGCCTGCGATTGCGCCGCAGCCGCCGGCGCGCCCGGGTGCAGCTGCTCGCCCCGCGCCCGCACGTCAGCGCCGCCCGCACCATCGCGCTGCGCGCCGGACTGGTGCTGGCGCTGTTCGCGCTGGCCATGCTGGTGTTCTGGCTGGACCGTGACGGACTGCGGGATGCGGCGGACGGCGCGATCTCGTTTCTCGACGTAGTATATTTCACCATGGTCACGGTCACGACCGTGGGCTACGGCGACATCGTGCCCGTGGGCGGCCGCGCCCGCATCGTCGACGCGCTGTTCGTTACACCGATACGCATCTTCATCTGGTTCATCTTCCTCGGCACCGCCTACCAGATGGTGGTGCAGAGATGGTTCGAGGAGCGTCGCTTGCGCAAGGCCGGGCAATCGCTGAAGGACCACATCGTGCTCTGCGGCTTCGGCCACAGCGGGCGTATCGCGGCGCTGGAGCTGGTGGAGAAAGGGCACCCGCCGCAGGAGCTGGTGGTGATCGACGTCTCCGAGGCCGCCGCGCAGTCGGCCGCGGAGGCGGGCTTTCTCGCGCTGGTGGGCGACGCCACGACCGAGGCGATCCAGCGCCAGGCTGCGATTCCCGCGGCCCGTGCGGTCATCGTATGCGTGCGGCGCGACGACACCGCCGTGCTCACCGTGCTCACCGCGCGCGAGCTCGCGCCCGGGGTGCGCATCATCGCCAGCTGCCGCGAGGCGGAAAACATCAGGCTGCTGCGCCGCGGCGGGGCGGATGTGATCGTGTCCGGAGCGCGGGTGGGCGGCTATCTCATGGCCGACGCGGTCGACAGCGCCTACACCGTCGCGCTGATCAACGACCTGTTGACCGAACGCGGGAGGGTGCACTTGAACGAGCGCAATCCTCGGCCGGACGAGGTCGGGAAAAGCCCGCGCGCGCTCGCCTGCCTGGTGATCGGATTGGAGCGTTCCGGCAAGCGCATCGGCTTCTGGGACGCCGACGAGTTGCGGATCCAGGCCGACGACCTGCTGCTGGTCATCGAGACCACGCCGCCGGCTCAGCGCGGTTGAGCGGGAGCGATCGGTACGGCCCTCCCGCGTCGTTTCGCGGCGCCCGGGCTCAGGAGAACGGGAAGAAGCGCGGAACGAGCAGCGACAGCAACACCCACATGATGAGCGTCAGCGGCAGCCCACCGCGCACGAAGTCGGCGAACCGGTACCCCGCCGCGCTCATCACCAGCAGGTTGGTCTGATACGCCATCGGCGTGACGTAGCAGAGGTTGGCGCCGAACAGGATCGCCAGCACGAACGGCTCCGGTGCCGCCCCCAGGCCGGCGGCGATGCCGATCGCGATCGGCGTGCCGATGGCGGCGGCGGCG
>Ga0187893_10001681_pt1 | contig 51945 bp, 54 predicted proteins | sample MA1701074metaG_FD_139574 | JGI IMG/M metagenome (GOLD analysis project Ga0187893, IMG submission 139574) | White microbial mat communities from a basaltic lava cave in the Kipuka Kanohina Cave System on the Island of Hawaii, USA - MA170107-4 metaG ... | reverse complement strand
CGACGGCGACGGCTGCGACTCGACCTGCCGCCCGACCGGCTGTGGCAGCGGCGCCCGCACGGGCGACGAGGTGTGCGACGACGGCAATCTAGTCGACGGCGACGGCTGCGACTCGACCTGCCGTCCGACCGGCTGCGGCAGCGGTGCCCGCACGGGTGACGAGCGGTGCGACGACGGCAATCTAGTCGACGGCGACGGCTGCGACTCGACCTGCCGCCCGACCGGCTGCGGCAGCGGCGTCCGCACGGGTGACGAGCGTTGCGACGACGGCAACATGCTGCCGGGCGACGCCTGCAGCCCCGATTGTCGATCAGAGTGCCGCACCGTGGACGAGTGCAGCGACGACGACGCGTGTGTGGTCAGGGAATGCCTGAACGGCCTCTGTGACTTCAGCCCACCCGCCGGCATTCCCGGCGCGACCTGCCGGGTGGAACAGCTCCGGCAGCATCTCCCGTGCGGCCCGGGGCTGCGCACCGAGCTGCGCCGTGTCATCCTGCGTCGCACTGCTCGCGCATTGACAATGCTCGAGCGCGCCGGCCGCAGTGCGAAACCCCGCATGGTGGCACGACAGCTCGAGCGGGCGGGTGCCGCCATCGCTGCCATCGATGCCAAGGCGGCCAAGCTCCTCCGACGGGACAAGCTGAGCAGTCAATGCCGTGACGACGTCCAGCGCGTGATCGACGAACCAATGGCGATGATCGCCGGGATCGGTAGCTCTTGACCTCAGCTTACCCGGCGCGGCGAGACCGAGTGCGTCAGGCAAGAAGACCGGGAAAAAGATCGGGCGAGGTCGGGCGTCGGCATTCGACACGCGCGGCTGCGTCGGCGCAGTGTACGAGGCCGGAGCGTTGTCGTCGGTTGGGGCGCTGGCGCTTCTGCCCGTGCTCGTCGAGAACACCGCGGCGGCGTGGACGGCGCGAGCGCAGGGGGCGTGGTGCGGGCGCGCGGGACGGCGCCGGGGGCGATACGCTGGGAGCTCGGGCTGCGGGCGGGGCAGCCGGCGCTCCTGCGATTCATTGGGGACACGTAGGTGAGGGAGGACGCGAGTGTAGCGGCGGCGTGAGGCTCGCGATCAGCGTATGCGCCGTCGCCTCACCGATCGGCACGCGGACCAGGCTGCCGCTCGCGGCCGGACCCGGGAAGACGGTCGCCTTGAAGTGCGGCGTGCGACCGAAGCACCACCCGGCGGGGCGCTTCGCGGGGCCTTCCACCAGGACCGAGACGGTGCGCCCGACCAGGTCCCGATTCTTCTCGGCGGCAATCGCTTCCTGCAGCGCGATGAGCTCGGCCAGGCGCGCAGCCTTCTCGTCCTCGCCGACGGTCTCGCCCCATGCGTGGGCCTTGGTGCCGCTCCGCCGCGAGTACTTGAACATGAAGGCGTGATCGAAGCGTACCGCGCGCACGAGATCGAGCGTGGCGGCGAAGTCGGCCGCCTCCTCGTGCGGGAAGCCGACGATGAGGTCGGTCGACAGCGCGAGATCGGGGATCGCGGCCCGGAGCCGATCGACGAGCGCCAGATACGCCGCGGTGTCGTAGTCCCGCGCCATGCGTCGTAGGACACGGTCGGATCCCGACTGCACCGGAAGGTGCAGGTAGGGGCTCACGCGCGGGATGGTCGCCATCGCCTCGATCAGGCGATCGCTCATCTCGGCCGGATGCGGAGAGGTGAAGCGAATGCGCTCGATGCCCTCGACGGTCGCCGTGTGCCGCAACAGCTCGGCGAAATCCCACTGCCCGTCATGATACGCGTTGACCGTCTGGCCAAGGTAGACGACCTCGCGATAGCCGGCGGCGGCGAGATCGCGTACCTGCTCGACGAGCATGGGCCCGGGCGCGCTGCGCTCGCGACCGCGCACGTAGGGAACGACGCAGAACGTGCAGAAGCGGTCGCAGCCGCGCATGGCCGTCACCCACGCCCGTATCCCCCGCTCGCGCCGGGGAACGATATCGGCGTATACCTCGGCGCGGTCCAGTCGGAGATCGACGAGCGGATCGTGGCTGTGCTCGGCGAGCAGATCGGGGAGCCGGCGGTACGCGTCGGGCCCGACGAGCACGTCCACGTAGGGCGCCCGCTCGAGGAGGTGCTGGCGCAGATGCTGGACCATGCAGCCCGCGAGACCGAGCTTCACGTCGGGCCGGCGCGCTTTGTGGCGCGCGAGCGTCGCCAGACGGGCGAGCACGCGCTCCTCGGCATGCTCGCGGATGGCGCAGGTGTTCAGCAGGATGACGTCGGCGACGTCGGGACTCGTGGTTCGCTCGTAGCCGTGCGCGCTCAGGTGTCCGAGCACGACCTCGGTGTCCGCCACGTTCATCTGGCAGCCGTACGTCTCGATGTAGACGCGCCGCGGTTGCATCGCGACCGTATCTTACGAGCCCGGTGCCCGGGGATCAATTCCCGTTGCTCGGCGGTTCGGCACCGTGATAGGAAAATTGTACCGTCGATGCGCCCTGGCACGCCCACCTACGAGAATCTGGAAGCGACGCTTCTGCTCTGCCCGAGGTGCCGGGAGGCAGTCCCGGTACGCAAGCGCCTGCTGCTCGTGCTGCCGGAGGGTGACAAGTTCGAGTACCTGTGCACGTCCTGCGGTAGCACGTGCGGTACGAAGATCGAGCGGCCCCCGCCCATGTCGGGCACGGCCTTCTGACCAGGAGCCCGTCCGAATACCCGACGAGAGCGGGGCCCGGGAGCCACGCTGACGCCGTGAACGCATCCCACGCTCCCCGCATCGCGTCGCTGCTTCCGAGCGCGACGGAGATCGTCTGTGCCCTCGGGCTCGCGGATCGGATCGTCGGCGTCTCCCACGAGTGTGATTTTCCCGCCGAGATCCGTGGCCGCCCGGTGCTCACGGCGCCGAAGATCGATCCCCACGATGACAGCGCCGGGATCCACGCGGCGATCGAACGGCTCGTCCGGGACGGACTCGGCGTCTATCGGATCGATGACGCGCTCCTGAAGGCGGTCGCTCCGGACGTGATCGTGACGCAGGATCAGTGCGATGTGTGCGCGGTTCCGCTGGCGGACGTCACGGCGGCCGTGCGGCTCGTCCTTGCGCGCGCGGTCGATGTCGTGTCCCTGCGGCCGAGCCGCCTTGCCGACCTGTGGGACGACATCGCCCGTGTGGGCGCCGCGACGGGGGCGTCGGCGGCGGTGGGACCCTTGGTGGACGGCCTGCGCGCGCGGATCGCGGCGCTCGGGCGCAGCGCCGGCCGCATCGTGCGGCGGCCGCGGGTGGCGGTGATCGAATGGATCGAGCCGCTCATGGTGGCGGGCAACTGGGTGCCGGACCTCGTCGAGCTCGCCGGCGGAGCGGCGCATCACCTGGTGGAGCCCGGAGCGCACAGCCGGCCGGTGGATTGGACGGCGCTCGCCGCCTACGAGCCGGAGGTCGTCGTCATCGCACCCTGCGGATTCACCATTGCCCACACCCGGCGCGACCTGCATCACCTGACCAGGCGGCCCGAGTGGGAGACGCTGCCGGCGGTACGGGCTGGTCGGGTTTACCTGGTCGACGGCAACGTCTATCTCAACCGTCCCGGACCGCGTCTCGTCGACGGTGGCGAGATCATCGCGCATCTGGTGCATCCGCGGGAATTTCCTGCCGTGGCCGGCGACGGATGGGCGACCATGCCCGCGCCAACGCCACGGGACCGGCTCGAGGGCTGAGCACGTGGCCGAGCATGGGCATGGACATCTCGTGGCCGACCGTGTCGCCTGCGCGGTGCTGACGGTGAGCGATACGCGCTCGGCGGCCGATGACGTCAGCGGGGGCCGCGTCAAAGCGTTACTCGGTGCCGCGGGACACGGGGTCACGTCCCACCGGATCGTGCCGGATGACCCGCAGGTGGTCGCGGAAGCCGTTGCCAAGCTCCTCGACGACCCCGCGGTCGACGCCGTGATCCTCAACGGCGGCACCGGGCTCGCCCCAAGGGACACGACGTTCGAGGCCGTGCGCGGTCTGCTCGACAAGGAGATCCCGGGCTTCGGCGAGCTCTTCCGGTATCTGAGCTATGCGGACGTCGGTTCCGCGGCCATGCTGTCGCGGGCGACCGCTGGCGTTGCGCGGGGGAAGATCGTCGTCTCGATGCCCGGTTCGCCCGCGGCGGTGGAGCTCGCGATGAGCAAGCTCGTCCTGCCCCAGCTCGGGCACATGGTCTTTCTCGCCCGCGGCTCGCACTGAAGAAGTGACGAGGTGACGAGGTGACGGTCCGCGTTCGTCTTTTTGCGGGGCTGCGCGAGCGCGTAGGGTGCGGCGCTCTCGTGTTGGAGATCGCTCCGGCGGCGACCGCACACGATGTCTGGGTTGCGCTGCGCGGCGCATATCCGCGACTCGACGACGTGGGTGCGCAGGTGGCCTTCGCCGTCAACCACGAGTACGTTGACAGGTCTCATCCCCTGACCGATAATGACGAACTCGCGATCATTCCGCCGGTGAGTGGCGGCTCGTCTCATGTATCGTCTCAGCGCAGAGGCCATCGATCTCGGTGAGATCGTCGCGGCTGTCCATGATCCGGCGGCCGGCGCGATCGCCACGTTCCTGGGCGTGACCCGCAATCACAACCACGGGCGGGAGGTCACGCTGCTCGAGTACGAGGCATACCCCGAGATGGCCGAGCGCGAGATGGAGCGGATCGCCACCGAGGCCGCCGGCCGCTGGCCGACCTGCAAGATCGCCATGGTGCATCGCGTCGGGCCGGTGCCCGTCGGCGAAGCGAGCGTCGCCATCGCCGTTTCGGCCGGCCACCGGCCGGAGGCCTTTGCGGCCTGCCGCTTCGCCATCGACCGTCTCAAGGAGGTCGTGCCCATCTGGAAGAAGGAGCACTTCGTCGGCGGCGAGGTGTGGATCGGACAGTGCTGCGCCGATCACGTCGCTGACGTCGAGCACTTCGGCAGCGTCGACCATGGGGAGAGGCACTGTGGGTGAGAAGATCGAACTGAACGGTCTCGCGGTCCGCAAGGCCGTCCATGCCGGGTACTGCTGGGGTGTGGAGCGCGCCTTGGAGATGGTCGAAGAGACGGCATCGGACCGCGCGGGCGAGACGGTGCGAACCCTCGGTCCGGTGATCCACAATCCCCGCGTGGTGGAATCGCTCGAGCGCCAGGGGGTACGATCCATCGGCTCGCTGGACGAGATCGACCAGGGGACCGTCATCATCCGGACCCATGGGGTGGCGCCGAGCGTGTACGAGGAGGCGGCCACCAAGGGCCTCAATGTCGTCGACGCCACGTGTCCGCTCGTGACGCTCGTCCAGCGCAAGGCCCGCCAGCTCGTCGACGAGGGGTATCACCTCGTGATTTTCGGGAACCCGAAGCATCCCGAGGTCATCGGTACCCTCGGCCACGCCGGCGGTGCGGGCACCGTCGTCGAACGACCGGAGGACGCGCGCACGGCCAACCTACCGAAGAAGGTCGGGGTCGTGGTGCAGACCACGCAGGAGATGGAACGCCTGAGCGAGTTCCTTGCCGTGCTCGCACCCCGGTGCAAGGAACTGAAGGTGTTCAACACCATCTGCAATCCGACCATCGAGCGGCAGGAAGCCGCGCGCGAGCTCGCCCGGCAGGTCGAGGCCGTCATCGTCGTCGGTGGCAAGGGCAGCTCCAACACCCAGCATCTCGCGGAGGTCTGCCGCGAGGAGGGCGCGCGTACGTATCACATCGAGAACGCATCGGAGCTCGATCCCACCTGGCTCGATGGCGTGACGGAGCTCGGTCTGACGGCAGGGGCGTCGACCCCGGGGTGGATGATGGACGAGGTGATCGAGCGATTGCGCACGCTCACGAGTGCGCGGACCGGTGCTGACGCCGCCGGCTGATCTCTCGGCCCACCTCGCGACGATCGGCCCGAGAAGCGGCCGAGTTGCAACCTAAGCCGCACGGAGGATGCTGTCCTCGAACTCGGCTTGAGCGGTTGCGCTGCGGGCCGGCGTGCTTCCGACGTTGCTCCTGACAGGCCAAACAGATACGATTTCAGTAGATGGCAGCTCGCTCCTTGCATCGCCAGCTCTGCGCCTTGGGCCTGCTGCCGTTCTTCCTCGCCGCCTGCGCTGCCGTCGGCGGTCGCCTGCGCCAGCCGGCGCCACCCCCTGCCGTCATCGAGCCGAAGAGCGGCGAGGCCGAGGTCATCGACCATTATCTGAAGGCGAAGGTCGCCGTCGACGCGGGCGACTACGTCCGGGCCATCGCCGAGTACCAGAAAGTGATCGCCGTGGACGCGGATGCGGTCATGCCGCGGCTTCGGCTGGCGACCCTCTACGTCCGCGTCGGAAACCTTCCCGGTGCCGTCGAACAGTGCGATGCGGTCGTCGCGTCGGACCCGGACAATCTGGAAGCGCGTCTCTTGCGCGCCGGGGTGCTGATGGCGCTCGGCCGGGACGACGACGCGGTGGCGGAGTATCTCGAGGTCCTGGCCCGCGACCCGGAGAACCAGGAGGCGTACCTCTATCTCGGCGCGCTGTACGCCAAGCAGGATCGGCCCGCGGACGCCAAGGCGGCGTTTCGCAAGCTCATCGCCATCAATCCGCGCTCCGTGCTCGGCTACTATCACCTGGGCCGCGTGAACGCTCTGGGCAAGTCCTACGGGGATGCCGAGGCGGCCTTCGAGAAGGCCCTCGACCTGAGCCCGCATTCCGAGCAGGTGGTCGTCGCCTTGGCCGTGGTCTACCAGATGCAGGGTCGCCGGGACCAGGCGATCACGGCGTACAAGCGGTTCCTGCGGGCGAACCCCGAGAACGTCGAGATCCGGCGCCGGCTCGGCAACCTGCTCGTCGGTGAGCGGAAGTTCGACGAGGCCCTGGAGCAGCTCCAGGAGATCGAGGATCTGGAGACCGACCCGCGCGAGACGCGAACGAAGATCGGGCTGATCTACTTCGAGAAGGAAGACTACGAGTCCGCGATCACGGCCTTCAACCTCGTGCTGGCGTCGAATCCCGACGACCATCGGGTGCGGTACTACCTGGGCGTGGCCTACGCGGCGGCCAAGCAGCCGAAGGACGCGGAGCGCGAGCTCCGGGCCATCCCGCCGCAAGCGCAGCAGTACGTCGATGCGCGGCTGCACCTGGCGTACCTGTATCAGGGCCAGGGCAACATGGACGCCGCGATCGCGGTCGTTCGCGAGGGGCTCGAGCATCGCGAGCACGACGTGGACCTTCTCGGAATGCTCGCATCGCTCTATCGAGAGCAGAAGGACCTCGAGTCGGCCTCCGAGATTCTCGAGGGCATGGTCGCGCGGGATCCGGAGAACGATCGGCTGCGGTTCACTCTCGGCGCGCTCTACGATGAGGCGAAGCAGAAGGACAAGACGATCGCCGAGATGCGCCGCGCCATCGAGCTCAATCCTCGCAATGCGGCGGCGCTCAACTACCTGGGGTACACGTTTGCCGAGATGGGCGTGCACCTCGATGAGGCCGAGGACCTCGTGCGGCGGGCCCTCGAGATCGAGCCGAACGAGGGATTCTATGTCGACAGCCTCGGATGGATCTACTACCAGCGGGGTGACTATTCCCAGGCCGTGAAGCATCTGGAGGCGGCGGTGGAGCTGTCGGGCGATGACCCTACCATCAGCGAGCACCTGGGCGACGCGTACGAGAAGGTCGGCCGCAACGAGGATGCGTTGCGGCTGTATCGCCAGGCCTTGAGCTCCTCCGACGAGGCGGAGCAGGTTGATCGCTTGCGCAAGAAGATCACGGCGCTCGAGAACGCCGAGAACGCCCAGCGCGTGACTCCATAAGCAGCTTGCAGGGGACCGTGAAGAGCGGGTCGGTCCCGGCGCCTATCGCCGTCGCCTTGCTCCTCGCGTCGCTTGCGGGTGGAGTCGGAGGCTGCAGCACCCGCACCGTGCGCGACGCCAGCGTCGACGCGCCTCCCGTGCTGCCGACCGCCGCGGAGCTCCAGGAGAGAATCGCGAGCGAGCGGACGCGCCTGCAGTCCTTGCGCACCCTCGCCGACAGCGAGATCAGCGGCCCGGACGGACGCTTTCGCGCCTCCGAAGTCGTGCTCGTCGCGCCTCCGGATCGGTTGCGTATCGAGGTGCTGTCGACGTTCGGCGTCGCCTGGATTCTCGCCACCGACGGGAAGGTGTTGCACGTCTATTCGCGGCAGGAAGAAACCGTATACCGCGGCAGCCCGAGCCGCAGCCTGATCGAGTACTACCTGCCGGTGCCGCTCCAGCTCGCCGATCTCACCGAGCTGCTGCTCGGGCGTCCCCCGCCACGCTCGGCTGCGCAGGCCGAGGACGTGGCGTGGGAGCCGGAGACAGGCCTCGTGCGACTGAGCCTGCGGTTGCGGGATCGCGGCCGACAGACCACGTGGTTCGACGGGCGCACGGGCCTCGTCAGCCGGTGTGAGGAGCGCGACGGCAAGGACACGCTCCTGTTCGACATGCGGGTGGGTGGATACCGTCACGTGGGAGGCGGGCTCGTCGCGTCGGATATCACCATCGTGAGCCCGGCGGGGGTGCAGGTTCGCCTGGCGTATGCGAAGTCCGAGGCGAATCCCGAGCTTCCGCCGAATCTCTTCCGGATTCCGTTCGTGATCGGCGCCCGCGAGACCCCGCTCGAGCCGCCGGCTCGCTGAGGTTTTCGAGAGCACGACATCCGCGGCGAAGGTTTGAAGCCCGGGCGCGAGCGTGATACTTGCCCAGCGCGGATCATGCGCGGAGTGGAGCACGCTGCCACGGGTGGTGGGCCGGCCGCGCCCGCGCGCACGCCCGACACACTCCTGCACGTCGACGGCCTCCGGACGGTCTTTGCCACCGACGCGGGCACGGCGCCTGCGGTGGACGGTGTTGCGCTCCGCATCGCGCGCGGCGAGACCCTCGGCATGGTGGGCGAGTCGGGCTGCGGGAAGAGCGTGACGGCGCTCTCCATCATGCGTCTGGTTGCGCCGCCCGGCCGCATCGTGGCCGGATCGATCGTGTTCGACGGACGCGATCTCCTGACGTTGCCGGAGCGAGAGATGCGGCGGGTACGCGGCAACGAGATCGCCATGATCTTCCAGGAGCCGATGACGTCGTTGAACCCGGTCCTCACGGTGGGTGCGCAGATCGCCGAAGCGGTCCGGCTCCATCATCGTCTCGACCGGCGTGCGGCATGGCGGCGCGCGGTCGAGATGCTGCGCCTGGTCGAGATGCCCGACGCGGAGGAGCGGGCGCGGAGCTATCCGCACCAGTTGAGCGGCGGCATGCGTCAGCGGGTTATGATCGCCATGGCCATGTCGTGCTCGCCGCGGTTGCTCATCGCGGATGAGCCGACGACGGCGCTGGACGTCACGATTCAGGCGCAGATTCTCGAGCTGCTGGCCGACCTGCGGGTGCGCACGGGAATGGCCACGCTCCTCATCACCCACAATCTCGGGATCGTGGCCGAGCAGGCCGATCACGTGGCCATCATGTATGCGGGTCGCATCGTCGAGCACGCGTCGGTTCGGGAGCTGTTCGCGCGGCCGCTGCATCCGTACACGGTCGGACTCCTGGCCTCCATTCCCGGGGTCGGCGGCCGCCAACGGCGGCTGGATGCCATCCCGGGGATCGTGCCGGACCCACGGCATCTTCCGAGCGGCTGCCGCTTCCGGGATCGGTGTCCGCGCGCGGTCGCTGCCTGCGCGGAAACGGATCCGGCGCTGGAAGAGAAGGACCGCGGCCACGCGGTTGCGTGCATCCGGGTATGAGCAACGACCCGGCCCCCCTGGTGGAGGTGTCCGATCTGCGCAAGCACTTCCCGGTGTCGAGAGGCGTGTTCGGGACGGCGCGCACGGCCATCCGCGCCGTCGATGGCGTGAGCTTCACGATTGGACGCGGCGAGACGCTCGGACTCGTCGGCGAGTCCGGCTGCGGCAAGTCGACGCTGGGGCGCGTCCTGCTGCGCCTCCTCGAGCCGACCGCCGGTCGGGTGCGCTACGAGGGTGTCGATCTCGGCGGGCTGTCGGCGGCCGAGCTGCGCCGGATGCGCCGTCACCTGCAGATCATCTTTCAGGATCCCTACGCGTCGCTGAATCCGCGGATGCGCGTCGGCGCCATCATCGCCGAGGGTCTCGAGATTCACGACCTCGCACGCGGGGCGGAGAAACGAGAGCGGGTGATCGAGATGCTCCGGCTCGTCGGTCTTCGGGACGAGGCGTACGATCGCTATCCGCACGAATTCAGTGGTGGGCAACGGCAGCGCATCTGTATCGCGCGCGCACTCGCCGTGAATCCCCGCTTCGTAGTCGCCGATGAGCCCGTCTCCGCGCTCGACGTCTCGGTGCAGGCGCAGGTGATCAATCTGCTGCAGGATCTCCAGGAGCGCTTCGATCTGACCTATCTGTTCATCTCCCACGATCTGCACGTCGTGGAGCACGTGAGCCACACCGTGGCGATCATGTATCTGGGCCGCATCGTGGAGACCGCGCCGCGGGACGTGCTGTTCACGAGCCCACGGCACCCGTATACGCGGGCGCTGCTCTCGGCCGTGCCGTCGGCCACCCCGGTGGGCGAGCGGCAGCGGGTCGCTCTGCCGGGCGACGTTCCGAGTCCGATGCATCCGCCGCCCGGGTGCGCCTTTCATCCACGGTGCCCATACGCCGAGGACCGCTGCCGGGTCGACGAGCCGCGGTTGCTGTTCGGCACGGGCAGGCACGGCGTGGCCTGTCACGTCTTCCCGGCGCCAGGGACCGAGAATGGCGGCCGGCATATCAGCGTGGAGGGTCGGGCATGAGTGCACTGCTGCGAGCGGGCGGAACCGGTGGTGGTGAGTCGTGGCGGGACGTGCGCGTCTCCCTCGGCTCGGACGCCGAGGTGTCCGGGCGTCTGAGCTTTACCACCGCCACCCGCATCGAGGGGCGCCTGCGCGGAGAGCTCAGATCGGTCGACCTGCTCGTCGTCGGCCCGGAAGCCCACGTCCAAGCGACCGTCCAGGCTCAGGTGCTCGTCGTCTTGGGCGAGATCCAGGGGGACGTTACCTGCACCGAGCGCATCGAGATCCGCCAGGGCGGATCGGTCCTCGGCGACATCACCACGCGCGGGCTCGTCATCGAGGAGGGCGGGCGCTTCGAAGGAACCTGCCGGATGCGGACGATGCGGGACGAGACGGACTAGAAGGATTAGACCCGAACGACGTTGGCTGGCGCTTCAGGAGGAGCGGACCTGGGGTGCCTCCCGCTCCTGAATGCGCGCCGCCTTTCCCGACAGCTCGCGCAGATAGTAGAGGCGGGCTCGTCGCACCTGGCCGCGCGTCATGACGTCGATGCGCTCGATGCGCGGAGAGTGCAACGGGAACGTCCGCTCCACCCCCACCCCGTAGGACACCTTGCGCACCGTGAACGTCGCCCGGCTGCCGCCGCGCGTCTTGCGGAGCACCACCCCCTCGAAGGGCTGCACCCGCTCCTTGTCGCCTCGACGATCTTGACGTAGACCCGCAGCGTGTCGCCGGGGCGGAACTCGGGCAGGCCCGTACGGAGCTGCTCGCTCTCGATGCGCTCGATGGGATTCATGAGCCGGTCATCCAGATCTACCGGTCCGCTCGCAGTCGGTCAAGAATCACAGCCGCGGCCGTACGGACCGACAGGTGGTTGTAGGGGCTGACCCCGCGGATGGGCTCGAGAATCAGGTCGGCCCGAGCCAGGGCCTCGGTGGTCAATCCCCATCCGGTCCCGAGGAGGATCAGGTGGGGCCGCTGATCCCCGGCCATGTGGGCCCGAAGGTCGGCAAACGACACCCGCGCCCCCCCGTCCCGGGCCGACGTTGCGACCACGCACGGGAGCGTCCCGGCGTCGCGCTCCACCTCGCAGATGGTGGTCTCCATGCTGTCGGTGAGACGGACCAGGGCGAGGGCCTCCTTGCGGGTCGGGTTGTAGTCGCTGCCGCTGCCGGTTTCCCAGTGCTCGAGGATGCGGGCGATGAGGCGCCGCATGGTGCGCACGGGCGTCACGATGTACGCGGCGCGGACGCCGTAGACCTTGGCCAGGCGGCCGAGGTCGTGGACGTCGAGGTTGGTGACGGCCGTCGTGACGACGGCGCCGTTCTTGTCGTAGACCGGATGGTGCAGCAGGGCGATGTACAGCGGGCCCATGACCGGATCGGCTAGCGGACCTTGTCGAGTGGTCGGCCGCGGCGGGCCGTCTCCGCGCTTCGCGCCTTCCCCGATCCCCGCAGCGTCTCCAGGATGCGCCGATCGTCGTCGCTGAGCGGCGCACGTTCGAGGAGGTCCGGGCGGCGCTCGAGCGTCCGGCGCAGCGCCTCCTGGCGCCGCCACGCGGCCACGGCGCCGTGGTCCCCCGACAGGAGGACGCTCGGAACCTGCAGACCACGAAACTCCTCCGGACGCGTGTAGTGCGGATACTCGAGCAACCCGGTCGAGAAGGATTCGTCCGTTGGAGAATCGGCATTGCCGAGGACCCCCGGCAGCAGGCGCGCGACGGTGTCGATGATCACGAGCGCGGGAATCTCGCCGCCGGACAGCACGTAGTCGCCGACGGAGATCTCTTCGTCGACGAAGGCCTTGGCGCGCTCGTCCACGCCCTCGTAGCGGCCGCATACGAGCACCAGGTCGCCGCAGCGCGCCAGGCGTGCCGCCGTGTCCTGATCGAACCGGTGTCCCTCCGGCCCGAGGAGCACGCGCCATGGCGCCGGCAGGGCGTCGCAGACGGCCTCGATCGCCGTCACGATGGGCTCGGCCTTCATCACCATGCCCTGGCCGCCGCCGTACGGTGCGTCGTCGGTGACGCGGTGGCGGCCCGGAGCGAAATCCCTGAGGTTCCAGAAGAAGATGCGCAGCAGGCCCTTGCGCTGCGCCCGCTCGGGAATGCTCGCGCCGAGCGGCGACCCGAACATCTCGGGGAACAACGTGATCACATGGATGCGCATCACAGGTCGAGAAGGCCGTCCAGCGGCTCGATGAATATCGTGCTGGTTTCACGGTCGATCTGCCGCACGACGTCGGCGATGACGGGGATCAGGATCTCCCGCTCGTTCGCGCGTACGACCCAGACGTCGTTGCCGCCGGTGTCGATGGTGTCGACGACGGCGCCAACCTCCACGCCGGCCGTGGTGCGCACACGAAAGCCCACGATCTCGTAGTAGTAGAACTCGCCGGGGCCGGGGGCCGGCAAGACGTTCGCCGGGAGGCTGGCCAGCATGCCGACGATCCCCTCGGCGGCGGTGCGGGTGTCGACGTCCACGAACTTGACCAGCAGATCGCGATGCCGAGGGCGGATGGCTGCGACGGGGCGTGAGACGGCGGCTTCCTGGCCTTCTCCTGGCCTCTCGAGATGGAACGCTTGCGCCTGCGCCACCTGGGGACTCGGCGGCGAGTTGAAGCACACCATGCGCACGAATCCCCCAAGGCCGTGACATGCGACGATCCGGCCGACGGGAACCAGACGCATGACAACCGGGCACGGCCGTCGGCCAAGGGTGGGGGAGCAACGCTCGATTGATGACCGCGAAGCCCTAGCCCATGTATCCCGGGCTGGGGCGCGTCAGTTGCTCTTGTCTTCGACGATCTCGAGCACGACCTTTCGGTTGACGCGGGACGCGGCGGCGTTGAGCATGGTTCGAATCGCCTTCGCCGTGCGCCCCTGCTTACCGATGATGCGCCCGAGATCCTCCTTGGCGACCCTGAGCTCCAGCACCGACGCCGTGTCTCCCTGGGTTTCCTTGACCTCGACGGCGTCGGGCTCGTTCACGAGGTGGCGCGCCAGGTACAGGACGAGTTCTTTCATGCGGCGCCTCCTGCAGCCCTCTGGAGGCCGCCGGTCCGGCGGCCTCGCTCACTCGACGCTGGCGGTTCCCGCCTCTTCGCGCGATCGATAGTCGATACCGGCTCGCTTCATGAGCTGGGCCACGGTATCCGACGGCTGGGCGCCTTTGCGCAGCCAGCCCACGAGCTTCTCCCGGCTGAACTCGATGCGGGACGGCGAGCTCCGCGGGTCATACAGGCCCACGCGCTCGATGAACCGACCATCCCGGGGCGATCCCGAGTCGGTGACGACGACGCGATAGAACGGTCGCTTCCGCGTCCCATGACGTGCAAGACGGATCCTCACGGACATATCGACCTTCTCCTCTCCGTTCCTTTGCCCATACCGGGCATCAGTGCAACAGGGGGGTGCGTGGCAGCCCCCCGCCCCGCAGCCGCTTCAGCATTTTCTTGGTCTGCGTGAACTGCTTGATGAGCCGGTTGACATCGGAGACGGACGTGCCGCTGCCGAGCGCGATGCGCCGGCGGCGGCTGGCATTCAGGATGAGGACGTTCTGCCGCTCGGTCTTGGTCATGGAGCTGATGATCGCCTCGGCCTTCTTGAGCTCGTGCTCGGCAGCGTCCGGATCCACGCCCCGGGCGAGCTTCTTCATTCCCGGGATCATTCCCAGGAGGTCGCCGAGGCTTCCCATGCGGCGGACCGTCTTCAGCTGGCTCAGGAAGTCGTTGAGGTCGAGATCGGCGCGCCGGAGCTTGCGTTCCAGGGCCTCGGCTTCCTTGCGGTCGTATGCCCGCTGCGCCTTCTCGATCAGCGTCAGCACGTCTCCCATGCCGAGGATTCGCGAGGCGACGCGATCGGGATGGAAGGGCTCGAGCGCATCGACCTTCTCGCCGATGCCCATGAAGAGGATGGGGGTTCCCGTCACGGCACGCAGGGAAAGAGCCGCGCCGCCGCGGGCGTCTCCTTCGCTCTTCGTGAGAATGGCCCCCGACAACGGGAGCCGGCTCTTGAAGCCCGAGGCGAGATTCACGGCGTCCTGACCGGTCATCGCGTCGGCGACCAGGAGAACGTGTTGCGGGTCGAGCGCCGCCGCCATGCGCTCGAGCTCCCCCATCAGCTCCTCGTCGATGTGAAGCCGTCCGGCCGTATCGATGAGAACGACATCGTACGCACGCTGGCGCGCTTGGACGAGGGCGGCCTTGCCGATGGCCACCGGGTCCTCGCCCGGACTCGTCGGGTGGACCGCGCATCCGAGCTGCTCGCCGAGACGGGTGAGCTGCTCGATGGCGGCCGGCCGGTAGACGTCCGCCGGCACGAGGTACGGAGTCCGGCCGAGCTCGGCGCGCGCCCAACGGGCGAGCTTTGCCGCGGTCGTGGTTTTGCCGCTGCCGTTGAGGCCGACGAGCATCACGACGACGGGCGGACTGCCCGACAGCGTGAACGCCGTTCGCTCCCCCCCGAGCAGCTCGACGAGCCCCTGATGCACGATCTTGACGAAGTGCTGCTCCGGCGTGAGGCTGGCGAGCACCTCTTGTCCCAGGGCCTCGCTCTTCATGCGTTCCACGAAGTCGCGGACGACGTGGAAGTGGACGTCGGCCTCGAGAAGGGCGAGCCGCACCTCCTGGAGCGCCTCCTCGATGTTCCGGGCCGTGATCTTGCCGTGCCCGCGGAGCCGCTTGATCAGGGTGTCGAACTTGCCGCTGAGGTTCTCGAACATCGGGTCCAGCTTGTCGCGCAAACAGAACCCCCGGAGAGGGCTCCGGGGGTTCTGTCACTCGCACACCAACTCAGGAGTCAGGAGCGGGCCAATCCTACATCATGCCGCCCATTCCACCCATGCCGCCCATGCCACCCATCCCGCCGCCCGGCATCGACGGCATGGCGCCCTTCTCCTCCGGCTTCTCCGCCACCATGGCTTCGGTCGTGAGCAGCAGCCCGGCGACGGAGGCGGCATTGATCAGGGCGGTTCGCACGACCTTGGTCGGGTCGATGATACCGGCCTTCATCAGGTCCTCGAACTCTTCCTTGGCGGCATTGAACCCGAACGCGCCCTTGTTGTTTCGGATCCGATCGAGCACCACGGCCCCTTCCCACCCCGCGTTCTGGGCGATCCAGCGACACGGCTCTTCGAGCGCCAGGCGCACGATGTTCACGCCGACCTTCTCTTCGTCGCTGGCCTTGATCTTCTCCAGGGCCGCGGAGGCGCGAATGAGCGCCACGCCGCCTCCCGGGACGATACCCTCTTCCACGGCTGCCCGGGTGGCGTGGAGAGCGTCTTCCACGCGGGCCTTCTTCTCCTTCATCTCGATCTCGGTGGCGGCGCCGACCCGTACTACGGCGACACCACCGACGAGCTTCGCCAGCCGCTCCTGAAGCTTCTCACGGTCATAGTCCGAGGTCGTCTCCTCGACCTGGGCGCGGATCTGCTTGACGCGTCCCTCGATGTCGGCCTTTTTTCCCGCCCCGTCGATGACGGTCGTATTGTCCTTGTCGATGACGATCCGTTTCGCCCGCCCGAGATCCTTGACGGTGATGTTCTCGAGCTTGATGCCCAGCTCTTCCGCGATCACCCGTCCTCCGGTGAGAATGGCGATGTCCTCGAGCATCGCCTTTCGCCGATCCCCGAAGCCCGGGGCCTTGACCCCGACGCAGCGCAGGGTCCCGCGGATCTTGTTCACGACCATGGTGGCCAGCGCCTCGCCTTCGATGTCTTCGGCGATGATGAGGAACGGCTGGCCGGTCTTGGCGATCTGCTCGAGGATCGGGAGCAGATCCTTCATGCTGCTGAGCTTCTTCTCGTGGATGAGCACGAGCGCCTCTTCGAGCACCGCCTCCATGCGATCGGGATCGGTGACGAAGTACGGAGAGAGGTATCCGCGGTCGAACTGGAGACCCTCGACGACTTCGAGGGTCGTCTCGAGCCCCTTCGCCTCCTCCACCGTGATCACGCCTTCCTTGCCGACCTTGCTCATCGCCTCGGCGATGATGTCCCCGATGGTCTCGTCGTTGTTCGCGGAAATGGTCCCGACCTGGGCGATTTCCCGTTGCTCCTTGGTGGGCTTGCTGAGGGCCTTCAGCTCGTCGGTGATGACGCCCACGGCCTTTTCGATGCCTCGCTTGATGTTCATGGGGTCATGGCCCGCGGCGACGAGCTTGAGGCCCTCGGCGAAGAGCGCGCGGGCGAGGACCGTCGCCGTGGTCGTGCCGTCGCCGGCCACATCGGAGGTCTTGCTCGCGACCTCCTTGACCATCTGCGCGCCCATGTTCTCGAACTTGTCCTCGAGCTCGATTTCCTTGGCGACGGTCACGCCGTCCTTGGTCACCACCGGGGCGCCGAAGGACTTGTCCAGAACGACGTTGCGGCCGCGTGGACCGAGGGTGGCCGTCACGGCGTCGCTGAGTAGGTTGACGCCGCGGAGGATCTTGTCCCTGGCGTCCTGGCTGAACTTGATGGTCTTCGCGGCCATGAACACTTCTCCTTTCGATGGATCCAGTGGGATTGGAGGTCTCAGCCCTCGATCACGGCAAAGATGTCGTCCTCACGGACGATCAGGTGCTCCTCGCCGTCGAGCTTGACCTCGGAGCCGCCCCATTTGCTGAGCAGGACCGTGTCGCCCACCTTGACCGACAGTGGCACGATCTTGCCGTCGTCCCCGATCTTTCCCTTGCCCACGGCGATGACCTTCGCTTCGGTGGGTTTCTCTCGGGCCGTATCCGGGATGATGATCCCGCCCTTGGTCTTCTCTTCCTCTTGCATGCGCCGGACCAGTACCCGATCTGCAAGTGGCCGTATCTTCATCATCTCGTCACTCCCCAAAGCCAATGCGCCCGGTAGGACGGCGAGGCCGCACCCCGGGGCAGACGTCACTTCGATCCCTGAGGGACCTGGGGTCGCTCACCGTCCGGGCTCCTGAGCGGGGCTCGAGAGGGGCGGTCGCGCGCCCGAGGCTCGGCACAACGTTAATCAGTTCCCGTTTCTTGTCAACGGAACTAGCGCGGGGCGCGAAACATGTCCAGAGCCGGGCCCGACCCGGTGGCCGGGCGGCGCAGGCAGCGATCCTCCGCCGGACGAGGCAGGGATCCGGGGCCGCTCGGCCCCACGGGGCTTTCCGTGCCCCAGCCAGTGGCGGCGCCAATGCCCTTCGTCCGCCGCCGAACCGCCAGGCCGGCGGCGCACTGGCTGAATCCGTCGTGGCCGCCGGGGATGGGGAGGCTTAGGCGCCAGGGCGATAGTACGAAGTGACGGTGGAGTCAGCGCCGGCGGCGCCGCTCACCAGGTGAAGCCGTCGCGCCGCCGGGGCGGTGCGAAGTGACGGTGGAGTCAGCGCCGGCGGCGCCGCTCCTCCTCGGCATACTGCCGGTAGAGGATGTCCCACTCGCTGCTGCCTGGCACGACCTTTCGAGACAGTGACTGGATCTTGCGCCGGACGGTAGCGTCGATCTCTTCATCGCGTCCCCCGGGGCCTTTGGCGAGGATGCGCTTCACCTCGTTCAAGAACAAACGAGGGTTGCGCGGCCGTGCCAGGTTTCCTTCCGCGGCGGCCTGGAGCAGCAGCTGCGCGAGGTGCGACATGCGCGCTTCGGAAAGCCTCACAGCGCGAACCCCCGTTCCTTGGCGAGACGCTGCTTCACCAGCTCGACGAACCGGGTGCGATCCATCCCCGCCATCTCGCGGCGGTGTGAATCCGCGAAGGTCTCGGCCGCTCGCTCGATCTCCGCTTCCTCGGTGAAATTTTTTCGCAAGACGGCGAAGAATCGGTCGCGCAGGGCGCTCTCGTCCCCGGCGAGCTCGATCAGATCGCCCCGCACGAGCTCGGTGACGAGGGTCTCGGCGAGGCGACGAAGCTGCGATTCCGTCGGGATCATCGCGGGCGGGTGACTACGCTCATACTGTCGTCCCCTGCCGGGGGTTGCAAGGCTGGCCCTCGGGGGCGACGACGCGAGGCACGCACGAGCCAGGCCGGTAGCTTGACACTGGAGATGGGGCTCGGTATCGCCGAGCATAGGGCAGCTCACTTTTCCGCCGCCTGGGCCGTTCGCCATTGCCTTCGATCACAAAGCCTCCGCGCCTTCGACCCGGTGACTGCATCGGCATCGTCGCTCCAGGTGGCGCGGTTGCGGATCGTGGTGCCCTCGAGCGCGGCGTGGAGGCGTTGCGGGCCCTCGGGTATCGCGTGTGCCTGGGGCAAAGCGTCACTGCGCGGCAGGGCTACCTCGCCGGCAGCGAGGCGCTTCGTCGCGCGGACCTTCTGCACATGTTCGCGGCGCCGGAGGTCCGGGCCGTTCTCTGCGCCCGAGGTGGCTACGGGGTCACGCGTCTGCTGCCGTCTCTCGATCCGGCCGATCTTGCGCGCCATCCCAAGATCTTCATCGGCTACAGCGACGTGAGCCCGCTTCTCGTCGGTCTGGTGCAGCGCGGCGGCATGGTGGCGTTCCACGGACCGATGGTGGCCGCGGACTTCGGATCGGCCGGCGAAGTGTGCGACGGTCCCTCTGGCAACGGGAGCAAGGTCGATGCCGGACTCGACGATCGGTCGCGGCGACAGCTGTTCGACATCGTCGGCGACGGCCTCGGTGTGGAAGCCGAGGTGCCGGCCGTCGTCCGTCCCGGCAGGGCGGCGGGGGTGCTGATCGGGGGATGCCTGTCGCTGCTCGCGGCGATGGCGGGCACGCCGTACGCGCTGCGCGGAGAGGGGGCTATTCTGTTCATCGAGGACATCGCCGAACCTTCGTATCGAATCGATCGCATGCTCATCCAGCTCGAACAGGCCGGCGCCTTCGAGGGTGTGCGCGGCGTGGTGTTCGGTGCGATGACCCGGTGCGGGCCTCCCGGTGGCGGAGCGGAAGGGCTGCTTCCGGTTCTCGGCGAGCTCGCGGATCGGCTGCAGGTGCCCGTCGGCGCGGGGCTACCGAGCGGTCACGGTCGTCCAAATCTGACGCTGCCCTTCGGTGTGGACGCCGAGCTCGTTCTCGAAGCGAACCAGGCGATCCTCCGGGTGCGAGGCGCCGCCGTCGCGTGATCCGACGGCGGGTGTCGACGCGTCGCGAATCATGGACTGGACAGCCGTCGAGGCGGAGATCGAGGAGGCCATTCGCGGCGGGGTGTTCCCCGGAGCGGTGCTGCTGGTCGGCCGGCGGCGCGAGATTCTGTATCACCGCGCCTTCGGGTCGCGCAGCCTCGAGCCCGAGCAGACTCCGATGCATCCGGACACGATCTTCGATCTGTCCTCGCTCACCAAGCCGCTGGCGACGACGGCGGCCTTCCTCCTGCTCGTGGCCGATCAGCGGGTGCGGGTACACGACCGGGTGACTCGCTTCTTTCCCGACTTCGGGGTCCACGGAAAGACGCACGTCGAATGTCGCCACCTGCTCGGGCATGCCTCCGGTCTCCCGGCCTGGCGGCCCTTCTATCGCGACATCCTCAAGATCGAACGGCATGGACGTCCGAACTTCGTCGGCACCAACGGGGCGCGGCAGTGGGTCTACGAGCAGATCCATCGCGAGCGGAGCGAGTACCCCACCGGCAGCCAGGCCATCTACAGCGACCTCGGCTTCATCGTGCTCGGCGAGCTGATCGAAGCCGTGAGCGGTCTCACCCTGGATCGCTTCTGCTATGATCGACTGTTCAAACCGCTCAATCTACACAGCACGTCGTTCATCGACCTCCAGACTCTCCGGCTCCGTAAGCTCGAGCCGGTGACGGAGATGCTGGCTCCGACGGAGCGCTGTCCCTGGCGAAAGCGGATCCTGTGCGGCGAGGTCCACGACGACAACGCGTACGCCATGGGCGGCATAGCCGGACATGCGGGGCTTTTTTCCTCGGCGCGCGAGATTCACACGCTGGTGAACGAGTGGTGGGCGGCCTACGAGGGCGGAGCGAGCCTCTTTCCTGGCGAGCTCGTGAAGCGCTTCTGGACTCGCGATCGAGGCGTGCCGGCGTCAACCTGGGGCCTCGGCTGGGACACTCCCTCACCCAAGGCGTCCCAGGCGGGTGGCAAGTTCAGCGAGCACACGGTGGGCCATCTCGGCTTTAGCGGGACGTCGCTGTGGATCGATCTCGAGCGTCCCGTGCACGTGATCTTCCTCACCAACCGTATCCATCCGACCCGGGACAACGACGGCATTCGCGAGGTGCGGCCACGCGTGCACGAGCTCGTGCTGGAGGTCGTAGGATGAGAGGGGCATGAAAGGCGAAAGTACGGCAGCGGCGCGGGACCTGCGCCCGGGGCAGGCGATCCACATGGTGGCGGTCGGCGGGGTGGGCATGAGCGCGCTGGCGGGATTGCTCCAGGCCCGGGGCTTCCGCGTCACCGGCTCGGACGAGGCGATCTATCCCCCGGCAAGCACGCTGCTCGAGCGCCTCGGCATCGAGGTGCGGCGCGGCTATCGCGCCGAGCACCTCGACGGTGCCGACGCGGTGATCATCGGCAACGCGGTGACGCGAACGAACCCGGAAGCCGCGGCGGCCCTGGAGCGCGGGCTGCGCGTGTACTCCATGCCCGAGGTGCTGGGCAGCCTCTTCCTGTCGCAGCGGCGCACGCTCGTCGTCGCCGGCACCCACGGCAAGACGACGACGACGGCCATGCTCGCCTGGGTGCTCGCTGGCGCCGGCAAGTCCCCGGGATTCCTCGTGGGTGGGGTGCCGATCGACCTGGGCATGAGCTTCGCCGTGGGCGAGGGCGAGGACTTCGTCATCGAAGGCGACGAATATGACAGCGCCTTCTTCGACAAGCGACCGAAGTTCATCCACTACCGGCCTCGGGCCGTGCTGCTGAACGCGATCGAGTTCGATCACGCCGACATCTACCAGGATCTCGCGCACGTGAAGCGCGCCTTCGCCGAGCTGGTGCGCCTGCTGCCCCGGGAGTCGCCGCTCGTCGTGGCGAGCGAGTTTCCCCACGCCGTCGAGGTCGCCAGCGCCACCAGGAGCGACGCCATCTTCTTCGGCAACGCTCCCGAGAGCGCGTGGCGGGCCGTGGACGTGCACGACGACGGTGAGTGCACCGTGTTCAGCGTCGAGACCGGCGGCCGCACGGTCGCCACCGTGCGCCTGCGTCTGCTCGGCGACATGAACGTGCGCAATGCCCTCGGAGTCTTCGTGCTCTGCCGCGCGCTCGGCATGCGGCCCGACGAGATCGTGCCGGGCCTCGAGAGCTTCAACGGCGTGCGCCGACGCCAGGAACACGTGGGCGAGCGCCGCGGAGTCATCGTGCTCGACGATTTCGCGCACCATCCGACGGCCGTGGCCGGCACTCTGGCGGCGGTCCGATCGCGCTACCGCGCACGGCGCGTGATCGCGGTGTTCGAGCCGCGGTCGAACACGAGCCGGCGCCGGGTGTTCCAGCAGGCATTCGCCGACGCCTTGGCGCTCGCGCCGGTCGTGATCCTGAGTGCGGTGTACGAGAAGCCGAACGATCCGTTACCGCCGGCCGAGCGGCTGTCGACCGACGAGCTGGTTGCGGACCTGCGCGGTCGCGGCGTCGCCGCTACCGTGCTCCCCTCGCCGGACGCCATCCTGCAGCACCTGGCCGCATCGGCGACGCCCGGTGATGTGGTCGTCGTCATGTCGAACGGCGCCTTCGGCGGCCTGCCGCGTCGACTGCTCGAGACGCTCGGCGCGCCCGCGGCGCCCGGCGCCGCCGCGCCCGCCGGGGGCGCCTCCGCTGTCTCCCGGGATTGACGAGGCAGGCATGCCAGACTTGGATCGGGCGCCGGCGACGGCCGCGAGGCTTCTCGATCTTCTCGTGCGCCGGTCCTATCTCTATCGCCCCGACGCCCCGTTCGTCCTGGCCTCAGGCAAGACCAGCCCGATGTACATCGACTGCCGGCTCACGACGACGTACGCCGAGGCGATCCCCTTGATCGGAGAGCTGTGCTTCCACCGCGTCGTTGCGATGGGGCGGGGCGTGGCTCCGGCCGCCGTCGGCGGCCTCACCCTCGGCGCCGATCCCATCGCTGCCGCGGTGTCGTTCTACGGCACGGCCGCGGCGCAGCCGATCTCGTGGTTCACGGTGCGCAAGGAGGCCAAGCAGCACGGCACGGCACGATGGATCGAGGGCTCGGTCGAAGCCGGAGCGCGCGTCGTCGTCGTCGACGACGTGGTGACCACCGGGGGCTCGACGCTCACGGCGATCGAGCGCTGCCGGGCCTATGGGCTCACGGTGATCGGGGCGCTGGTGCTCGTCGATCGTGGCGAGGAGAACGGCCGGCGGCGCATCGAGGCCGCGCTCGGTGCCGACGGATCCTTCGGATCGATCTTCACCCGCACCGATCTCGACGCGGCGTGGCAGGCGCAACGTCGCTGACGGCGTGCCCTCTCCTTCCCCGGTGCGCCTCAGGCAGCAGTACCACCTGACCCAGCTGCTGCACGCGCAGCAGGCGGGACGTGCAGCGTCCCACCCGCCTGACGCCGGCCACCGCCGACGATTGGTATGGCTCTTGCGACACGGGTTGCGGACATGGGGATCCGCCCGGCCGCAGGCGGATCCCGGAGGAGTCGCGGTCGTGGGACCCTTCGCAGGCATGGTGGTTACGGGCCTCGTGTTCGCGCTGGGAACGGGGATCGTGCTGACGGCGATGGTGGCGCGCGGCACCGAGATGCTTGCGCACGCGGCGCGGGGTCGGCAGGCGCGGACGGCACGTGTGCGAACCCCTCGTCCACGTCCGGCATCGGCGGCGCGCCGTGGGATGGCGTCGGAGTGAAGAAGATCGAGGCCACCATCCGCCCGTTCAAGTTGCACGAGGTCCGGGCGGCGCTCGAGGAGATGCAGCTGCAGATGGGCGAAGCGATCTTCGGACCGGCCGCCGAGCTGGGGCACGGCAGCGGCGTTGCCGAGATTTTCGGCGGGACCACCCACGTCTTCGAGGGCAGGTCGGTCGTCAAGGTCGAGGTAGTGGTTCAGGATCGATCCGTGGCGCGTGTTCGGGACGCCATAGCCGCCGCGGCCCGCACCGGTCGAATCGGCGACGGCAGGCTCGTGATCACGCGCGTCGACGAACACCGCCCGGGCTCGGTGAGCATCGGCGCCGAGCGGCCAGAAGGATTCCGGAAGTCACCATAACCGACCATGCCGGAGGCAGACCCATGAAGAAGATCGAGGCCATCATCAAACCGTTCAAGCTCGACGAGGTGAAGGAGCGCCTGACGGCCATCGGCGTCCGCGGCCTCACGGTGACGGAGGTCAAGGGATTCGGCCGGCAGAGAGGGCATACGGAGGTCTACCGTGGGGCAGAGTACGTGGTCGACTTCCTGCCCAAGGTCAAGCTGGAAATCCTGGCGCCGAGCGACGAGCTGGCCGCCGAGATCGTCGAGGCGATCCAGGGGGCGGCCGCCACCGGCAAGATCGGCGACGGCAAGATCTTCATCCACCCGATCGAAGAGGTGGTGCGCATCCGCACCGGAGAGCGGGGGGCCAACGCGATCTAGGAACTGGGTGCGTTACTCCCGGCCCCCGTGCCCCTCGCCGCGGCGCCGAGCCGCTCCTGTCGTTCCCGCAGGAGCGCGATCTCCCGCGCGAGGACCGTGATTTGTTCTTGCAGCTCCACGAACTTCGCGTAGTAGTGGATGACGATGAAGAGGAGCCCCACCTCGACGAGATAGTTGACCAGGTCGGCGCCACGACCGACGCCGAGCCGGTTCGCGACCACGGTCGTCATGTCGGGAAAGAGGACGGCGAGCCCAGCGAGCAGCAGCATGCCCAGCACCAGCACGATGTGAACGGGTAGCCGGCGGCGGCGCAGGAAGACCTGGTAGCCGATGAGGCCGAGCGCGCCGAGCAGCAACAGCCTGATCAACACGGTCGTTCCCGGGGCGGGCGCCCGGAGCGGCGCAGAAAGTAGTCGAAGAGGATGCGGAGCCCCTGCAGCACCCCCTGTCCCTTCGAGCGGCTGTATGCCGTGTAGCGCACGGTGATCGGGACCTCGACGACACGCAGCCGTTGCGTGCGGATGTTGCGCAGCAGCTCGGAGGCGTGGGCCATTCGCTCCTGCGTGATGCGCAGTGCCGGGGCGACCGACGCCCTGAGCGCGCGCAGCCCGCAATGCGCGTCGGAGAAATGCACGCCGGAAATGGTGTTGGAGACGGCGACAGCGATCCTCAGGAGGAGCGCCCGCGGTCTGCTGACCCCTTCCATGGCGCCGAGGAAGCGCGATCCCAGCGCCACGTCCGCGCCTGCGTCGAGGGCGGCGAGCAGGGCGGGGATGTCGGCGGGGTCATGCTGGCCGTCTGCGTCGAAGGTCACGATGCGCTCCGCCCCTTCCGCGACGGCGAAGTCGATGCCGGTCTGGAGCGCCGCGCCCTGTCCCAGGTTCAGGATGTGCCGGAGGACCGTGGCGCCGGCGCCGCGGGCAGCCTCGGCGGTGTCATCCGCGGAGCCGTCGTCGACGACGACGACGCGCCAGGCGCCGCGCGTGAGTCCGCTCACGACGGCGCCCACGGATGCACCCTCGTTGTACGCCGGGATCACCACCCAGGTTCGGCTGCTGTCGTTGCGAAGGCCGGAGGCGCCCGTCGAAGGGGCGGGGCGGAGACCAGGGGCGGGAGAGCTGGATCCTTTCGACGTCACGGGCGTCCCGGCACCCACCCGAAGGGAGTGCCCCGGCCCAGGCATAGCAAACCGTGGGGCCCGCGCGTAGCGCGGTGGCCGTACCGCGATTTCCGGAGGAGGAACGCGCGCTCGCCGCCTCTACCGCTGGCGAGCGCCCGTGTCGCTGGGCTCGCCCTCGTCGAGATCGGCCAGCTCCGCATCGGCCCACTGCTCCAGCGTGGCTGGCCGCGTACCGGTTTGCTCGAAGCGCAATGCCGGCACGTCATCTGAGGCCAGGCTCCGGGCGCCATCGGCTAGGTGAGCATACAGCGTTCGATAGTCCCCCGTCAGGTTGCGAAAGATGTCGGAGGTCCGTCCGAAGTGCTGTGCCACCGACTGGCGATAGTGTTCCTGCTGATCACGCATGCGCTCGATCTCGTCCTCGAGCTCGCGCACGCGCTTGCGTGCACTCGACTCGCCACGCGTGCCGATCAAGCCCAGCACGAGCCCCACGGCGATCAACGCCACTCCCCCGAACATGCCGTCCAACGATCCCCACACGAGCTTCATGCTCACCTCCCACGCGCGGCGCGCGACGGACCGAAGCCCACGGCTGCGATCTCGCTCCAATCACGCCATACTCCCGCCCACCGTCGCATGTCCAGCCTGAGAGCGTTAAGTTTCCGTGCAGCTCAGCGGTTCAACCCGGCGCCTTCCACGCGACGGTGATGTAGCGGTTCACGAAGCCGTGCCTGGCGGTGCACCACATCCTGCGGATCAAGCTCGTCGGATGGGACACGTAGTAGAGCGGTAGGTTCCTCCGGATATCCCTCGAGCGGGCCTCGCGCTTCCTGAGCAGCGGGGCGATCTTGAACGGCTGAACCTGCCGAAAGCAGGCGATCTCCGTGAGACCGTGGGGCCGAAACATGGCGCGAAAAGACCGCTCGGTGAAATCCTGGACGTGATGTGGATTGGCGTCGACCGAGGGGGTCGTGGGGACCGACCCGACGATGACTCCGCCCGGGCGCAGCAGGGTCACGAGGTGGGAGACGAAACCGGTGGCGTCCGGGAGGTGCTCGATCGTTTCGAGGGAAACGATCGTATCGAACCCGTGGGCATCCGAGAACCGACGGGCGTCCGCGGCGATGAAGCGTACGCGGTCGTTCCCGTAGCGTTGCCGCGCGTAGTCGATGGCTTCTTCACAGACGTCCGCTCCGAGGGCGAGCACGACGTCCGCGCATCGGTCGGCGAGATGACGCGTGCCGTAACCGACGCCGCAGGCGATGTCGAGCACGCGTCCGGGCCGGATGTGTGCGGCGGCGAATTCGTACCGGGCGATGTGGAGTGCCGCCGTTTGCTGACCCGTCGCGTCGTCGGGGTCGAGCCGATCCGGTACGAGGCGTTCGAGGCTGTCGGTATCGAGCGTCATGACCTCGTGTGGACCCACCATGCCGCCGACATCGTCAGCGTAGATGGCTCCCGAGACGCGTTGCAACCGGCGCGTGAGACCGGCGAGTACACCCGCATAGAAAACCAGCGCGACAGCAGCGACGACCGCGATGCTCTTCGTCCACGCTCCTCACGATCGCACAGACGCGACACGCCCGAAAGCCTTGACTCTGCGCGGACGCCTGTGTCATTGTCGACCACTCCTTTCACAGAGTGAGACGCTCCTCATGATCCAGTACGGCTCGCTAGAGCTCGAGGACCTCGGAGACCTCGCCAGCATCATTCCAGCGCCGGAACCCGAGCTGAAGGTCGTCATCAACCGCGTGCCCGCCGCCGAGGGACAGGGAACGATCATTCCGATCTGTGAGCCGACGCTGGCCGGGAACGAGGAACGGTACGTCGTCGAGTGCGTCCGTAGTAGCTGGATCTCCTCCGCGGGTAAGTTCATCTCTCGCTTCGAGGACATGTTCAGCGATTTCTGCGGCACCCGGCATGCCGTCGCGTGCACGAGCGGAACCGCGGCGCTCCAGCTCGCGCTCTACACTCTCGGTATCACGCGCGGCACTGAAGTGATCATCCCGACGTTCACGATGATCGCCACCGCTAACACCGTCCTGCACTGCGGGGGTACGCCGGTGTTCGTCGATGCGGAGGCGCGAACATGGAACATGGACCCGGCGCTCATCGAGGCCGCGATCACGCCACGCACCAAGGCGATCGTGCCGGTGCATACCTATGGTCACCCGGCCGACATGGAGCCGATCCTCGGGCTCGCGCACCGCCACGGCTTGATCGTCGTCGAGGACGCCGCCGAAGCCCATGGTGCCGTCTACAAGGGCCGACGGACGGGGAGCCTCGGAGACTGCGGCTGCTTCAGCTTCTATGCCAACAAGATCGTGACCACTGGCGAAGGAGGGATGATCACCACCGACAACGAGGAGCTCGCGATGAAGGCACGCAACATCCGCGATCATGCCTTCTCGAAGGAGCGCCACTTCTGGCACCGAGCGATCGGTCACAACTTTCGTATGACGAATCTCCAGGCGGCGGTGGGGGTCGCGCAGATGGAGCGCGTCGAGTGGCTCGTGCAGCGGCGGATCCAGAACGCGCGCCTCTACAACGAGCGGCTTCGAGACGTCCCGGGGATCACGCTACCGCCCGCTACCGATGGCATCACGAACGTGTACTGGATGTACTCGATCTTGATACAGGACGAGTTCGGGCGCACGCGCGACGAGGTGCGCCGGCAGCTGGCGGAGCAATCGATCGAGACACGCTCCTTTTTCATCCCGATGCACGTCCAGCCGCTCTACTACCGTCCGGAGTATCGAGGGCGGTTCCCGGTTGCCGAGATGCTGTGTAGCCGAGGACTCTACCTCCCGTCGTCCGCGTCCCTCACCGAGGAGCAGATCGACTTCGTCTGCTCGCGGCTCAGGGCGCTGGCGGCCTGATGGCGCGGATCGAGCTCTCCGTCGTCCTCCCCAGCTTCAACGAACGCGACAACGTCCTGGCGCTCCTCGAGGGTCTCGAAGCGAGCCTTCGGCACCTGGCATACGAGATTCTCGTCGTGGACGACGACTCTCCGGACGGGACCGCGGCGGGCGCCGAAGCCTACGCGGCTTCGCACCCCGCGGTTCGCGTGGTGAGGCGCGTCGCGGTCCGTGGCCTGCGAAGCGCCATCCAGGAGGGAATAGACCGGAGCGCGGGCGACGCGGTCGTCTGGATGGACTGCGATCTGTCGATGCCGCCGGGCCTGGTTCCCGTTCTCCATCGCGCCCTCGAATCCGCGGATGTCGCTCTCGGCTCGCGCTACGTGCGTGGGGGCGAGGACGCACGTTCCGACGTGCCCTGGCACCGGCTCTTCAGTCGGGTGCTGAACGGATTCCTGCGCGTGCTGCTCGGAGCCGAGGTGCTCGACTACACGTCGGGCTTCGTGTGCGCCAAGCGCTCGGTGTTGAACCGGGTGCGCCTGGCAGGCGAGTACGGGGAGTACTGCATCGACTTCCTACACCGGGCGCGGACTCAGGGTCTTCGTATCGTCGAAGTTCCGTACCGCAACACGCCGCGCAGACACGGCACCTCCAAGACGGGGACGGGCCCGCTGCGCTTGCTCGTACGCGGTTGGCCCTACGTGACCACGGCACTGCGGCTGCGCCGCGCGTACGGCCGCTGAAGGGGTAGTCGTGGACGACGCCGAGTACCGCAAGATGTTCGAGTACGAGGACACCCACTGGTGGTTTCGTGGCAAGCGCGCGGTGCTGGCACGTTTCCTGGATCGATTGGTCGCCGCGCCAGCCCGCGGCCTGGACGTCGGGTGCGGCACCGGGGCGAACCTCCGCCTGTTCGATCGCTACGGCATAGCCTACGGGGTGGACGTGAGCGCCCTCGCGCTGGATCTCAGCCGTCGGCGAGGGCTCGCCAACCTGGCGCGGGCCAGCGCGGAGCGCCTTCCGTATCGTGACGAAAGCTTCGATGTCGTCACCATGCTGGATCTTCTCTATCACCGTCGCGTCGGCGATGTTGCGGCCTCGCTCGCCGAGGCCGGCCGAGTATGCCGTCCCGGTGGAGTCTTGATCATCACCGACTCGGCGTTCGAGGCGCTGCGCGGCCCGCATGACATCGCCTACCACGGGGCGCGGCGCTTTCGCCGCGACGAGCTGGCACGGGCCGTCCGCTCGATCGGCTTCACGGTTCTCAAGAGCTCCTACATGAATGCGTTCCTCTTTCCACCTGCGCTCGCGATCCGCCTCGCCGAGCGCCTGTGGTGGGGATCCGGCCGCCCGCGGAGTAGCCTGCAACCTCCCCGGCGGGTTCTCAACGATCTGCTCGCCGGCATCTTCCGACTCGAGGCGGCCGTGCTCCCGCATCTGAATCTCCCCTTCGGGCTCTCCGTTCTCGTGGTCGCGCGCAAGCCGCGGGCGGCTTGACGGCTGCGGTTTGGTGCAAGGAGAGCCGGCGTCGTGGCTTCTCGAGAGCCCGGTGCCAGCGAGCGCCTCAGCTGGCTGCGTCGAGCTCCTGCGGCCAGCGGTCGTTCCAGGGCCGCACCTGCTCGTACGCTCGTGCCACCTGAAAGAGCAGGTCCTCCCGGTGCCGCGGCGCCACGACCTGCAGCCCGCACGGCAGCCCGGCATCGGTGACGCCGGCGCGCAGCGAGATGGCCGGATGCCCGGTGAAGTTGAACGGATAGGTGAAGCAGACGGGATTCGCTTCCTGGCCCTCGACCTCGAGCGGCAACGGACCCTCGGCTCGGAACGCGACCGTGGGAAGGGTCGGCGTGCGCAGCAGGTCATAGCGCTCGAACACGTGGGCGACGAAGCGATTGAGGCGCGCGCGGATGCGCTGCGCGTCGCCGATGCGATCCGGGGTGGCGGTGCGCACCAGCTCCACCAAGCGCACGAAGCTCTCGTCCCAGTCGGCGCGCCGGGCCTCGTAGATCGGCGCCACCTTGGCGTATAGCTCGGCGCCGAAGATCGTGAGCCAAGCGATGACGACGTCGGGGAACGGGTCGGTGAATTCCTCCACCCGGCAGCCGAACTCGGCGAACGCCGCCACCGCGGCGTCCACTTCGCGACGCACCCCCTTCTCGAGAACGGTGAGCCCGAGCGTGGGGCTGAACGCCGCGCGCAGGTCCCGCGGCAGGTGGTCGAGGATCTCGGCGTACGAGAAGCCCGGGTGCGGCAGCGAGTCGGGATCGGCGGGATGCGGCCCGACGACGGCGTCCAGATAGAGCGCCGCATCGCGGACCGTGCGCGTGATCGGTCCCCACACGATCGTGTCCGAGAACTCCGCCATCTTTCCCCAGCCCTTGGCGACCCGGCCGAAGGTCGCCTTGAGGCCGAAGCAGCCGGTGTAGCAGGCCGGGATGCGGATCGATCCGCCGCCATCTGCAGCGGTGGCGAGCGGCACCATTCCCGACGCGATTGCCGCCGCCGAGCCACCGCTCGAGCCCCCCGGTGTGCGCTCGGGGTTCCAGGGATTGCGCGTCGTGCCGAACAGCCGGTTGCTGGTGTAGGCCGCGTGACCGAGCTCGGGGAGGTTCGTCTTGCCGACGACGATGGCGCCCGCGGCCTTGAGCCGCGCCACCTGCGGCGAGTCCTCCGTCGCCACCTCGTCCTTGAACGGGATCGAGCCGATGGTGGTCGCGAGCCCGGCGACGTCTTCCTCGTCCTTCACCGCGAGCGGCAGACCGGCGAGCGGACCGGGAGTCTCCCCACGCGCCAGACGCTCACCGAGCAGGCGCGCCTCGGCCCGGGCCTCCTCTGCCCGGAGCACGACGAAGGCGTTGAGCGTGGGGTTGAGTCGCTCGATGCGCCGTAACGTCGCCTCCATCAGCTCGACCGGGGACACCTCGCCGGTGCGGATCGCGTCAGCGAGCACGTATGCCGGACTGAAGTGCAGATCCATCCTCGCCTCCCTCACCCCGCGGTGCGCGCTTCGGACGACGCGCTTCCTTCAGCCACGTGGCAGTCCCAGCACCCGCTGCGCGATCACGTTGCGTTGCACCTCGCTCGTGCCGCCGGCGATGGTGAGACATCGGTCGTAGAGCATGCGATGCGCCCAGAAGCCGTCGGCCGGGACGTGCGCGCTGCCGCGCCAGAGCGCGCCGTGGGTCCCCTCGAGGTCATGCCCCGCGGCGCTCAGCTGCTGGTTGAGCTCGCTGCACACGAGCTTCATGGCGGAGGACAGACCCGGGCTCGTGCGGCCGGCAATGTCGTCGCTGAGCGCGCGCAGCCCGGCGCAGCGGATGATGTGACAGCCGATGGCCAGCGCGGCGACGCGCTGGCGCCAGAGCGGATCCGCCGTCAGGCTGCGCGCGCGGATGGTTTCACAGACCCGCTCGAGCACCTTGTCCACGCGGATGGCCGTGGCCATGGCATTGCGCTCGTCGACCAGCGCCGACATGACGATCCGCCAGCCATCGCCTTCGTTGCCGAGGCGATGGGCGATCGGCACCCGGGTCTCGTGGAGGAAGACCTCATTGAACTCCGCATCCCCGGTGAGCTGCCGCAGTGGACGCACCTCGACCCCGGGGCGCCGCATGTCCACCAGCAGGATGCTCAGGCCGGCGTGCTTTGGCCCGTCGGTGGCCGTGCGGGCGAGCAGAAAGCACCAGTCGGCCTCATGGGCGAGGGTGGTCCAGACCTTCTGCCCGGTCACGACGTACGAGTCGCCGTCGCGGATGGCCCGCGTCGCGAGCGCGGCGAGGTCGCTGCCCGCGTTCGGCTCCGAGTACCCGGTGCACCACACCTCCTCGCCGGCGAGGATCGGTGGCAGAAAGCGCTCCTTCTGCTCGGCGGTCCCGAAGCGAATGATCGCCGGGCCCACCCAGAGGACACCCATACCCCCGGCAACGGGTGGCGCATCGGCGCGGGCGAGCTCCTCGTTGAGGATCGATTGCTCGATGGGTGTGAGCCCGCCGCCGCCGTACTCCTTGGGCCACGTGGTCCCGATGAAGCCGGCGGCATGAAGCCGCTGGTGCCATTGCCGCAAGGCGTGCCGCTCGTGCCGCTCCTCGGCCGGCGGCAGGCGGTCGGTGAGCCAGGCGCGCACGCGCGCGCGGAACGCCTCCTCTTCGGGGGTGTACGTCAGGTCCACGCTTCGCGGTCCTCGGAGCGATCAGATCGGCTCCGCTCATAGCCGACGGGGCGCGAGTAGCACAAGCGAGTGACCGCGGTAGCGCGGGTCGGATCCGGGCCGAGCGGCCGCGGTCCCCGTGTGCGGGTAGCGCGCGTGGGCGGATCGAGGCGCGAGGCAGCGGGCCCCGCGTGCACGTCACGGAGACATCGAGTACAGTCCGCGCCCGATGCGCCTGCGCTGGCTCCTGGACGATCTCGCCGAGCTTCCCGTTTTCATCCGTATGGGCGCGGCGCTGCGCCGTGCGTCTGAAGGTGGGCGGGACACATGTGCGACGCTGGTGGTGGAGCAGGCGCAGCGCCATCCCGATCGCGTCCTGCTGCGGTTCGAGGACGAGACGGTGAGCTACGGCAACTACAACGCCGGCGTCAACCGCTACGCGCACCTCATGCGCCGTGCCGGGGTGGGGCGCGGCGATGTCGTCGCCATCGTCATGCAGAACAGCCCCGCCTTCCTGATGGCCCAAGGGGCCGTGGCCAAGCTCGGAGCGATCGGCGCGCTCGTCAATCACCATCTGGCCGGCGCGGCGCTCGAGCACGTGCTCGCCACCTCGCGGGCGCGGCTCGGTCTCGTCGACGCCGCGGCGCTGCCGGCGGTGGTTGCGGCGCGCCCGGCCTTTCTCCTCTGGGGCGCGGGCGATCCCGCGGCGCTGCCGCCGGGAGTGGAATCGCTGCCTGCCGCCCTCGCGGTGTCGGAGACCGCCGACCCTCCGCTCGCCGACCTGCGCGGCCGCGACGTCTTCCTCTACATCTACACCTCGGGAACGACCGGGTATCCCAAGCCCGCCATCGTGCGCCACATGCGTTTCACCATGGGCGGCATCGCGCTCTCGGGTCTGTTCGGTATCGGCGCCGACGACGTCGTCTACGCGCCGCTGCCGCTGTATCACGGCGAGAGCAACTTCGTCGGCTTCAGCGTCGCCCTGCGCGCGGGCGGCGCGTTCGCCTCGCGGCGCGCATTCAGCGCCGGCGCGTTCCTCGAGGACGTCCGGCGTCATGGCGCGACGATGTTCGTCTACGTCGGCGAGCTGTGCCGCTACCTGCTGGCGCTGCCGCCGGGCCCGGCGGATCGGGACCACCACGTGCGCGTCGCCGCGGGCGCCGGGCTCCGGCCCGATATCTGGACGACCTTCAAGGAACGCTTCGGTATCGCGCGGATCTTCGAGATGTACGGGGCGACGGAGGGAAACGTGAGCCTGATCAACCGCGGCAACCGCCCCGGGTCGGTCGGACGGGCGCATCCCTTCCAGCACGACAACGTGCGGCTCGCCCGCTACGACGTCGGCCGCGGCGAGCTCGTGCGGGGAGCGGACGGCCTGCTCGTTCCCTGCGCCGACGGTGAGCCCGGCGAGCTGCTCGGTCGCGTCGGCGCGGGAGCCATGCCGTACGACGGCTACGTCGATCGCGAGGCGACGGAGCGGAAGCTGGTGCGGGACGCCTTCAAACGCGGCGATGCGTGGTTCCGCACCGGCGATCTGCTCTGGCGGGATGCGGAGGGCTGGTACTACTTCGTCGATCGCGTCGGAGATACGTTTCGCTGGAAAGGGGAGAACGTCGCCACCCAGGAGGTCGCGGAGATCCTCAACGGCTGCCCGGGGGTGCAGGCGACGAACGTCTACGGGGTCACCGTGCCGAACGCCGATGGGCGCGCCGGCATGGCGGCCCTCGTGCTCGCGGACGGGACGGCCTTCGACCCGCGGGCGTTCTACGACCACGCGACGCGGAACCTGCCTCGCTATGCCTGCCCGGCGTTCGTGCGCATCCTGCCCGAGATGGATGTCACGGGGACGCTCAAGCAGCGCAAGGTCGCGCTCCAGGCCGAGGGCTACGACCCGGCGCGGGTGCGCGATCCCCTCTACGTGCGCGACGATCCAGCCGGGACCTATGTGTCCCTGACGGACGACCTGCATCGGGACATCGGCGCGGGGCGGACGCGGCTGTGACAGCGCGCGGAGCCGCGCGACGCGGTGCGCGCGCGGGTGCGCGGAGAGCATTCTCTTGAGCGAGCCGGTCATCGAGACGACGGAGCTCACCAAGCACTTCGGCGCGCGTGTCGCCGTGGCGGGGGTGACGTTTGCCGTGCGGGCCGGGGAGTGCTTCGGCGTTCTTGGACCGAACGGGGCCGGCAAAACGACGACCATCAAGATGATCACCTGCGTGGCGACGCCGAGCGGCGGGAGTCTCCGGGTGCTCGGTCTGCCGGTGATCGCCGCCAATCACTGCGAGATCAAGACCCGGCTCGGGATCGTGCATCAGGAGGACAGCCTCGATCCCGACCTGTCGGTGGAGCAAAACCTCACCGTCTATGCCAGCTACTTCGGTGTGGCGCGCCGGGAGGCCGCCGAGCGCGCCGCGGATCTCATGGGGTTCGCCGAGCTCACGGAGCGTCGGGGGGATAGAATTCGCACGCTGTCCGGGGGGCTCAAGCGGCGGCTCATGCTGGCGCGCGCGCTCATCAACCGGCCCGCTGTCCTGGTGCTGGACGAGCCGACCACGGGCCTCGATCCCCAGGCGCGACGGCTGGTGTGGGATCGCATCCGCTCGCTGCGACGCCAGGGTATCTCGATTCTCCTGACGACCCACTACATGGAAGAGGCGGCGCAGCTCTGCGACCGCCTGATCATCGTGGACCAGGGCCGCATCGTCGCCGAGGGGCAGCCGGCCGATCTCGTTGCCGCGCACGTCGGCGCCGAGGTGATCGAGGTCTATCTGGCACACGATCGTAACGTCGACGGCGACATCGCGGCGCAGCTGGCGGGCGGACCGTGGGAGAGCGAGCGCGCCGGAGAGGTGCTCTATCTCTATCTCCGCGACGGCGACGCCGGGCGCGCGGCGCTGGCGGCGCTCGCCCACCGCGAGTTCACGCACCGGCGCGCCACCCTCGAGGACGTCTTCCTGCGCCTCACCGGGCACGCCCTACGGGACTGACGGCCTGACGGACTGACTCGATGTGGCCCACTCATCGTGCCTTGCGCGTCTGGCGCCGCGACTTCGAGTCGTGGAAGCGCTACGCCGGCTCGTTCTTCGTCGTCGCTCTCGGTGAGCCGCTCTTCACGCTGCTCTCGATCGGCTACGGCGTCGGGTATTTCGTCTCGGACATCGGCGGGGTCACGTACGCGGCCTTCCTCGCGCCCGGCATCATCGCCTCGACGGCGATGAACAGCGCGTCCTTCGAGACGACGTTCGGCTCGTTCACCCGCATGACGGAGCAGAACACCTACGCGGCCATCCTCGCCACGCCCTGCTCGGTGGCGGACATCATCGCCGGGGACATTCTCTGGGCGGCGACCAAGAGCCTGGTGTCGGCGGTCTTCGTGATGGCGGTGACGGGTGCCTTCGGTCTCCTGCCGAGCCCGATGGCGGTTGCGCTCGTCCCGGTGGCCTTCCTGATCGGCGTCATGTTCGGCTGCTTCGGCATGGTCGTCACCGGCCGCGCGCCGTCGTACGACTTCTTCAGCTACTACTTCACCCTCGGCATCTCCTTCATGTTCCTGTTCTCGGGGGTGTTCTTTCCGCTCGACATCCTGCCGCCGCCCGCGCGGGTCGTCGCGTGGCTCTTGCCGCTGACGCACGCCGTGCAGATCTGCCGCGCGCTCGCTGCCGGGAGCGTGAGTCTCGCCCTCCTCGGCCACCTTGCCTGGATGCTCGTGGTGACCGCGGCGGCCTTCCTCGTGGCCGAGCGTCTCGTCCGCCGGCGCCTGCTGGTCTGAGGGCGGACGGGGCCGTTGCCCCTGTCAAACCAATGACATGTCGAGCCCGGGATCGGGAGGGTCGGGGCAGGGCCGATTGTTCGATTCTCGCCGTGCGCGGGGTATAATTACCGAGGAACAGGCTTCCCGGTGAATGGAGCACGAGCACGGCGGACACACGGTATGAGCGCACGGAGAGTGATTCGAGCTGTGGCAGCGCTGGGGCTTCTAGGGGCGGCAGCGCAATTGGGTATCGCGCCGGCCCATGCGGAATGGGTGCGCGGAGAGGTACAGCTGAACGTCCGGACCGGTCCGGGGCCGGACCGCAAGATCATCGCGTCCATTGCGACGGGTGATCGGGCCACCGTGCTCGAGCACGGCGACGGCTGGACCCTGGTGCGCATCGCAGACGGGCAGGAGGGCTGGATTCCGGCCGGCTTCCTCAACGACCAGCCACCGGCGGCCGTCCGCTTGGAGCGCACCGAGACCGAGCTCAAGGCGCTTCAGGAACGCCTGGAGAACACCTCCAAGGAAACCAACGAGCTGCGCACCAACACCGGCACGCTCACCGCGACCAATCGGACGCTCGCCGCCGAGAACGAGCGCCTCGACAGCGAGAACCGCGACCTCAAGGCCGGCGCCCGCTGGCCCGAGTGGATCGCCGGCGCCTCGATACTCGTGATGGGAATGCTGATGGGCGCCATCATGCAGACGTGGACGGCGCGGCGTAACCACTCGCGGGTTCGTCTCGACTGAGCGCCTCCGGTTCGCGCCCACCTGGATCGTCCTTCGCCGCGCACAGAGGCCCGGACGCCGCCATCGCGGCGACGCCGGCAGCCCGCTCGTTACGATGTGGTCAGCTGATCGGTTGCGAGGCAGCGCCGGACCTGCCGCCGCGGCGGCGCCGACGTCGCCGGCCACCGCCGTTCCCGCCCGCGGCAGCGACGCCATCGCCGCTCGCGCTGCCATGCGCGGAGTCGGAGGCTCGACCCGGCCGCCCATCGGACGGCGCGTGCCGGCCGTCGCTGGCGTGTGCCCGGGATACGTGGCGAGGCGTCTCACGCGGCCGTCCCATCCCCCGGAAGGGCCGCGACCCATCGCGGCGGAAGCGCGGCACGGTGATCGCCGGCAACAGGTTGTCCTCGGGGAAGGTATGGGGGAGCTTGAAGCCGAGGAGGTCCTCGATCGGCGGTAACCCTTCCACGTCATACTCGCACACCAGGCTCAGGGCCTTGCCTCGGCGCCGGCGCGCGCGGTGCGCCCGGTGCGATGCACGTAGTCTTCGGGGTCCTGGGGCAGGTCGTAGTTGACGACGTGGGTCACGCCCTCGATGTGGAGCCCGCGCGAGGCCACGTCGGTCGCGACCAGCACGGGAAGATCCCCGGTCTTGAAGCGCTCGAGGATGCGCAGGCGGTGGCGCTGATCCATGTCACCCGTGATCGGCGCGGCCTCGATGCCGTTTGCTTCGAGGATGCCGACGAGATCGCCGGCCGTGCGCCGCATGTTGGTGAACACGAGGACGCGCGTGGCGGCTTCGTGGCGGAGCAGCCCGATCAGCAGTCGCGCCTTCTCGTGGGCGCCGACGTGATACACCAGATGGTCGATCTTCTCCGGGCTCACCCGCTCGGTGGAGACCGACAGATGGGCGGCGTCGTTCATGTGCTCGTAGGCGAGCTCGAGGACGTCGTAAGACAGCGTAGCCGAGAACAGCATCGACTGGCGTTCCGAGTACGGCGGCAGGCGGCGGAGCAGGAAGCGCAGGTCGCGGATGAAGCCCATGTCGAACATGCGATCGGCTTCGTCGACGACCACGATCTCCGCGCGCCGCAGGGTGTAGGCCCGCTGCTTGAAGTAGTCGATGAGCCGTCCCGGTGTGCCGATGAGGAGATCGACGCCGTCCCCGAGCGCATCACGTTGCTTGCGATAGTCGACGCCGCCGTAGACGGCTTGCACCTCGAGCCCCGTGTGCCCGCCGAGGATGCGCGCGTCCGCCGCGATCTGGACCACCAGCTCCCGCGTCGGCGCGATCACGAGCGCCCGGGGCGCCGCCGGCTGGTGCGGCCGGGCTGCGCGGACGAGCTTCGTGAACACCGTGACGAGAAACGCTGCCGTCTTGCCGGTGCCGGTCTGTGCCTGGCCGGCGATATCCCGGCCGCGCAACGAGACAGGCAGTACCTTCTCCTGGATCGGCGTGCAGTGGGTGAAACCCGCGTCGCGAATCCCGGCGCGCACGACATCCGGCAGGTCGAAGCTGTCGAAGGCCGTCGCGGTGGTGCCGGGAGGGCTCGGCTTCGGCGCCTGATCGGCCGGGTCCGTGGTTGAGAAATCGGCGACTGGAACTGAGGTCTGGGACACAGGATGCGGAGTGGCGGCGCAGGCGAGGCGGGCGCCGCCTCGGGCTCTCTAGGCGCGGCGCTCTAGACCCCATGATGCCGGCGTTGGGCGCCCTCGTCAAGGCCCATGAGTGGCGGGTGCTGTCATGACAAGAACGACCGTTATCAAAGGGGACCATCGGGCCAAGTCTGGCGAGGCGGTTGCCTGCGCCGAGCGCAGGGGTGGTATGAGGAGGGGGGGAACGTTTGCCGGTTCGCCAGCTCGGCGTCATCGAATCGAGGTGAGGCATGCGAGACGCATCCACATTCGGCCCCAACACCACCACGAGCGACGTGCTCGACGGGATCGACCTGCGCGGCAACGTTGCGCTCGTCACCGGCGGCTCGAGTGGCCTCGGGCAAGAGACGGCGCGCGCGCTGGCCGCCAAGGGCGCGCACGTTGTCCTCACCGCGCGCGACGTGCCGAAGGGTGAGGCGGTGGCGGCAGAGATCCGCACCACGACGGGCAACCCTCGGGTCGAGGTCGAGGAGCTCGAGCTGGGCTCCCTGGCCAGCATCCGCGCCTTCGCGCGCCGGGTGCTGGCGCGCCACGAGCGGCTCGACATTCTCGTCAACAACGCTGGCGTCATGGCGTGCCCGCAGGCGAAGACGGCCGACGGCTTCGAGATGCAGTTCGGCACCAACCATCTCGGCCACTTTCTGGTGACCTGCCTCCTCGCCCCGGCGCTGCGCGCCGGCGCGCCGAGCCGCGTCGTCTCGGTCAGCTCGCGCGGCCATCACCTGTCGCCGGTGCTCTTCGAGGATCTGAACTTCGAGCGTCACCCGTATGACAAATGGGTGTCCTACGGGCAGGCGAAGACCGCGAACGTGCTCTTCGCCGTCGGTCTCGAGCGCCGGCTCGGCGCGCACGGCGTGCACGCCAACGCGTTGCATCCGGGCGCGATCATCACCGAGCTCGGCCGGCATCTGCAGCGTGAGGACATCAAGCTCATGGTCGCTCGCAACCCGGGGATGCATTTCAAGGCGGTCGAAGCGGGTGCGGCCACCTCGGTGTTCGCGGCGACCGCGCCGGAGCTCGCCGGGCGCGGCGGCCTCTACCTCGAGGACTGCCACGTCGCCTCGATCAATGAGGCGCCCGACGCGCTCGACGGCGTGAGATCGTACGCGCTCGACCCGGAGAATGCGGAGCGCCTGTGGGCGGTGTCGGAAGCGCTCGTGGGGGAGCGGTTCGCGTTTGCCTGAGTGCCGTCGTCAGGGAAGCAGGTCCGGGCGCGGCTGCCAGTGCGCCCCCCTTCCCACGCTTCGCCTCCGCGATGGTGCGGTAGCGCGCGACATCACCTGACCGGCGGCCGCGGCGTCGAGGGCGCGCGCCCGCTCACTTCGCGGTCACGGTTCGCGTGGCCGTTCCGCCGCGGTTGCTGCGGACCGTGATGCTCTGCGGGTTCACCGACCAGGAGAGGTCGCCGCCGTAGCGTCCACCACCGTCGTTGCTGAGCGTGCCGATCACGGCATTCGTGGAGGTGACGTGGACGGTGAGCGTGGCGCTCGAGTTGCTGCTGGCCGCCTCGACCCGGAGCCGCCGATTGCCGCCGTCGTACTCCGCCCTCTGGATGGCGACCGTGTCGGCGGTGGGCGGCACGGTCGTGGTCGTCACCGGCGTAGTGGTGGTCGGTGGGCGCGTGGTGGTGGTCGGCGGGGGGGTCGTCGTCGTGGTGGTCGTGGCCACGGGGCCCGTGGTCGGGCGAACGCGCCGCACCAGCGACCAGGCTCCTGGCGCGCCAGAGGTGGAATTGCCGCGCACACGCCACATCGCGGACGTCCCGCGGGCGCGGACCACCACCCGCACCAGGTCAGCGCCCGGCTCCAGCATCAGGTCATACTCGAGCCGTCCGGCCTCTTCGCGCACGCGCATGTCGATGCCGTCGTAGAGACCGCGATGGCGGACCGCGCCGTACGCGGGGACTCCCGCGTGCCACTGCGTCGGATCGGCTGACGAGGCCCTTCGATTCGGCGAGCCGAGGTACTCCGCGTGCGGGGAGGAGAGCCCGCAGTTGGAACCGTGACCGTCGTTCACCCGCAGCGGCACGGTCTTGCTGTCGACCCGCAAGGCGAGGATCTCACCGCGCACGTTGCGCGGAGGTACCTGCCCCGCGCTTCACCGTCCTTGTGAGGAGGCGTGCTCTGCCGGTGAAGATCGCCCGGCGGAATCCGGTCGGCCTCCCGCCCGTTATAGAACGAAACAGCGCCGTTCACCCGGTCTCCGATCGGGGATGACCTTGCCCACGCGCCGCGCGCTCGCCAGCGCCGGACGGATTTCCAAGCCCGGTTGCACGGTTCCGAGCAAAGAGCTACTTTGAAGTAGCTATGAGGACAATGACGGCAAGGGAGCTGAAGAACCGCACCGGCGACGCGCTGCGCGCGGTAGCGCAGGGCGAGCGGGTCTTGGTGACGCGCAGGGGCAAGCCCTTTGCGCTCGTCGTCCCAGCAACCGCGGCCCCACGAGACGCCGAAGACGACGATCTGCTCGAGACGCTCCGGCTCAACGCCCGCAGGCGCCCGTTGCCCTTCTCGTCCTACGAGGAGTTCAGAACATGGAGCCGCGGTATCTCTTCGTCGACTCGGGCCCGTTCGTCATCGACCTCGCGTTCCCGCAAGACCCGCGCGCGGGGCTGACCCGCCGGTTCCTCGAGCGCATACGGGCGTCGGGCAAGGGCGTGACGGCGATCGTCGCCGTACTCGAGGTTGCTGGCGCGGTGTCGTTCCATTCCTCCGTGGAGGAGACGACGCGGCTCGCTCGTCGGTTCGGCGAGCTTTACGGTGTACGCGTGTGGCCGGAAAGCCGACGCCTGTCCTTCGAGGCGGACGACGTCACATCTCGCCTGGCTCGCCGAATGAAGCTCGGCGACGCGCTGATCCTCACCGCCGCCGAGAGCTGCCGACCACGCGTGTCGACGTTCGTTACCTGGAACCCCGCCGACTTTCGAGGCCGGACGCCGCTAACCATCGCCACGCCGCAGCAGTTCCTCCGTGGGTGAGGGCACAGGGACCGATGACCGGTAGGCAGAATTACCCAACGGACCGGGGGCGTAGCCGTCGCAATGAAGTTGAGCTGCCCACCCCCGACCGCGATGTGGTACGGGGCGGACCACGGGGTCATCCCGCAGGGAGCCCCACACAGGGAGGGAACGCGGCTCCATGGAGTACTACGTCGGATTGGACGTGCACAGCAAGGCGTGCAGCTTCGTGATCCGGGCGTAGCGCATAAACGCCCGAAGCTAACAAGCCATGCGTTATCGGACCTTCGCCCACTCCCTCCGGCGCCGCCGACGCAGTCGAGTTTCGCCGCCTCATGTTACAAGCGCGTCGGGTCGTCTTCGGCACTTGACGTCAGTCACCATCCAGTCACCAATCCATCCCGCACCACCAGGAAGGGCGTAGTCCGCATTATTGACAACGGCCGGAAGTGTACGGACCGGTCGTTATCGGACTTCCGCTCCTGTCCGTGATTCCCCGGACCATCCCCTTCCTACTCCGCCGCGCGGCGGAACTTCACCAGCGTCACGTCGTCGCTCACCGGCACGAAGGTGGCTTCGACGCGTAGATCCGCGTGGATGTCTTCCGGGCGACAGTCCAGCAGCTGGCTCTGGAAGTGGATGCCCTCGTCCAGCAGCACGTCGACGATGTTGTACGGGATCTCGCCTTCGAACGCCGGCAGCGTCGGCCCGTGCACGATCGTCCAGGTGTAGATGCGCCCGCGGCCGCTGGCGCGCTCCCAGGCGAAGCGGCGCGACAGGCACTGCGGGCACGAGGGGCGGGGGTAGTGCCGCCACGCGCGGCAGTCCGCGCAGCGTTGGAAGCGCAGCTCGCCCTGGCGCGCCGCCGCGTAGAACTCGTGGTTGTCGAGGCTGGGCTGCGGCAGTAAACGGCCGCGCGTGATCACCTGCTGGCGAAGATCGGCCATGCTCGCTCACCTGCGGAGCAGGACCGCCCCGGTGGGGTCGGTGTTTGCGCCGGCGAGCAGCACCAGCTCGCAATCGGCCGCCTGCGCGGTCGAGGTGCCGCGGATCTGGCGCACGGCTTCGAGGTTGTTGTTCATCCCGTGGATGAAGGCTTCGGAGAGCTGCCCGCCGTTGGTGTTGGTCGGCAGGCGGCCGCCGAGCCCCAGCGCGCCGCCGGTCACGAACGGCCCGCCCTCGCCGCGCGCGCAGAATCCGTAGTCCTCGAGGGCCGTGATCACGAACGAGGTGAAGAAGTCGTAGCAGAAGAACGCATCGACGTCGCGCGGGGCGAGGCCGGTGTTCGCCCACAGCTGGCGGCCCACCCGGACCGCGCTGTCCTCGTCGCGATTCCGCGCGAACAGGGTCGACAGGCGGATGTGATGGGAGCCGGCTGCGAGCGCGCCGGCGTGGATGATGGCGGGGCGCTGGCGCAGGTTGCGCGCCCGTGCGGTCGAGGTGACGATCAGGGCGCACGCGCCGTCGGTCTCGATGTTGCAGTCGAGCACCCGCAGCGGCTCGGCGACGTAGCGCGAGGCGTGATGGTCCGCGATGGTCATCGGCCCGCGCATCACGGCGTTGGGATTGCGCTCGGCGTGCGCGCGCAGCGCGACTGCCACCTCGGCGAAGTGATCCTCCGTCGTGCCGTAGTCGATCATGTGGCGACGCGTGATCATCGCCATCTCCTGGAACGCGCTCACGAGGCCGTGCGGAACGTGCCACTGGTTGAGGCCTGCGAGCCGGTCGGGCAGTCGCTCCCAGTACCGGCCGCCCTGCACCGCGTCCTGTCCGAAGACGGACGTCTTGCCGCGGGCTCGCGAGCGGAAGACGAGCACGGTGTCGGCCATGCCGGCCGTGATCGCGACCGCCGCGTGGACGAGCACGCTGACCGAACCGCCGCCGCCCCAGCTCGTGCTCGCTTGGTAGCGGATCTCGGGGTTCCCGAGGGCGGCGAGGAGGTTCTCCTCGTCGGTCGTCTCCATGTCGTAGCGCACGACGCCGTCGATCGCGCGAGGGGAGATGCCCGCGTCGTCGCAGGCGGCGCCGATGGCCTCGATCGCCATGTCGAACTCGGAGCGACCGAGGCTGCGGGAGAACGGCGTCTGCCCGATGCCGACGATCGCCGCCTTGTCGCCGATCGCGTTCATCAGGGATCACCGTCTGGCATCACCGTCCGCCGAAGGTGACGGGCATGTGGACGAGGCCGTTCATGAGTGTCGAGCGCAGCGGCACGATCTCGCCCGCGAGCGAGAAGTCGGGAAAACGGTCGAGGAGCTCCTCGAACAGCACGCGCGCCTCGAGCCGAGCGAGGCTCGCGCCGAGGCAGAAGTGCTCGCCGAACCCGAAGGCGGCGTGCAGTACGTCCGCCGGCCGGCCGATGTCGAACACGTCGGCGGTGGTACCGAAGACCTCCTCGTCGCGGTTGCCCGATGCGTACAGGAGGAGCACGTAGTCGCCGGCCGCGATCCGTTGACCGCGGATCTCGGTGTCCCGGGTCGCGGTGCGCGCGAAGCTGCGGATCGGCGTCACCCAGCGCAGCATCTCCTCGACGGCGCCCGGCAGGCGATCCGGGTGCTCGACGAGGGCCCGGCGCTCGTCCAGGAACTCCATCAGTGCCTTGGCGCCGCCGGAGATGAGGTTGCGCGTCGTCTCGTTGCCGGCGACGAGCAGCGTCATGCAGAACATCAGGAGCTCTTGGTCCGCGAGCCGGTCGCCGTCGATCTCCGCCGCCGCGAGCGCCGAGAGGAGGTCCTGCTGCGGCCGCTCGCGGCGCTCGCCGAGCTTGCCGTAGAAGTACGCGAACAGCTCGCCCACGTGCTCCATCGACTCGGGCGACGTCCCGGTATCGGCAGCGGCGATGATCGCATCGGACCACCGCTTGAACGTCTGCCGATCCTCGGCCGCGACGCCGAGCATGTCGGCGATGACGAGCATCGGCAGCGGCACGGCGACCGCCTCGACGAAATCGTGCGTCTCGCCGGATCGGATGGCGCCGAGGCTCTCCCGGGCGATCGCACGAATGCGCCCCTCGAGACCGGCCACCATTCCCGGCGTGAACGCGCGGCTCACCAGCTTCCGATAGCGGTTGTGCTGCGGCGGATCCATGTAGATGATCGACGGCGGCGCCTCCATCGGCGTCTCGCCGCGCAGCCCATCGTGGATCAGGACGCCTCGCGCCGAGCAGAAGGTTTCCGGGTCGCGCGAGACCTGGTTGATGTCGGCATGCTTGGAGATCGCCCAGAGCCGCGCGCGCTCGCACCTGTACACGGGGGCATGCTCGCGCATCCAGCGAAACGCCGCGTGCGGATCGCCGAGGTAGAAGTCGGGGTCGTCCAGCGCCGGCGGCGAAGGGGTCATTACGGGAATTGCCATCGAGCTCTCCTGAGGGATTCGTAGCGCTCGCTCATCGCGTGACGATCGGCAGCCGGGCCCAGCCCCGCACCGTGCTCGTGTGCACCATCTCGGCGGCGTCGAAGCGGACGTCCCACTCGGGGAAGCGCTTGAGCGTCTCCTCGATGGCGATGCGGCCCTCCATGCGCGCCAGGGACGCGCCCAGGCAGAAGTGGATGCCGAAGCCGAAGGTGACGTGCCGCTCGATGGTGCGCTCCACGTCGAAGCGATCGGGATCGGGATACTCGCGCTCGTCGCGCCCGGCCGAGCCCGTGAGGAGCACCATGCGGGATCCTCGAGGGACGACGGTGCCGTACCAGGTCGTGTCGCGCGTCACAAAGCGCGCCTGCACCGGCGACGGCGCCTCGTAGCGCAGCAGCTCCTCGACGGCCTTCGGGATGAGGCCGGGGTTCCGCACCAGCTTCCGGCGCTCGCCGGGGAACCGCGCCAACGTCGCGCCGGTCCAACCGAGAAGCCGCGCGACCGTCTCGTTGCCAGCGCCGGACAGGAGCCCGATGAAGGCGAGCACCTCGCCGTCGTCGAGCCGGCGCGTCGTGCCATCTTCTCGCGTCAGCTCGGTCTCGAGCAGATCGGTCATCATGTCGTCGCGTGGGCTCACGCGGCGTTCGGCGATGTAGCGGGCGAAATAGCCGTACAGGTTCTGCCGGACCGCCTGCATGCGCTCGGACGCGTCGGTCTCGCCGGGCTCGTGGTGCATCATGTCGTCGGTCCAGACGCGGATCGTGTCGTGGTCCTCCGCGGGGACGCCGAGCATCGCGCCGATGACCATCATGGGCAGCTTGGCGCCGAAGTCGGCGACGTAGTCGAAGCCGCCGGCCCCGACGAACTGATCGAGGTAGCCGGTGGTGAGCAGGCGGATCTGATCCTCGAGCGCGGCGATCCGTCGCGGCGAAAGGGCTCGCGACACGAGCTTCCGGAGCTGCGTGTGCTCCGGCGGGTCGCGGAAGATCATCATCGGGTAGGGGTAGATATCCTGCCCGTGGTCCATCAGCTCGAGGACGGTGCCCTTGGCCGACGAGAAAGTCTCGTGGTCGAGGCTGGCGTCGTGGACATCGGCGAAGCGGGAGAGGGCGTAGAAGTCGTAGCGGTCGTTTCGGTACAGCGGCGCTTCGTCGCGCATCCGCTTCCAGATGGGATACGGGTCGGCGTCGATGCCGTAGTCGTAGGGGTCGTAGTAGAGGTCCGCCATGGCATGAGAACTCTGTTCTCGACTTGTCCTTAGCAGAGCTGTCAGGCGGCAGGCAATCCATCGGTCTCAGCGCGACTTGACGCGATTCCAAGAGTTCCTCTAAGAATGAGAATCAAGTTCTCGGCTCGTACCATGACAGGCTGAGTCTTCGTCATCACGGACATGGCAGACGCGCGCGCCGCATATTCCGGCTGGGAGGAGCGCTCGACCGCGCGCGTGCTCCACTCCGCTCATCGGCGCGCCGCCGAGCGGGGCCGGCGCATCGTCGCCGCGGCACGCGAGATCGTCGCCGAGTCCGGGCTCGACGGGCTCACGGTGCAGAAGGTCCGCGAGCGGACAGGCCTCTCGCTCCGCGCCTTCTACCAGCGCTTCGTCGGCAAGGACGATCTGCTGGTGGCCGTCTTCGAGGAGACGCTGCGCGACGCCGCCACGTCGCTGGCGGCGAGGATTGCCGCCGTCACGGACCCCATCGAGAGGCTGCGGATGCTGGTGACCGGCATCTTCACGGGCGGAATCTCGGACGATGCGCTGAAGCAGAGTGCGCCGCTCAGTCACGAGCACCTGCGGCTGGCGGATGCGCGACCCGCCGAGCTCCGCTTCGCGCTCGAACCCCTGACGGTGCTGCTCGCCGGGCACCTGGCGGCGGGCATCGAGGCGGGCGTCGTCCGGCGGAGCGATCCGCGCCGGCTCGCGGTGTTGGTCCTGCACCTCGTGTTCGCCCAGATCCACGCCGTCGTGCTCGGCACGGTGGAGGAGCGGGACGTGGAGCGCTCGGGGGGAGAGCTGTGGGAGTTCTGCTGGCGGGCGGTGGCCGAGGAGTCGGATCCATGAGCCCCGGAGAGCTGATCCTCGTGAGCGTCGACGATCACGTGGTCGAGCCGCCTGATCTGTTCGACCGCCACCTGGCCGCGCAGTGGCGCGATCGGGCGCCGAAGATGGTGCAGAACCGCCGCGGCGACGAGATGTGGACGTTCGAGGGGCAGATCATGCCGAACGTCGGGCTGAACGCCGTCGCGGGACGTCCGCCGGAAGAGTACGGCTGGGAGCCGACGCGCTTGGCGCAGATGCGCGCCGGCTGCTACGACGTCCACGCCCGCATCGGCGACATGAACGCCAACGGCGTGCTCGCCTCCCTCTGCTTTCCCTCGTTTCCGCACTTCGACGGCAAGCTCTTCGTGGGCGCCACGGACAAGGACCTGGCGCTCGCGGCGCTGCGCGCCTACAACGACTGGCACATCCACGAGTGGGCAGGGGCTTACCCCGGACGCTTCATCCCGCTGGCGCTGCTGCCCCTCTGGGACGCGGAGCTGTGCGCCGACGAGGTCCGGCGCGTGGAGAAGCTCGGCTGCCATGCGGCGGCCTTCTCGGCGAACCCGACGACGCATCAGCTGCCGAGCATCCACAGCCCGACGTGGAAGCCGCTCTGGGAAGCGTGCTGCGACGTGGGCACCGTCCTCTGCATGCACATCGGCACCGGGGGCGGCATGCCGTTCACGTCTCCGGAGATGCCCGTCGACGCGAGCCTGGTGGCGACGCCGATCTCCATCCTGAACACGGCGGCCGACTGGCTGTTCTCGCGGATCCTGCGCGACCACGCGGATCTGAAGATCGCGCTCTCGGAGGGCGGCATCGGGTGGATCACGTACTTCCTCGAGCGCTGCGACTTCGTCTACGAGCACCACCACGCGTGGACCCACCAGGATTTCGGCGCCAAGACGCCGAGCCAGGTGTTCCGCGAGCACGTGCTCACCTGCTTCATCGACGATGCCACCGGGCTCGAGCTGCGGCACAAGATCGGCATCGAGAACATCGCCTGGGAGTGCGACTATCCACACTCGGATTCGACCTGGCCGCGCTCGCCCGAGGAGCTGGCGCGTTCGCTCGCCGGCATCCCCGAGAACGAGGTGCACCTGGTGACGCATGGCAACGCGATGCGCGCGTTCCAGTTGCGCTCGTTCGATCTCCTCGGCCGCGAGCGCTGCACGGTCGCGGCGCTCCGCGCGCAGGCGGCGAACGTCGACGTCAGGCCGGTGAGCGGGAAGGGCGGCACGCCTCCCAGCCGATCGAACGAGCCCGTCACCATGGGCGACGCGTTCAATCAGCTGGCCGCCGCGCTCCAAGGCTGACCCGCGACCGCGATCGAACCGATGCGACCGCGGCCCGGCATCTATCGCGACAACCGCTTCTTCTGGGAGGGCGTCCGTCATGACGAGCTCCAGATCCAGCGCTGCGCGGACTGCGGCCGGCTGCGGCATCCGCCGAGCCCGATGTGTGTCTTGAGTCACGCCGGCGACGCCGATGCACGGTAGCGCTGCCGTCGCCGGGATCGGCGAGTCCACCTACTACAAGCGCGGGCAGTCGCCCCACACCGAGTTCCAGCTCGCGTGCATCGCCATCCAGCGCGCGGTCCAAGATGCAGGGCTCGATCTCGCCGACATCGACGGGTTCGTATCGTACATGGATCATCGGAACAGCCCCCTGCGCCTCGCGCGTGCCCTCGGCCTGAAGGAGCTTCGCTGGACGGGCATTCCCTGGGCGGGCGGCGGGAACAGCATGGCCGCGGCCGTGCAGGCCGCGGACGCCGCGGTCAGCGCGGGATACGCACGCCACGTCGTCGTCTTCCGGGCGCTGGCGCAGGGGCAGTTCGGACGCTTCGGGCAAGCTGGCGGTAGTGGAGGTGGCGGAGGCACCTACCTGAGCGGACCCTTCGCCTGGGAGGGAACTTACGGGGTCCTGACGCCCGCGCACCAATGCGCGCTCCACACGGCGCGGTTCATGCGCGACCACTCGATCTCGCAGGAGGCGCTCTGCGAGATCGCGCTCGCGTGCTACGCCAACGCGCAGCGGAATCCGCGCGCCCTGCGCTACGGGACGCCGCTCACGCGCGCCGAGTATCACGCGTCACGCTGGGTCGTGAAGCCGTTTCATCTCTACGACTGCTGTCCCGAGAACGACGGCGCCGCGGCCGTGGTCGTCACGACTGGGGAGCGCGCTCGCGATCTCCGTCATCGCCCGGCGTCGATCGTCGCCGCCGCATCGGGTATCGGACCGCAGTACGGCTCGTACGACGGCGCGACGCTCGGCTCCGCGCACTACCGGCAGGTCGCCAAGCACCTGTGGGAGCACGCCGGATGCCGGCCGCAGGACGTCGACGTAGCCCAGTTCTACGAGAACTTCACGGGGCCAGTCCTGATGGCGCTGTGCGAGATGGGGTTCGTGTCCCCGGAGGGGATCGAGGAGTTCGTGTCGGCAGGCCGACTCGTCGGTCCGGACGCCGCGTTCCCGTTCAACACGAGCGGCGGCAACATCGGCGAGGCGTACATCCATGGTTTCGAGATGATCAACGAGTCGGTGCGCCAGATCCGGGGCGATTCGACCTGCCAGGTGAAGAACGTCACCCGCGCGCTCGTGGTGGCCGGGCCCGGCTACTGTCCGGGAAGCGCCGTGCTGTTCGGAGCGCCCGAATGAGACGAGTCCTCGGCGAAAACTGGGCCGTGCCCGCCCTCGACGCCCTGAATCGCGAATTCTTCACCGCCGGCGTCTTGACGTTGCAGCAGTGCCAGGCGTGCAAGCACGTCCAGCATCCGCCCGAGGACGTCTGCGAATCGTGTCAGAGCTTCGCGCTCGGCGGCTTCGCGAGCGCAGGGAAGGGTCGGATCGAGAGCGTCGCGGTGGTCACCCAGTCGGTGCACCCGCTGCTCGCAGGCCGCGTGCCGTACGCCATCGTCCTGGTGTCGGTTGCGGACGCCCCCGGGATTCTGATCGTGGGCAACGTGGCAGGGAAAGACCCCGATGCGGTCAAGATCGGGGATCCCGTCCGGGTCGTCTTCGAAGAGGTGAGGGACCCGAGGAGCGGGGCGGAGCTCAAGATCCCGCAATGGGAGGTGGTGAGCGAATGACCGAGCGCCGGCGGGCTCTCGAGGGCATCCGCATCTGCGACTTCACCGGCCAGCTCGCCGGTGCCGGCGCCACCAAGTGGCTCGCGGCCTTCGGCGCGGACGTGATCCGCATCGAGGATCCGGTGAACCAGGGCGCGTGGGACATCCTGCGCATGATGCCGCCGTTCGTCGACGAGCGCCGAGGCCCCGATTTCGGATGCGGTTTCAACAACCACAACACCGAGAAGCGCGGCATCACGCTCAACCTACGGACGGATCGCGGCAAGGAGATCCTGACCGCGCTCATCGCGCGCTCCGACGTCGTCACGGAGAACTTCGCCGCCGGCGTCCTCGGGCGCTGGGGTTTCGGCTACGAGGCGCTCCGTCGGATCAAGCCGGACATCGTCTACGTCTCGAACTGCGGCTTCGGCCACGTCGGTCCATACGCGGCGTTCAAGACGTGGGGGCCGATCGTGCAAGCGGTGTCGGGGCTCACGTTCACGTCCGGGCTGCCGGGCATGGAGCCGGCCGGATGGGGTTTCAGCTACATGGATCACACGGGCGGCTTCTACATGGCGATGGCCGTCCTCCTGGCGCTGCTCCACCGGCAGCGTACGGGCGAGGGGCAATGGGTCGACATGGCCTGCTGCGACATCGGCTTGACGCTGACCGGCCCCGCGATCCTCGACTACACGGTGAACGGACGGCCCATGCGCCGCGAGGGACAGCCGAACGGGAACCGCAGCGACTGGCCGCGAATGGCTCCGCACGGGATCTACCGCGCGGCGGGCGACGACGAGTGGGTTGCCATCGCCTGCCGGAGCGACGCGGATTGGACGGCCTGCGTCTCGGTGATCGAGCGGGATTGGGCGCGCGAGCCCCGCTGGGCGAGCCTGTCGGGGCGTCTCGAAGACGAGGACGAGCTCGACGCGAAGCTGAACGAATGGTCTGGCTCCCAGGGGAAGTTCGACGTGCAGCGGCTCCTTCAGGCGGCGGGCGTGCCCGCCGCCGCCGTCCAGAAGCCGGAGGAGCGGATCGATCGCGACCCCGCCACCACGGAATTCGGCCTGTGGCCGACGGTGCGTCACCGGAAGATCGGCGATGTGCGGGTGGACGGCCTGCCGGTGCGCTTCTCCGCGACACCCTGGTCGATCCGGCGCGGCGGACCTTGCGTCGGCGAGCACACCGAGGAGGTCTTGACGGAGGTGCTCGGCCTGAGCGTCGAGGAGGTGGCGGCGCTTCGCGAGCGGGGTGTGGTGTGAGCGCTCTCACGGGCGTTCGGGTACTCGAGCTCTCCCACGAGCGAATCGCGTTTGCGGGCAAGCTCCTCGCCGACATGGGCGCGGACGTCATCGTCGTGGAGCCGCCGGGGGGCGCTCCGATGCGCCGCTACGAACCCTTCGTCGACGACGTTCCCGATCCCGAACGGAGCCTCACGTGGTGGCACTACAACACGAGCAAGCGCGGCATCGTGCTCGACTGGCGGCAGCGCGAGGGTCGCGAGACGCTGCGCGCGCTCCTCGCCCGCGCGGACATCCTGCTCGAAGCCGAAGATCCCGGCGTTCTCGCCGAGAACGGGCTCGACGATGCTGCGCTGACCGACGCGCTGCCGCGGCTGGTTCACGTCTCACTGACGCCCTTCGGTTCGACCGGCGAGCGAGCGCACGAGCTCGGGACGGATCTCACGGTCCTCGCGGGCGGCGGTCCCGCGTGGAGCTGCGGGTACGACGATCACGATCTGCCGCCCATTCGCGGCGGCGGCGGTCACGGATACGCGATCGGATGCCACTATGCCGCGATGTCGGCGCTCACCGCGCTGCTCCACCGGGAGCTCGGGGGGCACGGGCAGCGCGTTGACGTGTCCATGCACGCCGCCGCCAACGTGACGACGGAAATGGGCTCGTACGATTGGTTGGTGCAGAAGCGGACGGTGAAGCGGCAGACGGGTCGCCACGCGCATGAAACGATGTCGATGCCGTCGCAGGTTCGGTGCACCGATGGGCGCTACGTCAACACCGGCGTGCCGCCGCGCACGCCGCAGGAGTTTGCGAGGCTGCTCGCGTGGCTCCGTGAGCTCGGTCTCGAGGAGGAGCTTCCGGAGGCGGTGTTTCTCCGCATGGGAGCCGAGCGGGATCGCATCGATCTCTCCAAGATCGGGATCGACGACGAGGTG
>Ga0187893_10001680_pt1 | contig 51959 bp, 52 predicted proteins | sample MA1701074metaG_FD_139574 | JGI IMG/M metagenome (GOLD analysis project Ga0187893, IMG submission 139574) | White microbial mat communities from a basaltic lava cave in the Kipuka Kanohina Cave System on the Island of Hawaii, USA - MA170107-4 metaG ... | reverse complement strand
AGCGGCCCACCAACCCCGCCACGACGTCCTGCGTCATCCCACGCCGGTCCCGCCAGTAGCGGATGCGCCCACCGATCGGCGTCTCGTCGTCCATCTCCGCTCCCCCGTGGCTTGCGGGCTCTCCGTCGGTGCGACTCTAGCCGGTCGCGTTACTGGCGTTGGTCGGAAATACTTGGGTGGTGGCTATGTCTAAAAAACAATTTGCTCCCGCTTCTGGCGCGCGCGACTTCCTCGCCGGCGAGGTCCGCGCGCGTCACGCAGCGTTCAACATCGTCCGCGGTGTGTTCGATCGGTACGGTTTTGAGCCGTTGGAGACTCCGGCGTTCGAACGACTGGAGGTGTTGGCGGGCAAGTACGGGGACGAGGGTGACAAGCTCGTTTTCAAGATCCTCCGCCGCGGTGTCCACGAGGCATCCGGGGAAGCCGACCTTGCCTTACGGTACGACCTCACAGTGCCCATGACTCGTGTTGTCGCCGCGTACGGCAGTCAACTTCCGACGCCGTACAAGCGGTACGCGATCGCGCCAGTCTGGCGGGCCGATCGCCCCGGTCGAGGTCGATTCCGCGAGTTCTACCAATGCGATCTCGACGTCGTCGGATCCGTCTCTCCCTTGGCCGATGCTGAGACGGTGTCCGCGCTCGCTGACGCGTTGACGCGGCTCGGTGTACCCGAGTTCCGCTTCTTGGTGAACTCGCGACAGGCGCTGCATGGCCTGCTCGAGACCTATGCGGTGCCAGACGAGATCAGCAATCGAGTGTTGACCGTGCTGGACAAGCTCGACAAGGTGTCACCCGACAACGTCGTTTGTGAGCTGCAAAGCATAGGGCTCGATGAGACGATCGGAAAGTCGGTCGTGACCGATCTCACGGCTGATGATGCCGACGGCCGGATGCGCCGCCGATTGTCGACCAGCGAAGTCGGACGTGCCGGGCTGGCCGAGATCGACCAACTCCTCGACGTGGTCTCGGGTCAAATCCGGCACATCTCGTTCACACCGTCTCTGGTCCGAGGGCTGGACTACTACACAGGCGTCATCTACGAGGTGACCGCACCTGGCATGCCCGGTTCTATCGCATCAGGTGGCCGATACGACGGTCTCGTGGCGAAGCTCGGCGGACCTGATCTTCCGGCATGCGGCGGGTCTCTTGGGGTCGAGCGCATTCTTCCGCTGATCCCCGAAGACGCCGACTCCACACCTGGCCTGGACGTGGCGATCACCGTGCTGGATCAGGCATACGCCCCCGAGCTCTTCGCGATGACGGCGAGCTTGCGGGCGAGCGACCTACGCGTGGCTTGCTACCTCGGTGGTAGCGGCAAGCTCGCCCGCCAGATGAAGTGGGCCAACGAGCAGCGCGCCAGGTACTGCCTCATCTACGGCCGCGACGAGAAAGCCGCGAACGAAGTGACCGTCCGGGATATGAGCAGCGGTGACCAGGTCCGCGTACCAGTCGCAGGAATCGCCCCGTACCTCAAGGTGAGGTGCGGTATCTAGCCAGCAGGGACACAGGATATTCACGGCCACCAACGAACGTGGCATCCCAGAGCCGTGGCTGTCCTTCGGGGACTGCCTCCGCGGGAATCCGCACACGCCACCGAACTCAAGCGCGTCGTCGAGATCGCCCGTAAGGGCGTGAGCAAGAACAACGTTGCTCTTTGTCTTGATGCGTGCAGGCGCTACCGGGAGTTTCGGTCACCGTGTGCATAACTGAAGGTAATGTTTGGGGCTGCTGTTTCACGCTTGGTCGTGCCCGCGGGGTGCGAATGGCCATAAGGCCAACATCGCGCCGCTCTACCTCGACGGCTGACCGAAACTCGGCCCTTCGTCAACCTGAAGGACGCCGTACTCGACGCGCGCGCCCAGGGGACTCGGGCGATACATGCGCCTGCTCACTGCGTCTGCAACAAGACGACCGCGGTGCACGCGATGCCCTCACCGCGGCCGAGCATGCCCAGGCCGTCGGTGGTGGTCGCCTTTACGCTCACGGCCTCCGCGGGGATGCCGAGGAGGGCGGCCACACGCTCGACGATCGCTGACCGGTGGGGCGCGATCCTGGGGCGCTGGGCGATGATCGTGCAGTCGACGTTCGCGATGGCCCAGCCATTCCGCCGGACGATGCGCAGTGTCTCGGTGACGAAGACGGACGAGGATGCGCTGGCGTATGCGGGCTCGTCAGTGCCGAAGCGGCTGCCGAGATCCCCCAGCGCGGCGGCGCCGAGCAGCGCGTCGACGATGGCATGCAACACGACGTCCGCGTCGCTGTGGCCCTGAAGGCCCGGCCCTTCCGGGATTGGGACCCCCCCGAGGACGAGGCCACGCGTGCCGGGTGGGGCGAACCCGTGGATGTCCACGCCCTGCCCGACGCGGATCATCGCCGCATCAGCGCTTCGGCGAGCTCGAGGTCCCACGGGTATGTGACCTTGATGTTGGCGGGATCCCCCATGACCAGGCGCACCTTGGCTCCCGCTTGCTCGACAAGGGCGAGGTCGTCGGTTACGCAACCTCGTACCGTCTCGTAGGCGCGGGAGAGGACCGGCCATCGGAACACCTGCGGGGTCTGAACCGTCCACAGACCCCGCCGATCCACCGTCCGAACCACCGAGGCCGCCTCATCGACCAGCTTGACCGTGTCCACCACCGGTAGCCCAGGGGCAGCGGCATCCGCACCCTCGTCCACCGCCGCGAACACCGCCGCGATCAACGCCGGGGTCGCGAGCGGGCGAGCCGCGTCGTGAACCCCGACGAGGTCGTCAGGCTCACACGCCCCGCAAGAGGAGAGCCCCGAGGCAACCGAGTCCGTCCTTGTCACCCCGCCCTCACATACCTGCGCATCGATGCCAGCCGCGACGAGGAGGCGCTCGGCTGGAGCTGTCCACCCGTGAGCGCACACCACGACCGTGCGATCACATGCTTGGGCCATCGCCCGTGCACTGTGCACGAGCAGCGGCTCATCCCCGAGCGTGGCAAAGGCCTTGGGGAGGTCGCGGGCAAATCGCTCCCCCCGACCCGCCGCGACCACCATACCGATGCGCTGCGCGGTCACCGCTACGGGCCGCTTGCCCTGAAATAGCAAACGTGCCGGGTGCTGGTATCCCAGGACTCACCCCGCACGCTTGCGATTACAGTGGCGAAGCTTAGTCGGACAGCACTCCGTCGATGAGCTCTTCGGTCTGTTCGTCAGATTTCTTGATGGCGGCAGACAGCTCAGACACGAGGATCTGGCGAGCTTTCGTGAGCATCCTCTTCTCGCCAGCGGAAAGGCCCTTGTCACGCTCGCGTAGCGCGAGGTTCCGGACGACCTCCGCTACCTGGAAAATGTCTCCGCTCTTCAGCTTCTCGTAGTTGGCCTTGAAACGGCGGGACCAGTTCGTCGGCATGGAGCCGTCTCTGCGGCGGAGAACGTCGAAAACCTCGTCGACCTCTTTTTGGCTGACGACGTCACGCAACCCGACTTCGTCGGTGGCATCCGCCGGCACCATCAGAGTGAGGTCGCCGTACGTGAGGCGTAGCACAAGGTAATCGCGTTCCTGCCCTTCCAGCGTTCGTTTCTCGTGTTTCTCGATGACCGCTGCACCATGATGCGGGTAGACAACAGTGTCCCCAACTGCGTAGGTCATACGTCGATCCCCTGGCTGGCGCTCATCCGGCGAACGGGGCGGCGCCGTTGGTGGGCAAGCTGGAAGTGCCAGCATAGCACGAGTGGGGCGACACTACCAATCAAAGCCCCTGGTCAGACCGCGTTTACCGCCCCCCCAATCGGGGGAGGGATCCTACGTAGAGAAAGCGAAACGCTACGCGTCGCGTTCACGCGTAGCGCTCAAGAATCGACGACTCGGCGAGCCTCGCGAGTCCTTCCTTGATCGATCTGGCTCTGGCCTCGCCAATTCCCTCCACCTGGTTCAGCTCGGAGATGCTCGCGTCCATCAACCGGTGCAGCGACGAGAAGCGGTTCACGAGCTTCTGGATGACCGAATCGCTCAAGCGGGGGATGCGCGAGAGCAAGCGGTAGCCGCGCGGGCTCACGGGTTGGTCCATCCGCCCGTCGCCCATCGCGTACCCGAGAACCCGGGCGAGACGACTCAGGTCCAGGAGCTGCTCGGCCTCGAGCCGATCGAAGTCCGCGAGGAGCGCCCCGTACCGCCGCCGCCCGTCCATCATGTAGTCGCGGGTGACGAGCTGCCGCTCACTGTCCACCCCCAGCATCAGCTCGTCGAGCTGCAGCTGGAGCAGGCGCCCGTCCGTGCCCAGCTCGGCGATGGCGATCTCGATCTCGTCCGCGATCCGCCGCACCATCTCCGCGCGTTGGAGCACGGTGACCGCGTCGCGGAGGGTGACCACGTCCTCGATCTCCAGCGCGGACAGCCCGCTCGACACCTCGTCAAGGCGGTTCCGGTACCGCTCGAGCGTCGACAGGGCCTGGTTCGCTCGGAACAGGATCGAGCTGATCTCCTCCAGCACATGCTTGGTCGAATCGACGTATAACGTGACGATCCGCATCGACTCGCTGACGCTGATGACCGGCCTTCCAGTCTGGCGGGCGACGCGTTCGGCGGTCCGGTGGCGGGTCCCCGTCTCGGCGGTCGGCACGGTCGGGTCCGGCACCAGGTGGACGTTGGCGTGGATGATCTTGTCGACGGTCTCGTTGAGGATGATCGCGCCGTCCATCTTCGCGACCTCGGACAGGCGCTGAGCGCTGAACCGCGTGGCCATCCGGAACCCACCCGAGACGAGGTGCTCGACCTGCTCGTCGGTGCCCAGGACGATGATCGCGCCCTTACCCGCCTTGATGATCCGGTCGATGCCCTCGCGGAGCGCGGTGCCCGGGGCCACCTTCTGCAGGACGGCGAGCAATCGGTCGTCGCGCGGCTCGTGCCCTCGTTGCTGCCAGCCGTTCGGATGTCTGCTGCTCACGTTGATCCCCGGGGCCGCGTTGCCCCCATGCGCTTCGCGTCGGCGTCCACAAGGCCTTACCCGGCCGCCATGGCCATCCCACTCCCAAGCGCGACGCCCATGGCATCCGCGAGGTCGCGCCCGCGTCGCAGTTCAAGCCCAGCGGCGGGGCCATCATACGCAGCGGGGACAAGCGCCTGGCGAAAACCCAACCTGGCGGCCTCAGACAACCGGCGTTCGACCTGAGCGACCGGCCGCAGCTCGCCGGCGAGACCGACCTCCCCGAGCACGACGAGGTCCCGAGGAACGGGTTGCTCCGTTCTACTCGACACGATCGCGAGGCAGACCGCGAGATCAGCGGCTGGCTCGATCAGTCGGATACCCCCCACCGTGGACGCGAACACGTCCCGGTTCGCCAACGCGATCCCTGCACGCTGCTGGCAGACCGCGACCAGCAGGGAGAGCCGTGCCGAGTCGAGCCCGCTCGCGACACGGCGCGGGTTGCCGAGGGGGCTGTCCACGACCAGCGCTTGGACCTCGCAGGCGACTGGGCGCCTGCCCTCGAGCGCGAGCGTGACGACGACCCCCGTCGTGCCGTCGGGGGCGGCCCCGACGAAGAGCCGGCCAGCGTCGGCGACGGGACGTAAGCCCTCGCCGGTCATCTCGAAGCACCCGACCTCGCCGACGGGACCGAACCGGTTCTTGACCGCGCGCACCATCCTCAGCGCGTGGTGTCGATCGCCATCCATCTCGCATACGACGTCGACGAGATGCTCGAGCATCCGAGGTCCGGCGAGTTGGCCGTCCTTCGTCACATGGCCGACCAGGAGGACCGCCATCCCCCGCTGCTTCGCGGCCGCCACGACCGCGCTCGCGCATTCTCGCACCTGGCTGGGCTGCCCCGGAGCTCCCGGCACGTCCGGGCACCGCACCGTCTGGATCGAGTCGAGCACCATGACCGCGGGGTCGTGATGCTCGACGAGGGCGAGCACCGTGCCTAGGTCCGTCTCGGACGCCAGCAGCACGTGCGGGTGGAGTGCCTCCAGCCGATCGGCCCGCAGTCGCACCTGGCTGGGCGACTCCTCGGCGGACACGTAGAGGACCGGTCCCGACGCGTCGACAGCGTCGAGGCCCTCCTCCCCAGCTCCTGCTGGGAGCCCGGCTCCAGTCGCGAGCGCCCGGGCCACCTGGAGCAGCAGGGTCGACTTGCCGGCGCCAGGCTCGCCGCCGAGCAGCACGACCGACCCCGCGACCAGCCCGCCGCCCAGCACGCGATCGAACTCGCCGATCCCGGTGGGGACCCTCCGCGCGTCATCGATCGGCACGTGCGTGATCGGGGCCGCGGGCTTGATCGTGTGTGGCCCGTTGGGATGCGACGGGGATGGCCTACTCTCGACCTCGACAAGCGACCCCCACTCGCCACATCCCGGGCACCGCCCCTCCCACCGGGCCTGCCGATGCCCACACTCGGTGCACTGCGCCACCTTCTTCGTCTTGACCATGAAACGGATGTTAACGGTCCCCTGTGACAGCCCCGCCGTCGGTGCGCTCGGCGACGATGACCGAGTTGATCACGTCATGCAAGGGGTGCAGGAGCAGCTTTGGGCTAAACCCGGACAAGTCTTCCAGCCGGATCCGGGGGTAGAGCATCGTGCGAAGCTGGTCGGCCGTCCTTGCGAGGAGGACGGCCCCGGGGCGCATCCCCGCCGCGAGGTGAGCGAACAGCCGCCGCTTCTCCACCCGGTCCCTTCCCACCAGGGCGGCGAGAAAGACCACGTCGAACCGCCGAAGGCCGCCGAAGTCGAGAACGTCGCAGTGGTGAAACCGCAACGCCTGGTCCAGCCCCAGCCGATCGACCACCTTGACGGCCAACCCGTGCGCCTCGGCCTCACGCTCGATGCTGTTCACGACCCACCCGTGTCGCTCGGCGAGAAGGATCGCGCTCAGCGGCAACGGTCCCGCACCGACGAACGCCGCGGCGCGAATCCCGCCGTAGCCCAGGCCGAGCAAGGAGTGGACCTCCAGCTCGACCAGCCTCCGGTAGTTGGCCTCGTAGGGGAACCGCCGCAGCTCGTCCGCCGGGTCGCGGGCGTCGATGATCCGCCAGGCCCACTCACGCTCCAGCTGGTACTCCCCCTGCGCGCACAGCCGACGCAATGAGGGCGCGATGGCCTGGACGTCGGGGCAGTCGAGGATTCGATGCTCCCCATAGGCGGAGCACATCCGCACGAGATCAGTGAACAGCGCGTCGACCTGCGGTGACGGCACGAGCGAGTCGAGGCTGCTCAGCTTGTCATGGACATGGCGCAGTCGTTGGATCAGCGAATGACAAGTCACACGCGGTCACGCTACACGGCCTCATCGTAAAGCTGCAAACGGATTCCACTACGGCCTAGCAGCTGGGCGTCGACACCGACCGGTCACGGCCTTAGCAGGGCAGGCGGAGCGTCTCACCGCTCCACTCCGCCAACCCCTCGGACACGAGCATGCCCGCGATGCGACCGGCGTCCGGAGTGCTAATCGCCGCCGCGAGATCCGCTCGCGAGATCCCTCCCGCACGAAGCGCGTCCACGAGGCGGCCCCGGTAATAGCGGTCCGAGCCCACGAACCGGGGCTGTACCCTGGGGCGATACGCGCCCGCGGCGGCCGGGTCCGGGCCTTGGCCGTGCCAGGCGCAGGCGGCTATTACGGGACATTCCTCACATCTCGGCGAACGTGAGGTGCAAACCTGCGCGCCGAGGTCCATCAAGGCGTGGCTCCACACCCGTGGATCCCCGTCACCGAGGAGGTCGTCGGCGAAGCGCTGTGCCTCCGCCCTTCCGAGCGGCTGGGCCGCCACCAGGCGCGCGACCACGCGGGCAACGTTCGTGTCCACCGGAGCCGCGCGGCGCCCGAACGCGAACGCGAGCACCGCCCGGGCCGTGTACTCCCCGATGCCCGGCAGCGCGCGGAGGGCCTCCAGCTCGTCGGGCACGATCCCGCCATGCCGCTCCAGGATCGCGGTCGCGCACCGGTGGAGTTGAGAGGCTCGCCGGTTGTAGCCCAGCCCCTGCCACGCGCGCAGGACCTCGGCGAGCGGCGCGGCCGCAAGCGCACCGACGGTCGGGAAGCGCTCGAGGAACGCCCGCCAGGCCGGCTCCACCCGCGCGACCTGCGTCTGCTGGAGCATGACCTCGCTCACCAGGATTTCGTACGGATCACTGGTGCGCCGCCACCCCAGCGGGCGCGCCCGCGTCGCGTACCAGTCGAGGATCAGCTCCTGCACGCCGTAACGCTACCGGCCTGAAGCGATACGGTTCGCACATGAGACAGCTCGTCCCTATCCCGCTCGACGAGGTGGACCTCCACGAGGTCTACCGATCGCCCGATGCCCTGGCACCCGTCCTCCGCCTCAACATGGTCACCACGGTGGACGGCGCGGCGCGCGATGAGCGCGGGCGCTCAGGCGGGCTGGCTGGCGAGGGCGACCGTGAGGTGTTCCGGACGCTGCGCGCACTGGCCGACGGGATACTCGTCGGCGCCGGCACCGTGCGGGTCGAGGGGTACGGGCCGCACCGGCTGCGGGCCGACCTGGCGCGACGCCGTGAGGCCGACGGCCAGCCGAACCCCGCGCCGATCGTCGTAGTCAGCCGATCGCTCGCGCTCGACCTGGACACGCCCATGTTCACCGAGGCGGTAACGCCGACGGTCATCGTGACCTGCGAGCATGCGCCCGCGGATCTCCGCAAGGCGGCCGAGCGGGTCGCGAGAGTGCTGGTCGCCGGTGAGCGGGACGTCGACCTGCCAAGGGCCATCGCGGCGCTCCGCGGCGAGCTAGGACTGCTTCACCTGCTGTGTGAGGGCGGCCCCACGCTCAACGCGGGCTTGATGGCCGCTGGCCTGGTGGACGAGCTCTGCCTGACGCTGGCCCCGAAGCTCGCCGGCCCTGGGCAGCTTGGCATCGTTGCGGGGTCGGTGCCTTCGCGGCGCCTCGAGCTCGCGAGCCTTTGTGAGCAGGACGGCGAGCTCTACGCGCGCTACCGCTTGTCGCTTGGGTAGACGTCGACCTCCGATTTGTGCCATACGGGGTGGTCTCCGGACGTCTCGACGTTGAAGCCGTAGTCGAACGCGAGCGATCCCCCATAGGTCGCGCCATACGCCACGAGCGCACCGGCCAGGACGGAGAGGATGACCACGGCAACGGGCGTGGTTGCCCCGTCAGGGTTGCCGAGCCGCAGCACGATGTCGGCCACGACGATGATCGTGACCACCGTCATCACCGCCATGTGCCAGTTCGCGGTGCGCCACGCCTGCGTGTGCCATGGGGTCGACCGCCACCAGTCCCAGAGGCCGGTGATGGCGGTCGGCACGGACACGATCGCTCCGGCGATGATGGTCCAGGTGCCGGCGACGAAGGCGTCCGACGAGCCGAACACCAACGACACGACGTCGAACACGGCGACCATGACATACGCCGCGACCGGGATGTCGGTCAGCGGCGGGTGGAACGGCTTCCCCGCCCACCCGCGCAACCCCTTGAACGTGCGCCCGCGGAGGGTGATGGCGGGCCTGATCGAGAAAAGCCTCGGCATTCCCGGATAGTAATCCCTTAGAACAGGCGGAGCTCGTCCGATTCCAAACCCCGCAGCTCGTCGTAGTCCACCTCGACCCAGCCGAGCCCGCGGTCCGAGGCGAGGACACGAGCCTGCGGCCGGACCTGCTGTGCGGCGAGCACGCCGCGGACCGGGCGCAGGAGCGGGTCACGGTTGAGCCGCTCGACGTACCGAGCCAGCTGCTCGACACCGTCGATCTCACCGCGGCGCTTGATCTCGACCGCCACGGCGTTGCCGTCGGCGTCGCGGCAGAGCAGGTCCACAGGCCCGATCCCGGTGGGATACTCGCGCCTCACCAACGTGTACCCATCGCCGACGGCATGGGGATGAGCGGCGAGCAGCTCCTGCAGGTGTGCCTCGACGCCGTCCTTGGACAGGCCGGGATCCTCGCCGCAGTCGTGGGCCACGTCGACGAACACCTCTTCGAACGTGATCCGCAGCGTCTCACCCTTGGGGTTGCAGACCGCCCAGACCGGCCCATCCTCGATCAAGGTGTTCGGCGCGTTCATCCAGTTGAGCGGCTTGTAGGCACCGCCGTCGGCATGGACCGCCACGCACCCGTCGGCCTTGTGCATGACCAAGCGCACCGCCGGCGGCAGGGTCGCGGACAACCGGCCGACATAGTCCACCGTGCAACGCGCGATCACGAGCCGCATAGAACCGTGAGCGTAGCTTTTGTGGAGGATCCGCGCGGTATACCGCGCGGATCCTCCACAAAGAAGACGGCTAAGGGCCCGGCGCTCTTGGCGCACCGGGCCCCACATTGACCGCAGGCTACACCTGCGGCCGCCGGGGTGATGTGCCCCACCCCCCATGGTCACCGGCTCTTGGCGCCGGATGGCCATGTGCTGCCAGCGGGGGGCTGTCTCCCCAGGTCTCGTCCTCTCCTCTTCAACGCATCCGCGGCTAGCCGCGCTCCTCGCCGCCCGTGCCGGCCATCTCGATCGGTGGGACCTCGGTCGGGGAGTCGATGGCCCGGAAGACGATCTCGTCGTCCTCGACGTCAGCGACGATCACCTGGCCGGCGCTGAAGGCGCCCCAGAGGATCTTCTCCGACAGTGGGTCCTCGATCTCGCGTTGGATCGTCCGGCGGAGCGGGCGGGCGCCGAGCTGTGGGTCGTAGCCCTTCTCGGCCAGCCAGGACTTCGCGTCCTCGGTCAGCTCAAGCTCGAGCGCCTTGGACCTCAGCTGCTCCTGGATCCGCTTCATCATCAGGTCGACGATGGACTTCACCTGTTCACGGGTGAGCTGGTGGAAGACGATCACCTCGTCGATCCGGTTGAGGAACTCCGGCCGGAAGTGGCGCTTGAGCTCCTCGTTGACGGTCTCCTTCATGCGAGCGTAGGTGTCACGCTCGTCGTTCTTGGCGGCGAACCCCATCGCCTGGGCGCCGAGGTTCCGGGTGCCAAGGTTGGAGGTCATGATCAGCACGGTGTTCTTGAAGTCGACCTGCTTCCCCTGGGCGTCGGTCAGCCGGCCGTCCTCCAGGATCTGGAGAAGCGCGTTGAACACGTCGGGGTGGGCCTTCTCGACCTCGTCGAACAGCACGACGGAGAACGGGCGCCTACGGACCGCCTCGGTGAGCTGGCCGCCCTCCTCGTACCCGACGTAACCGGGCGGGGATCCGATCAGCCGGGACACGGTGTGCTTCTCCATGTACTCCGACATGTCGAGGTGGATGAGCGCGTCCTCGTCACCGAACAGGAACTCGGCGAGCGTCTTGGCCAGCTCGGTCTTCCCGACGCCCGAGGGCCCAAGGAAGATGAACGAGCCGGACGGCCGCTTCGGGTCCTTCAGCCCAGAGCGGGTGCGGCGGATCGACTTGGAAACGACCTGGACGGCCTCGTCTTGCCCGATGATGCGGCGATGGAGCTCTGCCTCCATCCGCAGCAGCTTGGCGGTCTCTTCCTCGGTCAGCTTGAACACCGGGATGCCGGTCCAGTTGGACAGCACCTCCGCGATGTCCTCCTCGTCCAAGGTGAGAACGGTGTCCAGCCCGTCGGATTTCCACTCGCGCTCGCGCGCCGCCTTGCGCTCGAGGACGCGCTTCTCCTCGTCGCGCAGCCGCGCGGCCTTCTCGAAGTCCTGCTCGTCGATCGCGGACTCTTTGAGCCGGCGGATCCGACCAGCCTCCTCTTCGAGGTCTTTGAGGTCCGGAGGAGCGGTGAGCCGGCGGATACGCAGGCGCGACCCGGCCTCGTCGATCAGGTCGATCGCCTTGTCCGGCAGGAACCGGTCCGAGATGTAGCGGTCGGCCAAGTTGCCGGCGGCGACCAACGCGTCGTCGGTGATGGTCACGCGGTGGTGCGCCTCGTAGCGGTCGCGGAGTCCCTTGAGGATCTCGATCGTGTGCGCGACCGTCGGCTCCTCCACGCGAATCGGTTGGAAGCGCCGCTCCAACGCCGCGTCCTTCTCGAGGTGCTTGCGGTACTCGTCGATCGTGGTGGCGCCGATCGTCTGCAGCTCACCGCGGGCAAGCATCGGCTTGAGGATGCTGGCCGCGTCGATCGCGCCCTCCGCGGCCCCCGCGCCGACGAGCGTATGCAGCTCGTCGATGAACAGGATGATGTCGCCGCGCGTGGTGATCTCTTTGAGCACCTTCTTCAGGCGCTCCTCGAAGTCACCGCGGTAGCGGCTACCCGCCACCAGGGCGCCGAGGTCCAGCGTGTACAGCTGCTTGTCCCTCAGCGTCTCGGGGATCGTGCCCGAGGTGATCATCTGGGCGAGGCCCTCGACGATCGCCGTCTTGCCGACGCCGGGTTCGCCGATCAGCACCGGGTTGTTCTTGGTGCGGCGGGACAGGACCTGCATCACCCGCTCTAGCTCTCGCTGCCGGCCGATGACCGGGTCGAGCTTGCCTTCGCGGGCCAGCTGGGTGAGGTTACGCCCGAACTGGTCGAGCACGGGCGAGCCCTTGGGGTCGTCACCCGGTCCACCCGACACGCCGGCCTTCCCGGCGGCCGCGCCCGACTCGCTGGTGGAGTAGCCCGACAAGAGCTGGATGACCTGCTGGCGGACCCGGTTGAGGTCAGCGCCAAGCTTCTGGAGGACCTGGGCGGCGACGCCCTCACCCTCCCGGATCAGCCCGAGCAGGATGTGCTCCGTGCCGATGTAGTTGTGGCCCAGCTGCAGGGCCTCACGGAGCGACAGCTCTAGGACCTTCTTCGCACGTGGAGTGAACGGGATATGACCAGCCGGTGCGGTCTGGCCTTGCCCGATGATCTCCTGGACCTGCTCGCGCACGCCCTCCAGCGAGATCCCGAGAGACTCGAGCGCCTTCGCCGCGACGCCCTCGCCCTCGTGGATCAAGCCGAGCAAGATGTGCTCCGTGCCGATGTAGTTGTGGTTGAGCATCCGCGCTTCTTCTTGCGCGAGCACAACGACACGGCGGGCCCGGTCGGTGAACCTCTCGAACATTCGCTGCCCCCTACTCGGGTGCCTAGCAAAACTGTAGCACCGGGCCCGTCTCCACCGGCGGGCAGAGTTCCGGTCTCGGGCCTTTCGCAGACCTGAATTCTTTACCCACTCCGTGGTTGGTGAAGTCAGAAGTGGCACTCGGGACACCGAGGTCCAGCCCCCGGCGCGGGACGCACCCGGAAACGGGGAGGGCCGTACTCGTCGCACAGCCCCTCCAGGCGCGAGTCGGTCAGCCTAGCGCCTCGCCCTCGGCGCCGCCACCATCCGCCCTGGTCAGCTTCCGCAGGTGTGCGAGGTCTGCCCCGGCCGTATGCAGCAACAACGAGACGCCGGCAGAGCGGGCGAGCAGCGCACCGAGCACGTCGGTCGAGCGGACGTGGCACGTCATTGTGTGCTGGATACGCGCCATATATGGCGCGTATCCAGCACACAACTACTCCGGGCGGAGGGTGGGGAAGAGGATGACGTCGCGGATGGTCTGGACGCCGGCGAGGAGCATGACGAGCCGGTCGACGCCGATGCCGAGGCCGCCCATGGGCGGCATCCCGTACTCCATAGCGCGCAGGTAGTCCTCGTCGACGACCATCGCCTCTTCGTCACCAGCGGCCTTGGCGCGGGCCTGCGCCTCCAGGCGGGCGCGCTGGTCGTCGGGGTCGGTGAGCTCGCTGAACGCGTTGGCGAGCTCACGGCCGGCAATGATCACCTCGAACCGCTCGGTCACGTCTGGGTCGGCGCGGTGCCGGCGGGCCAGGGGAGAGACCTCGACCGGGTAGTCGATCACGATGGTCGGGTCCCAGAGGCGATGCTCGACGAGCTTCTCGTACAGCTCGAGGACGAGCTTTCCCACACCCCACGACTGGTCGACGGTCACGTCGTGCTCCTTGCAGAGCGCACGGGCGTCTTGCAGATCCATGTCGTAGCCGAGGTCCGCCCGCCCCGTCACCTCGCGCACCAGGTCGAGCATCTCGCGGCGCGGCCACTCGCCGCCCAGGTCGATGGGCCGCCCACCGTAGGTCAGCTCGGTGGTACCGACCGCCTCGAGCGCCGCTCGTTGCACCAGCCTCTGGACGAGCTCCATGACGTCGTGGTAGTCGGCGTAGGCCTCGTACGACTCCAGGATCGTGAACTCGGGGTTGTGGCGAGGGGACAGCCCCTCGTTGCGGAACGCGCGCCCGATCTCGAACACACGCGTCATGCCGCCGGTGACGAGGCGCTTGAGGTAGAGCTCCGGCGCGATGCGGAGGTAGAGGTCGAGGTCGAGCGCGTTGTGGTGGGTGAGGAACGGCTTGGCGTGCCCTCCGCCCGGGATGGGCTGGAGGAGGGGTGTCTCGACCTCGACATATCCTCGCTCGACCAGCTCGGCGCGCAGCGCCGCGATGGCCCGGGAGCGGATCGTGAACACGCGCCGGCTGTCCGGGTTCACGACGAGATCGACGTACCGCTGGCGGAAGCGCGTCTCGAGGTCGCGTACCCCGTGCCACTTGTCGGGCAGCGGCCTCAACGCCTTGCCGATCAACGTGACCTCGCCCGCCCGCACGGACAGCTCCCCGCGGCGGCTGCGCACGACCTCGCCCGAGACCGCGACCCAGTCGCCGATGTCGAGGTCGGCGACGGCGGCCATCCCCTCTTCCCCGAGCAGGTCGCGCTGCGCGATCGCCTGCAGCTCGACATCGCCCTCGCGGAGCACGAGGAACGCGAGCTTGCCGTGGCCGCGCCGGAGCACGAGGCGACCCGCGACCGTGACCTGGTGGCCGCTGGCCTCGTCGGGCTCCAAGCGGTCCTCCCACCGCTGCCGCACCGCCGCCAGCGTGTCCGAGACGCGGATCCCAACCGGGTACGGGTCCACCCCGCCCTCCCGCAAGCGCGCGGCCTTCGCCCGCCGCTCGGCGATGAGATCCCCGAGGCGCGAGCGCTCCTGCTCATGATCAGCCATAGAGGCGCAGGGTACCGCGCTGCATCGGGAACCTGCTTATGGCCAGGATTCGGCACGCATGCGTGCCGAATCCTGGCCATAAGGCCTATGCGGCGAGGGCTCGCGCCGTGGCGAGGTCGGGGGCGATGCCGAGGCGGACCTCCGCGCCTCCGCAACGCAGGACCGCGTCCTGGGTGGCGCCGTCGCGGGCGAGCACCTCGCCGATGCCGGTGTCGACTCGCTCGTCGTCGGGGAACGCCGCCTCGTACCAGTCAGACACCGCGTCGCACAGCTCACCGGCGCCACGGTCGACCAGCGCGACCCCGACCGCGCTGCGGGGACCGTCCGTCCATAGCTGCACCTCGCCGCCGGCCCAGTCGAAGGCCGAGCCGAGCGGGTCGTCGAGCGCGGCGGCCTCCTCGTCGCCTGGGGCCTCGAACAGCCACAAGAGATCCGCGGCGCCGAACGTATCGGTGGGGCCACGCTGCCATGGCGCCGGGAGCATGGCGAGGTCGCGCGGGTCGGCGGCAGGCTCGCGCGCGAGGTACCGCTCGGGGAACAGGACCTGCGCCGTCGTCGTCGGAGGATCCCCGTACGCGGCGTCGACCGCGGGGAACCCGCCCTCGCGGAACAAGACGCACGCGAACGCCGCTCCGTACACGTAGGGGAACCGCACCGCGGCGTTGAGGACGTAGGGAACGCCGGCGGGCACGCCGATCTCCGCGGACGCCAAGTCGGCGCCGGGGATCCCCGACTGGGTGAAGCGGCGCTCGACAAGCACCGCGTCGCCTTCGACCAGGGCGAGGGCCGCCAGACTGGCGTCACCCGTCCCGTTCGCGATCAGCTCTCGGGGAAGCGGAAGCCCGAACGCGGCGTCGACGACCGCGTGGGTCAGCTCGTGCGCGAGGATCGACTGCTCGCGCGGGCCGAGCGGCGCCTCCCGGTCACGCGTGGCGACGACCAGCTGGTCGCTCTCGGGGTCGTAGAACCCCACCGTGCCCCCAGCGACCAGGCGGGCGGCGGTCACGCGCAGGTCGATGTCCGGTGGCACCGCGCCGAACGTGGAGTAGATGCGGCGGTCCGCGTCCGCCTCCTCGGGCGAGTACCCACGCTCCAGGGTGGCCGCGACCCGCCGGCTGATCTCCAGGCGGCTCACGAACTCCGGCGTCACGGCCCGGCCGCCGAACCGCAGCTCGCGAAGCTCTTCCACGCGCGCGGTGATCTCGGCGATCTGCGCGGCGGCGTCGCCGGCTGGGAGGGGGTCCTGGCCCGCGCTGGCCGGGTCGAGGCATGTCGCCAGCACCTCAGACGGGCTTGGGCGCTCGGCGGGCTCCAGGGCTTCGGCGCGGGGATTCACCGCTCCGGGGCTGGGGAGCCGACCGCACGCGCTCACCGCCAGCGCCACGACCAGCATCCGCGCCACCAGGCCGATCATGAGATGTTGCGATCCCAGACGAGTCGCAGCCCCTTGAGCGTCAACCATGGGTCGTGGTGGTCGATACAGCGGCATTGCTGGACGATGGCGCTCGCGAGGCCGCCGGTCGCCACGACGACCGCTTCGCCGCCCAGCTCGGTCGTGATCTCCTCACAGATCCGATCGACCTGGCCGGCGAAGCCGTAGACGGCTCCCGAGAGCATCGCCTCGCTGGTGTTCCTGCCGATCGCCGCCCGCGGCGGCCGCAGCTCGATCGGTCGGAGCTGGGCGCCGCTGGCGGCCATCGCGTGCATCGACGTCTCGACGCCCGGGGCGAGCGAGCCGCCGATGAACTCACCTTTGCGCGTGTAGACGTCGAAGTTCGTCGAGGTCCCGAAGTCGACGACGATTCCCGGCCCCCCGTACTCGGCGTGCGCGGCCAGGGCGTTGACCAGCCGGTCTGCGCCGACCTCCGGAGGGTTGTCGTACCGGACGATCGCGATGCCGGTCCGGGTGCCGGGCTCGACGACGACCGGGGGAAAGTGGAAGTAGCGCTTGGTCATCTCGCGAAGCCGCTCGGTCACGACCGGCACGACCGAGGAGATGACGACCCCGTGCACGTTGCGCGAGAACGACAGGTTCTCGAACGCCATGAACCCGCCGAACATCAACGCCAGCTCGTCGGCCGTGCGCCGCGCATCCGTGGCCACCCTCCAGTGCTGCGCGAGCTCGTCGCCGTTCCAGACCCCGATCACCGTCGTGGTGTTGCCGACGTCGACCGCGAGCAGCATCGCTACGAGGCCGCATTGTGCAGAGTTAGTCCGGTATACCGGACTAACTCTGCACAGTGCAGGAATTTGGGCCCGGGGCGAGTCACGCCAGGCCCTCGAAGTCGAGGCCGATGTCGAGGGCGGGCGCCGAGTGGGTGCAGGCGCCGACCGCGATCGCATCGACGCCCGTGGACGCGATCGCCCACGCCGAGGCGAGGGTGACACCGCCGCTGGCCTCGACGAACACCGGCTCGTCTCGCCGGTGGCAACGTGTGACCGCGGCGGGCAGGTCGTTCAGCGAGAAATTGTCGAGCAGCACCGAGCGCGCGCCGGCGCGCAAGGCCTCGTCGAGCTGCTCCAGCGAGTCCACCTCGATCTGCACGTCCAGGCCGTCGCTGGCAGCGTGGGCACGCCGGACGGCTTCGGTCACCCCGCCAGCCGCGTGGATGTGGTTGTCCTTCACGAGCAACCCGTCCGAGAGCCCGTGCCGGTGGTTCACCCCTCCCCCCGCGACAACGGCGGCCTTCTGCAGCGCTCGCAGGCCGGGAAGCGTCTTGCGCGTATCGCGGACCATGCAGCCCGTACCCGCGACCTCGGCCACGAACGCGGCGGTGGAGGTCGCGATCCCGGACAGATGGGTGAGCAGGTTCAGCGCCGTCCGCTCCGCCGCGAGCAGGGCGTGGACGGAGCCGCGGACATCGGCGAGCACGGCGCCACACTCGATCCTCGCGCCGTCTTCGAGGCGGGGCTCGAACGTGACCTCGGGGTCAACCGCGGCGAACACCGCCCGAGTAGCCTCCAGGCCGGCGACGACGCCCGCCGCGCGGGCGACGAACGCCGCCTTATACGGGACATCCGCTGGCACGCAGGCCAAGGTGGTCACGTCGCCAGCTGCACCGAGGTCCTCCGCGAGGGCGAGGGCGACGACCTCACGAAGCGCGGCGGCATCGTCGGGGGTCACGCGGTGAGAAGATCGGCGACGCTGGCGTTGGCTGGCTCGGCGCCGGTGACGCGCACCACGCGGTTCCCTTCGCCACAGAGCACGACCGTGGGGACATGCGCCCGAGCCTCTCCCTCGTCATAGGTCGCGTAAGAGATCACGATCACCTGGTCGGACGGCTGGACCAGGCGAGCCGCGGCGCCGTTGAGGCACAGCTCGCCCGAACCGCGCGGGCCGGGGATGGCATACGTCTCCAGCCGGGCGCCGTTCGTGATGTCGAGCACGTGCACCTTCTCGTGTGGCAGCAGGTCGGCGGCGTCCATCAGGTCCTCGTCGATCGTGACCGATCCGACATAGTGCAGGTTCGCGCCAGTGATGGTGGCGCGATGCAACTTCGACTTCATCAGGGTGCGAAGCACCGTATTTCCTCCGTGTCAGGCGCGTGCTGGCTCCAACCGGCAGTTGTCGATCAAGCGAGTCGTGCCCACGAACGCGGCGACGACCGCTTGCGCCGGGCCCGTCACGACGCCCTCCAAGGTTCTGAGGGTCTCGGGGTCGACGACCTCCGCATAGTCGAGGCGGACGCCGGGCGCACCGCCGATTCTACGCCGCAACAGGAGGCGGGCCCGCGTCGCGTCGCCCTCCCACGAGGCCGCGGCTTCGCGCAACGCGGCGGCCAGTACCCTCGCCTGTACCCGCTGCTCATCGGCGAGATAGGCGTTGCGGCTCGACAGCGCGACCCCGTCGGCATCCCGCACCGTCGGGCACGCGACGATCTCCACCGGCAGGTCCAAGTCCCGGACCATCGTCTTGACGACGGCGAGCTGCTGGAAGTCCTTCTCGCCGAAGTAGGCGCGGTCGGGTTGCACGACGTTCAGCAGCTTCGCCACGATCGTCGTGACCCCGGCGAAGTGCCCCGGGCGGCTGCGGCCCTCGAGGCGAGCGTCCAGGCCGCTCACCGACACGGTGGTGCGCCCGCCGGCCGGCGTGAACTCCGACGGCTCCGGGTGGAAGACGAAGTCGACGCCCGCCCGCTCCAAGAGCCTCAAATCGGTGTCGAGGTCGCGGGGATAGGCGTCGAGGTCCTCCGCCGGCCCGAACTGCAGGGGGTTGACGAAGATGCTGGCCACGACGACGTCACAGCCGGCCACCGCCCGCCGGGCCAGCGAGAGATGGCCCTCGTGCAGCGCGCCCATCGTCGGGACGAGGCCGATGCGCTCGCCGGCCACGCGGTGCGGGCGGAGCGCCGCGCGAGTGGCGGGGATGGTCCGGAGCAGCCTCATTCCCGCTCTTGCTCGAGCGCCTCGGTCACCGCCCGGGCTGCCTCGTCGTCCAGGCCGGCGCGGCGGGCGTAGCGGAGCGCGAGGCTGCTCAACGCGATGTAGGCGTCGACGGCCTCGGGCATGACCTGGCGAAGCTCCTTCATATGCTTCGCGACCGTCTGGGCGTCGCCCCTGCGGACCGGGCCGGTCAGGGCCTCGACCCCCCGCTCCGCGGCTCCGGCGGCCGACGTCGTGACGAGCGGGCCGAGGAACGCGTTCGGGTCCTGGACTCCCGCGCCCAGCAGCAGATCTCGGGCCAGCGTCACGACCGTTGCGGTCGCGTTCGAGCCGACGGCGAGACCGGCGTGGTACAGCGTCCTGGCTTCCGCGGGGACAGTGATGGGGCTGCCGCGCAGGTCGGTCACCAGGATTCGCGCCCAGGCGAGGTCCTCGCTCGCGGCCGTGACCGCCCATGAGGCGCCAGGCAGCCGCTCCAAGCCGCGGTCGGGGTCGGGGAACGTCATGGCCGGGTGACACGCCGCGACGTGCGCCCCGCACATCGCGACCGGTCCCAGCGCGTCCGGGCCGTACCCGCCGCTGGTGTGGACCCAACGACTGCCCTCCACGACCCCGTCCGCCTTCGCCACCTCGCGCGCGACCCGCTCCAACGCGTCGTCGGGCACGCACACCAAGACCAGATCGGCCCCTTTCCCGGCGCTCTCCACGGGTCTGATCTCTGCGCCCGGAAAGGCGGTGGCGAACCGGGCCAGTGTGGCCTCCCCCCGCCCCGCGACCGCCACCACCTCATAGGCCGGCCACGGCAACGCCCGCGCCAACGCCGTCCCCACCCGCCCGGGCCCGATCACCCCCACCCGCCTCACAACCGCCCCCGCCTTCTCCTGCACTGAGATGAGAATCGCCCCCGCGCCGGCCGGTTTGCCCCAATCCCGCTTCCGGGACGGCAGTGGCCGCCGGCATTTTCCTGCACTGTGCAGAAAAATGCCGGTACACCGGCATAACTCTGCACAGTACGGCGAAGTAGCCGCAAGGGCGCGCACATCGTCCGGTTTGCCGGATTTTCGCCGTCCAGGATGACGGCGTCAGCCGGCATAACCCTGCACTGTGCAGAGTTTTGCCGGTATACCGGCCTCATCCTGCACAATGCAGGATCGGTCGAGCGGAGGGGCGCCCATTGTGCAGGGCGAGGCGCCGTCATCGCGTGCTCCGGCCGGCCCTCACCTGGGTGCCGATGGCGGTGACGCCGTCGATCGGGGCGAGGCGGGCTAGCAGGGTGGCGAGGGAGGTGCCGTCGGGCAGCGTGGCGCCGGGTGCGAGCTCGATCAGCGGGATCAGGGCGAACGCGCGCTCCGCGAGGCGGGGGTGCGGGATCTGGAGCGAGTGGGCGGCCACCACCCGACCGTCCCACAGCAGGATGTCGAGGTCGATGGTCCGGGGTCCCCACCGTTCGGTCTTCACCCGCCCCAGCTGTCGCTCGATCTGGTGGCACAGGGCGAGCAGCCGCCGTGGCGACCGCCGCGTGCGGACGCGGACGGCGAGGTTGTAGAAGGACTCTTGCTCAGGACCGCCTACCGGCTCGGTCTCGTAGACGGTCGACACGCCATCGACCTGGACCTTTCTGTCGGCGTACAGGAGATCCACCGCCTTCTGCAGCATTGCGAGCCGGTCGCCCAGGTTACTGCCGAGGCCCAAGAACGCCGTCTCGTCCCGCAGCGGCGGGAGAATGGCGCTCACGACTCGCACCGGCGGCGGACGACGACGACGGCAACCTCGGCCAGGTCCACCGCCACCGGTGCGTGTGGCTTGACCACACGCACCTCGGCGGCGCGCACGCGCCCGTCCTCAAGCGCGATGCCGGCGAGATGGCCGGCCAGCGCCTCGATCAGGTCGAACCGCGTGCCGCTCACCGCTCGCGCCAACCGCTCGGCGAGGAGCCCGTAGTCGACGGTGTCGGCGAGCGCGTCACTCGCGGCCGCGCGCGTCAGGTCGACCTCCAACGCCACATCGACGACGAACATCTGACCATCCCGCCGCTCCCGCTCGAGCACCCCATGACGGCCGAACGCCCGGAGGCCCTTGATCTCGATGCGGTCCACGGAAGCCGGAGCGCTAGCCGCGTGTGGCGTTCGCCGAGCCGGTGTCGGCGTGGGCTTCGGGCCAGTCGAGGCGGCCGGTGGTGATGGCACGGGCAACTCGGACGGCGCGGACGGTGGGCCCGACGTCGTGGACACGGACGGCGGCGCAGCCGGCGAGAACCGCGGCGGTGGCACAGGCGAGGCTTCCCTCAAGCCGGTCCCCTGAGTCGCCGGCGGCGAGTGGCTCGCCGAGGAAGCTCTTGCGCGACGCACCCACCAGGACAGGACGGCCGAGGCCGCGGAACTGGCGGAGGGCGCGGAGCAGGGCCAGGTTGTGCTCCGCGGTCTTCGCGAACCCGATGCCGGGGTCGACGAGGATGCCGGCGGGGTTGATGCCCGCTTGGCCGCACCGGTCGAGCCCGTCGGCGAGGAACTCGTAGACCTCGGCGACGACGTCGGTGTAGGTGGCCAGCCGCTGCATCTCCTCGGGGGTGCCGCGCGTGTGCATCAGCACGTAACCCGCGCCCTCGTCCGCGGTGACGTCGAGCAGGCGCGGGTCCGCGCCGCCGGAGACGTCGTTCACGATCACGGCCCCCGCCCGCAGTGCGGCGCGCGCGACGTCGGGCTTGCGCGTGTCGATGCTGCAGAGGGCGCCGGCCTCGGCCAGGCCCTCGATGACGGGGAGCACGCGCCGCAGCTCCTCGTCCGGGTCGACTGGGGCGGCGCCGGGCCGGGTGGACTCGCCGCCGACGTCGAGGATGTCCGCACCCTCGCGCAGCAGCGCGCGTCCCTGCGCGATCGCGGCGTGGGGATGCGCGTCGGGGTACAGCAGGCCACCGTCGAAGAACGAGTCGGGAGTGACGTTGACGATGCCGACGACGAGCGGGCGGAGGCCGGTCTCTATCCGGATGCCGGCGCACCGGAGCGGCGGCGCGGGACCGGTCCACGCGGCGATCGCCTCGCGGAGAGTGCGGTCGAGCGCCGCGGCTTCACGAGGTTCGAGCGATCGACCGGCGGCCCGAGCGAGCGCGTCGACCGTAGTGGTCGCGCGCAGCCGTTCGCCGACGCGCTCGAGGGCGGCGCCCGAGGAAGCCCACGCGCCGCGAAGTCGCCTGAGATCGCTTACCCGACTCACGACGAGCCGCACCTGAGCGTCACCGCCCAGGCTTGCCTCCTCGACCCGCACGATCGGCAGGCCGCTCATGTCTTGTCCCTCCCTAAGCAACCCTCGCGACTTCCGCCGGACGCCTGCGCTCCATGGCAGCAGGTCGTCCCGGCGAACTGGCGCCCGCTACCCTCGGCCCAACCCCCGATGGCCGTAGACCAAGGCCATTGCCTCGGCCCGGGTTCTCGGATCATCGCGCATCAACCCTCGGACCGCACTCGTTACGGTAACCGCGCCGGGTTTGCGTACTCCCCTCATGGTCATGCAGAGATGCTCGGCCTCGATAATGACGATGACACCGCGCGGAGACAATGCTTTCTCGAGGGTTTCCGCCACCGTTGTCGTGATCCGCTCCTGTAAGTTCGGCTGCTTCGCCACCAGGTCGACGAGCCGGGCCAGCTTTGAGATGCCGGTCACCTGACCCGCCGTATTCGGCAGGTACCCGACGTGCGCGTGCCCGACGAACGGGATGAGATGGTGCTCGCAGACGCTCGAAAACGGGATGTCGCGCACGATGACGATCTCGTCGTGGCCCTCTTCGAACACGACGTCGAGCACGTCATATGGGTCCACGAGCAGGCCCGCGAAGATCTCGTCGAACATCCGCGCGACCCGATCCGGCGTCCCCCGCACCCGAGGCCCGAGCGGGTCGAGGCCTAAACCCTCGAAGAGCATCCGGACGCCGTCGCGGATCTTGTCGTGATCGAAGAGGCCGTGGGACTCCACACCGGTCAACACGCGGATCCGCTCGTCCGAGTCCACGACCGCCCTGGCAGCCGGAATGCCTGAGACCGATTCGGTCACGGTCAGTCCTCGCGAGGCGTCCTTGGAGAAGGAGAGCCTCCCCCCGACCCCCTGGGCGATGGGGGGCCTCCCCCCGACCCCCTGGGCACGCGTGGTGACCTCGGCTGGGGTGCGCGGCTGGCGGCGGCGGGGTCTTGGACGCGCCGGAGCTGGGTGACGACGGCGCTGCCGCTGGCCGCTGGGCCCTCGCCGTTCATCAGTGGCTTGATCTTGCGGGACGGGCGCGGGGTGACCTTGGCGAGGATCGCGGTGAGCTCGTCCTTCTCGACGGTCTCCTTCTCCATCAACGCGTCGGCCAGCTCCTCCAGGACGTCGCGATTGGCGACCAGGATCTCGAGCGCCTCGTCGTGCGCTTGGTCGATCAGCGATCGGACCTCGCGGTCGATCTCGACGGCGACCTCCTGCGAGTAGTCGGGCATGTGACCGAAGTCCCGGCCGAGGAACGGTTGAGACTCCTTCTCGCCGAACGTCATCGGGCCAAGCTTCGAGCTCATGCCGTACTGGGTGACCATGTCCCGCGAGGTGGCGGTGGCCCGGCTGATGTCGTCGGCGGCGCCGGTGGTGAAGTCGCCGATCGTCAGCTCCTCGGCGACGCGCCCGCCAAGCATCATCGCGAGCTGGTCGATCAGCTCACCGCGGGACACCAGGTACTTGTCCTCGGTGGGGAGCGTCAGCGTCCAGCCGAGCGCCCGGCCGCGCGGGATGATCGAGACCTTGTGTACGGGGTCGGCGTGTGGCAGCGCGTGCCCGACGATCGTGTGGCCACCTTCGTGGTAGGCGATGACCCGCTTCTCTTTCTCGCCCATCAGCCGGGTCTTGCGCTCGGGCCCGGCGATGACCCGGTCGATGGCGTCCTCCAGCGCGCCCATAGAGATCTCGTTGGTGCCCTTGCGGGCCGACAGCAAGGCCGCCTCGTTCACCAGGTTCGCCAGGTCGGCGCCGGTGAACCCAGGCGTCCGGCGGGCGATGACGTCGAGGTCGGCATCCGGGCCGAGCGGTTTGCCCCTGCTGTGCACCTTCAAGATCGCCTGGCGGCCGACGAGGTCGGGCCGGTCGACGACGATCTGCCGGTCGAAGCGTCCGGGACGCAGGAGCGCGGGGTCGAGGATGTCCGGCCGGTTGGTCGCGGCGATCAGGATGACGCCGGTCTTCATGTCGAACCCGTCCATCTCGACGAGCAGCTGGTTCAGGGTCTGCTCACGCTCGTCGTGGCCTCCACCCATGCCCGCCCCACGATGGCGGCCGACCGCGTCGATCTCATCCATGAAGATGATGGCCGGCGCGTTCGACTTCGCCTGCTCGAACAGGTCCCTGACCCGGCTGGCGCCGACGCCCACGAACATCTCCACGAAGTCCGATCCGGAGATCGAGAAGAAGGGGACCCCGGCCTCACCCGCCACCGCGCGGGCCAGAAGCGTCTTGCCGGTCCCCGGTGGACCGAACAAGAGGCACCCTTTAGGTATCTTCGCGCCGATCGCCTGAAACTTGGCGGGGTTCTCCAAGAACTCCTTGATCTCGCGCAGCTCCTCGACGGCCTCTTCCACACCGGCGACGTCGGCGAACGTCACCTTTGGTTGGTCCTTCGAGACGACCTTCGCCCGTGATTTCCCGAAGCTCATCACGCGGTTCCCGCCGCCCTGCATCTGGCTCATGAAGAAAAAGAACAGGGCGAAGATGACGATGATCGGTACGAACTGGACGAGAAGCGAAACGAATAGGTTCCGTGGCTGGCTGTCGACCTCGTACCGGTCCCCCACGCTTTCGACGGTGGACAGCAGCCGGCCGAGCTGGTCGCTGTTGATATCGGCGTTGTAGTAGACCCGGTACCTGCGCCCGTCGACCAGCTCACCTTCGAGCCGGTGATCGTCCGCGAAGTCCGTGACGTTGGAGACCTGGTTGGTCTCTAGGAGCCCGATGAACTGGCCATACGTGACCTCTTCGGGACCACCGGACCGGCGCACGCTCGACAGGAACACCACGGCGATCACGAGCAGCACCGTGATCCAGATGAACGGGCCGCGCAACAAGCGCTGGAGTTTCATACAGTCCCTCGAGGCACGGGCAACAGCGGAGTGCACGCGCACGGGCGTCAGCCCGCCGCTGCGCTACCGGGTCACTGTAGCATTGGCGTCTCGCCCTGGTCCCTTGGTTTGGAGCGGTGAGGCGCCGAGCGCGCATCCGCCAGCGACGGGGTGGTCACGTCTCTGGGTGGGTCCGTGCATCCAGATCTAGGTGGGTCAGGCCTTCTCGTATACCACGGGCTTTAGCGTGCCGACGTAGTCCAGATTGCGATACCGCTGGGCGTAGTCGAGCCCGTACCCCACGACGAACACGTTCGGCACCTCAAATCCCCGGTAGCGGATCGGGATGTCCACGCGCGTCACGTCAGGCTTCCTCAGCAGGGCCAGCACCTCGAGCGAGGCGGGCTTGCGGGCGCGGAGGTTTCCCAGCAGGTACTTCAACGTAAGGCCAGAGTCGATGATGTCCTCGACGAGCAGGACGTCTCGTCCTTCGATGCCCTCGTCGAGGTCTTTCAAGATCCGCACGGTGCCGGACGTCTTCGTCTCCGAGCCGTAGCTCGCCACCGCGATGAAGTCGAGGGTCACCGGCACAGTCAGGTACCGGGAGAGATCGGCCATCAGCACGAACGCTCCCTTCAGCACCCCGACGAGCAGCACCTCACGCCCCGCGTAGTCACGGTCGATCTCCGCCGCCATCTCACGCAGCCGGTCCTGGATCCGCTCCGCGCTGATGAGCACCCGCTCGACGTCCTCGTGAAGGCCCGAAACGCACGTCTCCTTATGCATGGCCCGCACCTTACCCATCCGCTCGCGACCACTACTGTGTCGACTCGGGTCCGGATTCCGGACCCGAGTCGACACACCCCGCTTATTCGCCCGCACGCACCAGTGAGACGGGCACGCCTCCCGCGGGTGCGGGCTGGCCGAGGCCCGCGACCCAGTAGACCTCGCGGTCGCGAGCGACCACGGGGATCAGGCCGCGCAGCGCCCGGGGGACGCCGGCGAGGGGGCCGGTCGACGACCCGGCCACGCGGTCTCCCGGCCGCCAGGACCGGACGACGAGACCGGCAAGCGCTGGGACCGTTCCACACGCGCGAGCGCGCATCCCCGGGGGGCACAGCGGATCTGGCGCGCCCTCGGCCGCCGCGCCCACGACCACCACCGCGCCCAGCTCGGGGATCGGTGTGGGCCCGGGCACGGCGAGCGGGCGCTCGCAAAGATCCGCGCGACCTGCCGGGACCGCGCCCAGCCAACCTCCGCCAGCGGTGACCCACGTCCCCCCGGTCACATGGAGCGCCTCACCTGAGCGCAGCGCCAGCACGCGGTAGACCGACTCGGCGTCAAGGCCCTGCGTGCCCTTTCCGTCCGTGCGGACGTCGGCGAGCATCCGGCGCACGACCCTGGACCCCAACGCGCGAGGCAACCCGTGTAGCGCACCGATCCGGACGGCCCGCGCGTGCCCCCATGCCACGACGAGCCGCGCCGCCTCGACGTCCGCGAGCCGATCCAGCGCATCCGCGTCCTCGCGGGCGTGCGCGGCGAGACGGTTGAGGGCGCGCACCAGCCCCGCGGTTCCCTCGGGATGGCCGGTCAGCTGGGCGAGTAGGGGGAGGGTCTCGTGCCGCCCGCGGGCGCGGCGGCGTGTGACGTCGGCGTTCGTGGGGTCGCAGGCCACGCGAAGGCCGCGCTCGGCACAGATGGCGCGCACCACGTCCCGTTCCAGCGCCAGCAGCGGGCGGACCACGGTCAGGCCCTCCCGGAGCGCACGCGCCTCTCGCATCCCGCCCAGGCCCGGCAGGCCGCTCCCACGGGCGATGTTGAGCAGCACGGTCTCGGCTTGGTCGTCCGAGGTGTGGCCGACCAGCACGTAGCTCGCGCCCACCGCCGCCGCCATGTCCGCGAGCGCCTCGTAGCGGGCGTCACGGGCCGCCGCCTCCAATCCCGCCGGTGCCTGTGAGTCGACGGTGACGCGCCGCTCGAGGTACGCGCACCCCAACGCGGCGGCGTGACCGGCGGCGATCTGGGCGTCCACGGCGTCGTCGCGCAGGCCGTGCCGGACGTGGCCGGCGGACACGCGCAGGTCGGGGCGAGCCTCGGCCACCAGGTACAGCAGCGCGGTGGAGTCCGGCCCTCCCGAAGCGGCCACGAGCACCGCGGCCCCTTCGGGGACGGTACGCGCGAGCGCGGCCTTGACCGCGCTTAGCGGCCTGACGCGATCCGGGACGCCCACAGGTCTGGTTGGTCTAGCTCTTCTTGCGTCGGGATGCGATCGGGACCTTCCCAGACCCGGTTGAACACGTCACGGCCATAGCGCTCGGTGACCTGCAGGATGAACTGCTCGCCCACGCGGTACTGCTCGGCCTTCATGGAGAGCCCGAACGCGGTGCGCAGGGCCCTGTCGACGGGGCTCGCCCGGCGCTGGTTCAAGATGTTGCGCACCCGCGTGGGATCGATGTCAGTAGCGCCCTCGGCCTTGGCGACCTCGGCTCCCCAGTCCATCACGACGTTCCCATGGCCTTCAAGCAGCGACATCAGCGCCTGCGCGCGACGGATGAGGCTCGCCTGCGCGGGCGTGAGGACGATCTCGAGCAGTCGCTGTGGGTCCAAGATCCGGGTCGGGTCGCGGAGGAGGTCTCCGGCGCGGCTCATCACCGCCCGTACGCGGTCGGCGTCGATCCGCGTATCTCCCAGGTACTCGTCTACCAGCCCGCGCAGGTGCGGGCGCAGCCACGGCACGCTCTCGAACTGGAGGCGGTGCGCGATCTCGTGGAGGCAGACGCCCAGCCGGAACTCGGACGCGGAGACCCCCGTGGACGGCAGCATGTTGCGCTCGAGCTCCAGCAGGTTCGGCCCGACGAGCGTCAGCCTTCCCGGCGCGTCCTCGCCGTCGGGCAGGAACAGCTCGTACTGGCCGAGCACCTTCGTCGCCAGGTAACCGAACACGACCCCCAGCTGGATACCGAGCGCGGCCCGCGACATCTGCCGGGGCATCGCGGTCCGGCTCATCATCTGCTCGGAGAGTGGGTCGATCAACGACGACAGGCTCGCGAGGTTCCCCTCGATCCACGCGCGCCTGCCCACGACGTGGCACGTCGCGACGGGGAGGTGGGCGCCGAGCCCCGTCGCGGTCCTGGCGAGGCCGTCCGCGCGGGCCACCGTCACGTTCAACTCGCGGCGGAGCGCATCGACGTCGGCGGCCGTCGCGGCCACCGGGCTCATCGAGGCGATCCGCCAACCGACGCGGGCCGCAAGATCCCAATCAGCGAGCGGGGAAGGGAATTGCGGGACGTCCGGAACGCGTCCCGTCGCGGTCACCGCCGACGCTTCTTCTTTTGATCGTCGGCGAACTTCGGCTGCCAGACGAGGTAGAAGAACAAGACGACACCGGTGGCGACGATGCCGACGATGAGCAGCGGGAAGTAGACCCACTGGAACCAGCCCGGCTCGACGTACTCCTCTGGCAGGTACTCCTGGGCGATGTCTGACTGAGAACCGACCTCGTCGAAGCTGGGCAACGGCTCCTGCTGGGCCGGGGCACCCTCGGTCGCGAGCGCCGCGCCGACCGGTCCGAACGCGCTGAACAAGCTCAGCAGCAACGTAAGCACCAGGGCCACGCTCACCCGGCGCGTGTACAGCATGATCAGCCTGTCCTTGTAGTTTACGATCGACTACGCAGTCTAGCGCCGTAGGGCGGGTCTGCCCCTTCTCCGGACTAGCTGCCCTTCGAGGGGCTCGGCGAAGGCGTCGGTCATGATGGTCTGCAGCGTGGCGCCCAGCGCCCGAAGCGCCACGCGCTGGTCCTCGATGGCATGTGCGGCCCCGTCCACCTGCCCCATCCGCACCAACGCCTCGATGACGGTCAGCTCGTCGCGGAACCGCTGCCGGGACTCCTCGACCTGGATATGCAACCGCTCGAGAACGCGCTCGCGGACAAGCCTGCTGGGCTCACCTGCCGCTCTCCCCCAGCGTGCGAGCATGCCCATAGTGTGGCGACCCTTTCCCTCTCCTCCATCTGCGCCTGCTGTACGTAGTTCGACAGGCAGGCGGACCTCCCCTGCGTTGGCCCGATCGTTTTCTCCACCCGTTCTCCAGATGGGGGAGCGTTCAATGGCCTGATCGGGCTATCCCTAAACCACCCAATCTCGCCGTTGGTTGGACGGATCGCCCCTGTCACCATCTTCCCAGGGCCGCGGTGGGGGCGGGCGGCCCGCAAAGGGTCCAGGCCCGGCACGATGTGGGAGTCGATGCCCGAGCCTCGGCCTAACGGCCCGGGCCGTCTGGCGCGCAGACGCCCCGGGCCGTTGCCCTTTCCTCTCACGCGTCGTAGACGTCGATCTCGGTGGCCTTGATCGACACCCATATGGAGCCCCCTCCGGCAAGGTTCAGCTCGGCGACCGCGGCCGGCGTGACCTCGGCGACCACGGGGACCGCGCCGTCGACGTAGACGCGCGCGCGGTCGCCCTGGCTCTCGACGCCTTCCACCGAGCCGCGCCACACGTTGCGGGGGCTGCCGTCCGGTTGGCGCCGGTGCAGCGCGACCGCTCGCGGATCAATGACCGCGAAGACCTCGCCGGAGGCGCGAGAGGCTGAGACGACGCTCGCGCCCGAGGGCAGCTCGACCCGGGCGCCTCGGGCCTGGCCGCGCAGCAGGTTCAGGCCGACGAGGCGTGCGACCCACTCTGAGCGGGGGCGCCGGGTGACCTCGGCGACGGAGCCGTCCTGGACGAGCCGCCCGTGCTCCAGGATGACGAGCCGGTCCGCGAGGGCCGCCGCCTCAAGGGGCGCGTGGGTCACGACGACAGCGGGGCCCGGGAACTGGTCCAGGTGAGCGCGCAGCTCGCGCCGGACGGCCTGGCGAACCTCGACATCGAGCGCGGCGAGCGGCTCGTCGAGCAGCAGCAGCCGCGGCTCGATCGCCAGCGCCCTGGCGAGCGCGACCCGCTGCGCCTGCCCGCCGGACAGCGCCCGAGGGTGCTCGTGCGCGTGCTCACCGAGCCTCATCCGGTCCAGCCACTCGCCGGCGCGCCGCCGGGCCTCGGCCTTGCCGACGCCGCGGGCGCGCAGGCCGAACGCGACGTTTTCCCGCGCTGACAGGTGGGGGAACAAGAGGTAGTCCTGGAACATCACTCCTACCGCCCGCCCCTCGGGCGCCACGCGCACCCGCTCCTCCGGCGCTTCGAGCAGCGTCCCGTTCAGGCTCACGTAGCCCTTCTCGAGGGGATACAGGCCCGCCAGCGCCCGCAGCAAGGTCGTCTTGCCCGCGCCGTTCGGGCCGAGCACGGCCACGACCTCACCGTCGGCCACCTCGAAGGCGACGTCCAGCGCGAGCGTGCCGAGCTGTAGCGCGACGCTCGCTCGCAGCGTCATCTTGTGCCCAGAAAGCGCTCGCGCAGCGACACCAGGACGACGACCGACACGACCGTCAGGATGAGGCTGAGCAGGATCGCCACGCCCAGGTCGCGCTCGAGCTGGATGTAGACGGCCAGCGGCATCGTCTGGGTACGCCCGCTCAGGTTGCCGGCGAACGTGATCGTCGCGCCGAACTCGCCGAGCGCCCTTGCCCAGCACAACGCCATCCCCGCGATCAGCGATGGGGCCACGAGTGGCACCGTGACCCGGCGAAACGCCGTCCACCGGCCCGCCCCGAGCGTGGCCGCGACGTCCTCGTAGCGCCGGTCCATCGCCCGCAGCCCAGCCTCCACGGTCACCACCAGGAACGGCATCGCGACGAACGTCTCCGCCAGCACGACCGCACCCAACCCGAACGGCAACGTGATGCCGGTCAGCTCGCCCAACGGCTGCCCGATCAAGCCACGCCTGCCGAACGCCAGCAGCAACGCCACCCCCCCGACGACCGGGGGCAGCACCATCGGCAGGAGGCACAGCGCTCTCGCCAGCGCCTTCCCGGGGAAGTCCAGCCTCGCGAACGCCCAGGCCAACGGCATGCCGACCACCGTCGACAGCGCCAGCGCCGCCAGTGAGGCGATCACCGACAGCCGCAGCGCCGCCCGGGCCTCGGGGGACGTCACCGCCTCGCCAAGCTGGCTCCACGGCGCGCGCACGACCAAGGCGACCAGCGGGGAGATCAGGAGAACCCCGGCAACGAGCGCGAGCCCACCGAGCGCGACGGGCAACGCGGACACGCGACGGCGGGTGCGCCATGTTTGCCCGGGTGGGAGGAGCTGCCGCATCACCTACGCCTGCGGGGGGCCGAAGCCGTAGCTGCCGAGGATCTCCTGGCCTTGGGGGCCGTTGACGAAGGCGACGAACGCCTCCGCCGCGCCGGGGTTCGGCGCGCCGGCCAGCGTGGCGATCGGGTACCGCGCCACGACGTTCTGGTCCTCCGGGATGTCCACGCCGCCGACCATGCCATCCGCGACCTGGACATCGGTGACATAGACGATGCCGGCGTCGGCCTCACCCAGCGCCACCTTCTGCAGGACCGCGCGCACGTCGGCCTCCAGCGACGCCGGGCTCACCTCCACGCCCGCGTTCGTCAACACCTCCTGGGCGAACTGGCCCGCCGGCACCTCAGGAGCGGCGAGCACGAGGGTGACGTCAGGCCTCGCGAGGTCGGCCAGCCCATGCATCGCCAACGGGTTGCCCGGCTCTACCGCGATCTGCAACACATTGGTGGCGAGCTCCTGCGACTCGCCGTTCACAAGCTCAGCGTCAGCGACCTTGTCCATCTGCGCCTGGTTCGCCGAGGCGAACACGTCCGCCGGCGCCCCTTGGACGATCTGGTCCGCCAATCCAGAGCTCGGCCCGAAGTTGTACGTGACGGTGACGCCGGGATGTTCCTTGTTGAACGCGGTCTTGATCTCCTCGAACGCATCCGTCAACGACGCCGCCGCGAACACGAACACCTCGCCGGAGGACGTCGTCGCGGGGGCTCCCCCGCCGCCGCAGGCGGCCACGATGAGCAACATCAGAACTAGGACAGATCGGTGCATACGATCCCCTCCACAGTTGGAGCCCGCTGGGACGATCTCCAGAGTACCTAGGGTTACCACTGGATTCTTCAAGAGATAGCTAGGTATTCCGATGCTCGTAGAGATGGTTGCGCTCGCGGATCTGACCCGTGGTGACCCCTCGGGTCCTGACATGGATGAGTTCGGTTTCTACTGCCGGGTTTGCTAGTCCCGTGTTCCCCACATGGGGTTCGTTCGACGGGTGGCAGTGGGTGGTTGACCACTCAGTTTTTGCGCGCACACGCGCAAAAAGGGCAGGCCAACGGCCAGCCGAGCAGCCACAGCCCCCTTCGGCCCCCGTCTTTGCGCGCAGGCGCGCAAAAACTCCAGCCGCGCTCCTCCGACCGCCCGCCACCAACCACGGTTTTCCCGCGGCTGCACGGGAAACCGGCGCTCCACGTCAGGCGACTGCCGAATGAGTGCGTTCTCCCGCGTCCACGCGGGAAAACGGGGGCTCGGTCAAACGAGCCTTTCGCTCGGCTATGACCGATAGCTCCACGCTGCCTTCCCTGTCTGGGCAACGCCGTAACACCTACGGCCCACCATGTGCGAAACGCCCGGCTAGTTGCGATCGATGCCTGCCGTCAGCGAGGACCAGGACTGGTTCGTGGTCCTCGCTTACCATGACGCCGCCGATCTGACCGAGGCGCTACGCGCGGGGCATGATCCCCGCGCCGTGGCTCGCACGTACGACCAAAGGCGCGTACAGCGCCGACGTCCGCGCCGGCTTGCGCAACCGCCGCGCCGACCTCGCCGCCTGTGCGACGATCTCCGATTGGCCCAGCTGGGGTTGGTCGATGCGGAGAAGTCGCGGGCGGTCTGCCTGGGGCTCTACCCGCCGACGGTGTCGATGTCCGCCTTCGAGACAACGCTCGGTGCTGAGGCGTGGCTGCGGGCCTACCGCGCCTCGACCGTCCTGTCCGCAGTGACCGGAGCGCCACGATGACAGTACGGTTGCGCGCCGACTTTCACTGACGACGGTCTGGTGCTGCTCGACGAGCGCGCTGGCCGCTACTGGCAGCTCAACGCCACTGGCGCGTTCGTGCCCGTACCCTGCTCGACGGCGCCACCTCGCAGGAGGCGGCCTGCAACGCGCCCTTCGCACGGCTCTGCTGCCGCCTCCACGGACTCTGGCCAACCTGGTGCACTGGTGTTCGCACCATTCCCTTCACCGCCCCATGCCTGGGTCGAGGCGCACAGCCGACAGGTCGGCGAACCCCACGCTCCCGGCTACTCCCACTCGATCATCACCATCCTCCCGTGGTAAACGGCGTCAGAGCGTCACGGGCAACGAGGCCAGCCGCCAGCAGCCCGGGTCGAGGGGGCGGTTCACCTCCTCCGGGGCGACGGCCAGCGCCAGGTCAGGGAAGCGGCGCAGCAGCGCCGTGAGCGCGACCTCGGTCTGCACCCGGGCCAGCGGGGCCCCGAGGCAAAAGTGCGGCGACATTCCCAGGTGGCCTGGCGGCCCCGCGGTTCGGCTGATGTCGAGCCGATCGGGGTCGGTGAACACGCGCGGGTCGCGGTTGGCCGAGGCGATCGCGGCCGTGATGGGCTCACCCTTGCGTATCAGCGCGCCGCAGACCTCGACGTCCTCCCGCGCGTAGCGGGGTATCGCCAGCAGTGTCGGGCCGCACCAACGCATCAGCTCCTCCACGGCGCCGGGCATGAGCTCGGTGTCCGCGCGGAGAGCGGCGAGCTGCTCAGGGTAGGCAAGCAGAGCAGCCACCGAGTTGGCGATGAGGTTGGTAGGCGTCTGTCCCGCGACGACGAGGGTGCCAGACCAGCGTGACCATCTCGGCGTCGCTCAGCCGGTCGCCGTCCTCAGCCTGCACGCGGATGAGGCCGTCGAGCAGGTCGTCGCCGGGCTCGACCCGCCGAGCCGCGATCGCCGACTTGGCGCCCGCCATGATCCCCCGGTATCGCCTCGGCGAACTCCTGGCCGTGGCCTGCGGCAACGTGTGCGCCGTACCCCCGCCAGCGCAGGCGGTCGGGCTTGGGAATGCCGACCCAGCTCACAGATCACGCCCATCGGCAGCGGTCCTGCGAAGTGCCGCACCAGGTCCACCAAGCCGTTCTCGGCGCGGCCCGGAAGGTCGTCGAGCAGATCCTCGACAATCGGCTCGATCCGCGGCCGGAACCCGCTGGCGAGGCGCGGGGTGAAGGCGGGTGACACCAGCCTGCGTAGCCGCTTGTGCTCCGGCCCGTCCATCTCGGCCATGGCCCGCATGTAGGCCAGGCACTCCTCGGGTACGTCGGGTCGCATGAAGCTGTGGGCGTTCAGCTCGAACCGTGGGTCACCCAGCATGGCCCTGGCGCCTTCGTGCCGGGTAAGGACCCATGCCGGTCCGAGACCAGGGATCAGAATTCGTGCGAGTGGCGAGCGCTCCCGGGCCTGCTCGTAGGCGGAAAGAGGGTCGCGCAGCACCTCGGTGTCGGTGAGGTCGATCTCGGGGACGCCGCTCCCGGTGCTACCCATGGATCTCCAAGTGCTCCGATCATATGATCTTAACATCCGGATGGTGACTGTATCTTGGATCGGGACGGAAGGCAACGCCGGGACGAGGAGACGATGGGCCGGCTCAGCAGGGCGGAGATGCAGGAGCACAACCGCGCTCAGGTGCTGGCCGCTGCCAGGGACGAGTTCGCCGAGCGCGGCTTCCGCGCCGCCAAGGTCGACAGCATCGCCGAGCGCGCCGGGCTGACCCGCGGCGCGGTCTACTCCAACTTCCCCGGCAAGCGTGCCCTCTACTTCTCGGTCCTGGCCAACCTCGCCGAGCGCGCGCCCGAGGCGCCGAATCTCGAGCCGGGCAGCACCGCCGGCGAAGCGCTCGGCGCGCTCGCCCGCGCGTGGGTCACCAGGCTCCCGTTCGCCGACACCGACGAGCAGCACGGCTCAGCCCGGCTGGGCATGGACTTGATGCCCGAGGTCCTCGCCGAGGAGCGGATCCGGCGGCCGTTCGCGCAGCTGATGAAGCTCGACGCGATCCTGCTCGGGCTGGCCCTCGAGCGCCTGCGTCCGCCCGGCCGCATGGTGCGCGTTGCGGAGGCCGCGCTCACGACCCTGTACGGCGTGAGCCAGATGGCCGCCGCCGCACCTGGCTTCATCGAGCCGTTCAACGTCGTGAGCGTCTGCGCGCAGCTGGCCGACCTCGACCTCAACGACTGGTGGCTGCTCCCCCACTTCCTCACGCAGGCACAGCCCACCGACGAGCCGTGGTCCCCTCCCCACCTGGTCGACGCGGTGCGCGGCGAGCCCGCGCGACTGGCCGGTGACGGCGTGGTGGCGATCCTCGGGCTGCACCGACTCGAGGCCGCCGAGGAAGCGGTACGGGCCGCACCAGCCGGAGCCGAGGTCACCGCCGTTCTGGTCACCAGCGACCCCGGCGAGCTCGCGCCGCTGGCGCGGCTAGCCATCACCGACCTCTGCGGCTGCCTCCGCCAAGCCTTCCCGGCTTCGGCATGGCCGCCCCTGCAGGTGGTGTACGACGAGTCGGCCACCCTCGCCGCGGCGGCTGGCGTGCCCGCCGTCAGCGACGGCACCGAGGTCGCTGTCCGCATCGAGGCCGGCCGCATCGTCTCCCGCGCCGACGGTCGCGGCGCCTGCCACGCCGCCGCCTCGACCTCTGGGACCGCACCCGACGCTCAGACCCCGACGCCACCGACGAGGCGCCACCGGTAGCAGCGCGCATGTACCTCGCGCCGCCGACCTGGCCAATGAGTTTCGACGATCGCGACGACAGGGTCAGGACCGACCAAACGGAGCGGCTGACCACGGGTGCCGTCGGTACGCCAGCGTCGTCGTCACCGGCGGTCAGTACCGGCCCGCTCGGGCCGCGGCTACGATCCTTGCCACCGAGCACTGGAGCCTGCTAGCGACGCGGTCCCTGCTGTGGAGCGAAGCGACCAGCCGCACGACAGCGTTCCTGACTGTCCTGTCTGCGGCAATCGTGGCGCTCGCATTGCTGGCGGATGCGACCGGCTTCGGCCCCCGGACCACCGTTCTAGCCCTAGCGCTGTCGCCGGTCCTGCTCTTCCTTGGCATCAGCACGCACGTCCGCCTGGTCCGAGAAGCAGACCGGCTCGCGATGAACCGGCTACGGCACGCCTACCTCAAGATCGCGCCGAGCTTGACCCCTAACTTCACGGCCGGCCACCACGACGATCATCGCAACCGTTGATGCCGCTATCGCGGCCGCCATCGTCGTGCTCGTCGCGCAGGCGGCCGAACTGCCCACACCCGCGCTTATTGCCAGCGGTGCGGCGGCCCTGTTGATCGTGTTCGGAGCACTGTTCTCCGTTCAACGGCGGACCATGGACCCGCTGCGCGCCACGTCGCCACGGTTCCCAACCCCACCAGCTCACTCTGAACCCGTGCCTTGACCCCACCGGGGGAGGGGACCAGCACGGAGACGTTCGTCGCGTCCTGCCGCCCGTGTCGATGAACATCAGGTCTCGTGGATGAGGAAGGCCTCGAGATGCGGCTGGCATGGTCCTGGGGACAGGTTGGCGGCGCGAAGGCGGCGCTCCCACGAGATGCTCAGGCGGGTAAGGTCCCCTAGACTGTGGGTGGTTCCGCTGCCGGGCATGGCCGTCCTTCACGGTCGACCGGCGCTCACAGGGCAACCGAATCGTCCGCTGTGACAGCGCCAGACCAGCCTTCAAAAGCAAACCGCAAGTCAGAAGCCAATTACACCGCCGGGGTAGCTCAGTCGGCAGAGCGGCGCTCTCGTAAAGCGCAGGTCACGGGTCCGATTCCCGTCCCCGGCTCACAGGGAAAGTGCAGGTCAGAGGCATAAAGACGGTTCACGCCAGTGGCTCAGGTCCACCTGGCTTTGTTGAATGCTGACGTCGATGCTGACGGATTCGTGCGAACGTCGTCAGCTGGGACAGGCACGGGGGTACATCCGCAAGCGCGAGAACGGCAGCTACGAGGTCTTCGTCTACCTCGGCAAGGACCCGCTGACCGGCAAGCCGCGCCGACGCACGGGCACCGCGGGCACACGACGGGCGGCCGAGCAGCTCCGTACGAAGTTCCTCTCCGCGGCCGACAAGGGCGACGTCAACACGAGCAAGGCCACCGTCGCCCATCTGCTGCAACGCTGGCTGGACACCGCCGACCACGAGTTCACCACCCGCACCGGCTACGAGCGCTACATCGAGGCCAAGATCCTCCCCGCCCTCGGGAATGCCCAGGTCCGCAAGATCACCACCGAGACCCTCGACCTCTTCTACGGCGAGCTCCGCCGCCGCGGCGGCGCGAAAGGACAACCGCTTGCCGGTTCCACCGTGGGCAAGATCCACTTCATCCTCCGCGCCGCCCTCGGCCAGGCCGTCAAGTGGGGCTGGATCCACACCAACCCCGCCGAACAAGCCATGGTGCCCAAATACATCCGGCAAGAGCCGTGCCTGCCCACGCCCGAGCAGGTCGCACGGTTTATGGAAGCCGCCTGGGAGCGCGACCCCGACTTCGCCACGCTGCTGTGGGTCGGGATGGTCACCGGCGCGCGCCGCGGCGAGCTGCGCGGCCTGCGCTGGTCCCACCTCCACCTGGACGAGGGCTACCTGCGGATCTCCCGCAACCTCGTCCAACGCGGCGGCGAACGCCACGAGAAGGACACCAAGACCCACCAAGGCCGGCTGCTCGAACTCGACGACGTGACCGCCCAGATCCTGGCCGAGCATCGCGCCCGCTGCGAAGAACGCGCGGCGGTGTGTGAGACCGAGCTACGGCCCGACGGGTTCGTGTTCTCCCTCAGCCCAGACGGCACCGAGCCGGTCATCCCGGACTCGGTCACCCAACGCATCAACCGGCTGTCCGCCCGCCTAGACGTCCACGTCACCCTCCGCGCCCTCCGCCACTACGCCGCCACCCAAATGCTCACCCGCGGCATCGACCTTCGCACCACCGCCGGACGCCTCGGCCACGGCGACGGCGGCACCACCACCCTCCGCGTCTACACCCACTTCCTCCGCGCCCCCGACCGCCGCGCCGCCGAGGTCCTCGCCGGCTCCGTCCCCCGCCCGCCTGGACTTGCGCAGCCATCCTCAGCTACTTCGGCGCCATCCGGACACGAGCCTTGATGAGCTTCTCTGGGACTTGCTCGTTCCCACCTCGGCCGCCGTGGCTCGAGGTTGGGGCGGCGGCGCAGCGTCAGCAAGCCTCGTCCACGATCACCGCGCCGGCCGCTGCCAGCTGGACTGACTCCGCGGCCTTCATGGCCGCCGCCTTGGTCTCGTACGCCTCGCTCGTCGTGAGGACCTCACCGTTGCTCGCCCTGAGCCGAAATCGGAACTTGCCTGCGCGGTCCTTGTAGACCTCGAATATGGCACCGCCCCAGCGAGAACGGATCTCGAATTCCTCGTGCGATGTGACGACCTGCACGGGCACGCCGCGGCTCCTGGCCGCGCGGAACTCTGCTGCGGTCATGTCGGTGTCGTCTACCTCGTCTCTCACAGCTCCATCGTGCTCCCCCAGGCGCCGGCTGTCAGCCCAGTGTCGTCATTCATCGTCTTGCATCGCGGTTCCGAGCCGCCACGTGCCCTCGTCCTCATCGACCGGGTACAGGACGACGAGCAGCCTGCGCCCGGCATAGGTCGTTGCGGTCACGAGGAGTCGCCAGCCTCGCGCCGGGTCGTCGTCCCAGTCCCAGACAGAAGACTCTACGTCCGTGAGGATCACGGCCTCGCGAACCTCGTCCAGCGTCACACCGTGCTTGCGGTGGAGCTTGTCGATCAGCTCTGCACTCGGTGGCAGCAGTTCCGCGATATACGCGACAGGCCTTGGCACGCGATAACGCTACTCGCTACGCATTAACCGGCTGTTCGTCCGCCCGGACATCATGTCGCACTCCACACCCCGCGCCACCCCGATGCTCACCCATGACCTCGACCTGCGCACCGCTGCCGGCCGCCTCGGCCACGGCGGCACCAGCACCCCTGCGCGTCTATACCTCCGCGCCCCGACCGCCAAGCCGCCGGGGTTCTTGGCCGCATCCGTCCTCGGCGCCTTCGTGACTCGGTCGCTCGCCAGAAGCAGGATGATCCAGCCCCCACAACTCCTTAAGAGGAGCTATTGACATCATGATCTCTTGCCCTCATCTTGTTGTGAGGAGTTAGGACGGCAGGTCCTAGCCCGAGGCTGAGAGGAAGGGGCGTTGGTGAAGGTGGAGGATCGGTCGACGTGGGACCGTGCGCGAGACGGCCGAACAACTCGGGATCGCGACATCGACGGTGTACCACTACGTCGAGTCCGGCATCCTGCCGTCGGTCAGGCTGGGACGCAGGCGGCTCATCCCCTGCGCCGCCGTGAACACCCTCCTGAAGAGGGCGACGGACGCATGGAGGCGCTCTGATGACGAGCGGGGCGACCCTAGCATCGTTCGCGATGGCCGCGAATAACGCGATCATTCGGCGACCGGAGTGCGGGCCTTTTTCTTAATGCACATAGCGAGACGACCCGGGGGGAAGGGAGTACCCGGGTCGTCTCGCGTGCGGTCCAGACCGACTGGGGGAATTCGGTCGGCCCTAGCGAAAGTCAGCACCTTATGGAGGGCGAACGTCACTCTTCCCCTAAGGGCGTGAGAAGCCTTTCGATCTCTGCTTCGATGTGGACGATCCGTGCCAGCTCACGCGCCAGCTCGAAAGGCTCGGGGCAGCCAGCCGGCGGAGAGAGGTGCGCTCGGGCGAGCAGGCGGGCGGCGTTGGCGATGGCCTGGGGATAAATGGTGAGCATCTCGACGATCTCGCGCAGCTCGCCGCAGATCTCCATGGACAGCGCTTCGACATCGGCCAACCACGGTGGATCGGGCTTGGGCTCGCCTCCCGAGGCGGTGTGGTCGTGATGGTTCATGACTCGATCGCCATCCATGTCTGGGGTCAGGGGATGGGTGGCGACGGGAGGGGGCCGACGCGCAAGTCAGTCCCCTCCCGCCATCTCTGGAAGGTCTAGTCGAGCGTCCACACCGCGATCGGCTTGTTCGCCAAGTCGCCTTCGAAGGTGATCTGATAGCGGTCCTGGCAACAGACGTTTCGCGCGCCGGTGAAGAAGAACAGCCGAGGCCGCTCGATCTGTTGTTCACAGCAAGGGGTCCGCAACGTCATCGTGACGAATCCCTCGTCGAAGCTCACGGCCGTACGGCGAGATGAGCCGACGTTCCCATCGGCATTCGTGCCGACCATGTGGCAGACTCCCTGATCCGGGGCCGGGAGATCGGCCCTGCGCTGTGTCGTCGAGGAAAGTAGATGCCCTTGGAGGCGGGGTAGGCGAGGTGGGCAGCCGGCCCTCTACCTCGCCCTACCCGACAGTCGGCTCATAGATCGCGAAGGGAACATACGATGACCGGCAAGGCCGAGGGCAGCGTTGCGTTCCTGAAAGAGGAGTTCGGTCTCCAGCTGCGTCGTCTCCGCGAAGCCGCCAATCTCACCCAAAAGGCTCTTGCCCGGCGGGCGAGCTACCACCGAGTCTCCATCACCCAAGTCGAGCAAGGTCGCCAAGACTTCAGCCGCCAGTTCGTCGATCAGGTCGAGACCGCGCTCGACGCAGGGGGCCACCTGCTGGCGATCTATGAGCAAATCGCCGCGGCGCGTCGCACCCAACAACTGCAACCAGCTGATCATCTCCGCCAAATCGCGGGGCCGCAGCCTGACCGTCCGCCATCCCGTTTCGTGCCTACCGTGGAACCTGACATGATTGAGCGATTGAACGAGTTGGACGTCCTCGTCCAGCTCGTTGTGGAAGCAGGGCGGGCAAGGCCAGCTGCGCCGGTCGCGATCCACGCACCAGGTGGGTTCGGAAAGACCACTTTGGCTGCTCAGCTATGCCACGATCTCCGGATCGCTGGTGAATTCGACTCCTTCCTCTGGGTGGAGACCGGGCAAGACTGCACCGATGCCAGGGTCGTCCAATTGATCGCCGACCTTTGTGTGCACTTAGGGCACTCGAGGCCCGCGCTGGTCGATCCCGATCAGGCGGGGTTTCATCTCGCTGGGCTGATCGGAGACAGGCGGGCTGTGTTGGTCGTCGACAACGTGTGGTCCGCGCGAGACCTGTCGCCGTTCCTTATGGGAGGACCCAGTTGCGTACGCCTGGTCACCACGAGAAACGTACGTGTGTGCCCATCTCACACGGAAGTGTTCCATCTCGGCGGCATGTCCCCTCAACAGATAGGTCAAATCCTCCGTCGCCGCATCAGAGAGGCGCACGAGCCGGGCGTGGCCGAGCTGGTCGATGTGTGTGGAGGCTGGCCCCTCCTCGCGCGCGTCGTAGGAGCAAGTATGGAGCAGGAGCTCGGCGCAGGAGCGTTCCCTCAGCGCTTGCTCGATGATGCACGCAAAGAGTTGCTGATCAATGGGCCAGGAGCATTCGACGTACAGGACGCCAGCCGGCGCGCTGGTGCCATCGGACAAGTCATGTTGTCGAGTCTGCAGAGCCTCGAAGAACACGTCTCGATCGGCTCGCACGGGACGCTGCGTGAGAAGTACTTCGATCTCGGCATTTTTCCTGCTGCAACCCCTATACCCATCGACACGCTTGCCGTGTGGTGGGAACATTCCTACGGATTGGCAGGCGCGACACCGGTCCTTGATCGCAGCATTCTCGTCTTCACTGGAAGGCGACTGGTCTCAGCTTCCTGCGCAGTACGAGTACATGTGGCGCTACATCTCCTACCACCTGTTGGAGGCCGCCCTCGAGGAAGATCTGCTGCGCCTGCTTTCCAATCCTCGCTACCTTGTCACGAAGGTCTTACGGTTCGGTCACGAGTCCCTCGTTGCAGACAGATCCGCGCTCCTATCCCTCCAGAGCATTCCTGTGCCCGGGACGTCGCTCCACCAGGTCTGGCAGGTAGCAAAGGCTCTCACGGACCGCGTCGACCTCCTTCACGGGCTCACGAAGTCCAGTGACATCGCAGCCACGCTCCTGGCTCGTCTGATGCGTTCTGGCCTCGAGACGCCGGTCGTCGGGGAGCTCCGGAGCATGGTCGAAGGCTCCCCGTCGGCTCTTTGCCCAGTCTGGGCGGCGTACGCGACTGGAGATATGTCAGAATCCATCTCGGTTGGCCACGTCGGAGCAGTCACCGATGTGGCGTGGGGCGAGAGCACTGCGCTGGTCTCGTGCGGCGAGGATGGAACCGTCAGGATCTGGGATACCAAACTCCAAGGCCGCAACCACTGCCAAGTTCTCTACGGCCACACCGGGTGGGTCTTTGCGGTAACCCTGTCTCCCGATGGAGCCCTTATCGCGTCGGCCGGAGAAGACGCCACCGTCAGGCTGTGGGACCGCTCCTCTGGACGGCCAGTCGTGGGTCTCGTGGGCCATAGCCGGCGTATTCGCAGTCTGCAATTCGACTCCACAGGCCGGTTCCTGGTTTCTGGCGCCGAAGACGGCAAGGTCTGCGTGTGGGATGTCGAACGCCAAGAACTGCTGCGTGAGCTACGGACCTCTGGAACGCCCGTTTGGTCGGTATCGATCAGCTCGGACGACCAGATGGTCGCGGTTGCAGGCGAAGACGAGTTCGTCCGTCTTTTTGACCTCAACAGTGGCGCTTTGCTCGCCGAAAGGGCAGCTCACCGCGATTGGGTGCGGTCCGTGTTCTTTTCCCGGCAATCCCAGAGCCCGTTGTTGGCATCTGGCTCCGGCGATCACACGGTCCGCTTGTGGGCCACGGGCGGGCGACGGCTCGACCCGATCAGGTCGACCACAACCGATGCGTCAAAGGTGCGCGCCGTACGGTTCACGTCGCAATTCGACATACTGGCTGCCGATGAAGACGCCACACTCCACCTTTGGAACGAAGCCGGTTTGGTCTCCCGACGGCGAATGCCCGAAGGAGTCGACTGGGTCCGCGCAATCGAGGCAACAGCCGACGGATCCTGCGTCGCAGCGGCATGTGAGGACGGCGGTGTCAGGGTGTGGCGACCGCACGACGATCAGCTGCTCGATATCGGCCAGGGAGCGAACGCCATATGGTCGACGGCCTTCGGCGACCGCGGTCGCTTAGCGCTGTTGGGTCGGGGAGACGGGAGCCTCGAGGTCAGGGATACGACGTCTGGCGACTTCCTTGGCACCCTGACAGCCGGCCGGGGCCGTGTCTGGTCCTTGACCTCGGCTGGCACCACCGCTGCCGCAGCCTGCGGTGATGGTGCCATCCGAATCTGGGACTTGGAGCACATGTCCGAGGTCGACCGCGTCACAGTGCCCGAACGACGCATCTGGTCCGTCGCCATGGACCCGGCTTGCAACTTTCTCGCGGGGAGTATGGCCAGCGGGGTCCTGCGGGTCTGGGACCTACCCTCCCGACGTCCTGTGCTCGCAGACCCCCGAGCGCACGGCGGGCGCATCCGGTCGATGGCCTTCACCGAGTCTGGGCAGTCACTGGTGACGGGCTCAGGCGACGGCACGGTCCGAGTTTGGGACCTACAAAGTAGTCAAGTTCAGGACGAGTTTTCTCATCCCGGCGGATGGGTGCGGTCTGTAGCCATCGACAAACAGGGAAGAATCGCGATCGGCTCCGGCGGCGGCGACATCTACCTTCGAGATCTCGAGAGAAAAGCGTTCATCGCTCAGTTCGTGGGGCACACCGGCCGAGTGTTGATGCTGGCCTTCGTCCAGGATGCAGACCAGCTTGTGTCCGCAGCCGCAGATGGAACGATTCGGGTGTGGTCGCTTCTCGACGGTTCTCAGATGTCCGAGATGCGTTGTGACGCTTCGCTCCTCTGCGCTTCGTACGATCCGGGTCGGCGAATGATACTCGCGAGCAGCGCATTGGAGACGTGTGCCGTCACCGTGGGTGAACGGACGATCGCCGGTTAGGAGTTGCGGTATGGAGGTCCTGCCGGCTGCCCTTACTCTGGAACCTGAAGGGTCCTTCGCCCGGCGCGTGTTCCACGAGCGGCACCCTGCGCTCGTTCGGCAGCTTTGCGCCTCCCACCCCTATACGCTCAAGCAGCGTCGCGCCCTGACGACGCTTCTGGAGGAATCAGCAAGCGACGCGCCCATCCCATCGTTGCCTGACGATGCGCCCGATCGAGCTTTATGGGAGGAATGGGATCATGGCCACATCGGGCGGCCGTGGGCGAAGGCTTCGTTCTTGTGGGCCGAGAGCTATTTTTATCGACAACTCCTCGAGGCGGTCGATTTTTTCACCCCGGGAGACTGGTATCGGGTAGACCCGTTCGGGCCGATGAAGGTCGAAGAGCTGTGCGATCCTTCCCTGGAGTCCGACTTCGCTTGGCTCGATCGCTTGGACCGCGCAGTCCCTCATGCAGCGTTCAACGCGCTCTTGCTGGCTTGTCTCTATGGCAACCGTGCCGACCTGGGATTTCGCTTCGACGCGAGAGGCCAGCCCGAGCACGTATCCGCTACGCAGGATCAGCTTGTGGCAGATGACAGCGCAGCGCTGTGGTCGTTTCTCGGGGAGCACGCGCCGCAACGCATCTGCTTCGTTGCAGACAATGCGGGCCGGGAACTGCTGGCAGACCTTCTACTGATCGATCACTTCCTGTCTCACAGCTTGGCGACAGAGGTGGCCCTGCACGTCAAGCCTCTGCCCTATTACGTGTCCGATGCGTCCGTCGCAGACGTCGGAACCTGCCTTCGACGCCTGGCCGCGATGCCCGGCGAGGCAAGCGCCGCAGGCCATCGCATTCAAGACGCAGCGGCTAATGACCGCGTCCAGGTCCGCGCTCATCCCTTTTACTGCGCGCCGCTGTCCTTCCGCCATATGCCAGAAGACCTCGCCAATGAATTTCGCAAGGCCGAACTCACCATCTTCAAGGGGGATCTCAACTATCGTCGCATCGTCGGCGACCGCGACTGGGACCCTACAGTCCCGTTTGTCAATGCGGCGAGCTACCTGCCCGGCCCTGCGGTTGCGCTACGAACCCTCAAGTCCGACGTGATCGTAGGCGTCGACGCCATGACCGTAAGAGAGCTCGACTCTTCCGACCCGGCCTGGCGCACCAATGGCACCCGAGCGCTCATACAAGCCATTTTGTAGCCGTTAGAGCCAAGAACTTTGAAGCAGGCCTACCAGGGCGCCATCCTGGGGAGGGATAAATGGAATCGGTCGAAAAAGTCCGCCAGCTTCTTCGAGAGGTCAATCTGGATAGTGCCATTATTACGCGTCGTTACAATTTTGCGTGGTTGACGGGGGGTGGGTCGTCGGCGATCCGGGAACCCACCGATGATGGCGTGGCAAGCCTGATCGTCAAGCAAGATGCAACATTTCTCGTCACGACCAATATCGAAGTGCGCAGGCTCGTGGAGGAGCAGATTCCCGATCTGGCGGTAGAGCCGGTGGACTATCCGTGGCACTCAGGCCCTGACGAGGTGTTGGAACGGCTGCTCGGCGGCGAGCGTGTCGGCGCTGACCACTACCGGCCGGGGACGACTGACCTTTCCCCGCACCTGTCGCGGCTGCGGTCAGTGCTCGAGCCCGAGGAGATGCAACGGTATCGCTCGTTCGCAGCTGAGGTGAGCGCCGCCATCGAAGCCGTGTGCGTTCGGGTCGCCCCAGGATGGTCGGAGCAACAGATTTACGCCGAGCTGCTCCTGGAGGCGGCGTTGCGGTTCGTTCGACCCGTCGTTGCGCTGGTGGCGGTCGACGATCGCGTGTTCACCTACCGTCATCCGTTGCCGACTGACCGCACGCTGGGCAAGTATGCGATGCTCGTGCTCGGCGGGCAGCGTCACGGGCTGATCGCCAACGCGACCCGGTTCGTTCATTTTGGCCCACTGTCAGCAGACCTTGCCGACAAGCACGCCAAGGTGGCCCACATCCATTCGGCTCTCGTCGCTGGCACGCGACCAGGGCGGGCGTACCAGGACTTCTTCAACGAGGTGCAAGATTTGTACGCGCAGGCCGGGTACCCCGATGAGTGGCGCCTGCACCACCAGGGAGGGCCCACCGGCTATCTCCCCCGCGAGTTTCTCGTCAGTCCCACGACGCCAGGAGAGATCCGCGTCGATCAGGCGTTTGCGTGGAACCCGTCCATTACCGGGGCCAAGTCAGAGGACACGTTCCTTCTCACGGCGGGCGGGCCCGAGATGCTCACGCTCACGCCGGGCTGGCCGACCCTGGACGTCACGGTCCAAGACCGCACGTGGCCTCGCCCCGCCGTCCTCATCCGCACCTGATCACGGCTCCAGTGCCCCGAGCAACAATCGGCTCAGGCGCGTGTTCTCCTCCACCCTGAAGGGGTAGGGCTCCGCGCCGAACAGCACGCTTTGGTAGAGGTTGACGTAGTGGGAGACGAGTCGGGGCATCGAGTGGTCGAACTGGAACTGCGCGATCGTCGCGCCACGCGCGTCCTTTACGGCTCCACTGACCTCTTGATGCTTCAACACCACTTCCGCGCCTGCCTCAAAGGCGATCCTCGTGTGCTTCTCGGCTGCGGGGACCTCCCAGGACGTGCGGATACGCCCATGACCGCCCCTGTCGAGGCTGGTGAACTGTACCGAGGCTTCGTACACGCTGGCTTGCTCGTCAAGAACAGTGAGATCGACGTCTTCGAGGGTGACGAGCCGGGCCAGGACGCTGAGGCAGTTGATGCCCGAGTCGACCCAGCTGGAGACGTAGCGTTCGGCGGCGGTGGTCGGGTCGTGTCCCCAGGGGTCGGCGAACAGGCAGTCCAACGAGGTGATGGGGCCGAACTGATCCAGCCAACGGCCGAGCCGCTCGGCCGCCCACCGCACCTCTGGGGCGTAGGCCGCGTGGTACAAGACAACCAGGTCATCGGGGCGCTCCAGCAACGCGAGACTGTCGCGCAACGTGGACGCCAGCGGCTTTTCGACCAGGATCCGGGTGTGCAGGGAACGCCAGATCTGTTCGCAGGTGTGGAAGTGGACGGCGGTCGGCGTGGCGACGACCACGTAGCCCGGCTGGTATGCCACGAGCTCCTCGACGCGCCGATGGATCGGCACACAGTGTCTTCGAAAGCTCCACGGCTCGACGTCCCTGACCTCGACACCTGCGACGAGCTCGACGTCAGCAAGCCGCTCCCAGGCCGCGAGATGTGTCTGGGCGATGGTCCCCAGCCCAACGATGGCGATCCTCATCGCATTACAGACGATCCTGGAGGACCAGGCACCAGCGGGCGCGTGCCTCGTCGCGCCCTCTCCTGTATGCGGCGGCGTTGTCGGAGAATGACATGGTCGACGTGGTCGACTGGGTCCTGTCGGGCGACACGAAGACTCCCCGAGGTCTGTTGGACGTGGCCGCGGACGAGGGGTTCGTCGACGCGATCCTGGCTGCCAAGGTGCTCCAGGGGGTGGACCGGGCGGCCGATCAGGAGCGCCAGTCGATCTGGTCGGCCACCGCCGATGTCGTAGATGTCTACACGACTATCGAAGCCCTGGAAGCGGCCACGGACTCCAACTTCGACCCGGCCGTGTTCGTGGACAGCGGTGACACGGTGTATGTCGCGGTCTCCGCGGAGCAGCAGAACGCCTGCGCCCCGCTCGTCGTCGCCTTGATCGAGGCGATCCGGGACGCCCAGTACCGCCGGCACCGCGCGGCCACGCTGGCCGGCCAGGCGTGTTGGCCGCCGGTGTCGTTGATCTTGGACGAGGTCGCCAACGTCGCCCCGATCGCCTCCCTGCCCGCGCTGGTGTCCGAGGCTGGCGGGCAGGGGTTGCACGTGCTGGCCGCCGTGCAGGACTTGTCTCAGGTCAAGGCCCGCTGGGGCCTCGAGGTCGCCGAAGGCTTCCTCTCTTTGTTCGGCCACGTCCTCGTGCTCGGCGGAATCCGTGATACCCGTACCCTCGAGGCGTTCTCGGTCATGTGTTGGGGAGTGGACCAGCCGCGACCAGACCATCAAACGCCGCTGGCTGGACCCCGGCCAGGTCTACGCCCTCGCCGACCGGCAAGCCTTGTACCTGTACGGCGGGTCGTGGACCCTGATCGGCCTCGCGCCGCACTTCTCCCATCCTCGTTGGCGGGCCGCGCTGGCCTCAGCCCCATACCAGTTGTGCGAATGGGAGGCGCTGGAGCCCGTCAGCCGCACGGGCGGGCGTGCGCTGCTCAGCGATGCAGCGTCAGGATGACCGGCCCTGTTTGCCACGGAGCTCGGGCTGTCGTTCGCGTCAGGAGCGCGGTGGGAGCATGTCAAGGGCCGCCGTCAGGCGGTCCCAAAGGGACGCATCGCGCCCTTGACAAGCGGTCACTCCCCGCTGCCCATCATGGATTGGGGGGTCCGGGTACCGGACCCCGTACCCCGCCGCCTTTCGCCTGCCGGCGCCGCGCTGTCTGGACCGGTATAGCCGTTGTTCGGTGTGGCCGGTTTTGGCATCTCGCGGAGCGGGATGCATATGTGTGGGCCTTTCGTGCATTTGTGAAACAGGGTGCGGCGGTGGATCGGTGATCACGGTCACACCGGTACGCTCACCGGACTATTACCTGGAACAGGTCAGTCGGGATCGGCACGACTACTTGACCGGCGAAGGCGAAGCGCCAGGACGGTGGGAAGGCACCTGGGCGTCAATTCTCGGCGTCAACGGTGAGGTGACTGGCGAGGCGTTTCGGGCGATGTTCGAAGGACTGAACCCGGTGACGGGGAACCCGCTGAAGAAGTACGAGAACCGCAAGGTCGCCGGGTGGGACCTGACGTTCTCGGTACCCAAGAGCATCTCGGCACTGTGGGCGATCGCCCCCGACCACGTGGCCGAGCAGATCCGCGAGGCCGACCGGATAGCCCGCCGCCTCGGGCTGGCGGTGTTCGAGTGCTACGCCTGTGTGGCCAGGCTGGCGCATAACGGGGTGGACCGCCAACCCGGCCTGGGGTTCTTGGTCGCGGTCTTCGAGCATCAGCTGTCCCGCGACGGGGATCCGCAACTGCACGACCACCAGGTCGTCGCCAACGCCGTCGAAGCCGCCGACGGCCGCACAGCGGCGCTCGACGGCACGATGCTGTACCGCTGGCAGAAAGCCGCCGACGCGGTCTACCAAGCCGCCCTGCGCGCCGAGCTGACCGCCCGCCTCGGCCTCACCTGGGTGCAACGCAATGGGGTGTGGGAGATCGACGGCATCCCGCCAGCGCTGTGCCGGCTGTGGTCCAAACGCCGTGCGGCCATCGAAGCCGAACTCGCCGAACACGGCACCTCCGGCGGCCGCGCCGCCCACGCCGCCGCCCTCGCCACAAGAAAACCCAAAGTCACCGAAGACCTCCAAGACCTGCGCCAACGCCTCCTCGACGAAGCCTGTAACGCCCGGTTCGACCTCGACGCGATCCTCAGCTTCACCCTCGACCGTGCCCGCCACCGTCACGACGGCCGCGGCCTGACCGGCCTGAGCGACAAGGACATCATCGACTCCCTCGTCGGCCCCGAAGGCCTGACACAGAAGGCATCAGGGTTCGGCCGCCGCGACGTCATCGCCGGCATCGGCGCCCTCCTCATCGCCGACAGCCCCGACGGCCAGACCGCCGCCGACCGCATCGACCACATCGCCGACACGTTCTTCGCCGACCCCCGCGTCATCCCGCTGGCCGACCCCGTCCGCAAAACCTCCGGAGAGGTCATCCGCCCCCGCGACGAACACGGCCGCGTCATGCGCGAGGTCTGTCTGGAAGAGCCCCGGTTCACCACCGCCTCCCTGCTGGCCGCCGAAACCGAACTGATCACCCGCGCCAAACACCGCCAGGACAGCGGTGCCGCCGTGGTCCCCGATCACGTCGTCGCCCGCGTCATCGGCGAGTACAACGCCGCGCATCCCGGTCGCGAGCTCGACGCTGATCAGGTGGCGATGGTCTGGCAGCTGTGCACCTCCGGTAACGCCGTCGACGTCGTGGTCGGCAAGGCCGGCACCGGCAAATCCACCGCCCTGGAAGTCGCCCGCCGCTGCTTCGAAGCCGCCGGGATCTCCGTCATCGGGGTCGCCCCGACCGCCAACGCCGCTCGCCAACTCGAGAAAGCCTCTGGGATCCCCGCGTGCACGCTGGACAAGCTCCTCGTCGAGGTCACCAACGGCGTCGGCGAACTGCCTCATGGCGTTGCGGTTGTCCATGACGAGGCGGGTATGACGGCGACGCGGAACCGGCTGGCCCTCCAACAACTCATCGACGCGGTCGGCGGCAAGGTCGCCGACGTCGGCGACCACCGCCAGATCCCCTCCGTCGACGCAGGCGGTGGCCACGCCGTCCTCGCCAGAGAATTGGGCGCCGTCACCCTCGGCATCGGCCACCGCTTCAAACTCCCCACCCTCCGCGACGCCGCCGAACTCATCCGCGACGGCCACGCCAACGCCGCCATCGCCCTCCTCTACGAGCTGGGCATGGTGTACGAGTACTGCCAACCCGACCAGCGGACCGACGCGATGGTCGATCACTGGCTCAGCTTGCGTGACCAGCCCGAGCACAACGACGTGCGCATGCTCGCCACCGAGAACAGCCTGGTGGAGCGGCTCAACCTGGCTGCCCGCGCCGCCCTCATCGCACGCGGCGAGGTCTCCCGCCGAGGCCGCACCTACACCTGCGACACCCGCGACCTCCGCCTCTCCGTCGGCGACCGCGTCCGCCTCGGCCGCAACGACGGCCACCTCCCCCAACCCGACGGCACCCACGTCCAAGTCCGCAACGGCATGGAAGGCACCGTAGTCGCCACCACCCGCTACTACATCAGCGTGCAACTCGACCCCGGCGAAGACCTGGACCAGGTGACCCTGCCCGCCGCCTACGTCGCCGAGCACGTCGACTACGCCTACGCGCTCACTGCCAACAAAGCCCAAGGCCTCACCGTCGACCACATCCTGTTCGCGCCGTCCCCCGCCACCAGCCGAGAAACCGCCTACACCGCCCTCTCCCGCGGCCGCTACTCAAACCACATCTACGCTGTCACCGGCTCAGGCTGGGAAGAGGCGCTGGGTAACTCCAGAGCCCACGCTTTCGCCAGCGACCAACACCCGATCCCAGACCGCGGGCGTCGCCCCGTCCTCGATCGCCGCAACACGACCGAGCGTGAGGACCTACGCGCCCGTCTCCTCTTTGGGCACGAAAACCGAACACGCGCGAACGACGCGCAAGGTGGCGCGAACCCTGAACAACGGCGCGCCCGCCGGGAACGCGAACAGCACGACCACGACCGCCGCGCGCGCGAAGGTCGTGACGGCCGCCCCATGGGCATGTGACACGCGGCCAGCGCTGTGCTCAGCGGTATGGCTGTTCTGGCCGAGCATGGTCCGAGGACCCACCAACCATAGGAGCACCAGGCGAGACGGATCCTCGGACGCAAAGAGCCGCTACGTCGCTGCGGCACGCCGCCGCCGAAGGCGAGCGTGCCTCGGGTCCACTAGCTGGGGAGCAGCTTGCTTTCCGCACTTCTCGGCGGTGTTTAGCTTTCCCATCCTTCGGCGTGTTGGGCAGCCTGGATGGTGAGGGTTTCTAGCTCGGCGGCGAGTTCGCGTAGCAGCCGCGCGTTGTCGAGCCAGGGCTGGTAGCGGTCCAGTTGGTCGGGGGTGAGCAGCTTGGTGACGGTCTTGCCCTCGACCGTGCGGGTCCACTGGATATAGGGGCCGTGCAGTTGCGGGGGATCGTGGCGGCAGCGGCAGGCGCGCTTGCCGCAGCGCATCATCCGGGTGGTCACGGTGCCCGGGCAGCGGAGGGTGTCAGAAACTCTGTGTAAGCGGTCAAACCTGGTAAAACACCTTAATGACATGGTTGTGAGCCAGGAGGACGCTTCATGGGAGTGGTGGTTCGTGACGAGCTGGTCGACGAGTTGT
>Ga0187893_10001679_pt1 | contig 51968 bp, 43 predicted proteins | sample MA1701074metaG_FD_139574 | JGI IMG/M metagenome (GOLD analysis project Ga0187893, IMG submission 139574) | White microbial mat communities from a basaltic lava cave in the Kipuka Kanohina Cave System on the Island of Hawaii, USA - MA170107-4 metaG ... | reverse complement strand
GGCTGCTCGACCGCATCGCGCAGCTCGGCGCGTGCGGCGATCGCGTACGGGTCCTCCTCAATCGCGCGTCCGAGCCGTACCCGATTGCGCCCGATCAGATCGAGAGCGCTCTCGGCCGCCCCATCGAGCAGATGTTCCGCAGCGACTACCGCACGGTGTCGGCGGCGCTCAACTCCGGCGTCCCACTGTCGATGACAGGCAACAGCGAGCTTGCGGCGCAGTTCGACAGCTTCGTCCGCCGGCTGCTCGTCACGAACGTCGAGGCAATGGCGCCGGCGACGCGCAGCACGCTCGGGCTACAGCGCCTCGCGTCGATCTGGTAACCGCCATGAGCACCATTGCCCCGTCCCGACCGCCGCTCTCGCCGCCCGCTGCGCCGGCCCAGGTGAGCGCGGCCGTCCGGCAGCAGTATCTCGAGCTGCGCGCGAGCGTCCACCGCAAGCTCCTCGGGCGCCTGAACCTCGAGGCGCTGGCACTGACCGAGCGTGGGCGCGCCGAGGGCGAAATTCGCACGCTCCTCGGTCAGCTCCTGGTCGAGGAGGGCACTCCGATCAGCCTCAGCGAGCGCGAGGTGCTCTTCAGCGAGGTGATCGATGACGTGTTCGGGCTGGGACCGCTCGAGCCGCTGCTGCGCGACCCGGAGATCAGCGACATTCTCGTGAACACCTCGAGCCACGTGTTCGTCGAGCGGCGCGGCGTCCTCGAGCGCGTCTCGGCGACGTTCCAGGACGACAAGCATTTGCTCAGGGTCATCGACCGCATCGTCAGCCGCATCGGGCGCCGGATCGACGACAGCTCGCCGATGGTCGACGCGCGCCTGGCCGACGGCTCGCGTGTCAACGCGGTGATTCCGCCGCTCGCCGTCGACGGTCCGTTGCTGTCGATCCGCCGGTTCCCGGCCGAGCGGCTCAAGGCCGAGGCCCTCGTACAGCTGCGCTCGTTGACCCGGCCGATGCTCGACTTCTTGACCCACTCCGTGCGCGCGCGCCTGAACTGCCTCATCAGCGGAGGCACCGGCGCCGGTAAGACGACGCTCCTGAACGTGCTCTCCGGCTTCATCTCGGATCGCGAGCGCATCGTCACGATCGAAGACGCGGCGGAGCTGCAGCTGCATCAGGATCATGTGGCTCGTCTGGAGACGCGTCCGCCGAACATCGAGGGGAAGGGCGTCATCCGCCAGCGGCAGCTCGTCATCAATGCGCTCCGCATGCGACCCGACCGCATCGTGGTGGGCGAGGTCCGCGGCGAGGAAGCGCTCGACATGTTGCAGGCGATGAACACGGGCCATGACGGTTCGCTGACCACCGTGCATGCCAACTCGCCGCGCGATGCGCTGGCGCGCATCGAGACCATGGTGGCCATGGGCGCGACGAATCTGCCCGAGCGGGCGATCCGGCAGCAGATTGCGTCGGCAATTCAGCTCGTGGTGCAGCAGACGCGCCTCAGCGACGGGACGCGCCGCATCACGAGCGTGTCGGAGATCACCGGCATGGAAGGCGACGTCATCACCATGCAGGAGATCTTCCTGTTCGAGAAGCTTGGGATCGGCCCCGAAGGAAAAGTCATTGGACGGTTCCGCGCCACGGGCGTGCGGCCGAAGTGCGGCGAGCGCCTGCGCGCGGCCGGCGTGCATCTGCCGGCGGAAATGTTCGAAGGAGTCGTCGAGGTTCGCTGATGCTAGTGCCAAGCCTCGTGTTCATGCTCGTGGCGGGGGGGATCGTGGGCGGCTACCTCGGTGTGCTGATGGTGCGCGACGGGATCGCCCGACGCCGGCTCGAGCGCCGGCTGCAGGAACTGGCGCAGCCGAGCGCGGTGCCCGACGAGAGCAGCATCGTGCTTCGGCCCGCGGAGGGCCCCGTGCCGCTCGTTGAGCGCGCGATCAGGGGCACCCGTGCAGGCTCCAGGTTGGCCACGCTCATCGAGCAGGCTGGCGTGCGCACCACGCCCGGCGCGATCGTCCTCATCAGCTTGCTGCTCGCAGTGCTGTTCGCACTGGTCGGCTTGCTGCTGCTGCGCGTCCCGGCGGCGCTCCTGGTGCTGGTTCCGCTCGGCGCCGCGGCGCCGGTATTGTGGCTAGTGCAGCGCCGATCGAGCCGCCTGAAGACGTTCGAAGAACAGTTCCCCGAGGCGCTCGACCTGGTGTCGCGCGCGATTCGTGCCGGCCACTCGTTTCAGACCGCACTCGGCATGGTGGCCGACGAGCTGAAGCCGCCGGTCGGACCAGAATTCCGCAAGATGTTCGATCAGCAGAATTTCGGCCTCCCGGTGCGCGAGGCGCTCGAGGGGCTGGCCGCGCGCGTGCCGATCGTGGACGTGAAATTCTTCGTCACGGCGGTCACCATTCAGCGCGACAGCGGCGGCAACCTTGCCGAAATCCTCGACAGCCTCTCGAGCGTCGTTCGGGAGCGGTTCAAGATCAAGCGGCAGGTGCGCGTGCACACGGCGCACGGCCGTATCACGGGCCTCGTGCTGCTCGCGCTGCCCGTCTTTCTCGCCATCGCGCTGTCGGCGATCAACCCCGACCACATGCGCCCGTTGTTCCAGGAGCGCATGGGCCAGACGATGATCGTCGCGACGATCGTGATGCAGACCATCGGGTTCGTGTGGATTCGCCGCGTCATTAGGATCGAGGTGTGACGTGATGCTGCTGCTACCGCTCCTCGCCTTTGCGACCGTTTCACTTCTCGTTGCCGGAGGCGCCTTCGCGCTCCTGCCGGGCCGGACCGCCGTCATCGAGCGGCGTCTCCGCGAGATCAGCGGCAAGGCGGACCCGCCCGCCGAGCCCGTGAGCTACGACCGCGTCGTCGACACGCTCAAGCGCGTCGGCCGGGCGCTGCCGACGTCGCCGTCCGACATGGGGAAGATGCGGCTCCGTCTCGTGCATGCCGGCTTCCGGCGTCAGGATGCGCTGCCGATCTTCTTCGGCCTGCGCGCAGGCTGCGCGCTGCTGGCATTTGCCGTCGTGGCGAGTGGGCTCGTCGGGAAGCCGAATATCCTGCTGGCGCTCGCCGCTGCGGCCGCCGGTTACGTCCTGCCAGGCATGGCGCTCGCGCGACTCGTGCGGCGCCGCCAGCACCGGATCCGTCTCGCGGTGCCCGATGCGCTCGATCTGCTGGTGGTGAGCGTCGAGGCGGGCCTCGGGCTCGATCAGGCGATTCAGCGCGTCGGCGACGAGCTGGCGTTGGTGCACCCGGAACTGTCCGAAGATCTGCGGCTCATCAACCTGGAGTTGCGCGCGGGGACAGCACGGTCCGACGCGCTCCACAATCTCGCCGGGCGCACGGGCGTCGACGATCTGACGTCGCTCGTCGCGGTGCTGGTGCAGACGGACAAGTTCGGCACGAGCATCGCGCAGGCGCTGCGCGTGCACTCCGATGTGCTCCGGACGAAGCGGCGACAGCGGGCCGAAGAGGCCGCCGCGAAAACGGCCGTCAAGATGGTGTTCCCGCTCGTCATCTGCATCTTTCCGGCCATCTGGATCGTGACGATTGGCCCGGCGGCCATCAAGTTCGTCCAGATTCTCGGGCCGATGGGACAGCGGTGATGCAGGCCGTTTCGGTCCTGATCCCCGCCGATACGACACCCGCGCCGCCGCAGCCGGCGACGATCGAAGCGACCGGCCTGGCGGTCGATCAGGTCGATCAGCTGCTCATCAAGTCGCTGTACGGCGGAGAACTGTCCGGGCTCACGCTCGCCGACCGCATGCGGCTGCCGTACACGGTTCTCGAGCCGCTCGTCGAACGCGCCCGCGCCGAGCGGCTCATCGAGGTGCGCGGCGCCGACGGCGTGTCGAGCGCCTCGTATCGGTATGCGCTCACGGAGCTCGGGCGCGACCGCGCGCGGCAGTTTCTGGCCGGCTGCCAGTACAGCGGGGCGGCGCCCGTGCCGCTCGCCGCCTATATCGCCTACATGCAGGTACTCCGCTCGGAGCGGGGGTATATCGACCGCGATCGGCTGCGCCGCGGTTTCGCGCACCTGGTGGTCAGCGACGACCTGCTCGAGCAGCTCGGCCCGGCGGTGAACGCCAACAAGGCGGTGTTTCTGTACGGGCCGCCCGGCAATGGCAAGACGGTCATCGCTCAAGGCATGGGCCGCGCCGTCGGCGGCGAGATGTACGTGCCGTACGCGCTCGATATCGACGGCAGCATCGTGACGATGTACGACCCGGCCAGCCACGAATCGCTCGAAGCCGACGATCCCGATCCGCTCACGCTCATCGCCTCGGGACCACGCGATCGCCGCTGGGTCCGCATCCGGCGCCCCGTGGTCGTCGTCGGCGGCGAGCTGACGCTGGAGATGCTCGATCTGACGTTCAACCGCCGCACGGGGTTCTACGAGGCGCCGGTGCAGCTCAAAGCGAACGGCGGCGTGTTTCTGGTCGACGATTTCGGCCGGCAGCGCGTGCGGCCCTCGGAGCTGCTCAACCGGTGGATCGTGCCGCTCGAAAGCCGCGTCGATTACCTGACGCTCCATACGGGTAAGAAATTCGAGGTGCCGTTCGACACGCTGGTGGCGTTTGCCACCAACCTCGATCCGGCGGACCTCGCAGACGAAGCGTTCCTGCGGCGTATCCCGTACAAGATTCACATCGGCGATCCCACGATTGAAGAGTACTCGCGCATCTTCGAGCTGAATTGCCGCCGGCGGCAGCTGCCGTTCCACCGCGTCCTGGTGACGTATCTGCAGCGGCGCTACTACGGCCTCAGTCGCCGGCCGATGCGCGCCTGCCATCCGCGCGACCTGCTCGATCAGGTGACGGCACTGTGCCGCTACCGTGGCAGCGAGCCGATGATCACGCGGGACCTGCTCGACAAGGCGTGCAACGCCTATTTCGTGCGCGAAACCGAAATGGAGTGAGATGCGCAGGTGGTTGTCCCGGCGGAACGCGCGGATGATGCTCGTCGACGAGCGGACGCACGAGGTGGTCGCGACCCGCGTGGAGGTGGCGACGACGCGGCGTGCACGGCGCGTCGGGCTGCTGGGCCGAGATCAGTTCGATGGGGACGCGGCGCTGGTGCTGGCGCCGTGCCTCGCAGTGCATACCGCCTTCATGCGCTTTCCCATCGACATCGCCTTCGTGGACCGGGAGGGACGTGCCGTCCGGCTGGTGCGGGATCTCGCTCCCTGGCGGGTCGCCATCGCGCCACGCGCCTATGCCGCAATCGAGCTGGCCGCGGGTGCGCTCACGCGGCACGCCGTTGACCTCGGCGACCACCTCGAGCTCGTGACGCTCGACTGAGCCCGCACGCATGCTGACCCTTCCCGCACCCACCGGGCTGGCCACACGCCTGGAGGAGCACTACGCGCTGGCGCAGCGGCCCTTCGCGCTGACGCTCGACCAGCATTTCGTCTTTCACGCGCGCAGCTATGCGGGAGCGTTCGCCGAGGTCCGCCGCGCGCTCGAACGGCGCGATGGCCTCGTAGTCGTCACGGGTGACCCGGGCACCGGCAAGACGATGCTCTGCCGGACCGTCGTCGATCAGCTCGGCGCGAATGCCTATGTCTCGGTTGTGCTCGACCCGCGCGTCACGGTCGAGGATCTGCTGCGGCACGTCCTCGCCGATTTCGGCGTGTTCGTCCCATCACAGAGGCCCGGCTCTCTCGGCCACGGCGTAGACGCGCCCTCCCGGCATCAGTTGATGCGCGCGCTGCAGCGGTTTCTGGCGACGCTCGTCCCGATCGGTGCCTGCGCCGTGATCGTGCTGGATGAGGCGCAGCAGTTTGATCCCGATGTCCTCCAGCAGCTGTGTCTCCTGCTCAATCTGGAGACGAACGAATCGAAGCTGCTGCAGGTCGTCCTCGTAGGCCACTCGTCGCTCAACGACGTCCTCGATCGGCCCGAGCTGGCGCAGCTCAATCAGCGGGTGGCGCGGCGCTGCGTGCTGGAGCCGCTGGACGACAGGGAAGTGGGGGCCTATATTCGGCACAGGCTCGCGACGGCGCAGCGGCTGGTCCTGGCCGCCGACATCGGCGCGCTTGGGACTGGCGAGGCCGCGATCGAGATGGTGCCATGCAACCTCTCGTTCACCCCGGCAGCGGTACAGGCCATCGGTCTCTACTCAGGGGGTGTTCCGCGGGTCGTCAACCTGTTGTGCGATCGCGCGCTCGAAATCGGTTACGAGCGACATATACACACGATTGGCGCGCTCACCGTGCACGCCGCCGCCAGTCGCGTCATGCCCGGCCGGACAGCCAAGCGCGACCGCGTTCTCGTTCGTGCCGCGGCAGTCGCCGTGACCGTGGCGGTCGGTGCTGCCGGTGTGGGTGCAGCGGCGTGGCAGACCGGCGGTGACCCGCGGCTGCCTCCGCCGCCGCCCGCTTTTGCGGCCGCGGCCGTGTGGAGCCCTCGCCCGGCGATGGGCCGGATCGAGGTGTTCGATCGCATCGAAATCTGGAACGGTGCGCTGAGCGAGGAGCCAAAAGAGAAGACGCCGCCCGGCGACGCGCGCCTGCTCGGCGTGGCGTTGCTGCGGCGGGCAAACGTGGTCTCCTTCGCGTTCGAAATGAGCGGCGAGCCGCGCCAGGCGATGCTGTACCCAGTATCGGACCGGGTGTTCGAACTGGAAGTGGGGCCCGTCAGCGGCCCCGTGCGCACAGAGGAGCTCACGCCGGCGTCCGAGGTGCCGCTCGTGAGTCAGCTGTCGATCCGGGAGCAGCGCACGCCGACCGGCGAGATCGTCGTGCGCGCGCGCGTGACGCTGCGGTCACCGGGCCGCGCCGACGTGCGAGTGGCCGGCCGCGTTGTGTACGTCGACATTCAGCCGGTAGCCGCTGGCCGCTAGCGACGCGGGGCCGAGCGCCAGAGGCAGGTCGCCGGAGGCTCTTAGCCTCCCGGCATCAACCACATTCCACCGACGACAATGGCAAGGATGGCGGCGCCCGCCAGCAGGGTGCGATGCAGGTGGTGGTGCGGTTGCGTCGAGCGTGCGGCCAGGCTGACGGCAGCCGCGAAGGCGGTCATCGCCGCAATCGTGCCGACGCCAAAGGCCGCGATGTAGGTGACGGCGGCCGTGCGCGTGGGGAGCGCCAGCGCGGGGATGACCCCGAGGAAATGCGAGCTGCCCGCGATGCCGTGGAGCACGCCGAAGCAGAACGAGGCATGCGCGTGGCCGAGCCGCCGCAACCAGACCGGACCGGCCTGCACGTGCAGGTGGTCGTGATGGAATGCGCCATGAAGGTGCGGCTTCGGCCCAATCCGCGCGCTCCGCCCGAGTGCCCAGAACCCGACGACGATCAGCGCTGCGCCGACGAGGCGTTCGCTCCACGCCGAGATCAGGTCGATCGGCGGCAACGCGTCGCGCAACAGGACGGCGAGCAGCGCGACGACGACCACGCCGGACGTATGGCCGATCCCCCACGTCCAGCCCGCGATCCACCCGCGCCGGCGCGGGTCGGCGGCAAGGGGGGCAACGGCCGCCAGATGATCGGGACCTGCGAGCACGTGGAAGAGTCCGGCAAGGGCGCCGGTGACTGCGGTCAACATCTCAACTGTCAATTATTCCTCAACTCCCAACGACACAACTTCCAATTCCCAACCCCGCCTCCCAACGACAGAACTCCCAATTCCCAACCTCCCAACTCCCAAGATGCCCGCTCCCGATCGTCTAACGGTCTGGGAATGGACGACTGCACGTTGAGAGTTTGGGAACTCGGGACGATTCATTGAGAGTTGGGAGTTCAGAGTTGGGAGTTTCGGGGGTGGGGGTTGTGTAGTTAGGAGTTCATTTGGGAGCCATCCGAATCGCGCCGTCGAGCCGAATCACCTCGCCGTTCAGCATTTCGTTCTCGAAGATCTGACGGACGAGGGCGGCATACTCCGGCGGCCGTCCCAGCCGCGACGGAAACGGCACCTGCGCCGCGAGCGATTGGCGGGCGGCCTCCGGCAGTCCCGCCATGAGCGGCGTGTCGAACGTGCCGGGCGCAATGGTCATCACGCGCACGCCGATGCGAGCGAATTCGCGCGCGAGTGGCAGCGTCATGGCAACGATGCCACCCTTCGAGGCCGAGTAGGCGGCTTGGCCGATCTGGCCGTCGAAGGCGGCGACCGACGCCGTCGTCACGATCACGCCGCGCTCGCCGCCCTCGTTCGGGGGATTCGCGGCCATCGCCGCCGCCGCGAGCCGCACCGCGTTGAAGGTGCCCACGAGATTGACGTTGATGAGGCGCGTGAAGCGCTCGAGCGGCAGCACGCCCTCTTTCGGGAGCACGCGTTCGGCGGCGGCAATGCCCGCCGCGCAGACGAGCCCGTGCACGGCGCCGTACTCCAGGACCGTCATGTCGACGGCGCGCTGCATATCGTCGTTGTTCGTGACATCGGCGCGCACGAACCGGGCCCGATCGCCGAGCCGCTCGGCGGCCGCGGTGCCCGCCTGCTCGTTCAAGTCGACGATCGCCACGTGCCCACCGGCCGAGATGATCATTTCCACTGTTGCGAGGCCGAGTCCCGACGCGCCGCCGGTGACCATCACCGCGCAACTGTTCAGTTGCATCGAGTGGATCCTATCAGTGCAGCGCAACAGAAAGGGCCGGCGGAACGCCGGCCCCGAACCTGCCCGCCTTCGCTGAAGCTACGGCGGGTCCGCCGCAGCCTTGGCGGAGGCGGACACACGAACCGAGAAGCCAGAACTGCGCAGCGTGAACGACGGTCTGGTCACACCGTCGGCTTGTGCACCACCTCGGCGACGTCCTGCTTCTTTCGCCCGGCACCGACTCCCTGGATCTGGAGCGTCGGCTGCTCTTTGAGCACCTGCTGCCGATAGAGCCGCTCCATCTCCTGGTGGTACTTCGCCTCCTCGGGCGTCAGCTGCTTCTTGCGCGCCTGGAGTTTCTCCTCGCGGGCGTTCTTGGCGATCCCCTTCTCGTCGAGATCGGTCTGGCGGCCGGCCTCCACCGCCGCCTGGTTCAGCACGAGGGAATGCTCCTTGCTCGGCAGCGGCACGTGTTTGTTGCCGGCGAAGATTTCGTGCCGGCCGTGATCGTCGTACCACTTGGTGAGCGTGGCCGTCATGTGCATCTTCTCGATGATGTTGCGCCAGCCGATGCCCGTGTTGTAGGCGCAGAAGGAGATCTCGCCCTGCTGCGTCGCGTACGGGATGATGCACATCTCGGTGCGCCGGAAGTCGTAGTTGAAGAGATCCTGGAACCACATGCCCGCGATGAAGAGGAAGTTCCAGCGATCCGACCGCCGCTTCACGATGTCCTCCTGAGTACGGGCGCCTTCCACGCGCCCGTACTTGCCCTGCCGCGCCGACTTGGTGGCGCCAAACGTCTTGTCGAACTTCTTCATCAGGTCGGCGATTCGAAAGTGCGTCGGCGCCTTGAACGGATCGTAGTTCCGCATGAGCGCCAGCGCCATCCCGGCAATCGAGAGGGCCCGGCCGCGCGCGGCGTCGTTGACGAGCGCCACGTCCTTGGCGAGCTGTTCGGCCTTGAGGAACGCGGTGACCGGGACCGCCTCCTTCGTCTCCTTGTCGATCATCACAGCCATCCCGATGCCGCAGTTCGGGTGGCAGCCGCACGTGAGCTGGCCCCAGTTCGAATCCGGGCCGTGCACCAGGTCGGCCCAGTCGGTGAAGGTCGACATGAAGGAGATGGGGAACCAGTCGCGCGTCGGCTCGCCGATGCCGGTCTGCTTCTTCACGTCGTGCGCCAGGTGCGACAGGGTATAGCGCTGCGCCTGCCGCCGCTCCGTCGTGATCTCTTCGTCGCGGCCCGTGAAGGAGACTGGCTGGAACGACAGGAAGTTGATCCGCCTCGGATTGTCGAGCGCGAACTCGATGACCCGGCCGACCTGCTCGTTGTTCACGCCGTTGACGATCGTGATCACCGGGACGATGTCGACGCCGGCGCTGTGGAGGTTCTCGATGGCGCGAAGCTTCACGTCGAAGAGGTTGCCGACGCGCCGATGCGAGTTGGCGGCGTTGCCGATGCCGTCGAACTGCAGGTACGCGTAGCGGAGCCCGGCCTCGGCCGCAGCCTTCGCGAACTCGGCGCTCTTGGCGAACTCGATCCCGTTGGTCGCGGCCTGCACGCTGTTGTAGCCGACCTTCCGCGCGTAGCGGACCGCGTCGAGGAAGTGCGGCGACATCGTCGGCTCGCCGCCAGAGAACTGCACCGACATCTGTCGCCGCGGCTTGATGCTGATGGCGTTGTCGAGCACCTGCTTGATGTCCTCCCAGGCGAGCTCGTGCACGAAGCCCACCTGGTTGGCGTCCATGAAGCACGGGTCGCACATCATGTTGCAGCGGTTCGTCAGATCGACCGTGAGCACCGAACCTCGGCCGTGAAGAATGGTCGAGCTGCCATGCTTGTGAAGCGTCTCGTCGTTGTGCGCGCGGATGTCACGGCCGGGGAAGACCTGTTCGAGGTGTTTGAAGAACGCCGGGTCAATCGCCATCACGTCCTCGAAATGGCCGTGAATGGGGCAGTCCTTCTCCATGACGATCTTGCCGTCCTTCTCGCGGATCGTCGCCTTGATCTCGCCCACCTTTTCGTTGAGGAGCACCGAGACGTCCTTGCGGCCGTCGAGGATCTCCTGACGCGCCTCCCGGACGCACGTGGGGCAGAGCGAATCGGTCTGCCGAGGCCAGCCGAGCGGCGGCTTCGTTTTTTGCCATGACTTCAGCAGGGGCTTCTCCGACCAGCGCGGCGTGAACGACGGGTTCTGGTGGATCCGATTGGCTGTGGCCAGGACGTGCCAGAGGCCGTTGGCGACAATCGACATCCCCTTTTCCACGTACTTCAACGGCGCATGCATCGACGCTCTCCTTCGCCGGGTCCAAGGAACCCAGCCACAAGGTGTGCTGAATCCGCACATTGTACGGAGCAGATCGCCGAAATTTGCCCATTTTTCAGCGGATTGGCGCACCACGGGGCTGGGCTGGCATTCAGAAGGGGTCAGGGGCCGGCGTCGGGGCACGGCGGGATGCTGATCCGCGCTGAAACCTGACGCGTGAGGTCCTCCGCTTGTATGATCCTAGGAGATTGAATCGCTCAGAACATTGTATTTCACTTATGGGTCTGACGATCGTATAAGGGTCCGACCATGGCGTCTCATGCCGATCCGACACGGCCGTTCGCGCAGGGTCTTTTCGATCCGCGCGCCGAGCACGACGCCTGCGGTGTCGGGTTCGTCGTCCACACCAAGGGGCACCGCTCGCACGACATCGTCCGCAAGGCGATGACGGTGCTGATCAATCTGGAGCATCGCGGTGCATGCGGTTGCGAGGCGAACACGGGCGACGGCGCCGGCATTCTCGTACAGCTGCCGGACAAGTTCCTGCGCAAGGTGGCACCCTGCACGTTGCCGCCTGCCGGCGCGTACGGGGTCGGGCTCGTCTTTCTGCCGCGCGACGCCCGCGACCGCGACGCGGTGAAGGAGTTCATTGCGCGCGTCATCGACGAGGAAGGACAGCGCCTCCTCGGCTGGCGCGAGGTGCCGAGCGACAACAGCCTGATCGGCGACAGCGCCAAGGCGGTCCAGCCGTTCTTCGAGCACGTGTTCGTCGGTGCGGCGGCCGGCCTCGATCGACAGGCCTTCGAGCGCAAGCTGTACGTGATTCGCAGGCGGGTCGAGCACGGGAGCGAGGCGCTCCCCATTTCTGCCCTCTCGCGCCGTCTCTTCTATATCGTGAGTCTGTCGGCGAATACGCTGATCTACAAGGGGATGCTGACGGCGCGGCAGCTCGAGCCGCTGTTTCCCGACATCACGGATCCGGATCTCGAGTCGGCGCTGGCGCTCGTCCATCAGCGGTTCAGCACCAATACGTTCCCATCGTGGCCGCTGGCGCATCCGTACCGCTATATCGCGCACAACGGCGAGATCAACACGCTGCGCGGCAACATCAACTGGATGCGCGCGCGCGAAGGGCTGCTCCAGAGCGATCTCTTCGGCGACGACCTCAAGAAACTCCTGCCGGTGATCCGCGAGGGCGGGAGCGACACGGCCACGTTCGACAACGTCCTCGAATTCCTGGTGATGACGGGACGGTCGCTGCCGCACGCCGTCCTGATGATGATTCCGGAGCCGTGGGCCAATCACGAGGCGATGGACGACGACCGGAAGGCGTTCTACCAGTACCACGCCTCGCTGATGGAGCCGTGGGATGGACCGGCGTCCATCGCGTTTACCGACGGCACGGTGATCGGTGCCGTGCTCGACCGGAACGGGCTTCGTCCGTCGCGCTACTACGTGACGAAGAACGACATCGTCATCATGGCCTCCGAGGTCGGCGTGCTCGGCGTCCCCCCCGAGGAGATCCTCGTCAAGGAGCGGCTGCATCCGGGCCGCATCTTCCTCGTCGACACCTCGAAGGGCCGCATCATCGATGACGAGGAGATCAAGCGCGAGTTGGCGGCCCAGCAGCCCTACCGCCAGTGGCTCGACGCGCATCTCGTCGACATCGACGACCTGCCGGCGGCGCGCGCCGAACAGCCCGAGCACGAGTCAGTGCTCCGGCGGCAGCACGCGTTCGGCTACACGCAGGAGGACGTGCGCCTGATCCTCGCTCCGATGGCGCAGCAGGGCGAAGAGCCGGTCGGCTCGATGGGGACCGACTCGGCGCTGGCGGTGCTGTCCCAGAAGCCGCGGCTGCTCTTCGATTACTTCAAGCAGCTCTTCGCCCAGGTGACGAACCCGCCGCTCGACGCGATCCGGGAAGAGCTCGTCACCGACATGGGATCGACGATCGGGCCGGAGCGAAATCTGCTCAACCCGGAGCCGGAATCGTGTTTGCAGATCAAGATCAAGTACCCGATCATCCACAACGAGCACATGGCGAAGCTGCGCCACGTGCCGGCCGATTCCTCCTTCCGATCGACGACGCTCTCGCTGTTGTTCGATCCGGAACAGGGTGGAGCCGGCCTCGAACGGGTCATGGAGGATCTCTGTCGCCGTGCGAGCGAGGCGGTCGCGGCCGGCTACAACATCCTGATCCTCTCCGATCGCGGGATCGGTCCTCGGCACGCGCCGATTCCGAGCCTGCTCGCGACGGCAGGGGTGCACCATCATCTCGTGCGCGAGGGCACCCGCACGCGCTGCGCGCTCGTCGTCGAGTGCGGCGACGCGCGCGAAGTGCACCACGTATCGCTGCTCCTCGGGTACGGCGCGGGAGTCGTCAACCCGTACGTGGCGTTCGAGACGATCGACGACATGATCCAGCAGGGGATGCTCCCCGGCATCGAGCGCGACAACGCGATCGCGAACTACATCAAGGGGCTCAACAAGGGCATCCTCAAAGTGATGTCGAAGATGGGGATCTCGACGCTGCAGAGCTATTGTGGCGCGCAGATCTTCGAGGCGATCGGCTTGAGCCAGGCGCTCGTCGACACCTATTTCACGCACACGACGTCGCGCATCAGCGGCGTGGACGTCGGCATCATCGCGAAGGAAGCGTGCCTCCGCCATGAGAGGGCGTACGGACCGAGGCCGGCGGGGCCCGTGGAGCTCGACCCGGGCGGCGAGTACCAGTGGCGCCGGGACGGCGAATACCACCTGTTCAATCCGGAGACGGTCTACAAGCTCCAGCACGCCACGCGAAGCGGGCAGTACACGATTTTCAAGGAGTACACGCGCCTGGTCGACGAGCAAAACCGCAATCGGGCGACGCTGCGCGGGTTGTTCGCGCTGAAGCCGGCGGGTTCGCCGGTGCCGATCGACGAGGTGGAGCCGGTCGAATCGATCCTCAGACGGTTTGCCACCGGCGCGATGTCGTACGGGTCGATCAGCCAGGAAGCGCACGAGACGCTGGCGATCGCCATGAACCGCATCGGCGGCAAGTCGAACACGGGCGAGGGCGGGGAAGATCCGGAGCGCTACATTCCCGATGCGAACGGCGATTTGCGCCGCAGCGCCATCAAGCAGGTGGCATCTGCCCGCTTTGGCGTCACGAGCGAATACCTCGTCAACGCCGACGACCTGCAGATCAAGATGGCACAGGGAGCCAAGCCGGGCGAGGGCGGTCAGCTTCCCGGGGCGAAGGTCTATCCGTGGATCGCGAAGACGCGGTACGCGACGCCGTACGTCGGGTTGATCTCGCCGCCGCCGCACCACGACATCTATTCGATCGAGGACCTCGCGCAACTCATCTACGACCTGAAGAACTCGAACCCGAGGGCGCGCATTCACGTGAAGCTCGTGGCCGAGGGTGGGGTGGGCACCGTCGCGGCCGGCGTGGCAAAGGCACACTCGGACGTCGTGCTGATCTCCGGCCACGACGGCGGGACCGGCGCGTCGCCGTTGACCAGCATCAAGCACGGCGGCACGCCGTGGGAGCTGGGGCTCGCCGAGACGCAGCAGGTGCTCGTTCTCAACAAGCTCCGCGATCGCATCGTCGTGCAGGTCGACGGTCAGATGAAGACCGGCCGCGATGTCGTCATTGCCGCGCTGCTAGGCGCCGAGGAGTTTGGCTTCGCCACCGCGCCGCTGGTCGTGATCGGCTGCGTGATGATGCGCGTGTGCCATTTGAACACGTGCCCCGTGGGCATCGCCACGCAGGACCCGGAGCTGCGCAAGATGTTCGGAGGCAAGCCCGAGTTCGTGCAGACCTTCTTCCGCTTCATCGCGCAGGAAGTGCGTGAGCTGATGGCGGAGCTCGGCTTCCGCACGATCGACGAGATGATCGGGCGGGCAGACTGCCTCGATATCGAGACGGCCGTCGATCACTGGAAGGCCAACGGTCTCGACCTGGGGCCCCTGCTGCACATGCCGAATCTGCCGCCGAGCGTCGCGCGGCGCCGGGTGCGCGAGCAGGACCATGGGATCGACCGCGCGCTCGACAACGAGTTGATCGTGCGCTGCGGTCCGGCACTCGAGCGCCAGACGCCGGTGGAGTTCACGTCGTTCATCCGCAACTCCGACCGGACGGTGGGCACGATGCTCGGCTCTGAGGTGACGAAACGGTTCGGAGCGGCGGGTCTGCCGGAAAACACGATCCGGATGACATTCCACGGGTCGGCCGGACAAAGCTTCGGCGCGTTCCTGCCGCGCGGGATCACGATGACGCTGGTGGGCGACTCCAACGATTACTTCGGCAAAGGGTTGTCCGGCGGCCGCCTCATCGCGTATCCGCCGCTGCGGTCGACGTTCCGCACCGAGGAGAACATCATTCTCGGCAACGTGACCTTCTACGGTGCAACCGGCGGCGACGCCTACATCAGCGGCGTGGCGGGAGAACGTTTCTGCGTGCGCAACAGCGGCGCGACGGTCGTGATCGAAGGCGTGGGCGACCACGGCTGCGAGTACATGACGGGCGGCCGGGTGCTGATTCTCGGGCGCACCGGGCGCAACTTCGCCGCCGGCATGAGCGGCGGTATCGCATACGTGCTGGACGTCGACGGGAAATTCGAGCGGCGCTGCAACAATGGGATGGTCGACCTCGAGCCGCTTGCCGATGCCGACGACCTCGCGTTCGTCCACGTCGTACTGATGAAGCACGTCACGTATACCGGCAGCCGGTACGCGGCGCGGCTGCTCGAGGAGTGGCCGAAGCTCCAGCGGCGCATCGTGAAGGTCATGCCTCGTGAATACAAGCGCGCGCTCGCCGCCGAGGCGGCGCGCCGCGCCACGGCCTCGGCCGCGGCATCGATCGCCGCGGCGGCGTACGTCGCGTCGAGCGAATCGAGCAATCCGGTCGCACTCGGGTAGGTCCTCCATGGGTAAGGCGACCGGTTTCATCGAGATCAAGCGCAAGAAGCATCTCACGCGGCCAGTCGAGGAGCGCATCCGCGACTGGCGCGAGGTGTATCTGCCGTCAGCAATCGGGGATCTGCAGGGACAGGGCGCCCGATGCATGGACTGCGGGATCCCGTTCTGTCATCAGGGGTGTCCGCTCGGCAATCTGATTCCCGACTGGAACGATCTCGTGTATCGCGACCGATGGCGCGCCGCCATCGATCGGCTGCACGCGACGAACAACTTCCCGGAGTTCACCGGGCGCCTGTGTCCCGCGCCGTGCGAGGGGTCGTGCGTGCTGGGGATCAATGACGACCCGGTCACCATCAAGGACATCGAGGTCGCGATCATCGATCGGGCCTACGACGAAGGGTGGGTGACGCCGCAGCCGCCCGCGAGGCGAACAGGGAAGACGGTCGCCGTCGTTGGATCGGGGCCTGCGGGTCTCGCAGCAGCCGATCAGCTGAATCGCGCCGGGCACCTGGTCGCGGTGTTCGAGCGCTCGGATCGCATCGGCGGCCTCCTGCGCTACGGCATCCCCGAGTTCAAGATGGAAAAGCGCGTGCTCGACCGGCGCCTCGACGTGATGGTGGCCGAGGGCGTCGTGTTCCGGCCGGGCGTCGACGTCGGGACGGACATTCCCCTGAGTACGCTGCGCGCCGAGTACGACGCGGTGGTGCTTGCGGCCGGCGCCGGGTGCCCGCGCGATTTGCCGGTGCCAGGCCGCGACCTGCAGGGGGTCCACTACGCGATGGAATACCTCACGCTGCAGAACAGGCGGTGTGAAGGCGACACGATCTCCGACGACCGCTTCATCACCGCGTCCGGCAAGCACGTGATCATCATCGGGGGCGGCGACACGGGGGCCGACTGCCTCGGTACGGTGCACCGCCAGGGCGCCAAGTCGGTCACGCAACTGGAACTCCTGCCGAAGCCGCCGCTCGAGCGCGCGCCCGACAATCCGTGGCCGCAGTGGCCGAACATCTTCCGGATATCGACCGCGCACGAAGAGGGCGGGCAGCGGCTCTATTCCGTGTCGACGCAGCGCTTCAGCGGCGACGAGCAGGGTCGCGTGCGCACGCTGCACGCCGTGAAGGTCGAGATGGTGCGGAAGGACGGCACAGTGTCGTTTGACCCGGTGGCCGGCGGCGAATTCGAGATTCCAGGCGAGCTCGTACTGCTCGCGATGGGCTTTCTCGGTCCCGAACGGGGGCCGCTCGTCGCCGAGCTCGGGCTCAGGCTGACGGCGCGCGGCAACGTCTGGCGCGACGAGCGCTGGATGACGAGCGTGCCGGGCGTATTCGCCGCCGGGGACATGCAGCGCGGCCAGTCGCTGATTGTGTGGGCGATCGCCGAGGGCCGCTCGGCCGCTCGCGGCGTCGACCAGTATCTGATGGCGGAGTCCGCGCTTCCCGCACCGCTCCAGTAAGATCCTCCCGTGGCCGTTCGTGATGTCCTGATCGTCGGCGCAGGGCCGTCCGGCCTTGCGACCGCCATCGCCGCCAAGCAGCATGGTCTCGACTATGTGGTCGTCGAGAAAGGTGTGCTCGTCAACTCGATCTTCCACTTTCCGACGCATATGGTCTTCTTCACCACGCCGGAGTTGCTCGAGATTGGAGGGCTGCCGCTCGTCACCCCCTTCGACAAGCCGACGCGGCTCGAGGCGTTGCGGTACTACCGCCGCGTCGTCGACACCTGCGGCCTGCAGATTTCGCTGCAGGAGCAGGTCATCGCCGTCGAACGTGATGGAGAGACCTTTGTCGTCACCACCGCCGACGTCGATCCGGAGGGCGAGCTGCTCGAGACGCGCCGCGTCCGCGAAGCCCGCGCGGTGGTGCTGGCGATCGGGTACTACGATCACCCGAACTGCCTCGGCGTGCCGGGCGAGAACCTGCCCCACGTCTCGCACTACTACTCAGAGGCACATCCCTATTACCGGCGTCGCGTCGTGATCGTAGGCGGGCGGAACTCGGCGGCCGAGGCGGCGCTGGAGCTGTGCCGGGCCGGGGCGCACGTCACGCTCGTGCATCGCGGCGCCGAACTCGGCGCGTCGATCAAGTACTGGGTGAGGCCGGACATCGAGAACCGGATCAAGGAGGGATCGATCGCCGCGCGCTTCGAGGCGCGTGTGGTGGAAGTCCGGCCGCACGGCGTTGTCGTGGAACGCGGCGGCGAGCGCGAGGACATTCCAGCGGATGCCGTACTGTTGCTGACCGGCTACCGTCCGGACGTGGCGCTGATGCAGCGCGCCGGGATCCGCTGCGACGAGGAAACACTGACGCCCGAGTACGACCCCGAGACGTTCGAGACCAACGTCTCCAATCTGTTCGTCGCCGGCGGCGCGAGTGCCGGGCGGAACACCGGCTCCATCTTCATCGAGAACGGCCGCTTCCACGGCGAGCGGATCATCAACGTCCTGGCGGACCGATTCGGCCGCTGATCGCTCGAACCTCCTTTCACATCGACTGGCCATGGACATTTGATGTAATAATGCCGCGCTCGTTCGCATCAAAACTGACTCGGAGGACAACTGTGACCCGACGTGCGTCGTTCGGTGTGCTCTTGGTGTTCGTGCTCGCGGTCGACAGCGCGGTCGCGCAGAACTGGTCGTTCGATGCGCGAAAAATTGGCATGGGCTCGCCCTCCGGAGGAGAGAACCTCGCCAGCAAGATGATCGAAGAGGAGCGCCAGTATCGGAGCATCGTGTTGCCGTTCGGCCTCATCCAGGTCTTCCGCGACTTCGACCGAATCAAGCCCGATCTCGACAACGACGAGTTCGACCTGGTCAGGATGGTGGAATATGCGGCCGCCCCGCTGCATTACACGATCGGCCGCGACACGAGCGAGACGAAGGCCGATGAATTCATCAACGACATCTCCGAAGGCGAACTGAGCCGCGATCTCAACGCGTACAAGGGCTTCATGCCCGTCAATCAGCCGCCGGCGGCTGGTTTGGCGGCGCCCAACTGGGGCAGGACGTTTCGGATCCGGACCAGCTCGGACGGTTCATTCCACGGCGTGTACGTCGGCGGCGGACCGTACGTCTACATGCGGACGGCCTCGGTCATCGACGAGCGGCTGACCGCGATATTGACGCCAGGGCCTCCGATGTACGTGCCGCTTTCACAGCTTCCGGCGCAGAACAACACGCGTGGGGAGCTGGCGCTCGCCGTCGCCGGCGGCTATCGGGCGCGTCTGCCGTGGCCGTCAGGCGTCGGCCCCACCGGGCGGGATGGCCTGTACCTGGCGGCCAACTACAACTATCTGCACGGCTTCCGGTACGAGGAACTGGACATGCAGCTCCGCATCGATACCGACAGGGCCGGGCTCGTCACCGTGAACCCCCTCCTGGGCCCGCCGCTGTTCGTCACCCGCACGAGTGCGGAGTCCGGAAGGGGCATGGCGATCGATGTCGGGATCGGCGCGGTCGTCGACAACTGGGAATTCGGATTCGGAGCCAACGGCATTGCCAACCGAATCAACTGGAACGACGCGGAGCGAACCCCGTACTTTCACGCGAATCTCATCGCTGGTGACGGCGATCTGACCGAAGGCCCAGCCATCCCGATCGGCGATCTGCGCGTCGAGCTGCCCATCGATTACCGCGCGAACGTCGGGTACGACGTCGGCGGATGGGCTGCGATGGCGGAGTTCGGGCGCGGGTACCAGGGCAAGTCCTTCCATGGGGGCGGAGAGCTGCGTCTCGGCCTGATCGACGTGCGCGGCGGCGGTGTGTATTCGCGCGAGATGTGGAATCCCGCGGGTGGCGTCGGCCTGAACATGACGCCGGGCCTGTCGCTCGACGTGGCTGTCTACTCGAATTCGGCCAACGTCGAGCGGAAGCGCAACCCCGCGGTCGCCGTGTCGCTCCGGTTCAATCAGTAGGGCGCCAGGACCTCTGCGAGCCGACGGTTCGCATCGTTCCGCGCGTTCGGTTCTTCGAGCGGTTCGCGTTCGAAATCGTTCAGTTCGGGCGTTCCGGGGTCCAGTTCAGCAGCAGCGTAATCGGCGATACCGAATTCCGGTCGGTGGCCACATTGACGAGGAAACTGTCATCTGGACCGACGTCATATTGGTTCCCGAGTGACGCATTCGCGTTCCAGACGCCTGATTGAAAAAGCGCAATCGGGGTTCCCGGTTCGATCGCCTCGTTCTTCACGGTCATCGGGACGCCCATGAGCGTCCCGTCCGGAGCGAGATAGTACAACTCCTTCCCATTTCGGGCCCATCTGGCTTGCGCTCCTCCAGCCGTAGAAATCTGCCACTGTCCGCTTGGTCCTCGAAAAGGCCGGACGTACACCTCGTGCCGGCCTGATTCGTTCGAGCTGTAAGCGATCCACCGGCCGTCCGGAGAGAACTGGCCACCTCGTTCGGTGAAGCTAGTATTGACGAATGCAAATGGTTGGCGGTTCCCTTCCAACGGAAGGATCCAGATATCGGACCCTGTCTTCGCGTCCTCGCTTCCGAACATCAGCCATCGACCATCTGGAGAAAAATCGTATGGTGTCTTGTTGCTTCTTGGGGTGTCGGCGATCAGTTCTTCACGGCCGCCACCCGCCGAGGGCTTCTGGTACAGGTCTCGAGTGCCCGAACGAGTCGAATCAATCACAATCTGGCGGCCATCCGGTGACCAGACGGGAAACTCGTCAACATTCTCGTCGAACGTGAATCGAATCGTCCGAGTGCCGTCGAGAATCCAGACATCAGAGTTCTCATCGACATTTCGGTGCGCGGCAACACGTCGTCCGTCGGGAGATACGTCCACCGAAGCGAAGTTCACAGCGTCCGCGCCGCCTACGGTTTCTCCTGGTCTCCCCGCACGGTCGAACCATCTCAACTGACGCCGCGAGCTGTCACCGGTCCGGTACGCCATGGTTCCGGCTGTTGATATGGAGAAGGCTCCAATGTTCTGGGTTGTTCCTTCGTAATAGACATTCTGAGCTACGGTCACGGGATCGCCAGTCAGCTGCCGACGGGCGAGATCCAGACGCTGGCCCAAGAGTACCGTGTCTCGCACAAAAAGAAGCCACCCCGGTTGCACGTACAGACCCGCGGTATCTGCAGACGTCAGATGGTGAATCTCTTCCGAATCCAACGATCCCAGATAGATCCCCTGGCGCCGAGTTCCATCGGGTCCTTGAAGGTCCCGTGCGAAAAACACAAAGCGACGCCCATCAGGCAGAAACTGTGGAAATCGGTGCGTCTCCGCGCCGCGTGGCTGTGTCACCGGAACTGGATCACCGCCAGATGCCTGAACGCGCAACAGCCCGTTGCCCTTCTGATTGAACAAGGCGAACACGATGGTACCGTCACGGTTCCAGGTCCCGCCGCGGCCGCCTGGAGCGTCGGTGATCGTCAGCGGCGTTGCGCCCGTGACATCCATCCGCCTGAGTTCCCTGTCGCCGAAAAAGGCGATGGAGCGGCTGTCCGGCGACCAAAATGGATAATAGGCTCCCTCGGTGTCCATCAACGGTCGCGCGCCGACGGCATTCAGCGATCGAAGCCAGAGTCGCGATTGATTGTCCTCTCCAACTGCGCTGAAGACCAGATGACGACCGTCAGGCGAGAGCGCGAATGAGGCTGGGTCGTTGGTGGATGGCGCACTGATTTCAGCACGCATCTCCGGTTCGGGAACGGCGCGGGACTGCTGCCAATAGAGCACACTCAGTGCGAGCGCAGCGAACGCTAAGAGAACCACTGCGGCCGCCCACGCCAGGCGCTCGCGGCGGCGCGCACGGGAGGCGGCGCCTGGAGCGGCTGTCACGCGAACGGAGGCGTCGGTCGATTCCGCCAGGGCGTCCGCGATTTCGAGTCGCACGGTACCGATTTCGGGAAGTCGTTCACGAACCTCTTTCCGCAAGCAGCGGCGCAGCAGCCGGCGAATCGACGCTGGTGTCTCCGGCGGCAGCCCGCTCCAATCCGGCTCGGCGCGGACCACTGCGGCAATGGTGTCGGTAACGTCCTCGCCGCCGAATACGCGCCGTCCGGTCAGCATTTCATAGAGCACGCAGCCGAACGCCCAGACGTCCGCGCGCCGATCGACCGCTCGGCCGCGCGCCTGCTCCGGCGCCATGTACGCCGCCGTGCCGAGGATCACGCCGACGCCCGTCATGGCCGGCGTCGTGATCGTTGGCGACGCGGTCAGCTCCGCGCCCTGAGACCCGCCGGCCTGCGCCAACTTTGCGAGCCCGAAGTCGAGCACCTTCACCGTGCCGTCGGGACGCAGCTTGATGTTGGCGGGTTTCAGGTCGCGGTGAATGACGCCCTTCTCGTGCGCGGCTTCGAGCGCCTCGGCGATCTGGCGGGCAACCGGCAAGGCCTCATCCAGCGGGAGCGGACCTTCGGCAGTGCGGTCCGCCAGCGTGGGTCCGTCGACCAGTTCGAGAATGAGCGCGCGGGCGGGTCGAGGCGAGCCGGACGCGACGTCTGCATCGACCCGCGCGTCTTCGATCCCGTAAATCGCGGCGATATTGGGATGGTTCAGCGCGGCGAGCGTCTTGGCTTCCCGCTCGAAGCGGGCGAGTCGCTCGGGGTCGTGCGCGAACGCCTCCGGCAGCAGCTTGATGGCGACGTCGCGGTCCAGCCGGCCGTCGCGCGCGCGGTAGACCTCGCCCATGCCGCCGGCGCCAATGGCAGAGACTACCTCGTAGGCGCCAATCCGCTGGCCCGCTTTCAGCGACATGGAGAGCCGAGCGGATTGTAGCGGAGAAGAACGAGGTTTTACACGTGGGTGAACGAGAACGACCCGAACGACCCTAGTGGACCGACGTCCCCTTCCACGCGCTGCGCCGCGCCAGCGTCTTCATCTCCAGCAGATCGATGAGCGCTCTGCAGCGCGCGAGCACGCCGTCCTGCTCGAGCAGCGCCTGCCGCTCCAGCGGCTCGAGCTCGAGGTACTGGGCCAGCGCGTTAACCAGATCCTCGTCGGCCACGGCGGGCGGAAACCGCGGCTCCGATCCCGAGCGCTCCAGCGCCGCCGCCAGGAGCGCCTCGAGGCGCTGGCGGTGCCGGCGGAGCTCGGCCCGGTGGCCCTCTGGGATACTCTCGGGCAGCAGGTCGATGTGGGCACGCCGGTACGCCCGGTCGTCGTCCTCGCTCAGGATCCGAAACCGTTCAAGACCGCGGAGGACGATGTCGTACTTGCCGTCCTCGAGCGGCTCTGAGTGTGTGATGACGCCGGCGCACCCGATCGCGAACACGGGCGGTCGCCCTTCGTAATTCGCCTCGTAGCCGGGCTGCAGCAGCACCATGCCGATAATCCGGTCGCCCTCGAGCGCGTCGGCGACCATGGCGCGGTACCGCGGCTCGAAGATATGCAGGGGGAGAAAGACATTCGGGAACAGGACGACGTTCGGCAGGGGAAAGATGGGAATGGTGCCAGGCAGCATGCGGCGGTCAGGCCCCCACCTTCGTTAGATCACCGGCCATTCAGTGAATCGTCTTCGTCTTCTTGTCCATGTAGTCCATGAGGACGTACTGGCCGAGCGTGTAGGGCGTCGTGAAGTACGCCTTGCCGCGACAGATGGCCGCCACGCGCCGCACGAACGCCACGAGGTCGGGGTCGCGCGCCAGCATGAACGTGTTGATCATGATGCCTTCCTTCTGGCACGCGCTGACTTCCGCGAACGTCTCCTGCACGATGTACGGGTCGAGCCCGAAGGCGTTCTTGTAGATCTGCCCGTCCGCGCGTGTCAGCGCGGACGGCTTGCCGTCGGTCACCATCACAATCTGGCGCATGTCCTTCTTCTGCCGCTCCAGGATGCGGCGCGCCAGGCGGAGTCCCTCCCGCGTGTTGGTGTAGTACGGCCCCACGCGGACGCGCCCCAGCTGCTTCAGCGGAATCTCCTCGGCGGAGTCGTGAAACAGGACGGCGTGGAGCGAGTCGCCAGGGTACTGCGTGCGGATCAGATGCGAGAGCGCCAGCGCCACGCGCTTGGCGGGTGTGAAGCGATCCTCACCGTACAGAATCATGCTGTGGCTGCAATCGAGCATGATCACCGTCGCGCAGGAGCTCTGATATTCGCTCTGCGCGACCATCAGGTCCGGATAATCGACATCAATGACACCCTGAACCGCCGAATCCCGGATCTCGGAGCGCGGATCTCGGCCTTCGGCGTGGAGCCGCTGTACGGCGTTGAGAATCGTGCTGCTCGGGTCGAGGTTGAGCGTATCGCCGAACTCGTACGGCTTCGGCGCCGCGACGGTCTCGACGCCGGTCGAGAGGTGCCGCGTGTCGTGGCGCCCGGCGCTGCTGCGGCCGATCGACCCGAGCAGGTCCCGGAGCGCCCGGTACCCGAGAAAGTCGAGCGTCTTGTCGGTCACCTCGAACTTCACCGGCCCGGCGTCTTCGCCGATGCCGGCGCCGGCGCCCTCCCGCCACTCGCGCTCGCGGTCGAGATCGGGTGCAGACGTGATGAAGCCCTGTTCCATCATCCGATCGATGATCTGCTGGATCAGATCCTCGAGCTGCTGGCGCGCGGCTTCCTGGTCGCCGTCGGCGGGCTCGCCGAGCAACTGCTGCAGCGCTTCCTCGGAGAGGACGCCGCCGCTGAAGAGCGCCTCGAGGATGGCGTCGTGCAGCGACTGCATCGAGCGATCCTCGTCGCCGCCGGAGGGGTCGCCCCAGGGGCTGCGGAACCCGCTCGAGAGCAGCATGTCCGACAGCTTCGACACGAGGTCCTCGAGATCGATGTCGTCGAGCAGGTCGCCGGTGTACTTGGTGTACCGATACTTCATCACACTCGTTCGTGCACGCTCAGTTGTAGTACTTCTTCTTGCTCCCCGTCGGCATCGGCGCGTCGACATCGAACGTGGTCTCGCGGACGGCGGGCCGCCGCACGGGCGCCTCGGCTGCGTGATAGCCGCGTTCCTCGCTGCGGCTGATTTTCTTGAGCGCGTAAAGTCCCTCGAGGACGAAATCGACACCCGACGCCAGCAGCGGCGCCGACGCCTTCGCGGGAATCCCCGCCGCGTGCGCGAGCTCCACGAGCCCCTGCACCTCGAGTGCTCGAGCGAGCAGCTCCTCGGCGCCCGTCGCATCGGACAGCTGCAGGCTCCCGCCGAGATCGAACCACTCGACGACCTGCCGGGTCTCGAGGTGCCCCAGATACCCGTCGGCGACCGTGCCCACAGCCGCCCGAATCAGCTCGCGCGCGATCGCTTCGGCCCCCTTGAGCTCGCCCTCGTATTCGAGCTCGAACTTGCCGGTGATCGACGGGAGCGCCGCGTAGACGTCGGTCACGCGCGGCACCGCCACCTCCTCGGTGTTGACGAGCGCCCGCCGCTCGGCATTGGAAAGGACGTTTTCCATTGCCGAGATCGGCAGCCGCTGGCTGACCCCCGACCGTTTGTCGATCCGCCGGTCCTGCCGCGCCTGGAACGCGATTTCCTCCACCACCTCGGCGACGAACGTCGGCACCTCGGTGCGCGGCCCTGAGCCGTCGCGTCTGAGCCACGCCTCCTGCGCGGTGATCTGCATGCCTTCGGTGCGTCCGGCCGGGTAATGCGTGCGGATCTCGGAGCCGATGCGGTCCTTGAGCGGCGTGATGATCTTGCCGCGGGCCGTGTAATCCTCGGGATTGGCCGTGAACGCCATCAGCACGTCGAGCGGCAGACGCACGGGATATCCCTTAATCTGCACGTCGCCTTCTTGCAGGATGTTGAAGAGGCCGACTTGGATCTTGGCCGCGAGGTCAGGGAGCTCGTTGATGGCGAAAATGCCGCGGTTTGCTCGCGGCAACAGCCCGTAGTGCATCGTCAGCTCGCTCGAGAGCTGGAGGCCGGAGCGCGCCGCCTTGATCGGATCGATGTCGCCCACCATGTCGGCGATCGTGACGTCAGGCGTCGCCAGCTTTTCCACGTAGCGCGCGTCGCGCGCCAGCCAGGCCACCGGGGTGCGATCGCCTTCGGCCGCGATGCGCGCGCGGCAGGCGGCGCAGATCGGCGCGAGCGGATCGTCGTTAATCTCGCAGCCCGGCATCACCGGGATTCTCTCGTCCAGCAGCGTGACCAGCGCGCGCAGCAGCCGTGTCTTTGCCTGGCCGCGCAGGCCCAGCAGGATGAAGTTGTGGCGCGACAGCAGCGCGTTGATGAGCTGCGGCACCACGGTGTCGTCGTACCCGACGATGCCGGGGAACAGGGTCTGGCCCATCCGCAGCTTGCATATCAGATTCTGCCGGACCTCTTCGTGGACGCTGCGCCGTACCACGGCGCCGGTTTCGATGGCACGCCGAAGCTCGCCGAGCGTCGTAATCACCGTTGGGTTCGACATAGCGCGATTCTACTCAATGCAGAAGGCTGATTGCACAAGGCTGATGGCACAGGGCAGATTCAAGGCATATGGCTGAGTGTCAGGGCACAATTCAAGGCACAATGACACTGATGTGCACAATGACGCTGATGTGAAGTGGTGTCTTCATTTCACCATTGTCCCCTGAGTCTTGTGCCGTGGATGCCCCTTTGGTCATTTGACTCGTGCCGTTTTTTGAGTATTCGAGACCGCTCGTCTTTGCCCATCGCGGTGGGTGCGCACTCGGCCCGGAGAACACCCTGGCGGCGTTCGATCTCGGCCTGGCGGCCGGCGCCGATGGCCTCGAGCTCGACGTGCATCTCTCAGCCGACGGCATCGCCGTCGTCCATCACGACGCGACGCTCGACCGCACGACCTCCGCGTCGGGGCCGATCGTCAGTCGGACGGCGGCGGAGCTGGCCGGCATCGACGCCGGGTGCCGGTTCGCCGATCGCGGTACGTTTCCGTTCCGCAACCAGGGGGTCGGCATTCCGACGTTCGCCGAAGTGCTGCGCCGCTATCCGGACACGCGCATCATCGCCGAAATGAAGGTGGACTCGCCGGAGATGGGCGAGGCGGTGGCGAGCGATGTGCGCCGCGCGGCCGCGACCGAACGAGTATGCGTGGCGGGGTACGGCGCCCGCAGCGTGGCGGCGGCGCGCGCCGCGCTGCCGGAAATGGCGTCGAGCGCCTGCCATGCCGAGGTGCGTTGGGCGGTGTATCGGACGTGGTGGTACAGGCCCGTCGGCCACGCGCGGTACGGCGGCTATCAGGTGCCGGAGCACAACGGCAGGCTCCGCATCGTGTCGCCGCGGTTCATCCGCTATGCGCACGAGGCGGCCATCAAGGTGCAGGTCTGGACCGTCGACGACGAGCGCGACATGCAGCGGCTGCTCGAATGGGGTGCCGACGGACTGATCAGCAACCGACCCGACGTGGCCGTCCGCGTGCGCGACGCATTGATCAACCCCCAGCTTCCAAGTCCCAACGCCCATAGCAGATGATGGACGCCAGGATTGGGAGTTGGGACCTGGGAGTCGGGAGTTGACCGCGCCGTCGTTTCGGGACCTCGAGGCCGCTCGGCCGCGCGTCTACGCGCACCTCCGCCCCACACCGCTCCTGCGCCATCCGCTCCTCGAGGAGTGGCTGGGTTGCCGCGTGTGGGTCAAACACGAGAACCACAATCCGACCGGCTCGTTCAAGATCCGCGGCGGGCTCAATCTGGTCGCGCAGTTGACGCCCGACGAGCGCCGCCGCGGCATCGTGAGCGCGAGCACGGGGAACCACGGTCAGTCGATGGCCTTTGCGTGCCGCGTGCATGGTGTGCCGTGCCATATCTTCGTGCCCATGCACAACAACCCCGACAAGAACGCCGCCATGCACGCGCTCGGTGCCGACGTCGTCGAGTATGGCCGTGATTTCGACGAGGCGCGCGAGCGCGTCGAGGCACTCGCGCCGCAGGAGGGATGGCGCTACGTCCACTCGGCGAACGAGCCGCAGCTCATCGCCGGAGTCGGGACGTACGCGCTCGAGATTTTCGACGAGCTGCCCGAGATCGACTACATCTTCGTTCCCATTGGCGGTGGGAGCGGCGGCGCCGGCTGCTGCGTTGCTCGCACCGGCCGCGGCGCGCACGCCAAGGTCATCGGCGTGCAGGCCGCTGGAGCTGATGCGTTCGCGCGCTCGTGGCGCGGACCGGCGCGCATCAGCGCCGATCGCGTGGCCACGTTTGCGGAAGGCATGGCGACGCGGACGACCTACGATCTGACCTTTGCAATCCTAAAGGCGCAGCTCGACGACGTCGTCACGCTGGAGGAGGAGGAGCTGCGCGAGGGCGTGCGCGCCGCGCTTCGGCTGACACACAACCTGGCTGAGGGTGCAGGGGCAGCTCCCCTGGCTGCGGCACGTAAATGCGGCTCGCAGATCGCCGGCCGTAAGGTCATCTGTGTCATGAGCGGCGGCAACCTCGACGAGGCAACTTTGCGGGGCGTGTTGTTGTGATAGCATGCGCCCGCACCCCCGTCATCGAAGGAGGGCATATGCGGCGCTTTGTCATGTGTGCGGTTGTGGCGATCGTTGCGTGGGCGAGCGCCGGCGTGGTCGCGCAGTCAAAGATCGCGACGCTCCAGGACCACGTGGCGCTCATGAAGTCGAACGCTCAGGCCAATGGCGCGCTGAACAAGGCTGTCGGCTCGGGCGACTTTGCAGGGGCGCTCATGCAGGTCACGACGCTCCGTCAGAACTTGACGACGCTCCAGATGTTCTGGATGGAAAAGAAGAATGCCGAAGCGGTCAAGGTCGTGAAGGAGGGCCTCGGCAGACTCGACGCGCTCAACAAGATGCTTGCGGCGCCGGCACCCGACCAGGTCGCCGCGCAGGCAGCCGCCAAAGAATTCGGCGGTAACACGTGCGGCGCGTGCCACAAGATGTTGCGGGAGGGCGACGCCCAGACCGGATTCCGATTCCAGGCGGCTGCGAATCCGTTCTAGACGTGGCGGATCTCAGATCCGCTCCACAAGGAGGCCCTTCGCCTTCCTGAAAACGCTCTCCATCATCTGAGCCGTTAGCTTCCCCGTATTCGTGTTCTGACGGCTCGGATGGTAGCAGCCAACCAGCGTCGGCGCCGGCGCAGGTAACCGGACGACGCAGCCATGGGCGAACCGCGGCCGCGGTGAGATCGCGATCCCGCGTCGCCGCAGCAGCTGCAGCCACGCATCGAATCCGATCTTCCCCAGCGCGACCACCACACGGATCCGCGGCAGCTCTGCAATCTCGGCGTCCAGGTGGTCGAGACACCGCGAGATCTCATCCGGCAGCGGCTTGTTGTCGGGCGGTGCGCAGCGCACGGCCGACAGGATGTATGCATCGCGCAGGCGCAGGCCGTCGTCCGGATGACGAGACGTCGCGATGTTCGCAAAGCCGGTACGGTGGAGCGCCGCCATCAGAAAGTCGCCGGAGCCGTCGCCGGTGAACGGACGTCCCGTTCGGTTCGCGCCGTGCGCCGCCGGCGCCAGGCCGACGAGCAGCATCCGCGCGCGCGGATCGCCGAAGCCAGGCACCGGCCGTCCCCAGTAGATGTCGTCGCGATGCGCTCGCTTCTTCTCGATCGCGACACCGCGACAGTACGTGCGCAGCCGCGGACATCGATCGCACCTCACGATCGCATCATGCACGGCCACGAGCCGCGGAGGGTACAATACGAAGTTGGGCATACCGATCACGAGGATACATGCGTAGCACAGCACCAAAGGACGCGGTCGAGCTGGAAGCTGTCGAGACCCGCGAATGGCTCCAGTCGCTCGATTACGTGCTGCAGTCGGGCGGCCCGGCTCGGGTCGCGAAGCTGTTGCGCTCGTTGGGCGATCATGCCCGTCGCCACGGCGTCCGCCTTCCCTTTAGCGCCAACACCCCGTACATCAACACCATCCCGGCGGCCGAGCAGCCGCCGTTTCCGGGCAGCCGCGAGATCGAGCGCCGCATCAAGAGCCTCGTCCGCTGGAACGCGTTGGCGATGGTCGTGCGCGCCAATAAGCTCGATGAAGGGATCGGCGGACACATTTCGACCTATGCATCGGCAGCGACGCTCTACGAGGTCGGTTTCAATCACTTCCTCAAGGGCAAGGGCGAGAGCCACGACGGTGACATCATCTTTTTTCAGGGGCACGCCGCGCCCGGGATCTATGCGCGCGCGTTCGTCGAAGGGCGCATTGGGGCGGATCGCCTCGAGAACTTTCGCCACGAACTGAAGCCGGGCGGCGGCCTGTCGTCGTATCCGCACCCGTGGTTGATGCCCGACTTCTGGGAATTCCCGACAGTCTCGATGGGCCTGGGTCCGATCATGGCGATCTACCAGGCCCGCTTCATGCGCTACCTCGAGGACCGTGGGCTCAAGAAGCGCTCCGATTCGAAGGTCTGGGCGTTTGTCGGCGACGGCGAGACCGACGAGCCCGAGAGTCTCGGCGCGATTACCCTCCCCGCCCGCGAGAGGCTCGACAACCTGATCTTCGTCGTCAACTGCAATCTGCAGCGACTCGACGGCCCCGTCCGCGGCAACGGCCAGATCATTCAGGAGCTCGAGGCGATCTTTCGCGGCGCCGGATGGAACGTCATCAAGGTGATTTGGGGCAGCGAGTGGGACGCCCTGCTCGAGAAGGACCACGAGGGGCTCCTCGTGAAGCGGATGGGCGAGGTGGTCGACGGCGAGTACCAGAAGTACGCCGTCGAGTCGGGCGCCTACGTGCGCCAGCACTTCTGGGGCGTCGACCCCCGGCTCCTCGACCTGGTGAAGCACCTGTCCGATGAGGAGTTGAAGAAGCTGACACTCGGCGGCCACGATCCAATCAAGGTGTATGCAGCCTACAAGGCCGCCGTCGAGCACACCGGCGAGCCGACGGTCATCCTCGCCCGCACGATCAAGGGATACGGCATCGGCGAGGCGGGCGAAGGCAAGAACATCACCCACCAGCAGAAGAAACTGAACGAAGAGGAGCTCCGGGCGTTCCGGACGCGTTTCGGTATCCCGATCGCCGACGAGCGGGTCGCGGAGGCGCCGTTCTACCGGCCGCCAGACAACAGTCCGGAAATCACCTATCTGCAGGAGCGCCGGAAGCAGCTGGGCGGCTACGTCCCGCAGCGGATCGTGCAGGTCGAGCCGCTCAACACGGAGACGCTTCCCGAGCTGTTCGCCGAATTCCACAAGGGGAGCGAAGGGCGCAAAGCCTCGACGACGATGGCCTTCGTGCGGATGCTGGCAAAGCTGCTGCGCGACAAGCAGATTGGCGAGCTAATTGTGCCGATCGTCCCGGACGAGGCGCGCACCTTCGGCATGGAGGCGCTGTTCCGGCAGGTGGGCATCTACTCGCACGTCGGCCAGCTCTACGAGCCGGTCGACATGGACACGCTGCTGTACTACAAGGAGGCGACCGAGGGGCAAATTCTCGAAGAGGGGATTACCGAGGCCGGCTCGATCTCCTCATTCATCGCGGCAGGGACCGCCTACGCGACCCACGGTATCAACACGATTCCGTTCTTCATCTACTACTCGATGTTCGGCATGCAGCGGGTGGGTGACCTCGTTTGGGCGGCTGCCGACTCCCGAACGCGCGGGTTTCTTCTCGGTGGCACCGCCGGCCGGACGACGCTCGCCGGCGAGGGGCTGCAGCATCAGGACGGCCACAGCCATTTGTTGTCGCTCGCGGTGCCCAATCTCATTTCCTACGACCCGACGTTTGCCTACGAGATTGCGGTGATTATCGAGGACGGCATCCGACGGATGTACCGTGAAGGCGAGAGCATCTTCTACTACATCACGCTGATGAACGAGCAGTACGAGATGCCGGCGATGCCCGATGGCGCACGCGAGGGCATCCTGAAAGGGATGTACCGGCTGCGCCCTGCCGAGCCGAAGGCGGGGCAGCCGCGTGCGCATCTGCTCGGCAGCGGCGCCATCCTCAAAGAGGCGCTCAAGGCGCGGCAGATCCTCGCGAGTCAGTACAAGGTCGCCGCCGACGTCTGGAGTGTGACCAGCTATCAGGAACTCTATCGCGACGGCCACGCGACCGAGCGCTGGAACCGGCTGCACCCGGGCGAAAAGCCGCGCGTCCCCTACGTGACCCAGTGCCTGGGCGACGCGGAGGGGGCGCTCGTGGCCGCATCGGACTACGTGAAGGCGCTGCCAGATGCCATCGATCGGTGGCTGCCGCGGCGGTTCGTGTCGCTCGGCACCGACGGCTTCGGCCGGAGCGAGAACCGCGCCACGCTGCGCGATTTCTTCGAGGTCGACGCGCGGTTCATCGCGCTCGCGGCGCTCACCGAGCTGGCCCGTACCGGGGCGCTCGCGGCCACCGTCGTCAGCAAGGCTGTCAAGGATTTCGGCATCAATCCCGAGAAGCCGAATCCCGCGATCTCATGACAGAGTTCAAACTTCCCGAACTGGGTGAGAACGTCACGACCGGCGACGTGCTACGTGTACTGGTCAAGCCGGGTGAGACGATCGCGCGCGATCAACCGGTCATCGAGCTCGAGACCGAGAAGGCCACTGTGGAGGTCCCCTCCTCGGTCGCAGGCATCGTCAAGGACATCCGGGTGAAGCCGGGCGACCAGGTGCAGGTGGGCGCGGTCATCCTCACGGTCGACGAAAACGGCTCCGGCGAACCGACGTCCGCAGAGCCGGCGCAGGCAGCCGCCGGCGGCGCGAAGCCCGCCGAGCCGCCGAAGGACGCAGCGCCGGAGCCGAGGCAGCCGCAGGCCGAACCCAAGCCAGACCAGCAGCCATCTGGCGATCAACGGAAGCCGCCCGCCGACCAAAAAGTCGTGTCGATGCCACGCGCGGCGCGTCCGGAGCCGGCCGCTGCGCCGCGGCCTTCCGAGCCGCCGAAAGCAGCCGAGCCGCCGAGGCCTGCGGCCGCACCCGCGCCGGCCGCGGCACCGCCGCCAGCCGACCGCGGCCCTGCCGCCCCGGCGTCGCCCGGTGTCCGCCGGCTCGCCCGGGAAATCGGCGTCGACATCAACGAGGTGCAGGGCACTGGACCGGACGGACGGATCTCCGAGGAGGACGTCAAGGAGCACGCCCGCCGGATCTTGAGCAGCCTGCCGCGTGGGGCGGCGACGCCAAGGCCCTCCGCGGGCGTACCCGCGGCGACGCCGCTCCCCGACTTCACGCGGTGGGGCGAAGTCGAGCGGCAGCCGATGAGCAACATCCGCCGCACGACGTCCGTCCGCCTCAGCCACGCATGGAACGTCGTTCCTCATGTCACGCAGTTCGACAAGGCGGACATGACGGGCATGGAGGAGCTGCGGCGGAAGTACCGCGAGCAGGTGCAGGAGGCGGGCGGCGATTTGACCGTGACCGCGCTCCTCGTCAAAGTGCTCGCGGTCGCCGTGAAGCAGTTTCCGCAGTTCAACGCGTCGCTGGATCTTGAGAGCGATGAGATCATTTTCAAGAAGTACGTGAACGTGGGCATCGCGGTCGACACCGAGCGCGGCCTGCTCGTGCCGGTCATTCGCCACGCCGACCAGAAGAACCTGACGCAGATTGCGATCGAGGTGCACCAGCTGGCCCAGCGAGCGCGCGAACGCAAGCTGACGCTCGAGGAGATGAGCGGCGGCAGCATGACGATCTCGAATCTGGGTGGGATCGGCGGCACCTACTTCTCGCCGATCGTCAACTGGCCGGAAGTCGCCATTCTCGGTGTGTCGCGCGGCATCACCGAACCAGTGTGGAGGAACAACACGTTCGAACCGCGGCAGCTCCTGCCGCTCTCGCTCTCGTACGATCACCGACTGATCGACGGCGCCGACGCGATGCGCTTCCTGCGGTGGGTCGTCGACGCGATCGAGCAGCCGTTTCTGCTGTCGCTCGTCGGCTGATGGCGCGCGAGGCCACGCAGGTCGCGGTGCTCGGCGCGGGGCCCGGTGGCTACGCGGCCGCCTACTATGCGGCGGACCTCGGCATGCAGGTCGCGCTCATCGACGAGGAAAAGAACCCGGGCGGCGTCTGCCTGTACCGCGGCTGCATTCCTTCCAAGGCGCTCCTCCATGTCGCGAAGGTGATTGACGAGGCGCGGCACGCCGGTGCCTGGGGCGTCGCGTTCCAGGAGCCGGCGATCGACATCGCGAAGTTACGCGCTCACAAGCAGGCGATTGTCGACAAGCTGACGAGCGGCGTCGGGCAGGTCGGGCGCCTGCGTAAGGTGAAGTACGTTCAGGGACGCGCAACGCTGACGGGCGCCCACTCGATGACCGTCTCGGGCAGCAGCGGCGATACCGAGATCGAGTTCGAGCATGCGGTGCTGGCCACGGGATCGCATCCGACCCGCATCCCATCGCTGGCGCTCGACAGCCCGCGGATGCTCGATTCGACCTCGGCGCTGGAGCTGCCCGACGTCCCGCGCTCGCTGCTCGTCATCGGGGGCGGCTACATCGGCTTGGAGCTCGGGACCGTCTACGCGACGCTCGGGAGCGCGGTGTCGGTGGTCGAGATGACGCCAGGGCTGCTGCCGGGCGTGGATCGCGACCTCGTCAACGTGCTGCAGAAGCGGCTCGAGAAGCTGTTCGCGCGAATCATGCTCAACACGAAAGTGGTCAGGCTGGCCGAGGAGGGGAACGGCATTCGCGCCGTTTTCGAAGGCGAGGGCGGGCCGGCCGACGAGCGCTTCGACCGGGTGCTCATGGCGGTCGGCCGGCGGCCGAACTCGAAGATTCCGGGCCTCGACTCCACTCGCGCGCAGGTAAGCCAGAAGGGCTTCATCGAGACAGACGGCCAGCGGCGGACGGCCGAGCCGTCGATCTTCGCGATTGGCGATGTCGCGGGCGAGCCGATGCTGGCGCACAAGGCGTCGCACGAGGCGCGCGTTGCGATTGATGCCATCGCGGGGCACCAGGCGGTGTTCGAGCCGCTGGCCATCCCCGCCGTCGTCTTCACGGAGCCGGAGATCGCGTGGTGCGGCCTGACCGAGACGCAAGCGACGGAGCGCGGCGCCGAAGTCGACGTCGCCAAGTTCCCCTGGGGTGCGTTGAGCCGTGCGATCACGGTGGATCGTCCCGAGGGATTGACCAAGCTGGTTCTCGATCGCAGCAGCGGACGTGTGCTGGGTGTCGGGATCGTTGGATCCGGCGCCGGCGAGCTGATTGCCGAAGGCGTGCTCTCCGTTGAGATGGGCGCCACGGCAGAGGACATGCGGCTGACAATCCATCCACATCCCACACTCTCAGAATCGCTCATGGAAAGTGCCGAAGTGTTCTTCGGACAGAGCACGCACGTCTACAAACCAGCCAAGAGCCGGCGAAAATGAAAGGCCCGTGGCTGGTTGGCCGGTAGCTCTGGGCGCGCTCCGCGCGCCGGCCCAAGTAGAGGTAGACTAAAAGGACACCGAGGACACATGAGGAAAACAGTGACTGTGTTGATGGCAACATGCGCTCTGCTGGCGGCCGCCGCGGGCGTTCGGACCGTGCTGTACGCCCAGGGAGGGTCGACGAGTGCCGGCGTCTATACAGACGCTCAGGCCAAGCGCGGCGCGGGGCTCTACAAGGATCAGTGCGCCTCTTGCCACGGCGACGACCTCCGGGGCAACGACATCATTCCCGGCCTGGTGGGCCAGACGTTTACCGGTAACTGGCGGGGCAAGTCGCTCGGCGATCTGTACGACAAGATTCAGATGACGATGCCGGCGCTCAGTCCGGGGTCGCTGACACCGGAGCAGACGGCCGATCTCATCGCGGAGATACTCAGCGTCTCGAAGTATCCCGCCGGGAACACGGATCTGGTCTCGAAGGCCGAGGCGCTGCAGCAGATTAAGATCGACGAGCCAAAGAACTAGGTAGTGGTTGGTAACTGGTGGTTGGCGGTCCTTCGTCGACCATCTACCGTCCCGGTCGGGGACGTGTGTCAATAGAAGTCACTTCCCCCTCGAGATTTTCATCGGCCTCTCCTTTTTCGTGGTCTACGCGACCTAGGCGGCGTTCCGCGAGCGATCGGCGACGGCTGAGCAGAACGTCCTGACGCTGAAGTCGCAGATTGAAATTACGGCACGCCGAGCGCCGCGTCAGCCTGTTCGTGAGCGTGGTAGGAGCTGCGCACGAGCGGGCCGGATTCGACGTGCACGAATCCGCGCGCCAGCGCGAGTCGCTTCAGGTCCGAGAACTCGTCGGGATGGTAGTAGCGAATCATCGGCGCGTGCGCCGGCGTCGGCCGCAGATACTGCCCGATCGTCAAGATGGACACGCCGACCGCACGCAGATCGTTGAACACGGCCACGATCTCGTCGATCTCTTCGCCCAGGCCCACCATCATGCCGGTCTTGGTCGGGATCGCCGGTCGGTAGCGGCGCGAACGATCGAGCAGTTCGAGCGAACGCGGATACCGGCCGCCTGAACGCGCCATGCGATAGAGTCGCGGCACGGTCTCGATGTTGTGGTTCAGCACATCGGGGCCGGCGTCGAGTACGGTGAGGAGCGAGCGCTCGATACCCTGGAAGTCCGGGATGAGCACCTCGATCCTGCAGCCCGGCACGCGTGTCCGCGTCTGCCGGATCGTGTCCGCGAATATGGATGCGCCGCCGTCAGGGAGGTCGTCGCGGTCGACCGACGTAATGACCGCGTGTCGCAGGCCCATGACCTCGATCCCGTCCGCGACGCGTCCTGGCTCGGCGCGGTCCACGGCATGCGGCCGGCCGTGCGCGACGGCGCAATAGGCGCACGCGCGCGTACAGACATCGCCGAGGATCATGAAGGTGGCAGTGCCGTGGTGCCAGCACTCACCGATGTTGGGGCAGCGCGCCTCTTCGCAGACCGTATGGAGCTGCCGGTCGCGCATCAGTGCCTTCAGCCGCACGTAGTTCGCCGAGCCCGGCGCGCGCACCTTCAGCCAGGACGGCTTCGGTTCGCGACGCACGAACTCCAGAGGTGCTTCGACCATCGCTTCTCAATTATCCTGTAATGGTGTTCTCCTAGAAAATCGCCTCATGCAGCGGCTTCGTATCACCTGGTTCGGCCACAGCACATTTCTCCTCCAAACGCCTGGCGGAAGGACAGTCCTGGTCGATCCGTGGTTCGTCGATAACCCCGCCTGTCCGGCGTCGATGAAGAAGCCGCCGAAAGTGGATCTCGTGCTCGTCTCGCACGGCCACAGCGATCACATCGGCGATCTGCTGACGGTGGCGCGGGAGGGCGCGCCAATCGTCGGCATCTTCGAGCTGTGCGACTGGCTGCGCCGCAAAGGCGTGTCGAACGTCGCGCCGATGAACAAGGGGGGCACACAAGAGATTGTCGGGTTGTCCGTCGTGATGACCGACGCGCGACACAGCAGCGGGTACGTAGACGATGGGCGGATGGTCTACATGGGCGAACCGGCGGGCTACATCCTTCGCCTCGAGGACGGCACCGCCGTCTATTTTGCTGGCGACACCGCGCTCTTCGGCGACATGCGGTTGATCGGAGAGGAGTACCACCCGGACATCGCATTCTTGCCGATCGGCGACCGGTTCACGATGGGCCCGGCGGCGGCCGCGAAAGCGTGCGAGCTGCTGGGGGTGCGGCAAGTCGTGCCGATGCACTGGGGGACGTTCCCGTTGCTGACCGGCACGCCGACGGAGCTCAGGCGGCTCGTTGAGCCGACTGGCGTGCAGGTGCTGGAGCTCAGCCCGGGGGAAACCTCGGAATGAATCTGCATCGACGATTGAAGATTCGAAGATTCACTGAATCGTGATCGACCCCTGTAATGACGCGACGGAGGGGTTACTGTGATCGTGAAAACCGCAGATCCGCGGGGTATTCAGGTTGCCGGTCTGCCGGCTCTGGCCAGCCTGCAGGAAGCCGACGTCGTTGATGGCCGGGCAGTTTGAGTGGTCCGGGTGGGGATCCGAGGCCATGTCGTGAGGACGGCTGTCGTTGTTCACGAAGGTGACGCGCGATCCCGCCGACACGGTCACGGCGCGCGGCGACACGCCGCTCGCCGTGATCGTGATCGTCGCGCCGCTCGAGCCGCCGGGCGAGGGCGTGGGCGTCGGCGTCGGAGAGCTGGGGGAGCTGTCGCCGCACGCCGCAGCCGCAAGCGCCAGCCCCAAAGCCGCAATTCGTCCCGAATGGCTGAGCCTCAGAAGAACTTCCTTGAGATATTAAACCCCAAGTACCAGTCGTCGTTGGTCAGCCCCCCGCGGGCGATCTGGCCCATCGTCGTTCCGAAGCTGTTCGAGAAGTTGAGCTGGAACATGTGGCCGCCGGCTCGCTTTTCGATGCCAAAGGTCCCGTGCGTCACCCCCGGATCGAAGCCGGCCACGCGCGGCACCACCTCACCGACGAGGTAGACCGTCGGTCGGATCCGCACGCGCGCCCCAAGGCCGATGAGGAACGTGTTGTTGTCGTCGGCGAGCTCGGAGGGGACCGGGTTGCTGTTGTTCACCCAGATCGGCTCGACGTAGAGCGCCGCGAAGCCCGGAAGCGTTCGCGAGAGGGCGACGCCAAGCGCGGGGGAGTAGCTGTCGCGGAAGTTGTCCGTGCCGTCGATCGACGCCAGGACGCCGACGGCCACGGGCGACTGCTCGCCCTGCTGCAGCAGGCTGTACTGGCTGAAGAACTCGATTGTCTTGTTGCTCGTGCGGTGGATGCCGGCTTGTAGTCCCCGCATCACCCCGAATCGATACTCGAGACCAATCTGGGCACCAGAGTCGAGCCCGAACAGATCGTCGACGAGATCCCCAAGGTCGCCCTGCCCGAGTGGCCGGCCGAATCTGTGGGTCACCCGAAATGAACTCTTGAAGCGCGGCAGCCGAAGCGTGGTCGGCAGCGTGACCAGCGTGAAGTCCGGCTGCTCGAAGCTGAGATCCAGGTCCGGGTCGTCCTGCGGCGCCTGGGATTGCGCGAATGCGGGCAGCGCCGCGAACGCGCAGAGCAGCACGAGCACAAGGAGCGCAGTCGGTCGAAGCATATGTGATCCTCAGTCTCGCGGCGCGCCGCGTTCAATCCAACGCGCAATGATCTGTATCTGTCCCTCCGTGAGGGGGTCCGCATTCAGCGGCATCCGGCTCCCGGTGATGTCCTGTCCCGTCAGTTTCTTGAGCAAATAGCTGTTCGTGGGATCCCCCGGTGCCACGCGCAACAGGTTGGGCCGCTCCACCGACCGAAATCCGACGAGGTTCGTATACGCGAGGTCGGGCGTGCTCAGATTCATGCCGACCTGGTTGAATCCTCCACGGCCCGGCACGTGGCAGCGGATGCACGCCTGCCGGCCGGCCGGGTCCGCGGACATGAGGATTTCCTGATAGATGCTCGAAAACGTCGGCGTGAGGTTCGGGGTGGGTCCCGCGAGGTTCGACAGACTCTCGTCGCATCCCGCCGCCGTGCATGCCGCCGCCACGATGAGTGCGGCGCCCAAGCGCTTGGTCACAGGTGGTCTCCTTCTACGGTTGCGAGGACGCGCGGGCGTTCACGATGAACGCGCCCTTCATGTCGCCATGCCCGTCGCCGCAGTACACGGAGCAGAGAATCTCAAACCGCCCTACTGCGTCCGGCGTGAACTCGATGGTCACCGGCTCTTTGCCGCGGGGGATCTCCTTCGAGACCCGGAACTCTTTGATCTCAATCCCATGCAATCCGTCGCCCGACCGGACGACCAGCCGGATCCGCTCGCCTTCGATGGCCTCAATTTCCGTCGGCTCGAACGCAAAGCGTCGGGCCACCACCTCGATGACGCGCGGCTCCGACGACGATCCCTGCGGCGCCGCGACGGCCCGGCCGCCGCCAGGGTCTCCGAGCTCCCACGCGGATAAGCCGCACAAGATCGCCCAGCAAGCCGAATACCCTCCGACGCGACGAGGAACCATGTCAAAAACCTCCAAATCTGCCGCGGTGGGTCGACCAGCCCGATTACCGAATTGGTAACTGCACACGCGGCGCGAAAAGGATGGGTCAATCGAGCCGGTATTTCGCAAGGTAGTAGCTGAGCGCCCGCTGGCTGATGCCCATCAACTCCGCCGCCTCTTTCTTTACGCCACATGCCCGCTCGAGGGCGCGGCGGATCGTCTCGCGCTCGACCCATTCCAGGTTCTGGTGCAGGCGCAGTGACGGAAGGCCCGCTGTCGGCACCGACGTCACGCCGAGCAAGGACACTGCCCCCGTGGTAATCATCGGTCCCGTCGTCAGCACGACCGCACGTTCGATCGCGTTTTCGAGCTCCCGGACGTTGCCCGGCCAGTCGTAGCGCTGCAGCGCCTGCACCACGTCGTCGGCCACGCCGTCGATCCGCTTGCCGGTGCGCTGCCGGTGCTTGTCGACGAAGTGGTCGATCAGCACCGGAATGTCCTCGCGCCGCTCGCGGAGTGGCGGAATCGCGATCGGGATCACGTTCAGCCGGTAGTACAAATCCTCCTGGAACCTGCCGTCGGTCACCATCTGTTTCAGATCACGGTTGGTGGCGGCGATGACACGGACGTCGACGCGCTGCGTGCGCTCGGCGCCGAGAGGCTCGAACTCACGCTCCTGCAGCACGCGCAACAGCTTCGACTGGATGGCAGTGCTCAGGGTGCCTATCTCGTCGAGAAAGATCGATCCGCCGTCCGCCAGGGCGAACTTGCCTCGCTTGGTCATGGTGGCGCCGGTGAAGGCGCCGCGCACATGGCCGAACAGCTCCGACTCGAGCAGCGTTTCCGGGATCGCGGCGCAATTCACCTTGATGAGCGGCATCTCGCGCTGCGTGCTGCGATGGTGGATCAGCCGCGCCACCATTTCCTTGCCGGTGCCGGTCTCGCCCGTGATGAGGACGGTACTCTTCGTCTCGGCGACGAGCGTCGCGCGCTCGATGACGTCCTGCATCGCGCGAGCCCGTCCGACGATCCCGTAATGATTGAACTCGGCGTCGCGCTCGCTGATGAGATACTGCCGCTCGGTCTCGAGCCGAAGGCTCTTCACGGCGCGCCGCGCGAGGGCGAGCAGCTCGTCGACTTCGAACGGCTTCTCCAGGAAGTCCTCGACGCCCAGCTTGAAGGCCTCGCGTACGAGCTGCGTGGTTCCGTGCGCGGTCATCATCACGATCTGCGGGCGTTCGCCCGGCGCCATCGTCTGGGCGACCTCGCGGATGAACTCGAGGCCGGTCATCCCGGGCATGACGTTGTCGACGACGAGCAGGTCGAACGTGCGTTCGGCGAGATGCCGCTGCGCGTCGCGGATCGTCAGGGCCTCCACGACCTCGTGCCCCTCGTCGCGGAGTGCGCGGCCCAGACGCTTCAGGATCTTCTCCTCGTCATCGGCGAGGAGAATCGTGCCGTGGGCCGGCGTCATGTCTCGGCGTGAGCCGCGGCCCGCGGCAGATCGAGGCGGACTTCAGTCCCTTCGCCGGGACGGCTCGAGACCTGCAGCATGCCGCCGAGGCCTTCGATGATGTTCTTCGCGAGCGGCAGGCCGAGGCCGGTGCCGGCCCGGCGGGTGGTGAAGAAGGGATCGAAGATGTGCGGCAAGTCCTCCGGCGCGATGCCGACGCCGTAATCCCGGATCGTGACGACGACGCGGCCATTCTGCGCCCGCGTCGTCAGGCAAACGGACGGTTCGTCGGCAATGGCGACCACAGCTCGGCCCGTGGTGCCGGTCGCCGCCTGCCCCACGGCGGCGACCGCATGCCGTGCGTTCATGAGCATGTTGACGAGGGCTGTGCGAAGCCGCTCGGCGTCGGTGATGACCGGCGGCATCGCGGGATCGAGATCGATCGCCACGCCCGCCTCGCCGTCGCCGGCCCACGCGGCATCGACCGAGGCGCGGCAGATCTCGTTCAGATCCGCTTCGGCGAGATCGAACCGGATCGGACGCGCGAAGTCGAGCACCTCCGTCACAATACGATTGAGCCGCTGCGTCTCTTCGTCGATGTCGGCCACCGCTTCCCGCAGTGCGGCGGATGAGACGCGGTCGCGCCGCAGCGTCGCGAGCGATGCGCGGATGATCATCAGCGGGTTGCGCACCTCGTGCGCGATCACGGTCGAGAGGCGGCCGAGCGAGGAGAGCCGTTCCTTCTGCGCGGCTTCGCGCTGAAAACGTGCGATGGACTCGGTCAGTGTGTTGAAGGCCGCGGCCAGTGTGCGCGCGTCCTCGTCGTCCCACGCGCGGCTCTTCAGCGTCACTTTGCGGGTGAGATCGCCCGTGGCCGCGACATCGCGCATGGCTTTCGTGATGGCGGCAAGCGGGCGCGTCATCGTGCGCGCCACCGCGTAGCTGAAGAGCGTCGCCAGGAGCAGCGCGACCACCAGCACGGCGACGAGCGCCGTGCGAATGGCGTCGAGGAACTGCAGCCGCTCCGTGCGCGACCGCAGGATCAGCGCAACCGGTCCGTCCGCCGACCCGGCCAGGGGGCGCGCCACTGCGATGTACTCTTCACGCCCGACGGTGATCGTGGTCATCGATGAGGCGTGCATGATCGGGGCAAGTGCCGCGCGCGAGTCGACGGGCAGCGTCGAGGCCAGCACCCGCCCGTCGGCGCCGAACGCGATCTCGCTGCCGGTGAGTCGCTTCAGCTCCGCCGCCTCGCGATCGTCGAGGATCATGCCAACCGTGAGGCGCCCGAGAATGTCCGGCACGGCACCTTCGAGGAACACGGGCACGCTCACGAGTTGAAGCACGCCGCGGGGGTGCGGCCGGAAGGTCGAGACTTCCTCGGTCGGCGGGATGTCCGCCAGCGATGCGGGAAGGTCCCCCGCATTGGCGCCGGCCAGCCCGAGCACGCGACCGGCCTTGCCGGTCAGCACAAGGACGTCGGCATTGATTTCCGCCCGGTACTCTTCGGCCAGCGGCTGGACGGTCGGGGGGTCGCCGGTTTCGACCGCCGCTTTCAGCTTGGGTAGGTCCCCCACCACCCGTGCGAGCCGCGTGAAGTGGTCGGTCCTCGTTGCGCCGTGTTCGTCGACCAGGCTGACCGCTTCGACGAACCCGCGCCGCAGCCCGACTTCGGCCGCCGCCGATGCCCGTTCGTCGACGACATAGAGGGCGAAGCCAAGCGACAGTGTCGCCAGCAGCGTGCAGGCCAGGAAGACGCGATTGGTCAGCGAGGACGCGATGCGCATCTGCAGCAACTCGTAGTGTAGCGCGGGCTCTCGGCCGCGCGATCTAGGGCCGCCGGAGGACCAGGAGGAGTGTGCCCGTTTCGAGCCGCTGCAGATCCGGATCAGGATACGGCGAGATCAACGTCCATGTCTCGATCGGGCGTCCGTCGGCCACCCGCGCCCCGCGCGCCACGTGCGGGCGGCGCCCGCCATACAGGCGAGCGAGCCGCGAACGGTCGTAGCGTCCGGCCTGCCCGAAGACGTCCAGCGGCAGCACTGGCTGCGGCGCCCATGCCCCTGGCGTGCGGGACAGCGCCGGATCAGTGGCGATCACGCGCAGGGCGCCATCGAGATCCACGTCGGCGACGTACGCGCGATATGCGTTCGCGCGGGCGTCCACCGGTGCGAAGAGCCCCACGAACTCGGGTGCCTCGCGCCATGGCGCCGCCATCTGAGCGGCCGGTGCGGCAGCCGCGGCGAGCATCACGAGGGCGGCACTCCAACCCATCTCACGCCCCGGGGTATACTTCCAACCCACGGACCCGGGCCAGACTGTCAGGAGACTCTCGCGTGGCGTATATCATCTGCGAACCATGTATCGGCACCAAGGACGCGGCGTGCGTTGATGTCTGCCCCGTGGATTGTATACATCCGCGCAAGGACGAGCCGTCGTTCGCGTCGGCGGAAATGCTCTACATACACCCGGACGAATGCATCGACTGCGGCGCCTGCGTGCCGGCATGCCCGGTCGAAGCGATCTTCGCCCTCGACGAGACCCCGGAGAAGTGGAAGGGCTTCATCCCAAGGAACGCCGAGTATTACCAGAAGTAGCACCAGCGTCTGCGCCCACGCGGCGGGGTCGCCGGGAGGAGGCGTCACACCGTGCCTGCTATTCGTAATCGCGTGCTTCCGTGCATCGTCGTTGCTGCGGCGCTCGTGTGTGGTCTGCGCGCGAACGGGCAGGCGACGCCGGACGATCCGGCGGCTCAATACCAGCTGGCGACCGAGCTGTACGACGCCTCGCGCTACCGCGAGGCGCTGGCAGCGTACGATCTCGCTGCCCGCAGCGACGACGCGACGCTGGTCGCGCGCGCGCGGAAGGGCCGGGTGCGGACAGGGCTGCGGATCGCCGAGTTCGAGCTCGCTTGGCGCGAGGCCGAGCTGCTGAATGAGGGTTCCCCGGACGTCGAAGGCCGGACGCTGCTCGGCGATGCTCTATGGGCGATGGGGCGCTTCGATGAGGCCGATACCGCGTACCGCCGCGCGCTGGATGAGGCGCCGGGTGTCTCGCGCGCCCGGTTCGGTGTGGCGCGGTCGCTCGCGACCCGCAGCCGCCTCGACGAGGCTTTGCAGGAGGCACTGAGGACGGCGAGCGAAGCGCCCCAGGATCCGGAGGTGCACGCGCTCGTCGGCTTCATCTACGAGCGGCTGAACCGGTACGACGAATCGGCCGAAGCCTTCGAGCGGTACCTGGCGCTGCTCCCGCAGCCCAAGAGCCGGGAAGAAGCGCCGTCGAGCATGATGGCGGTCTTTCAGAGCAAAGTGCGCTTGCTGCGCGCGTTCCGGGGGCGGGTGCCGGTGCAGATGAACGGCGACCCGACCCGGCTCCACCGGGTGCCGTTCAGGCTGGTCAACAAGAAGATCGTGCTCCGCGGCCGTCTAAACCGGCTGCCGGTGGAGTTCGTGCTCGACACAGGCTCCGAGCGCACTGGCGTGTCGGATACGACCGCGCGGCGCGCCGGCGTCGGCACGATCACGTCCACGCTGACCGCTGGCGTCGGGATCGCCGCGCTGCGGCGGCTCGACATGGGGCGCGCCGACGAGCTCGAGGTCGGGACATTGCGGCTGCACAACGTGCCGGTGGCAATCCGTCGCGTCGTCCGCGGCGCGCTGCCGCGGTGGCAGAACGAAAGCCTGTCGCCCCTGGCGCTCGGGCTATCTGTCGTGGTCGACTATCAACGGCGGGAGGTGGTCTTCGCGCGGCGGCTGCCCGACAGCGAAGCCGACTTCGTGCTGCCCATGCGCATGAACAGGCTGCCGATGGTGCGCGGGCTGCTCAATTCGACGCACCCGGCGTACTTTGTTGTCGACACCGGCGGCGAGCTGATCTCAATCAGCGCCGAAACGGCCGATGCGCTCTCGATGAAGCCGCCCCGGCGCATCCCGTTGCGCGTGTACGGGATGTCCGGGATCGATGCGAACGCCTACCTGCTGCCGGGTGTGAACGTCGACTTCGACGAGATCGAATTTCGCAACGTGGGGCTCGCGGTCCTGAACCTGCGCGCGCCGAGCGTCCTGCTCGGCTTCCAGGTGGGCGGCATCGTCGGCCACCGGTTCTTGAGCGAATACCGTGTCTCGATGGACATGGAGCGCAGCGAGCTCCGGCTGGAACGGTTCGATACGAGCGGCCTGCCAGTAGCCAGTAGCCGCTAGGCGGTAGTCGGTCTGAAACCTGGTCGCGGGAGCGCCCTAGCGGCTGGCGGCTAGAAGTCGTACCCGATCCACATCGCGAATCGAGCTTTGCGGAAGGCGGAGCTGCCGCCGACGGCCGCGAAGCGCAGGTCCTCCCAATCGCGGTTGAAGAGCGTGCGCCACGCCCAGTCGAAATGGACCGGGAAGCCGAGCGCGAACGTTTCCAGTCCGATCCCATAGGACGCACGGGCGTCGACGAGCCGCAGTCCGTCGACGCGCGTCGGCGGCCCGAAAACTGGTGTCAGTTGACCGGTGAACAGGTTTTGGTTGTAGGTGACTACCGGCGTGTACACCTCGGCCTTTGACGAGAACCACTTGAACGGCTGCCCGTCGAACCGGGCGCCACCCATGTTGGCGAAGAAGACGCCGCGGATGCCGCCGAGAATGCCAATCGGCGTCAGCATCGCCTCGATGAATGGGAACCGGAGCTCGGCGTTGAGGAACCCCGCCTCCGAGCCGATGAACTCCAGGTACTCATAGCCGCGCATTTCCGAATTGCCGCCGAAGTACGTGAAGTCGGGCGAATTGCCCATGCTCTTGAAGCCTTTGGCCCTGAGCGCCAAGAGCCCTGTGCCGCCGAGGCGCAGGTAGTAGCGCGCGTCGATGTCGGCGGTCTGCCGGCCGAGCACGTCGCCGATGGAGGGGGATACTTCGTACGAGAGTCGCATCGTGTTGCCGGCGAGCGGCCCGAACTCGCGGAAGACCGTCGTTTCCTGCACGAAGTTCACGCCCAGCGGGATGTAGGTGCCGCTCCGGAAGAGCTCGCGCCCGAACTGCTGCCGCTGGAACTCCGACGAATACTGCTCAAGGCTGGGGTCGTTAAATTCCTCGCGGTACTGCAAGAGCCCGCCGAACAGCTCCACACGGCGATAGCGATCGATCGGCCAGATGCCGAACGCGGTCCCGCCGCGCACGGTGCGCGTGGCCACCGCCAGGTCGCGGTCGAGGAACAGCCCGGAGAAGGCGGGATCGTAGAACACTCCCTCGAGCGCGCCGTAGAAGAACGACGTCTGCGAGAAGCCCTGCAGCGAGAAGTTGAACCGGCGCGCCGCGTTGAAGAACGAGAACGCCAGCGTGCGGTACTGCGAGATCGACGCTGCGTAGAGGCTGAACTGCTTGTCCCCGAGGACATCGCTGAAGGTGACGGCCGAGCCGCCGAACACGTCGCCGCTGCTCGTGACGCCGACGTTCACCGGCGGCCGCCCGTCGATGAACATCTTCTCGAAGGTGCCCTTCCGGCGCTTGTTGTCCGCGATGACCGTGTGCGCGAGCGGCGCCTGGAAGTCGACGACCGGGCCGGCCGAGCCGAAGTCGGCGCTCGCCGCCGTCGCAATCGGGTCGCGGCGATCGAGAATGTGGAGCTGGTATTCACTCTTGTAGTAGCTGACGAAGGCGATCCGCGGTTCCGCCTTTTCCCCTGCATGCAGGACGACCGGTGAGCTGTTCCCGCCGAGCGTATCGGTGTATTGCCGCAGCTCGCCGGTCTTCAGACTGAGCGTCCAGATGTTGTAGATGTTCCCGTTGCGCGCTACCTCGGGCTGGATCGGTTGATTCGGATCGGTGGCCGTCGAGGAGAACACCAGCGTGTCCGCGTCGAGGAACTGTGCCGACGAGTCGTCATGCGTCCCGAAGGTGAGCTGCGTCTTCTGGCCCGTGGCGACGTCGAGGCGGAAGAGCTTCTCGTTGCCGCTGATGCGCGCGATGTAAATGATCGAACGGCCGTCGGGCGACCAGGTCGGGCCCGAATCGGCAAAGCCGTCCTTCGTGAGGTTGGTCACCTCGCGCGTCCGCAGATCGACGACGAAGATGTCGCCGACGCCCCCCTGGAGCGCCGCGAAGGCGACCTTCGTGCCGTCGGGTGAGATATCGGGCGACTCGGGGTCGTCGACCGTCCGCAGCTCGACCCGCTCCTCGATGTCGCGCGTCAGCACGTTCTGAAGGATCAACGTGCGCCACTTCTCGCGGCGCACGAAGAAGGCAAGGCGATCCCCGGACGACGCCCACGAGAGCCACGGCACGTTGTTGAACCGCATGCCCGGGGTCGGAATGAACTCGAACCCGTAGTTCTGGTCGAAGTCGCTCGTCAGGTTGCGAATGATCGACCCGTCCCGTGCCGAGATCAGCAGGACGTCGAGCTCGCGATCGCGTCGGTTCCCGGTGACCAGCGCGATGAGGTCGCCTGACGGCGACGGTTCGATCGAGAGCGCCTCCACGAACGGCGACTTCTCCGGATCGGGCGCCAGGTTCCGGCCGTAGTCGGCCGGGCGTTCCTTGTCGCGGAACGGCTTGAAGCGGTCCTTCAGGTACTTGTCGAACTCCTGATCGAATTCCTCCGGCGTCATCCGGAACGCCTCCTGGTAGGCGTCCTCGCCGCCGCCGATGACCGACTTCCGCAGCGAGAAGAGATACTGCCGGATCCCTTCCTTGCCCCACCGGGACTCGATGAACTCGAAGACGGCGTGCCCGAGGTTGTAGATCATCCGAACGCTGCCCACGGCCGTATAGCCCTCGAGCTCGCTCATCTTCGGGATGATGTCGGCAACCGCCGCGTCGCGCACCGTCATCAGGTCGATCGGCCGCCAGATGCCCGTCATGTAGTCCGACAGTCCCTCGTTTACCCACAAGGGGACGCTCCGGCGGATGAGCGAGGTGGGAATGATGTCGAACTCGAACTGATGCGTCAGCTCGTGGACGATCAGCCGGTACAGGAGGTCCGGCGGCTCGTCGAGCGGCATCACGATCCGGTACCGCATCGGCTCGGCGAACGCGCCGACGCCTTCCTGCGCGGCTCCGGGAATGACGTTCTGCTGCTGGAACTCGCTGCTCGTCTTGAAGAGGATCAGTGGAATCTTGTACGCGAGGTCGTATTTCAGCTCCGAGCTGACGTGCTGGTAGGCGCTCTCCGCATACGACGCCACCCGCTCGAGATGCTGCTCGATTTCCGGGTAGTAGTAGATCTCGAAGTGGTCGGTCGTGTAGATCTGCCACCGGAAGTTGTCGTAGCGGATCTGGTTCTTGCCGAAATAAGGAATGTACGGCGTCTGCGCGGCTGCCAGCACCGGTGCCAGCAGGACGGCCGCGACCACTGCGACTGCAGCACGGCTGCTCATGGACGTTCTCCTCGCGCGAGCCATCTTACTACTGGCGGCGTCCGAAAACCCTAATTATGAGCGTTCGCTGCAGCAAAGGATATGCCGATAAGGTCTATCCGAAACCCCGGCCGATTTCGCCGTCGCATCCGGGATCTGACCCTGGGATGACTCGTATCGAGGTCGGCTGCCGATGAGCCTGCGGCGGATCGTCCACTTTCGACTTCCGGCGGCCTCCGAGCGCACCTGAGTGATAATGAGGCTATGGATCCCCACGACGAACAGGTGCCCGAACCCGCCGAGGGACGCCTCAGCCGTCGCGCACGCGCCTGGATCGGGCTGGGCGCGCTCGTCGTCGCGCTCACGCTGCTGACCATGCTCTCGCAGCCGGACGGGTTCGATCCGGACGCGCCGCCGCCCGCGGCCGATGGGAGTGCGAGCGCCGATAACCAGGGTGGCGCCGTCGCCGGCAAGCCTGCCAACCTCGGGTTCACGCTCAAGGACATGAACGGCGTCGACGTCGCGCTCGCGTCGTTCAAGGGTAAGGTGATCCTGCTCAACTTCTGGGCCACGTGGTGCGCGCCATGCCGCGTGGAGATCCCGTATCTGATCGAATTGCAGACGCAGTACGGCGACGACCTCGTCGTGCTCGGTGTGTCGGTCGACGATACGGCAGAGAAGCTGAAGCCGTACGCCTCGGAGATGGAGATCAACTATCCGCTCCTCATGGCGGCCGGTCGGCAGGATTTCCAGGACGCGTACGGACCGTTCTACGGCATTCCGGTCACGGTGTTCGTCGGGCGCGACGGCCTGGTCCACAGGAAGCATTCGGGCATCGCGTCGAAGGAGCAGTTCGAGCACGAGATCAAGATGCTGCTCTAAAGAACGCCGTGAAGGCGTTCCGGTAGACAGCGCTTACGTAGTATGATCCCGGTATGTTGAAGGGCTTCACGCACGCGCGGCTTGCATGCGGATGCCGGCTCGGCTTCCGCGAAGGCGTCGAGGGCAGCCCGGTAACCGTCGTCATCGAGGCGAAGGGTGCGCACTGCGTGATGCCGCTACACGTCCGCGATCTGCCGATCTACGATTTTCGCGAGGCGCTGCGCCCCCCGACGCGTTTCCTGCCGGTCGAAGAAGAAGAGTACGAAGAGGAAGGTTAGAACTGCACTTTCAACTCGGCCACCAGCGGCAGGTGGTCTGAGGCCATCAACGACAGCCGCGTTCGCGGCAGTTCCACCTTCGTTACTTCGAGTCGTCCCTCGTAATAGATGTGATCGAGGTGCAGGAGCGGAAAGACACCGGGGTAGGTCCGGCGGCGCCGCAGGTGCGCCCGCAAATCGATGCTGTTCAGCCGCTCACTCAGCATCGCCGTTGCCAGCCCGCGCATCCACTCGTTGAAGTCGCCGAGCACCATTTTCGGCTGGCCGATCCGGCGGTCGTGGACGATGGCGCTCAGGCGCTGCGCCTGATAGCGCCGCTCCAGATACGCCGTGCCGAGGTGCACGTTGTATAGGTGCAACGTGTGCGTCCCTACGGCGATGTCGACGCGCTGGCAGCAGCGCGGCTCGCAGGTCTTCCACGAGAGGTCATACTGCACGTGGTGGACGATCGGCAGGTGGCTGAGCACGACGTTACCGAACAGCGCCCGGCGCAGGTGCCGCGTCGGCGCCATGACCCATCCCATCCCGAGCTGCGCGCCGAGCGCTTCGGCATGGCCGGTCGTGTGGGGACCGGCCCCGATCACCTCCTGGAGCGCAATGATGTCCGGGGCGATGCGGCGGATCACCTCGGCAATCCGTGTGGGGCTGGTCCGTCCGTCGAGGCCGCGACAGCGGTGGATGTTATAGGTGGCGACGCGTAGGGTGGTCATTCAGCGGCTAGCGGCTACCAGTAGAATAGTCCCGTGGCGAAGCTCAAGAGCGAGCTCGAAGTCGTCTGTCCGTGCTGCAAGGCCACGCTCGTCGTCGACACGAATCTTCGCCGGGTCGTCTCACACCGGGAGCCGGAGCGCGGCGACAAGCCAGAGCTCGACGAGGCGGCGCGGATCCTAGCCGAGGAGGCGGCGCGCCGCGAGGCGCTCTTCCAGAAGTCGATCGAGGCGGAGAAGACGCGCGACGACGCGCTGACCCGAAGGTTCGAAGAAGCGCTCAAGCAGGCAAGCAAGGAGCCGATCACGAGGCCGACGCGCGACTTTGACCTCGACTAGCTATAGCTAGCCGCGGACACGAAATTCCCGCGGCAGCTCGGTCCACCGCTCCCGTCCCGTGTAGTACTTCCACGGTTTGTAGCCGTGCGCCGCACGAAACGCGCGGTAGCGCCGCCGCAGGCGCTCGGCGCGCGCATCGGACGATGCGATCGGCCGGTGCGGCCACTCCAGCAGAACGCGTTCCGCTTTCCAGATGTTCGTCTCCGCCAGGTGCCAGTCGTAGGTGCCGAGCACCCGCAGATCGACGACCGCATACGCCTTGATGCGTCCCGTGAAGTCGATATAGCCCTCGAAGTAACTGAGCGCGAGCGCCCGCGGTGTGCTGAACACCGGCTTGCGTCCGTGCAGGCCCGGGTCGCGCGAGCGCGCGACCGATCCCCATCCGCGTGGCCCGCGGTACACGAAGATCACGTGGTCGAGCAGATCGATCGACTCGAAGCTCAAGACGAGCGGCGGGTACCGGTGCTGCTCAAGGATGACCGCCGCCGCCATCGCCGCCTCGAAGCAGTGCGCCGTGCTCGTCCGCACCACGCCGCGGAAGCTGCGCAGCGTTTCACCGCCGCGCTCCTGGTTGTAGAGAAGGGCATTCAGCCACCGCTGCACGGCGGTGGGCGTGCGGAGGCGCGCTATAAGCCGGCGCTCGGCCGGCGTGAACGGCAGGGTGGGTGGGGTCGCGGCGCGTAGCGACCCGACAGGCAGCGCTGGCTCGACGGTCCGCTTCGCGGGCCGTCCGCGCTCAGCGCGGGGGAGCGGGAGTCTTTCGGAGGTCGGCAACCAGTTCGGCCGGCGTCCACATGTTGCCGGAGTAGGCAGTGACGAGCCGGCCCTGCGGATCGATGATGGCGGTGCGCAGGTTGTGGACGAGCCCGACATCCGGATCGCCAGACTTCGCCGTCACGCCAAACCGCTTCGCGAACGCGAGCACGTCAGCGGGCTTCCCTGTGAGGAAGTACCAGCGGCCGGCCTGCGCGCCGAGCGCTTTCGCGTGCCGCTCGAGCACGGCCGGCACGTCGTAGTCGGGATCGAGCGTGACCGAAACCAGGTGGACGTCGGCGAAATCAGGAGCCTGGCGAATCTCCTGCTGGACGGCCGCGAAGTGCTTGTCCATCAGCGGGCAGAAGTCCGGCAGCGGACAGCGCGTGTACATGAAGGTGAGCGCCACGCGCCCGCCCCGCAACGATGCGAGCGGCCGCGCGGTGCCGGTGTGATCCACGAGCGCATGGTCGGGCACGACCTCGCCTTCTTTCAGCAGATCGGCATCCGTGACGAGGGGACCAGCCGGTGGCGTCGTCAGCGGCGCATGGCCCGTCGCCGTCAATGTCGAGAGGAAGGCGCGCGTGTCCTCGACGACGAGGGTGGCGGTGAACAAATCGCCGGGCTTCTTGCCGTCGAGGAGCGCGGGATCCTCGACCCGATACGGCATCGTCATCGCCGGCATGAAGCCGGCGATGTCTTCGTGGGCGACGAGCACCTCGCGCCGCGCGCGATCGACCGCGAGGATCTGGCCGCGAACTTCGTACTGCCGCGCCTCCGGTGTGCGGCTGCAGGCGACGGCCGCCGCGAGTGCGACGATCACGACAGCGTGCGCGCGCCACATATAATCAACTCTAACGAGGCCCTGCCTCAGACCGTCGAGCATGTTGTGGTGTAGGCCGACGGCTCCGGCCGGTCTGAGGCAGGGCCTCGTTAGAAAAAGTGGAGCCCCGGGAGCAGGCAGGGGTTGAAATCC
>Ga0187893_10001677_pt1 | contig 52001 bp, 45 predicted proteins | sample MA1701074metaG_FD_139574 | JGI IMG/M metagenome (GOLD analysis project Ga0187893, IMG submission 139574) | White microbial mat communities from a basaltic lava cave in the Kipuka Kanohina Cave System on the Island of Hawaii, USA - MA170107-4 metaG ... | reverse complement strand
GGCCGAAAAAAGCGTTGGGTGGACTGACGCCAGCCGCCTATGCGCGGCAATTGGCCAGCAAATCGGCGACAGGAGTGCCCGGACTCTAAACGTGGCTGCTACTCAAGACGGGGGGACATCGGGTCATAATGAAAATTGCGATAAGCTCAGAGTGTGATCGGCTTGTGGTTGGTATATTGTTCCGCCACCTCACGCATCGAACTCGGACCGCCGTGCTGTTCGCTGCTGCTCGCGTCGAACATGAGAGCCCATGTATCTCCAACGACCAAATAGGAGGTGTTTTACTGGAAAGATGTTGGTTCGTTGATGGCAAAGGTCTGAGGACCAATGGCTTCGACTGCAACCACTCATCAATCATGTTGGACGCGAAGGTATAGTTCGCTCCTTGGTAAATGTTGCCGAACACGTACGCTGGTTCCACAATCCTCTCGAAGCAATCTGTCAAGGTGAAGCATGCCATTACCACGACGATGACAAGCAAATGTCTTAACCTCAACTCACTAATTGAATCGAAGTTGGTTGTACAAGTGTAACATCATGAATCTCTTTCCGTACTCTTCGATCATGGGAAGGGCTCCAACGGAATGTGTCGAGCACGAGAGGTCTAGGTGTGCTCGACCGGTATCGCGGGTGAGATGCGGGCAAGCTGTTGCAGTTTGTGGGCGATGATTCCACCGAACAGTAAAAGTCCTGCCGAATAATACACCCAGAGGAGCAAGAGCACGACTTCCAGCAACGACCCATAGAGTCGTGTGTAGACTGTGGCGTAACCACCATAGCTGACGAACACCAACTTTGCCGAGACCCAGAGCAGGCCGAAAATCAGCGCGCCGGCCATGGCGTGACGCCACCGAGGGCGGCGACGAGGCACAAGACGGTACAACAGGCTGACCGTCAGGAATGCGAGGGCAAAGGGCAGCGTATAGGTCAGATGAAAGTCATGCGCGGCCAGCGCGACGAGATCGAGTCCCCAGATCCGAGGCGCGTAGGCGGTCAAGAATGTGATGGTTTGTGTGGCCACGTAGGAAATGAACAGCAGAAGTCCGGTGGATCCCAACAGGGCGATGGAAATCGCCGTGGAAATCAGCGGGTGCCGCTTCTGCGTACTCTCAAACACCACGTTGAGCGCGTAGTCAAGCTCGTAAAACACGAGCCCTCCAAACCAGAAGAACGATAGAAACACAAGCCACCGCACACTCTCCAATGCGCTGATCCGATGGAGCTCTACAGCCAGCCGCTCGCCCAGCGACGGGAGAAATCCTTTGAGGAAGCTGAGCATGAACTGTTCACCGATGACATTCTGACTCACGAGGAAACTGATTCCATACAGGAGAAGAAACACGAGCGGAAACAGCGAGAGCAATGAGAAAAAGGCCAGTGCCGCCGCCAGGCTGGGGCAGCCTTGGCGCAGGAATGCTTTCAAAGTCTCAAACAGAAAGCGGAGAACCTTCATAGCGCTCCGCATGCGTATCGGTAAAACACGGTGGTCTTACTTTAGCGTCAACACCGCCTGCATGGCGAGGTTCACGAGCGGGTTGGGGTAGATTCCGAAGATGACTACCCCAGCCACCGTGCAGGCCAGCACGATAGAGAGGGTCGGTGACATGACCAACTGAGGGACGGTGCCTGCACTGTCGCTCGGCTCGCGCATGTACATGACCATCACCACCCGAAGGTAGTAATAGGCAGAAATGACGGCAAAGATCAGAGCAACGGCGGCCAGCCATGTCATGCCGGCTTCCACCGCCGACATGAAGACATACAATTTTCCGACAAATCCGGCAGTCGGAGGAAGCCCCGCCAATGAGACCATGAAGATCAACATCAGCAGCGAAGCCAACGGGTGGCGTCTCGCCAGGCCGGTGAAGTCTTCGATCTCTTCTCCCTCGATGCCGCCTTTACGGAGCATCGCCACGATGGCGAATGCGCCGAAAGTCATGAATGTGTACAGGGCAAGGTACAGCAGGACGCTCGCGATGCCGGAAGAGTTCCCCACGCGTCCCGCGGCCACCACGCCGATCAACGCATAGCCTGCATGGGCAATGCTGGAGTAGGCCAACATCCGCTTGATGTTCGTTTGTACCAACGCCACGATGTTGCCTAACACCAGCGTGGCGATACAGAGCAAGAGGAAGATCGCCGACCAGTCGGCTTTGAGTCCCCCTAAGCCTTCCACGAACACGCGGAGGAACGCGCCGAAGCTCGCGGATTTGGAGGCCACCGCCATAAAGGCGGTCACGGAAGTAGGAGCGCCCTGATAGACGTCGGGTGTCCACATGTGGAACGGTACCACGGCCAGCTTGAAGCTGAATCCAACTGCAAGCAAGATCGTGGAGAACAGCAGCAATGGATCATTGAAACCACGGCCTGCGATGGCCGCGGCGATTTCAGGAAGTCTCGTGCTGCCGGTCGCCCCATAGAGGAGCGAAATGCCATAGAGGAGAATGCCGGATGAAAACGCGCCCAACACGAAGTATTTCGCCGCAGCTTCGAGGGACCGAGGCTCGGATCGCTTGAGCCCCGCCAGCACATACAGCGAGAGCGACATGAGCTCGGTGCCGAGGTACATCGTCAGCAGATCGACCGCCGACACCATGACCATCATCCCGGCAAGGGCAAGCAGAATAAAGCCATAGTATTCGCCGAAGTACAGACGTTCTTCCTTTAGGTACGAATAAGAAAGAAGAATCGTCAGGCCGGTGACGAAGTAGAGGAGCAATTTCCAAAATGCTCCGTAGGCGTCAATAACGACGAGTCCGCTGAAGATTGTTGCCGAAACGCTCATTTGGGAAGCGGTCAACCCCATGCAAATGGCGAGCGTTCCCAAACTCAGCCAGACCAGGCCATCCTTGTCGGAGGCGCGCAGTACCGGATCGAGCACCAGCACGACGCAAGCCGCGGTGATAACCAACAACTCAGGCAGGATGAAGAGCAGATCGCCGGCGGAGAAGGAGGTCATGGCTATCGTTCCTCCACCGCGAGGTTTGTGAAAGGTGTAGCATCATTCGTGCGCTGAGCAAGCGGTGTGTCGGCCGTTGAGCCGATGCCTTCGGGAGAAGGAGAAGCCGGTTCAAGGCGCCATGCGGCAGAAGCCCGCTCTTGAGGAGGGGGGGGAATGCGCGCGATGACTTTCTCAACGCTCGTGTGCATGCGGGTCAGTATGGGGTTCGGGAACAGGCCGATCAAGAAGATCAAGACCACAAGCGGCACGAGTGTGACCATCTCACGCAGGTTGACGTCGCGAAGCTTCGGGAGCACATGAGGCGCGGGTATCCCGAAGGCAACGCGCTGAACCATCCAGAGCAAGTAGACAGCGGCCAGGATAATGCCCAATGATGCGAAGGCCGTCGCGATCTTGCTCCAGAGGAACGTCCCCACGAGCACCAAAAACTCCCCGACGAAACTGTTGGTTCCGGGGAGTCCCAACGAAGACAACGCGAAAATGACCAGGAATGTCGCATACCGAGGCATCGGCTTCGTGAGGCCGATATTGTCCGCGATCTGCCGGCTGTGCGTGCGCTCGTAAATCATGCCTACGCAGAGAAAAAGCCCCCCGGTGGTGATGCCGTGGTTGACCATCTGCATGACGGCGCCCTCGATCCCCTGAAGGTTGAACACAAAGAGGCCGAGGGTCACGAATCCCATATGGCTGACGCTCGAATAGGCAATGAGCTTTTTGAGATCGGTTTGTGCCAGGGCCATATAGGCTCCGTAGATGATCGCCACAATCGAGAGCACGACCATCAGCGGAGTGAACAGCCGCGACGCATCCGGCAACATAGGAAGGCTGAAGCGGACGAACCCGTAGGTTCCCATCTTGAGCAGCACACTGGCGAGCAGTACGCTTCCGGCCGTCGGAGCTTCCACGTGCGCGTCGGGCAGCCAGGTGTGAAATGGGAACATGGGAACCTTCACGGCAAATGCCGCAAAGAAGGCGAAAAAGAGCCAGATCTGAAGGGCCAGCCCATAGGTGCCTTGGGTCAACTGAAGAATGTCGAATGTATGGCCGCCCTGGAAATACAGCACCAGGATTGCAACCAGCAGCAAGACGCTGCCGGCGAGGGTATAGAGAAAGAATTTAATCGCGGCATAGAGACGATTGGGTCCACCCCAGACTCCGATCAAAAGGTACATCGGGATCAGCATCGCTTCCCAAAACACATAGAACAGGACGAAATCCAGGGCTGAGAATACTCCGATCATGGCGCTTTCCATGATCAGCAGCATGGCCATGAAACCCCGAACTTTCGTTTCAATGGCATGCCAGGAGATCAAGACGCACAGCGGCATCAGGACCGTCGTCATGAGGATCAGCGGCAGGCTGATGCCATCGATCCCGAGCCGGTAGTTGATCGACAGAGACGCGATCCACACCGCCGACTCCATGAACTGCATGTGGCCGGATGAGGCATCAAACAGCCACCAGAGAGGGAGCGAGATCAGTAGATCAGCGAGGGCAATGGCGAGGGCGGTGAGCCGAACAGCGGTGTCCTTCACCGCGAAGACGGCAATCGCTCCGGCCAACGGGAGGAAGATCAATATTGTCAGCCAAGGAAAGCCGGTCATGAAGATCCCACCCTGACACACGCGACGTGCAGCGAGTAACGTTTGCAATCAATCATGCCGAATCCGTTCTCGTTGATTGTCTCATCACCATCAAAGAAGAAGGTACGCCGTTAAAATAACGATACCCATCGCCATGGCCAACGCATAATGCTGGGTTTGGCCGCTCTGAACCAGCCTCAGCAGCCACCCGCCCCACGTGATCGTCCGTGCGAGACCATTGACGGCTCCATCGATTACATCAATATCGACCCGCTTCCAAAGTTCCGAGGCAGCCGTAAACGTGGGCCGTACGAACAAGCGATCGTACATTTCATCGACGTACCACTTGTTCAAAGAGGCTTGGTACAGGCTCTTCCATCGTTCGGCAAAGCGCCCAGGGAAATCGGGGTTCAGCACATAGACATAGTAGGCTGCGGCGATGCCCAATACGCCCATCGCAGTCGCGGCAACCATGATGACGATCCCAGCCGAACCATGGTGAGCGGCGGCTTCATGCCCGGTGGAAAAGACCGGGTCGAGAAATGATGGGATGCCGAAGTAGCCTGTGAGAATACTGAACACCGCCAGAATGAGGAGCGGCGTCGTCATCGTCCGCGGGGGTTCGTGAATATGCGCCGCATGGTGCGGATCGACATGGGAGGTTCCCCAAAAGGTCACAAACACCAACCTGAAGCTGTAAAAGGCGGTCAGGAGAGCTGTCAGCAAGCCAAAGAGTGTCAGCACCTGACCAAGGCTTCCGGACGACCAGGCGGACACGAGAATATCGTCTTTGCTAAAGAAGCCCGCCGTCAGGGGAAAGCCGGCCAGGGCCAACGAGCCGATCACAAACGTCCAGTAGGTGATCGGCAATTTATCCTTGAGGCCGCCCATATGTCGCATATCCTGCTCATGGTGCAGGGCAATGATCACGGAGCCGCAACCCAAAAACAGCAACGCTTTGAAGGCACCATGAGTTAAGAGGTGATACATGCCGGAGGCGTACGCGCCGAGACCGCAGGCCATCATCATGTAGCCGAGCTGGCTGACGGTTGAGTACGCCACCACACGTTTGATATCGGTCTGCGTCAATGCGATGGTCGCTCCGAGGACCATCGTCGCGGCACCGGTGATCGCGATGACGCTCATGGCGGTCGGAGACAGGTCATAGATCGGCGCGAGCCGTGCGACCATAAAGACTCCGGCGGTGACCATCGTGGCGGCGTGAATGAGAGCCGAGATCGGAGTGGGACCCTCCATTGCATCTGGTAGCCAGACGTGGAGCGGGACTTGCGCGGATTTTCCCACCGCACCGGTAAACAGTAAGAGCCCGATAAGGGTGAACACGGACACGTCCCACGTTCCGCCGAACGGGCCGAGGATATTCATGGTCAGCTCTCCCGCTTTGTGCGCGGCGGGAAAGATCTCGTGATAGTTGAGCGAGCCAAAACTGTACCAGACGAGTAAAAGGCCCAGGATGAACCCGAAATCACCTACACGGTTGACGATAAAAGCCTTGGTAGCTGCCGAGCAGGCGGAAGCACGCTCGTACCAGTGCCCGATCAACAGGTAAGAGCACAGTCCGACGGCCTCCCAGAACACGAACAGCTGCAGCAGATTGTCGGCCAATACCAGCATCAGCATGGAGAAGGTGAACAGGGCGATATAGCCGAAGAAGCGTGCATAGCCCGATTCGCCATGCATGTAGCCGATGGTATAGACGTGCACGAGTGAACTGACACCGGTGACCAGGAGGAGCATGACGGCGGTCAGCCGGTCGATATAGAGGCCGATATGAATGTCGAGGTGGCCGGAGGTGAGCCATGTATAGAGTGGAACAGAAATGACGGCACCGGACACCACTTCAAAGAATGCCGACAGCGACAGCGCGAGCGATAGCAATACCGCCGGAACCGCGATCAAGTGGGCCCGGTCCTTGATGTACGAACCCGCTAAGCCTAAGACGAGAAAGGCGGCCAGGGGAAGGAGAGGGATGAGGGCGTATAACATCAGAGTTCGTTCCTCGTCGTTCGTTGTTCGTGAAGCGCGATGAGAACGAATGCTTGCAAAGCTCTGTAATTCTCTGTGAGAGACGCTTCACGCTTCACGAGAGACGATTGCCTTACCATTTGAGCAGGTTGAACTCTTCGACGTTGATCGTGGATCTGGATCGGTGAAGGGCGATGATGATTGCGAGCCCGACCGCGACCTCCGCCGCGGCTACCGTCAGAGCGAAAAAGACGAATACTTGACCGCCGAGATCTTGCAGCTGGTCGGAGAATGCGACGAAGTTGATGTTGGTTGCGTTCAACATCAGCTCGACGGACAGAAGAATGGCGATGATATTGCGTCGGATGAGCACACCCACGACGCCCGTCAGAAAGACAATGGCGCTGAGGATGAGATAGTAGGAAATTGGAACTGTCATTCGTCAACCGTCATCCGGGCCATGGATTATGTCTCATTGCCGCCGATGTCCCGCTTCGCAAGGACGATCGCGCCGATCATCGCCACAAGGAGAACCAAGGAGGCCACCTCGAAGGGGAACAAATAGGTCGAGTACAGGGTTTCACCGATGGCCAACGTGTTTTCGACAGCGATGGCGGCATGCGGTTCCGACTGGAGCGCGCGACGGCTGGCGTCGGTCGCTCCGGTCCCGCCGGAGAGCAGCACGACGGTCTCAATCAACAACGGAATGCAGACACACGCGGCGATCCGCCATTGGCTGTGGTACCGGTCGTCTTGCTTTACGTTGAGCAACATGACGACGAACAAATACAGCACCAGAATGGCCCCGGCATACACGATGATCTGCACAGCCGCCAGGAATTCGGCATGGAGCGTGATGAAGAGTCCGGCGACATGGAAAAACATGACGAGCAAGGAAAGCGCGCTATAAACGGGGTTTCTCAATACCACCACTAGAATGGAGGTTATGGCAATCATTCCCGCAAAGTATCCAAAAAACAGGTGCGCCATGAGACGGTTCCTGAGCTAGAGGTCGACCGGATCAGATTAAGACAACGGTGTTGCAGTCATCGGACTCTCGATGAGTGATCCTTCGGGGTCAGTTCGGTTTCGGTGGCACGTGCTTGAATGCCACGTTGAAAAACGCAACGTTTGGATGCTGAAGTTCCAAGCGTTTCTCGCGGACCGGAAACGAGCGGTCGCCGATCGCGAGCAACTGTTGTTTATTCAGGTGGAGTTGCCGCTTGTCGTACACCGCCCATTCAAACTCCCTCGTCATGCCCAGCGCGTCGACGGGACAGGCATCCACACACATCCCGCAGAACAAGCAACGGGTCATATCCATGTAATACTCTTTCGAATAGCGCTTGGTCGGTTCGTCCGGCACCTCGGCGCTGACGACCCGGATGACACGGGACGGGCACGCCGCTTCGCACAGATCACAGCCCACGCATTTCTCCGTCCCGTCGTCGTATCGGAGCAGCGCGAGCATGCCGCGATAGTTGTCAGGCAATGTGCGTTTTTCATGGGGATATTGCAACGTCACGGGACGGTAATTGAGCAGGTGGGACAGTGTCGCCTTCATACCGACGAGAATTTCGTAGAACGTAACGGTCTTGAACCACTCGGACAGGCTCAAGCGCTTGGTGGTTGTGGTAGTGGCCATATCGGGTCTCGTGCCCTACTTCATCTGGTTGTAGAAAAACACGGCCAGGGACGTCACAACGATGTTACCCAATGCGATGGGCAACAGCACCTTCCAGCCGAATCTCATCAGTTGATCGTATCGCAGCCGTGGCAACGTGGCTCTGAGCCAGAAAAAGAGGAACAAGAACGAGTACGTCTTGACCGCAAACCACATCGTGTTCTCCGCCCATGCCAAGGATGGCAGGCCGAGGAGCGACATAATGGTCCCGGGGTACGGAGCATTCCAACCGCCGAGGAACAGCGCAGCTGCCACACAGGACACCAGGACCATGTTGGCATATTCGGCGAGGAAGAAGAAGGCGAATCGGAGGCCGCTGTACTCGGTGAAGAATCCGGCAACAAGCTCGCTTTCCGCTTCCGGCAAATCGAACGGGACGCGGTTGGTTTCGGCCACAGAGGAGATGACGTATACGACGAACGCAAAAATTTGTGGGGCCGGCAACGCGAACAGGTACCAATTCCAAAACCCTCCGGCTTGGGCATCGGTGATTTTCACCAGGCTGAGCGAACCGGCCAGAAGCAACACCCCGACAATGGACAGCCCGATGTTGAGCTCATAGCTGATGATCTGTGCGGCTGACCGCAGGCCTCCAAGCAATGAGTATTTGCTGTTGGATGCCCACCCTCCCAGGATGATGCCATAGGCGCCGAGCGAGGCGAAGGCCAAGATATAGAGAATCCCGATGTTGATATCGCTGATCACGAACGGTGTCACAGAGATGCCGTTGACCTCGAACTTCCAGTTCGGTCCCCACGGAATCACGGCAAACCCGATGAATGCGGGAATCAAGCACAGAATCGGTGCCATCGTGAACAGGAGCTTGTTCGCGCCGGCGGGGACGATGTCCTCCTTGAAAAACAGCTTGATGGCGTCCGCAAACGGTTGAAGAATGCCATAGGGGCCGACTTCCATCGGGCCCATGCGGTCCTGCATCCATCCCAAGACTTTGCGTTCCGCAAGAGTCAGGATGAGAACCGTCACGATCACGATGCCCATGACCGCGGCGATTTGGGTAAGGGATATGGCAAGGCGCAACCCGAATTCACTCACAACAAGACTCCTGGATTAGCATGGTCATCATCAGCACAAGGCTCATCATGCGACCTTCATCATGGACACCGTCGCTGTCCGGAACGAGGGAACATGGGTGATCGGATCGATGGCGCATTCAAACAACCCGACGGCGGCTTGGCCGAAGTGATCTGGAAACCATGCCGTTCCTTGTGGAACCCGCTCCACAACTTTTACCTCGGTCGTCATTTCTCCGGACGTACTGGATAGGCGGACTCGATCGCCATCCACCAGCGCAAAGCGCGCCGCGTCATGCGGATTGATACGGAGCCGGCCGCTGCCCTCCACTTGTAACAGCCCTTTCGCGCGTGTGGACAGCTTCCCGGAGTGAAACAAGCTCTGCACTAACTCTAACCGGACGGTTCCGTCCGGCCTGGATTTCGGCGCCACGAATCGATACCGCGTTGCGAGATCAGGCTGATAGCCCTCAGCGAGATAACGGTCCATGGCTTTCTGATCGACTTTGGGGGGCAACGGTGCCGGTCCCAGCGAGCCATAGCCGGGAATGAGGCTCCGAATTTCTTTGAGGATTTCTTTGCTCTCGGCGTATTCCATCGGTGAGTCCAACAGAATGGAAAGGGCAGAGAAGACTTCCCAGTCAGGGCGGCTCTCTCCAACGGGCTCAATGGACGGACGAACGGCTTGAACGTGCCCTTCGGTGTTCGTAAAGGTCCCGCTCTTTTCCATCGAAGAAGCGGCCGGCAAGACGACGTGGGCTAAGGCGGCCGTTTCCGTCAGGAACAACTCCTGAGAGACCAGCAGATCCAGCTTGCGCAAGGATTCCTCCGCACGCACCGGTGCCGGGAGGCTTCCCACGGGATTTTCCCCGACGATGAACATGGCTTTGAGAGATCCGGCTTTGGCGCGGTCCAGCATTTCGACGAGAGTCGCTCCAACGGTGAGCGGAAGTTCCCCGTTCCATTGCTTCATGATCCGATCACGGTCCGCGCTGCTGGTCATGGAGCAGGCACCGGGTAGGAACTCGGCCACGGCTCCCATTTCGACGGCACCCTGGTCATTGTTTTCTTCTGCGAGCGGCGCAAAACCGCATCCAGGCTGATCCAGCTTGCCTGTAAGAATAAGCAGATCAAGAAGGGTCAAGGATGCGCCGTATCCACGCTCGCTGCGCAACAGGAGTTGTCCGGTCAGCACAATCACCCGCCGGCCGGCTGTCAGCGCCTGAGCGGCCTTGACGAACGAATCACGCTCCACACCGGTCGCCGCGTGAAGATCCTGCCAGGAGAATGCGTGTACGGCCTTCGTGACGGCATCGACAAAGGTGGGGTAACGTTGCGCAACGTCCGGCTGTATCAGGTTCTGCTCCGCCACGGCCTTCAGAAGGCCAAGAATCGCATGAGGCATGTCGCTGGGCGGAATACAGAAATGATGGTGCGAAAGATTGGCGATATTACTGATCGTGTCGATGACCGGTTCCAGCGATTCAATCGTGATCAACGTCGCATGGCGTTTCTTGACCGCCTCTTTGACCTTGAGGCCCGTGATGGGATTGGTTTCGGTGATGTTCGTGCCGACGAGTAGCAAGACATCGGCTTCCAGGATGTCGTCGAAGGTGGCGGTCCATCGATATGTACCCTGTACAAGTCGCATAGCTTGGAGGCCGTTGATGTGGCCGTAGCGGGCGCTGCTGTCGATGTTGTTGGTGCCGATCGCCACGCGGAGAAATTTCTGAAAAAGGTACAATTCTTCGTTGGTGCAACGGCCTGAGATCAATCCTCCGAAACTCTGTCCCCCATGAGCCGCTTTAATCTCGCTGACACGGCCGGCGACGTATTCCAGGGCTTCTTCCCATGTGGCTTGCACGAGTACGCCATCGCGCCGAATAAGGGGGTGGGTCAGGCGATCCGGATGGCTGGCGGCATGGAATCCGAAAAATCCCCGGGCGCACAAGTCCCCATTGTTGCGTCCCGCTCCATGCGCCGAGTTCACTTCTACTAGTTCCTGCTCCTTGGTCTGGACGGTAATCTGACAGCCATCTCCACAGTATCCGCAGATGCTCTCGGCTCGTTTCAGCATCCACGGCCGATATTCGTACATGGATAGCCGGCTGGTAATCGCTCCCACCGGGCAAATCTGCACGCAGCCGCCGCAGAACTCACAATTCAACGGGTGCGAGCCGAAGGACTTGATTTCGGTCATCGTGCCGCGACCGACCGGCGCCAGCGCTTTGACGTCCATCACTTCATCGCAGTATCGGACGCAGCGGAGACACTGCACACAACGATTCATCTGTGTCTCGATGAGCGGGCTGAAATACTCCTTTTGGAAGATGCGCTTGGTTTCGACGAACCGGCTGGTTGCCGTGTACTGGTGGGAAAAATCCTGGAGATCACACTTTCCTCCTTGATCGCAGACCGGACAATCGAGCGGATGGTTGGCAAGGATGAACTCGAGCACCGACCGATGGGCGTCGTTGACGACGGTCGTGGCGGTGCGCACGCTCATCCCTTCGTCGACCGGCGTGCTGCAGGCCGTTTGAAGTTTGGGCATCTTTTCGACTTCGACCAAGCACATGCGGCAATTGGCGTCCGGTTTGAGCTTCGGGTGATAGCAGAAATGCGGAATCATGACGCTGACACGGCGGGCCGCTTCGATCACCAAAGTCCCTTTCGGGACGTTGACCGTCATCCCATCGATCGTCATACGAACCATCTGTGTCGTGGTCTCAGGCATTATGTTCGTCGTTCGTCGCTCGTCGTTCGTGAAGCGACAGTTCGTAAGATGTCACGGACATTTACTTCCCTCATCCCGCGTGAGACGAGATACGCTTCACGAGAGACGTTCCTGCTTTGGTCCTACCGGTTCAGGTCTGATCAGATTCGCTGCTTCCGCTTCGTTGATGAGCTCGACATACTCCTGCCGCCAGTGCTTCAGTGTGCTCTGGATCGGAGCGACCTCCGCGTCGCCGAAGGCGCAGACGGTGCGGCCTGCGATGTTTTTGCATAGATCCAACAAGGTTTCAAGGTCCTCCATCCGGCCGCGCTTCGCCAAAATCCTGCGCAGAGTCTGGACGAGCCACGCGCTGCCTTCTCGGCAGGGACTACATTTCCCGCAGGACTCATGGTAGAAAAATTCCATCAGCCGGAGCGCCGCCCAGACCATGCTGGTGCCTTCTTCCAGCACCGTCACACCGCCGGATCCCAGCATGGAGCCTGCCGCCGCGACAGATTCGAAATCCAACTTCACGTCGAGATGAGCCGGAGTCAAAAACGGCGCCGAGGCCCCGCCGGGAATGAAGCCTTTGATCGGCTTATCCGAACGCATGCCACCGGCATGTTCGTACACCAATTCTCGGACCGTCACCCCCATCGGAACTTCGTAATTGCCGGGGCGTTTCACATGTCCGCTCACACAGAACACTCTGGTGCCGGTGCTCTTCGGCGGAGAGCCGATCGCCGCGAACCATTCAGGGCCCCGGTTTAGGATGTGCGGGAGATTCGCCAACGTCTCGACGTTATTGACCACGGTCGGTTGGTTGTAGAGCCCGTGCGTAGCCGGAAACGGCGGCTTGATTCGGGGAAGTCCACGTTTGCCCTCAAGCGATTCCAGAAGAGCGGTTTCTTCCCCGCAAATATACGCGCCCGCTCCCCGATGCACCCACACGTCCGCGTTGACGCCCGTGCCGAGAATATTCTTTCCGATGTAGCCCGCCGCCCGGGCTTCGTCGATCGCGCGTTCAAGAATCTTCGAAGCCAGGACCATTTCGCCGCGAATATAAATGTAGCCGGTTTCCGCGCCGATGGCATAACAGGCCAACACGATGCCTTCCAAGACTTGATGAGGGTCTCGTTCCATCAGCTGCCGGTCTTTGAAGGTGCCGGGCTCGCTCTCGTCGGCGTTGCAGCAGAGGTAACGGGGCCCTTGATAATCTTTCGGCAGAAACCCCCATTTCACGCCGGTCGGAAAACCTGCGCCGCCTCGACCACGCAGCCCGGATTTTCTGACCATGGCGGTCACATCTGTCTGGGCGATCTTGCCGAGCGACTTGCGCAAGGCCTGATAGCCGCCCGTTTTTTCATAATCCGCCAGCGACCCGGTATAGCCGGGTTGCATCATGTTTTTCAGCAGTATGAGCTCGTGCTTAGGCATTACTCAATCTCGTGAAGCGTCCGGCCACTTCACACTCCTTCTTGCCGGCAACGGGATATGCCACATACGTCACACGCCCTGCTCCGCGGACGCCGGTTCTGGCCACATGAAGGGGCCGCTCTTGAGCGGACTGGTCCCGGTCGAGCGAAGATCGGACAAAATCCGGTCCAGTTTTTCTTCCGTCAGTTGCTCATAATAGTCTTCATTGATCTGCATCATGGGGCCGGTCCCGCAAGCCGCTAAACATTCCACCACGCTGAGGCTAAACAGTCCGTCGGCCGTGGATTCGCCCGGCGCAATCCCCAGTTTCGTCTTAATCCATTCGATCACGGTATCCGACCCGACGAGGGCACACATGAGGGATTTGCACACTTGAAGGTGGTACTTGCCCACCGGCTTCAGGTTAAACATCGTGTAAAATGTGATCGTCTCGTAGACCTGCGGGGGGGTCAGTCTGAGAATCTGTGCGATGTCTTTCATGGCGGACTCGGTCACATAGCCCTGGTCGCGCTGGGCGACGTAGAGCAGTGGGATCAGGGCGGAGCGCTTGACCGGATAGCGCGATAGGATCTCGGCGATTTCGTCTTTATATTTTTCTGAAAAAGTCATGGCCGTGTTCGTTCAATGTCATTCGACACGCGTCAATCGCGCGAGGGGATCACTCTCCCCGATTTGACGTATGACGGTTGACGCGCTCCGCGATTCGTTCACCGGTCGCACTCTCCCATGACCACATCGTAGGTGCCGAAAATCGTGATGATGTCGGAGATCAAGTAGCCCCGCGCCATATGGTCGAAGGCGCCCATATGGATGAAAGAGGGAGAGCGAATCTTCAGCCGATAAGGACGGGGGCTTCCGTCACTGATGATGAAAAATCCCAACTCGCCCTTCGGGGCTTCGGTCGCGCAATAGGTTTCTCCTTTCGGTGGTTTGAATCCTTGCGTGAAGATGATGAAATGATGAATCAAGCTCTCCATATCGCGCATGACTTGCTGCTTCGGCGGTGGAATGTATTGCGGTATATCGGCGATGAACGGTCCGGGCGGCATCTGGTCGAGACATTGTGAAATGATCCGCGCGCTCTGACGCATCTCTTCGACGCGAATCCAATAACGATCATACGTATCGCCATTCTTTCCGACCGGCACTTCCCAGTCCACCTTATGGTACATCCCATAGGGTTCGAGTTTGCGGACATCATAGGACACCCCGGATCCCCGCAATGCCGGACCGGTGAGGCCGAAATTGATGGCATCTTCCCCGGATATCACGGCGATATGTTTCGTCCGTCCCAGCCAAATCCGGTTACCTGCGAGCAGGGAGTCATACTCGTTGACTTTTTGCGGGAACGTTTCCAAGAATGTTTTGAGATGGGCCACCAACTCCGGAGTGAAGTCGCTGTCCACCCCGCCGATCCGATAATAATTCAAGGTCAGCCGGGCGCCGCAGAGCTTTTCGAACATGTCGAGCAGAGTTTCCCGCTCGCGAAACGTCCAAAAGAAAATCGTCATCGCTCCGATATCCAAAGCTTGCGCGCCAAGCCAGAACAGATGTCCAAGAATACGCTGCATCTCCGCGACGATGGTGCGGATATACTCGGCTCGCTCCGGCACGGTGATGCCGAGCAGTTTTTCAACGGCCCGCACATAGGCGTAGTTGTTTGCCATCGCGCAGACATAGTCGAGCCGATCGGTATGCGGGATGATCTGCATGTAGGCGAGGCCTTCGGCCAGTTTCTCAACTCCCCGATGAAGATAACCGAGGTCCGGCGTCGCTTTGACGATCCGCTCTCCGTCCAATTCCAGCACCACCCGCACCACGCCGTGCGTGCTCGGATGCTGTGGACCCATGTTCAACAGTAATTCTTCCCGCCGGCCCGTTGAGGATGCGTTCGGCTCGGACAGGAACACCTTCCTCTCTTCAGCTGGAACCTCGCCTTCACTCTGCTCAACCGGCGGTTCATCGAGACGCGGGATAAAGTCGAACTGACTGCGCCAGCCGCGGCCCTCCGTCGGAAAATCCTTTCGGAGCGGATATCCTTCCGCATAGTCTTCAGGCAGGAGGATGCGACGCAAATCCGGGTGGCCGGAAAATCGGATTCCCATCATGTCGTAGACTTCGCGTTCCAAGAATGCTGCGCCACGCCATACGCTTGTCACCGACTCGAGAGCCGGGTTGTCTTCAGTGACCCTGGCCTTCAGACGAATACGTCTGCCGTGTGGAAGCGAGAGCAGCTGATAGATGACTTCAAACCGTTGCTGATCGGTCGGATAGTCGGCGGAACAGATATCGGTGATGTGGTCGAAGCACGCTTCGGGATCGTCATGAAGAAAACGAGCGACTTCCAAGATTCGGGGTGCGGCGACATGGACCGTTGTTTCCGACCGAGCCGTATCGACATCGACGGACAGCACCGCCTCCGGGAACTTCTTGAGTAAGGTTTCGATGAGAGATTCCATGAGTTCGTCAAGTGTCAGGCGTCATTCAAATGATGCCCACTCGTTTTCCGAGTGACGCGCTACATCGCTACTTCACGAATACTTTCTCGCGTTGGATCTTTTCCTGTAATTTTAAAAGCCCGTCCAGTAATGCCTCCGGTCTCGGCGGGCAGCCGGGGACGTAGACATCGACCGGTACGATTTGATCCACGCCCTGCACGACGGCGTAGCTGTTGTAATGATTGCCCGACGTCGCGCACGAGCCCATGCAGATGACGTATCGAGGCTCGGGCATTTGATCGTAGATTCGTCGAATGACCGGGGCCATCTTGCGCGAGACCGTTCCTGCGACAATCATGAGGTCCGATTGCCTGGGCGACGCTCGAAAGACGCCGGCGCCGAAACGGTCAAGATCGTACCGGGAGGAGACGCTGGCGATCATTTCGATCGCGCAGCAGGCCAATCCGAAGGTCATGGGCCAAAGCGCCGACTTTCTGGCCCAATTGACGACGGCGTCCAGATTCGTCGTCAGGACGTTGGCATCAAATTGTCGCTCCAACAAACTCATTCTCTTCTTGCCTCCCTCACAGCGAGAATGGTGAGCGGGTGGCGTCGACACCAGGACCCATTCGCCCGCAGCGAAAGAGACCCACCGGGGGATGGGTGGAGCGAGGACGAATGGGTCGGCCGACGACAGGACCCGCTCAGTCCCATTCGAGCGCTCCTTTCTTCCATGCGTACCAAAACCCGACCACTAGAATGGCGATGAACAGGACCATCTCTACTAATCCAACCAGCCCAAGACTCTTGAATGCAACGGCCCAGGGAAACATGAAGACGATCTCGATATCGAAAATCACAAAGAGCATCGCGATGATGTAGTACCGAATCGGAAACTGGACACGGGCGTCCTGAAAGAGCGGACTTCCGCTTTCATATGGCGATAACTTGGCCCGATAGGGCTGGTTGGGACGGACAAAGCGGCCGACCAAAAGGGTGATCGTCCCGAGGGCAATGCCCACACCGATAAAAAGGAGGATCGGCAAATAGTTTTCCGGAACAGCAGTATTACTCATGGGAACACCGTGAAACGTAAAACGTGAAATGTGAAACGTCGCCGAACGTCCTAGACGCCATCATCCCAGAGCCTTCATGCAGCTGATTGCGCTATGAGCGCCGAACGAAAGAACGGTTTGTACTTCAGGCCATCGAGTTCGGGATCAAGAATTCCCTTGTGCTGGACGAGGACTTTGAATGTGGTGCCCATGCCGTTCGGTTTCAAGAGGTGAATCGCCGCGTGGAACTCCGCGCTATCCGGTTCCAGCGTCTCCATCATCTGTTCGACACCGAGTCCCATGAGAAAACTCAGTTGATTCGTAAAACCGCTCGTCCGAAGTCCCTGCTCCTCGCCGGCGGCAGCCAGACTTGAGAAGTCCACATGGGCGGTCATGTCTTGGTCACCCACGCGCGTAAATGGATCCTCATGTGTGGACTGTCGCGAGTAACAGAGGAACGTGCCGTCCGTTCGGTCGGACTGATAGAGATCCTGCATCGTGTGACCGTAATCGATGGTGAGCACGAATCCACGGTCCAGATGCCGAGCCACTTGGTCCATCCAGGCCAACGCATGGAGGTTGACCTCGGAACGATAGCCTTCCGGCCAATCGGTCCTCACGAGGCGAAGGTGAGAGGCGAGCGCATCCGACGACAGCGGTTTCAGGCATTCCACGAACCGACCGTCCCGATGGTCTACCCAGAGTTCTTCGATCCCCTTCGAAGTCACTTGAATTCGGTGCACCGGAAACGAATCGACGAGTTCATTGCTGAAGAACAGTCCGGTGACGGGCGCGAGACTTTCGAGATCTTCCCTCCAGGTCAGAAGATCCGGTTGATCGATCCAGGAATCGAGGTTCTTGCGCTGCACCTCCCGCATGGCGGGGCTTCGTTCAATCAGGACATACCGAAGCTGTCGGAAAAATGAGATGAAGTTACGCTGGCAAGCCGATAGGAAGTGTTTCGCCAGCAACCCTTTGCCGGGTCCCATTTCAATGACGGTAAACTGGTCCGGTTGGCCGAGCAATCGGTGCATCTGCTCGGCTTGCTTTGCCAGGGCTTGCCCAAGGATCGGATGTACATCCGAACTCGTGTAGAAATCGCCACGCCAACCAATCCGTTCCGTCGTGTGTTCCGGCGTGCGCATGTAGTAGCCGAACTGTGGGTGGTAGAGGGCCAACTCCATGAAGCGAACAAATGGAATCGGACCGGAAGCGGCGATCTCAGAGGCAATGGCAGCAACCAATTCCGGATGCCCTGTGCTCACGGAGAACTCCAATTCACCGTTCACAATAGGAAAAAGCGACACCCCTAGCCTATGGGCAGCGCCTGCCCATCTTCAGGTGTCGAAAGGTGCATAGAGTAGCGTTCGGAACCCGCATAAGTCAAGGTGAAATAAAGCAGAATTGCAGCGTCCCACTCAAATAAAGCGCCTGTTCTGTCGGGCCCATGCACTCTTCGTAGCACTCCTTCTCCCTCTTCCTTATTTGCTCGGTAGTGGAGCTGGACTTCGGCATTCAGCATGGCGACTGTTGAATCAATTGGCCACTGATATCTGCACACGCCGGCTTCGCGCTTCGGCGCAGCCTTAGAGGCATGTGCAGGCAATGCTAGAACAGTCAAGAGCGGTGGGGATCTGTCGCATCATGACGAGGCTCGAGGTCTGGCTCCACTGCCGAGCTCAGCTCTTACGCCCCGTGACACTTCTTGTATTTCTTGCCGCTGCCGCAGGGGCAGGGATCATTGCGGCCGACTTTGTTGTCGGCACGGTGAGCGGGGGCCGGCGCGGTCGCCGGTTCGTCGCCACGGTTCAAGGTGAGCTTGGGCTGCGGGCGTGAAATGACAGGCTGAGTCGGAGGCTCCGGCTGTTCGCCTTCGTGGCGGACGGCCTGCACATGGAACAGCCGATCGAGTGTGTCGGATTTGACTCGTTCCATCATGCCGGCAAAGAGATCAAATCCCTCGCGTTTATACTCAATCAACGGATCTTTCTGCCCGTATCCGCGGAGCCCGATGCCGTCCCGCAAGTGGTCCATCGCCAGCAGGTGATCCTTCCAATGATGATCGATGACTTGGAGCATGAACGTCTTCTCGAGAAAACGCATCAGGTCCGGCCCCAGTTCCTGCTCTTTTCTGGTATAGGCGTCTCGAACGTGGACCCGAAGATCCTCGATCAATGCGTCGCGTCCGACATCGCGGAGTGAATCTCCGCCGTCGTCCTTCCCCTGAGTGATATCGAGACCGAACTGACTCTGCATGACTTCAGTCAGACCTTTGACGTCCCATTCTTCGGGATATTGTTCCGGGGGGCAGTACACAGTGAGAGACGATTCCACCGAGCTGGCCATCATGTCATGAAGATCGTTGGTGAGGCTTTCTCCGCTCAGCACGGCCCGGCGGTGACGATAGATCACTTCGCGCTGCTTGTTCATGACATCGTCGTATTCGAGCAGCTGTTTGCGGATTTCAAAGTTGTGCGCTTCGACCTTCTTCTGCGCGTTCGCAATCGCGCGGGTCACCATGCCATGTTCGATGGGGACGCCTTCCTCCATGCCGAGCTTGAGCATCAACTGTGAAACTCGTTCGGAAGCGAAGATCCGCATCAGATCGTCTTCAAGCGACAAGTAAAATCTCGACGTGCCGGGATCGCCCTGGCGGCCGGCCCGCCCGCGAAGCTGATTGTCGATCCGGCGGCTTTCGTGCCGTTCCGTACCGAGGATATGAAGTCCGCCAAGCGCGATGACCTCCTGCTTGTCCTTGTCGCAGTCGGATCGGATGCTTTCATAGATTTCGAGTTTCCGGCTCTCCAGCATATTCTCTTCCCGATAGAGCACCTGCTTGTACATGAATTCCGGATTGCCACCCAGCAGTATGTCCGTCCCGCGTCCCGCCATGTTGGTGGCGATCGTCACCGCGCCTTTATGTCCGGCTTGGGCGACAATTTCGGCTTCCCGCTCATGCTGCTTGGCGTTGAGGACGTTGTGCTTGACGCCGTTCCGGTTCAAGAGCCCGGAGAGTTTCTCGGACTTCTCGATCGAAATAGTTCCGACGAGGACCGGCTGCCCACGCTCATGGCATTCCTTGATCTCTTCGACGATCGCCGCAAACTTTTCCTTCTCCGTCCGATACACGACGTCGGCATAATCCTGCCGAATCATTTGACGGTTGGTCGGCACGACGTTGACGTCGAGGTTATAGATCTTGGCGAACTCCGCGGCTTCCGTGTCGGCAGTGCCCGTCATGCCGCTGAGTTTCTTGTACATGCGGAAATAGTTTTGAAACGTCACGGACGCGAGCGTCTGATTCTCATTGGCGATCTTCACACCCTCTTTGGCCTCGACGGCTTGATGCAGCCCGTCGCTCCATCGGCGGCCCGGCATGAGCCGGCCGGTAAATTCATCGACGATGATGACTTCGCCGTCCTTCACCACATAGTCCACGTCGCGCTTGTACAGCGTATACGCTTGGAGCGCCTTGACCACGTGATGGACCATGTCCATGTTGGCCGGGTCGTACAGGTTGTCTACGCCGAGCAATTTTTCGACGCGCGCGTTGCCGTCTTCGGTCAGCGCGGCGGTCTTGGTCTTTTCTTCAATGGTGTAGTCTTCGGCTTTGAGTTGAGGAATGATCGCATTAATTCGATAGTAGAGATCGGTGGTCTGATCGGTCGGGCCCGAGATGATCAGCGGTGTCCGGGCTTCGTCGATCAAAATGCTGTCGACCTCGTCGACGATGGCGAAGTTCAACTCGCGTTGAACACACTGATTCAAATCGGTGACGACGAGATTGTCGCGGAGATAGTCGAATCCATACTCGTTGTTGGTGCCGTAAGTGATATCGGCGCGATAGGCTTCGGGCCTGGTACACGGGCGAAGGTGCTGTAGTCGTTTGTCGGAAGCGTCATAGGTCGGGTCGTACATGAACGACGCATCGTGCTGAATGATTCCGGTGGACAGACCCAGCGCGTGGTAGAGCTGTGCCATCCATTGGGCGTCACGCTTGGCGAGGTAATCGTTGACGGTGACGAGATGGACGCCCTTGCCTTCCAGGGCATTCAAATAGATCGGCAACGTCGCGACCAGGGTTTTCCCTTCGCCGGTTTTCATCTCGGCGATACGGCCTCGGTGGAGAATCATGCCGCCGATCAGCTGGACATCGAAATGCCGCATGTTGAGCTTGCGGCGCGACATTTCCCGGCACACGGCAAACGCTTCCGGCAAGATATCGTCGAGTGTCTGGCCTGCCTCAAGCCGCTTCTTGAAGTCCTGAGTCTTGTCGGCAAGGGCATGGTCAGAGAGTGGGGTGAGGCCCGCTTCCAAGCCGTTGATTTGCTCCACGATCGGCCGCAGGGTCTTGATTTCACGATCGTTTTTGCTGCCGAAAATCAGGTTGAGTACTTGTGTAACCATAGGATAGCGATACGCGTCGCCCTTTAGTGAGAGTGGATTCCTACAATAGAAATCGGGGTTGCAGTATACAGCATCTTTCCAATGAATCCTACTCGACTGGCCGTCGTCGTAACGGCGGCTTGACAGAGGTTATCCTGGTCACCTAATATTTGACCGATTATAACCGTGGTATTTGTGGGTTCGGTAGTGCGTGGGTCTTTGCGAGTAGTGCCTTCGATGAATAACGCTCTCCGCAAGTTTCTTTCAATTGCACTTGTCCTCTGTGTTCTCGCCGTCGGCGGATTGGCTCAAGCTCAATCCGCGGAACATGCAGGACACCACGCCCAGCATCAAACAGCCACACACGGAACCGTGCTCTGCTCGTGGATGTGTGCCGCCGGCACCGTGCTCGATACCGAGGTGTTCCTGATTCAAACCGAATACGGCCCCGTTGCGCTTATTCCAATTCTTCAGTCAAACGATTCGATCTCTGTACCGTCTCCCATTTTCTCCAGCCGCGCTCCTCCATCCGTCACCACATAAACCTCTACGTCATTTCGTTAGAGCTGTCTTGCCGCATGTGATCTCGTATGAGGTCCTGCTGTATGTGGTCAGACGGTCGTTCTTGGGGGAAAGAGCCCTTTATCATGGCAGTTGCGCGTTACCTATTTTCGTTGTTGCTGGGGTTGAGTCTGTTCTCATTGGCCTGGCCTGTCGTCCAGACTGCACATGGATCTTGCGGATCTGTGACGTGTTTTGTCGTCATCGGATCTCAGCAACAGGTTTCACCAAAGGGTCTGCTCACCGTCAACGGCTTCTACAACTACACACCGCAAGGGACGTTGCTCAGTGGGACCGATGGGGTCATCCCTGCGGTTGATCTGGACAATCGGCAGCTCATTCTGGGGCACCACAAAGAGATTCGGACCATTACTCAAATGTATACGCTGGATCTCAACTACGGGGTCACCGATCGGTTCGGCATAGAGGTCGCCATCCCTTATAAGAAGATCAGACATCGGCATATTGATGGATTAGGAGAGGCGAACGGCGGAGCCGGAGAAGAAACACGGTTCTCGGATAACGGCTTCGGTGACATCTTTATCAATGCCAAATACAACGTGTTGCCGTCCCTGCGGAGTCTTTTAGTGACGGGCTTCGGGGTGTACGTTCCAACGGGTGATCATAACCAAACGACCGCAGGACTCTCCGGGGAGCCGGCTGAGACGATGGAACCGACCGCGCAGCTTGGGCGTGGTCAAGTCGGAGTCCAGGCGTCGTTCTATCAAACCTATGAGATTATTCCGCATCGTTTGAACCAGTTCACTTCCGGCAGTTACCGCCATACGTTTCGTAACAACTTTGGCTACCAATTCGGGGATCAATTTGATTTTTCGGCCGGTGCTAACCTTGTGACCGTGCCATGGCTTGTGTTGACCAATCAGTTCAATTTCCGTTACATGCAGCGCGATCATTTTCGCGGATCGCTGTTTCAGTCACAGGCTCCAGGTGATCCTCCGGACGAAGCGATTGAACTTGATGCGAACATTAGGAACCGATCGGTTCCGACAACCGGTTCTACGTACTTTGCCTATACACCAGGTTTCCAACTGAGCCTGGGAGAGCTTATCAAGACGCCGCTGACTGAGAACACGTCGATGTACTTCTATGCGCAGATACCGGTCTATCGTGATTTCAATGGGAATCTGGCTCAAGGAACGAGCTTTGTGTTTGGTCTGACGAGGGTGTTTCAGGTTCTGAGCCTATCATAAATGCAACGGTTCGATCGAAGGAGGCTCATATGAGATCAAGAGAGTTCAAAATCGTATCCGTGGGAATCCTGCTGCTGGCGGTATTGGTGGCATTACCCGCCTTAGACGGGTGGAGTATGGGCTCGCGAGTTCCGGCGGTAGGGACGGCTGCCGAGGATTTTCGTTTGGTCGATTTGGATGGTAAGTCGCAGAGCTTGAGCCAATATCGCGGCAAGGTCGTGCTCGTAAATTTCTGGGCGACCTGGTGCAAGCCGTGCACGACGGAAATGCCCGCGATGCAGGCCACGTACGACAAACTTCGGGATAAGCGATTTGTGGTGTTGGCCATCAATGAACTGGAAGACGATGCCAAGGTGCGCGAGCACATCAAGCAATATGGCCATACGTTCCCGGTGCTCATGGATCGGGACAACAAAGTCGCCAACCAGTTCGGGGTCTTCGGGTTGCCTGTGAGCGTGTTTATCGATGAGAAGGGCGTGGTTCAAGAATACATCAAGGGCGGACTCTTGACCGAGCAAGTCATTCTGGATGTGGTTGCCCGTATTCAGAAACAAGAACCGGTAAAGGCCGCATCTTTGCACTAGGCGATCAGTATGACAGTGACCGTAAAACAGCCGGTATTAGTCTGGGCATTGCTGCTCGTCATCGTATTGGTGAATGGGTTCATGGCTGCGCCGAGTGTCAGCCATGCCGAACACCATACCGGCCATCAGGCTGAAACCCATTCCACCGGCATCTGTGCGTGGCTGTGCGCCGGCGGCGTGGGGATTGAGTCGTCCGTCGTGCAGCTCGTATCAGGACTTCAACTTCTCGAATGGGTGAGCAGTCCTCCCTTCAACTCGGTCCTCAGTGTGATCTTGCTTTCGTACTTCTTCCGCGGGCCTCCCAGCCTTTCTGTCTAGCGCCCATAGTCGGCAGACCTTTTTCTTAACAACCCTGTCTAGCGGTCGGATCCGATATGCGGATTCTATCGTATGACAAACAGAAAGATCATGGAATCATGACGCGCAAGATCTGGTGTTGTGCCTTTGCAATCTGTGGTGTCGTCGCAATGACCGTCTCGATGCTCTGGCCTTCCCACGTCGCGGCGTCCTGTGGCTCCGTCAGCTGCTTTGTGGTCATCGGCTCTCAACAGCAAGTGCCGATGAAAGGTCTGTTGACCGTCAATGCCATCTACAACTATACACCGATGGAGGCCGCCCCAGGTGACGGCGGGCGCATCCCCTTCGCCAATCAGGGTGAACGGACTCTCACGTTAGCAAATTTGAACGTCAACAGAATCGAGACCACGACCCGCACCGCGACCCTTGATCTCAACTACGGGCTGACCGAACGTCTCGGCATCCAAGTGTCGATCCCGTACAAGCATGTGGAGGCAAATGCGCAGATCGGAGGTCTCACGCCGGTTCCCTACAGCGAGAGAGGACTCGGCGATATCCGCGCGGCATTGAAGTACAACGTGCTGCCCACTCTTCGCAGCATGGTCGTACTGGGAGTGGCCGTCGATTTCCCGACGGGAAGCTACGGCCGATTTGCGCAGGGAACCACCTTGGCCGAATCGACGCTTCAAATCGGACGGGGAAACTTCGGGGTCATTCCGATGCTCTATCAGACGTACGAGCTGATTCCCCATCGGCTCAATCAATTTGCGTCGGCAAGTTATCGGCACACGTTCAAGAACAGCGACGGGTATCAGTTCGGCGATGAGGTCAGCGCGAGCCTTGGTGTCAATGTTGTCCCGCTCGAGCAGACTCCCTGGCTGGTGCTGACACAGCAGTTCAATTTTCGATATATGCAGAATGATGCCATGGACGCGGCGCTTTTCCAGTTCAATCCAGGGACCGGCTCGGCGATCTTGCTAGATCCAACGGTCAAGTTTCGAGCAGTGCCGACCACCGGTTCGACCTATGTCGCGTATTCACCGGGAATCATGTTGAATGCATTTAACTTTGCCTCGTTCTATTTCATCGCCCAAATCCCTATTCACCGGGATTTCAACGGCAATCTGGAACAACAGATCAGCTACATCTTTGGGATGACCAAGTCATTTCAAGTCTTTGGCGGGTCGTCCTAGGAGACGGCAGAACAATGATCGGATGATGATGGATAGTGGATCACGAATGTGGGGTGTAAGGCATAGAGCGCGGTTCGTTCGCGCGCTGGCGGGCTGCTGTGTTGCCCTCTGGCTCGCCGGTTCTCTGTCCGTTACACAAGGGAACCTCACGGCGCAATGGACCACACCGCATTGTCCGCAAGGACAAACGCCGAGCACCCACCATGGCGCGAGTCATTGTATTTGGCACTGTGGCGGCATCGATGCCGAAGGTTCCAACGGTCGGGGAGGAGCCTCGATCGATGTTCTCATCGGGCATGTCTGGAATCTCGGCGCCGATACCCTGCTTGTCGGTATGTTTCATGCGGAGATCGTCCCTCGAGGACCACCACTCTCATACCGTGTGACATAGCTCATGCAAGGAAACCGGCAGCGCTCCCCGGTATGAGAGCGATAGCTAACGAGGAAGGAACGATCCATGGAAGCCATCACGAAGAAACGACTTTTGTTATCCTATACCAAAACGGGTGTGCTTGGACTCGCACTGATGAGCCTGGCAGCTTGCAATTCCGGAGAGTCCACTCCCACCACGGGGACACCGACGTCCGGCGGCAGCGCCGGCCTCAGCGGACCGATCGCATTTATCAACAACACCGGTGACAAGACGTTGACCAGTGTGGCCATCCGAGGTGATTCAGGCAATGCTGTGATCAATACGATCGATGCGGCGAAATTCGAAAATGTCGCCTTGGGGGACATGCAGTTTTCGAACGAAGATTGGCTCCTTATGACTCTTGCAGCGGCGAATAAGGTTGCGACAATCGATCCGTTGACTGCCGCTACTCCGGTTCATGAAGTTAACCTTCCTGCCGGGACCAGACCAGTCCATCTCTATCGTGATAGAAACGATGGAGAGATTGTCTGGATTATGAATGATGGCGACAATGCCCCGGCGACCACGACTCCGGGTGATGATTTGATCAACTGTGCGGCTCAGGGTGGGGGATCAGTGACCGTGATTCACAACTCCCATCTCGGGCCGGGGGGGACCATTCCCAAAGTAGTAAAAACCATCTGTGTCTTGGCTGACGGTCATAAAGTGACGGCTTTCTCCGGAGATGGAGTGCCGAAGCGTGCGTTTGTCTCGAGCGAAGTCGGCGGTGAAATCGCAGTGATCGACGATGACGAGGCTTCTGCCAACTATCTCACAATGATTGCGCGAATTGATCTGTGCAATGCCGGGAAGGAAGCGACGCTACCGACGCCTGCTACGTGTAATCCGGAGAATGTGACAGGGACGACGCCGTTCACGCCAAATAATGCCGGTCCGCACGGGATTCGTTGGTCCAAGTTCACAAAAAAGGTGTACAGCATTCAAGAAGGATACGGACAAATCGCGGAGATCGATCCAAGCACTCTGGTGATTACCAAGATCTTTGATCTGGCAGGTACTCCCTATACTTCGTACGGAATTTCTGCCGACGGCAAATATCTCCTGCTGCGTGGAGAAACGACCGCCCCCCAAGCGACCAAACTGGGGGTAATTGACTTAAGTGCGGCAACACCGGCGATCGCGGATTTGACCACACCGGAACTCGATGGAACATCAGCGGGAGCATTCAAGTTCTCTCCGGACTCGAAGCGGTTCTACATCCTGGCGGGGAATGGGGCCACAGCGACGAAGAAAGACCGGTTGTTTGCGTATGACTGGACGACGCTGGCGCCTCCGGCACTGACGCTGCTGAGGGAAATCCCGTTGGTGTCGACCGGTGCGCACAGCTTCGATGTGTTGGCCCGGGGAGCAGGCGAAGCGAAGTTTCTGGTTGTATCTAACGGCGTAGACAATTCGGTCTCGATCATCAATGCGACCGACAATCTAAAGAAGCAGGACGTGACTGTCGGGCCAAACCCCACAGGGGTGAGCGTTTTCGAGTCTGGATTTGCGCAAGCAGGTAACCAGGCGACCAATTAGTTCATACTAGGAGAGGGCAGTCCATCGGAATGGAAGGACCTCCGATGGACTGCCGATCGGCTGCAAACGAACTGGCGAGTGATCTGTAGACTGGGTTTTGTCCGAGCGAGCTGCCTCCCCCTCGGACCAGCGCGGGGCGAGGGTTGCCTCCCTTGACCTCAGCCCAGCACTTTTACCTAAGCGGTGATTGGGACGATTGCTTATCGGCAAGCAAAGAGTCATAGTGAAACGTGACATCAACAGATAAAAATCCACTCTTCCTCTCCGCCTGGGGCGCTTCACTGACTCTGCATGGAGTCGTCCTTGGCTTGGCGTTCGCCCTCCTCGCACAAGTCAAACCCGTTTTGCCGGAGGACGTATACAAGTGGGACGTGGCCTTGGTGGAAACGGCGAAATCCGAATCCAGACCGGAACAAGTCCAATCGGCCGTGACACCGGAACAGCCACCAGCGAGGGTCGTGCCGCCGTCACGAATGAAACGAGTGCCGGAGACATATCAGGCGGTAAGACCGATGGCGCAGCAGGCCGAACCGCTTTCACCGACGATCGAGCCGGTACGACCGACTGAGCAGAAGGTGGAAATTCCGCAACTGCGTGATGAGCCGGTTGAACAACGGATAGCCAAGGTTGCTGAGTCTAAAACTGAACCGGTTGTTGAGGCGAAGGAGTCTGCGCCAGCCATGACTGCGGTCGCTCCTGCACCGATCGAATCCCAACCTGTTCAAGATGGGCCGGTCGCGGTCGCATCAGCTCCTACATTTTCCCCTCAAAGTCCTGTCTCACAAGAAGTTATTGCGCCGGCGTCTGCGCCTGACAGCCCCGTGGATGTCGCTCCGGTCCAGGCGGCCAAGACTTCATCACCTGCCACGGAAGGAAAAGAGGATCATCGATGGCTGGCCGAGTCGCTGTGGCGAAGAGTCGCAGAACTCAAACGCTATCCGAATTCAGCCCGTATGAACGGCCAGGAAGGGAAAGTGGTCTTGAAAGCGGTCATTCGATCCGATGGGCACTTGGCCGATGTATTTGTCCAGAAAAGTTCCGGATACAGTGCGCTCGACGCCGCAGCGATCGAGGCGGTGAAACTAGCCTGTCCGCTCTATATGAAGCAGGCCCTTGGGAAGGCGCAAATTGTAGTAAGCCTTCCGATTGTGTATAGCCTGGCAAATTAGATGGGTCAGTTGAGCGCGAAGGGAATGTCGCCAATCCCTTACGACTCCATTATTGGTTTGGATTGAATGCGATGAGAACACCCTTCCCCCCTCGGGCTCGGATAAGTCATACCGGATAGACTTGGTTCTATAAGCTCGTATTTGTTTGGCCTGATTGCCTCTATCCACAACCACGGTGAGTATGGTCCGAGCGGGTGACCATCCGGCTCGGACCACTGCGGAGTGGAGACGCGCCTCCCTTGGCCTCCCGCCCCGCAATTATCCAAACACGATCTAATTCACATCATGGCGCGGTAGGACGCTGTGCCACATAACTGCGCCAGCCACCGTATGCGGTGATCTCTCGGTGCTTTTCGACGAGCGCCGGCTCGCCTAACACCCCCAGGACGATGGTTCCGTCTTCCAGCCGCACCTTTCCGATACACAGACCGGGAGGCTCATTCAGCAGGATTCCGGCTAACCCTTCCGCGGGCACTGACCAGACTTCGACTGCCACTTTGACGCCTGTCCCGTCGGTGACACGCAACATCGCAGGATGTTCGTCGTTGATCGTCCAGAGACGGTACGTGGGTTCGGTCATCGCCTCACGGACGAACGTGGCTTTGGCGGCCACCATGTTGGGGTTGAGTTCGAGTCCTCGCATCAGCGTGCCGTTTACTGCGAGCAGCACTTCGCTCCGGTTCACGCGAGACTCCCCGTGATTATCTGATAGACTGCCTTGATGGGTGGACGCAACGCTTCTTTGTTGTGCTGTTGCTGTAGAGTAGGGTGGCGAACACTGCTGTGTTGAAGAGACCATGTCTGTAACGATTCCTCCATTTTTTTCCTCAAAACATTCCAATCCTGAAGTCGGCCTTGATTCAGTTCTCCAATTCATCACCCGTAGGTGTTCCGGAGGGCATCTGTCAGGCGATCCGCCGTCGTCACCCAACCGACGATGCCGCCCTGCGATTGAATCATGCGGACCGTCACTTGCTTAAACTCGGGGAAATAGCTTTCGGTTCCGTCCTCGACCAGGAGGCAGTCATATCCGCGGTCATTTGCCTCTCTCATGCTGGTCTGCACACAAACCTCGGTGGTGACTCCCGTAAAGACCAGATGGGTGATGCCGAGCTCCTTGAGGCGCTCCTGTAAAGCGGTGGCGTAGAATGCCCCCTTGCCCGGCTTGTCGATGACGAGCTCGCCTGCCTGGGGACGCAGCTCCGGGACGATATCGTTTCCCGGCTCGCCCAATACCAGGATGCGCCCCATGGGACCCGGGTCGCCGATGCGAAGCGTGGAATCGCCGCGCCGTCTTTTGGCCGGCGGACAGTCGGACAGATCGGGGCGATGGCCTTCTCGTGTATGAATGACGGGCAATCCCAACTCCCGAAACGTCTTGAGCAGTTTCGAGACAGTCGGCACGATCTTTTGCAAGAGTTCAACCTTGTTGCCTAGTGCAGCGCCGAAGCCGCCCGGTTCCACGAAATCGCGCTGCATGTCGATGATGACCAGCGCAACCTTCTCACCGGAGGCTCGCGACGGCAACGGATAGGGATAAGGAGAGGCCGGTACGGTATTCATGTTGAATGTCCTGTCATGTGTCGTCCAATGATGCCTAGATCGGCGTCGGACGACGTGGTTTCATACACGAGTTGGCCGTTGAACATCACCACCACACGGTCGGATAGTTCCAAGATTTCGTCGAGGTCTTCGCTGACCAGCAGCACCGCCGTTCCGCGATTGCGTGCGGCGACGATCTGCATGCGAATTTCCTCCATAGCCAGAAAGTCCAGCCCGAAACAGGGGTTGGCGATGATCAAGATCTCGACATCCCCCGACAGCTCGCGCGCCAAGACCGCGCGCTGGACATTGCCCCCCGAAAGCGACTGAATGGGCGTATCGGGGTACGGCGGTTTGATGTTGTAGCGTTGAATCAGTTCGTACGCGCTGCGACGCAGCGCAGGACGGCTGATGAGCCAGCCGCCCACCGCGTGAGGCTCGATGTCGAAGTTGCGAAACGCCAGGTTGTCCGCTACGCTCATCCGCCCGACACACGTGTTCTGGAGCGGTTCTTCGGGAAGACAGAACATTTTGTGGCGCATGATCTTCTCTCGGGTCGGTTGATAGGGTTGATCATGCGCCTGGATCGTGCCCGCAGCGGCCTGACGCTGCCCTGCCAACACCTCGACCAATTCTCGTTGTCCGTTTCCCGATACGCCGGCCACCCCGACGATCTCGCCTTCATGGATGGTGAGGTGCAGACCCCGCACGACTTCCACGCCGCTCTCATCCTTGACGCGGATATCTTGCAGCACCAGCTTGGCGACTTTGGTCGATTGCACGTTTCGTTGTTTCGGCTTTGCCGTGACCTCAGATCCCACCATCATCTCCGCCATCTGCGAGATGGTCAGCTCCGAGACTTTTCCGGACCCTACGAATTGCCCCTTGCGCAACACCGTCACTTCGTCTGCGAAGGCCGCGACTTCTCGAAGTTTGTGCGTAATGATCAGAACGCTCAATTGTTGCGCCAGCGTCATGGCTCTAAGATGTCCCAGCATTTCGTCGGCTTCTTGCGGGGTCAGAACAGAAGTCGGTTCGTCCAGAATAAGGATGCGGTTCTGCAGCGCCAGCTGTTTGAGGATTTCCACTTTTTGTTTTTCGCCCGCGGCGAGCGAGCTGACCCGAGCGGTAAGCGACACCTTGAACGGCATCTTGTCCATGAACTCTGACAATTGACGCTCTTCTTTTTTCCAATCGATAAGCGAGTCCAGTCTCGCCTTGGAGATCACCAGATTCTCCAGCACCGTCATGTTGGGGATCAGCGTAAATTGCTGATAGACCATCCCGATACCGAACGTCTGCGCGTCGCGCGGGCTGCGAATCGTGACCTGCTCCTGATTCAACGAAATTTTCCCCTCATCAGGGTGGTAATACCCCATGATGCATTTGACCAGGGTGCTTTTGCCCGCGCCGTTCTCGCCGAGCAGGGCATGAAACTGGCCGGACCGCAATTGAAGATTCACATCCTTCAAGGCGGTGAGCGGACCGAAGCGTTTGGTAATCCCCAACGCTTGCAGATCCGGAGGAACTCCCTTGGTCATGACAATGCTTCCAGCAAGGCGTCCGATTTTGCCACGGCGCCGAACACACCGCCCTGCATCTTGACCATCTTCAGCGCGGCCTGATGGTTCGTGTAATCGGTTGCCCCGCAACAGTCTTCCAGCAGGAGACATTCGAAGCCTCGATCGTTGGCTTCCCGCATGGTGGTGTGGACACAGACATCGGTGGTGATTCCTGCCAAGATCACATTCTGGATGCCGCGGAGCCGCAACAACATTTCCAGATCGGTCGCCCAGAACGACCCCTTGCCGGGCTTGTCGATGATCGGTTCGCCCTCCTTCGGAGCCAATTCAGGGATGATGTCCCAGCCGGGCTCACCCCGTACCAGAATCTTGCCGCAGGGACCCGGGTCGCCGATGCCGGCTCCGATCTGTCGGCTGCGCCAGCGCTTGTTCTCGGGTAAATCCGACAGGTCGGGCCTGTGTCCTTCCCGAGTGTGGAACACATGCATGCCGATGGTTCGGGCTTTCGACAGCACTTTGAGGATATGCGCGATCGGCGCGCGAGTGAGAGAAATGTCATAGCCCATCTTGTCGACATAACCGCCTTTGCCGCAAAAGTCGGTCTGCATATCAATGATGAGAAAGACCGAATTGTCCGGCCGGAGATCGCCGTTATAGGGATACGGGTAAGGGTCGGATGTCACGTATCGACTCATGGCTCACCTCTTCTGGATGTCTGGGTTAGGGTTCGAGTCATCCTGTATCGACTAACGAGTCACCGTGAGTTCATGGGGTACTCCTACAAGCGTGCGTTTGGGAGAACAGGTGATGATCATCACCGCCAAGGTCATGATGTAGGGGATCGCGTTGAAGATGTAGTATCCGCCCGTGATTCCTACGGATTGCAAGGAGGGTCCTAACGCGGCGGCCCCTCCCCACAAAAGGGAGACCCAGAGGCAGCCTACCGGATGCCAACGAGCAAAGATTACCAAGGCGACTGCCATCAGCCCTTGTCCGCTCGATAGGCCTTCGCTCCAATTGAACGGATAGTAGAGGGAGAGATACGATCCGCCGATCCCTGCCAAGAATCCTCCTTGAGCGGTGCTGAGGATCCGTATGCGATCGACCGGTAATCCGAGGGCGCGGGCCGCATCCGCGCTTTCGCCGACGACTCGTACTTTTAACCCCCATGCGGTGTTCTTCAACATCCATGCGAGCGCAATAGCCACGACGATTCCCATTAGGAACAGCGCATTGATCTGCAGAGCCGCCTTCAGTTGCGGGATATCACTCCATGCGCCGAGGTCGATCGAGGGCAGTCGGGGCGCGGAAGGCTGGATGTACGGCTTCCCCAGAAAGAAGGCCAATCCCGTGCCGAACAGCATCATCGCGATTCCCACGGCAATATCGTTGACTCGTCGGAAGCTACAGAGCCAGCTGTGCAGGGCGCCGAGCACCATGCCGGCCAATCCGGCACAGAGGACTCCCAACCAGGGAGACCCGCTGTGCAGCGAGACGGCATAGCCTGTCATCGCGCCCATGACCAGCGTGCCTTCCAGGCCCAAGTTGATGCGACCGCTTTTCTCGGTCAAACACTCGCCCAGCGAGACGAAGAGAAACGGCGTGCCGATTCGAATCGCGCCGCCTAAGACGGCGATGAGGACTCCCCACCACCCGACTTCCATCAGGACGCTCCTTGTTTCTGCAACTTCGAAAAGCGACCGTACAGAGTTTCGCTGAAGAGGATGACGAGAAAAATAATCCCCTGCATCACGAGCACGGTCGCATCGGGCAGCTCATGCGCGCGTTGCAGCAATCCGCTGCTCGCGCGGATGCCTCCCAGCAAGACGGCCACAGGAATGATGGCCAACGGATTATTGCGGGCCACAAAGGCCACGAGAATGCCGGCATACCCGTAATTGGCATTGAGGGTGTCATTGGCCCGGCCATGGATGGCCGCCACCTCCACCATGCCGGCCAGTCCACCGGCCGCGCCCGCCACGAAACAGATGATCAAGATCAGCCGCCCGACCGGCAGCCCTGCGATTTGAGCCGCCCGAACATTGCCTCCCGCGATTTGGGACGCAAAGCCGAACACGGTGTGATGCATGAGAAACCACGTCATGACACATGCCACGATTCCGAACACTAATCCCCAGTGGAGATCTGTTCCAGGAATAACACCGATCATATTGGCTTCACCGATATGATGCGTCGAGGGATGATTGAGACTTTCCGGATCGCGAAAGGTGCTGGTGACGAGATGGTTCAACACCGCAATGGCGATATAATTCAGCAACAGACTGCTGATGGTTTCATTGACGGCGCGATAGTGCCGTAGTGCACCTCCGATGGTAAGCCACAGCCCGCCCGCCACCATGCCCACGACCGCCATCGTGGTTAGAACGACCATGGGAGGAGCCGTAGGCATGGTGAGCGCCGCAACGGCTGCGAACAGGCCTCCCATGACCACTGCCCCCTCTCCCCCGATGATAATCAAGCCGAGATACCCGGGCAGCGCGGTGCAGAGCGCCGTCAGCATCAACGGCGCGGCTCGGATCAGCGTATTCTGCCAGGAAAACGAGGTGCCGAAGGCGGCACGATACATGGTCTGATACACCTCGAACGGATCTGCTCCCGCCGAAGCCACAAAGATACCGAACAACACCATCGAGACCATCAAAGATCCGACGATGATGAGAAACGGTTCCAGCGCTTTGTTCAGCGTTTGTGGCACGGCTATGCTCATGACTTCGTTGAACCGATGACTCCCTCTACGAGCCAATCCATGCTTTCCAGCCACATATCAGTCTGGACGTGTTCCTTTCCTGCGGCGACGACGACACGTCCGGTATTGTCTTTGATCGGACCCTTGTACACGACCATCCCACCGCTCATGAATTTGTCTTTGGCTGCGTCGGCTTGTTTGCGAACGGCTTCCGTCACCACTTGGTTGTAATCCGATACCTTGACGATTCCTTCCTTCAGCCCCCCGCGCACGAGATGAGGAACCGTCTGCCCTTTTCGAATCATTTCGGCATAATCCATATAGACCTTGGCCCAGTTCCATTCCGCTCCGGTGAGATACCCTTTAGGGGCAAGCTTCGATTGGTTGCAGTGATAACCGGTGCAATAGATCCCCCGCTTTTCAGCAGTCGTGACGACGACCTTGGGGCTGTCGACGTGGCAGGTAATGACATCGATGCCTTGGTCGACCAAGCTGTTCGTCGCTTCCGCTTCACGGACCGGCAGCGACCAGTCGCCGGTAAAAATCACGTTGGTCGTACAGTTCGGTCTGACGCTGCGGGCGCCGAGGGTATAGTTGTTGATATTCCGCAAGACCTGTGGAATCGGCTTGGCCGCCACAAATCCCAGTTTTCCGCTCTTGCTCATCCCTCCGGCGACGATGCCCGCCACATACTGGGATTCGTCGATGTAGCCGAAATAACTGCCCACGTTCTTGGGGTGCTTGCCGTCCTGATAGAGCCCGCCGCAATGCAAAAAAAGGATGTTGGGATTCTGGGGCGCGACCTTGAGAATATGGGGATCGAAATAGCCGAAGGAGGTGGGAAACAAGACTTGCGCTCCGTCCAGTTTGACCATGCTTTCCATGGTTTTTTGAACCTCGATCGTCTCCGGGACCTTTTCTTCATCAAAGGCTTTGACCCAATCAAGTTTGGCAACCGCCGCTTTCCCCTCAAAATGTGCCTGATTGTATCCATAGTCATCTCGTGGCCCTACGAAGATAAACCCCATCTTGACCTTGTCCGAGGCGCCCCAGGCTTCCCCGATCCACTCCCAGTTCCCCAACATGCTCAATGCCCCGGCAGCTGCGGTTCCTTGTAACACTTGGCGTCTGGTCAGTTTGCGTGATTCGGACATATGTCCTCCCTACGGCTAAGATGTGTGTGGCTGCATGCGTTACTTCACGATGAACGTTCCCGTTTTACCGGCCAAGGCGCGACCGATATTCTCAGGATTGGTGATCAACCCGGTTTGTCCACCTCCTTCTATGAATTCGATCAGGGCTTGGATCTTCGGCCCCATGCTGCCTTTATCGAATTGATCGTCCGCATAGTAGCGCTTCGCTTCGGCCACCGTCATGCGATCCAGCCACCGTTGGGTAGGCTTATTGAAGTCGATCGCCACCTTCTCCACACCGGTAGAGACCATCAACAGATCGGCGCCGATGCCGCGGGCCAGCAGGCTCGAGGCCAGGTCCTTGTCGATGACGGCCTCCACTCCGTTCAGATTCCCTCCGTCATCTTCCACCACCGGGATACCTCCTCCACCGCAAGCAATCACGACGAATCCCGCATGTGCCAACGTCTTGATCGCCGCCAGCTCGACGATGGTCTTCGGCAGGGGAGAGGGCACCACGCGACGCCACCCGCGTCCCGCGTCTTCCTTCACGATCCAACCCTGACGGCGAGCGAGTCCCTGCGCCGTCTGCTCGTCCATATGAGACCCGATTGGTTTGGATGGATCGGCAAAGGCAGGATCGTTCCGATCCACCAGCGTCTGCGTGATGATGGCCACGGCCCTTCGATCCAGCCGGCGCTGCTGAAATTCGTTGTGTAGCGCTTTGAGGAACATGTAGCCGATGCCTCCCTGTAAGTCTGCATCGGCATAGTCCATCGGCACGGGTGGGACCTCTTCCAGCGCCAACTCAGAGCGGCGCATGATGAATCCGACTTGAGGGCCGGTCCCATGAGTGATGACCACATTCCATCCGGCTGCAATCATGTCGGCGATGTGGTGTGAGGTGAGGGCTGCTTCCCGACTCTGGTCGGGGATCGATTCATGATGCTTGTCTCTGATCAATGCGTTGCCGCCGACCGCCACTACCGCCAGTTTGTTCGTTGCGCTCATGTAACTGCCTCCTTACTCGCTCCGTTCTGTGGTGCGAGCCAGCGCGGACACCGCCTGTGTGAAACAGGCCAGCGGGGCGCGGGTAATGCCGGCTCCGATCTGACCGACTCCGGCTTCGCGGTGGGCGATCCCCGTATTGATGATCGGTTGAATGCCGGTATCGACGACCTTCCGAATATCAATGCCTGCCGGTGAACCGGCGAAGTTCATCGGCGGAAGCGTAAACGCGTTGTTCCGACCGAGCGTGATATGGGTCATGGATAAGGTGTTGTCGATCGCGTCCTGAGGGGTCCCTCCCACAAACTTGACGATGGCCGGAGAAGTTGCCATCGCAAAACCGCCGATACCGGCTGTCTCAGTGATCGCACTGTCACCCAGATCGGGCGCCGCGTCCGACGGAGCATGCCCTGGAAAGAGGAGCCCATCGACGAATGGGGCCGGCGCCGTAAACCATTGCGCACCGGTCCCGCTGACGCGAATCCCGAACTCGACGCCGTTGCGGGCCATGGCAGTGACCATGCTGCTGCCGGGCACGCCGTGCGCGGCATCGAGCATGGCTTTACAAGCGGCCATGGAAAGATTGAGGAAGAAGTGATCGTTGCCGGCGATAAAGTCGACGACCGCGGCGATCTCGTTCGACGGTGTGTGTGTCTTCAAGAGCGCGGGGACCAGCCGTTTCAGAAACAGCGAAGACGCCGCGACATTGCGATTGTGAATCTCATCCCCCATGTGCAGCGCCTGCGCCATCAAGGTCTTCAGCTCGAGCCCTCCCAACGTCTCGATGCCTGCCCGTAACGCCGGGGCGAGGACCTGGCCCATCCACTTGAGTCTGGCGATCACTTCCGAGCTATTGGCGCCGAATCGAAGCGCCTTTCCGATCCCCTCGTTAAAATTGCAGAACGCCTGGTTGCCTTGGGTGGTGTTGTCCACGATCCAGACCGGCATGGAGGGGCTGATGATGCCGGCCATGGGGCCGACCGCGCGATGGTGATGACATGCTTCAAAGACAATCTCTCCACGGGAAGCAATCGATTCCGCTTTGGCCAGATTCTCGGCCCATCCTTCGTAAAGAATGGCGCCGACAATCGCTCCTTTCATCGGCCCACACATGTCGTTCCAGGCAATGGGAGGACCACTGTGGAGGATCATGCGCTCCGCCATGTCGGGAATGACGTGACCCGCAATACCGACTCCGCGAAGTACCGGCTGGGCCGATTGGTAGGTGTCGAAGGCGGTCTGGTTCGCTGTTTCAACGGCGGAAAGGTTGACCAGTCGGGCTAGGTCACGGCCCACCTCTGCCTGCCCCTGCGCGGGCGGAGCCCATTCGATCTGGAGAGCTGAACCGCCTGCCATAGCGATGGAATCGGTGAAAGAAGAAAGACCGACGTTCAAGACCTGCAGCTTCTCCTGGAACAATGCCTGTATCACGATCGTCCTCCGGCAGCGCCCGCCCCTACTGCCACGGCGCTTGCCATACGCACCGCTTGAGCGTTGCTCTCGGCAAGGATGACGCCGGCCTCTCGCAAGGCCGCTTCCTGCCGAGCGAGATTCTGTGGATCTCCGGCGGTCCCGCACACGAAGCCTACGATCACCAGGTCTCTTCCGGCCTTGCCCGCCACATCGCGCGCTTTTTGAACGACGGGCACGATTTCACCGGCGGGATCGGCATGAGACCCATACCCAAGGACCACATCCAGCAGGATGACCGCTGTTTCCGGATCGGTGGCCTCTTTGATGAGGCGTTCGTTCCTCAGTCGGTGATCGATCATGGGATGTGGACGTCCACGGGTGAACAAATCGTCACCCAGATCGATGACGGTGTGCGCCCGACTCGTCCAGACATCGGTCAAGCGGTCTCCGGGCTCCACCGGCGTATTGGAAGAGATCTGTCCTAACTCCTTCTTCAGCAAGAGGGTCGCTTCGTAACAAAAGGTTCCCCCACTGTACAGGCCGCGGATGTATTGTTGTCCGGGGGACAGTCTGGACGGAATGGAGATAGGTGGGTATTTCGGTTTGGCATCGTCAGGGTTTCGGCCCTCAGCGAGAGCCACCGCCGCCGCTGCGGCATCCTCCAGAGTTGTGGCGGCGAACACATTCCCACGCCTGACGCGCGCAGGATCGGCGCCAAGAAAATTCACCACGACCGGCTTCCCGGCGCGTTCCGCCGCCTCCAGCACATGTCCGGCCACTTCCGGAGATGGAGGCTTGGAGATCAACACGATGACCGAGGTGGAGGGGTCGGCAGCGAGGGCTTTCAGGCCCTGAAGCATGGAAATGCCGCCGACGTCGCGATGCAAATCGTGCCCGCCGGTGCCGATCGCTTGTGAAATGCCGCCACCCCATCGATCGACCAGGCAGGTGACCTGCTGTAAGCCCGTGCCGGATGCCCCGACGACACCAATGACTCCGCGGCGCACCACATTGGCGAAGGCGAGCGGGATGCCGTTGATGATGGCCGTTCCGCAATCCGGGCCCATCACGATGAGATCGCGGGATTGGGCGAAACGCTTGAGGGCGATTTCGTCCTTCAACTCGACGTTGTCACTGAACAGCATCACGTTGAGGCCGAGACTCAACGCCTTGAAGGCCTCGGATGCCGCGTACTCGCCGGGAGTGGAGATCAGGACAAGGTTCGCGCCGACCATATTTCCCAGACCCATTTCGATGCTTCGTGGAGGGAGACCGCGTGACGATCCGCTTCCCGAAGACGATGGAGGAGGCTGTTTCAATGCCGACTCCGCGGCTGCCAACGCCGATTCCAGTGCCTCGGCGTCGCCTTGCAGCGCAATCAGCAAGTCGTTGGCGCTGGCGTCGACGGATTCGGTCAGCAAACCGGCTTCCCGGAGTAAGCTCATGTTGTTGGGAGAGGCCATGATGGCCGAGGCTTGTTCCACGCCCGGCAGCTTGGCGAACGTGGAGGAGAGTTGCATCAGCGAGACGGAGTCACGATAAAAATTTTTGAGTACTTTGGTGGCCGTGGCCATGTGGTCGGTCCTTGGTAAGAGCTACGGGCCCAAATGGAACACAATATTGTATACAATGTCAATAGCAAATATTGAGCTCGACCCATACGGCAAATCAGTTCGTGGATCGGGTCTCATCGCTCCTTCATCGTTCGGGCCGCGTTTCATGGCGGACGGATCAATCAAAGAACACAGATGTATAAAGAGGATGGGGTGCCGGGCTTTGCCAGGCGAGGCAGCCCAACAACAGACCCAACACCCCGTCGGTGCCGGACGTATGGCCGACTTGCAACGCGGCTTGTGTGGCCACCCTGACGCTCCTCATATCGTTCCCCTGTTTCAGCTCCTGGGCCAATTTCGCGATGGGTTCAGAGACATGGCCTGTGGCTGCTGATCGGAGATAGGCGCTGCTGATCTCATTGGTGTTTCGCGCTGCTGCGGATATTTCAGCACCGAGGGCGACCACGAATTGCGTCCGCGATGGGCTGCGACCCGCCGTGGCCCATAAGCCGGCCAAATAGCCCACGAGAAAATCATCGCCGGACGGAGTTAAGCCGGGTCCCAGTCCGATCAATGACTTGATGGAAGCCTTGGCATCTTCCAGCTCAAAAATCCTCGTTGCGTGCAACAGGAAAGGAATTGCGTGAGCCGGTGGGTATAGAAGCTCCTCTGTGGCGGCCGGAGTGTCCGACTGCTCTTTTAAGGGAGAAACGTGTCTCATAATCTTCGATAGGCCGCTTCTATGCCCTGAGCGCTGCAATTCCGACCAGGCGATTGCCCAGGAGTGGGCTTGAGCGAGGTGACGAAGATCGATGCGCAACCCTTGGAGATCGATATGCCAAGGACGTGCGGGTCGCAGGTCAACGGAAAAATCAGGCCCACCGGCGCGGAGAATACCTCCCCGGCAGGCGACCGGTTGGCCGACTCGGAGAAGGTCCGAGAAGACCAGCTGAGACGAGGTATTCAAGCGAATACCCTGAGGGACATTGTCTTTCACGGAAGGGAGAAGAGTCAGCAGGCCGTGTGGCTCGAGTCGTATGTTGCAGGCTTGGCGGAAGACACTATGCACGATCCCGCTGAAATGACGGGTCGGCACCTGAATGCCGACGGAAAGGGCGTGGACATGCATGAGTGGCACTCCATTGCCCGGCGAGATGAGAATACGTTCGTTACGTTCTCAACGAGTACGCTTTGGCCAGCGCGTCCTTAATCGCGGTGTGAACATTGTTCCGTCCTTCCTCGATGTTGCGTTGCATCGCGGCCCGTGCTCCCTGAGCATCCCTGGATCCTATGCATTTCAGGATTCTAAGATGCTGACGGCATGTGCTTTGCGTTCGGTCCGACTTGTCGAAATCGATCATCCGAAAAAGCATCAACCGCTCATTGATAGTGCGGAGGTGCTGCAAGAGAGGCTTGTTTCCCAAGGCATGGGCGAGTGTCTCGTGAAACAGAGTGTCCAGTCTGGCGAGTTCATCGGCCTTCTTGGCGGATCCGTTCAACAGCTCGGTCCATGTGTCCTTGAGTTTATGGATATCCTCCTTATCGCTTCTGTGGAGAGGACCCTTTGTCGCTAAGCGTTCGACGGTATAGAGTTCCAACGCCAAGCGAAGCTCATAGAGCTCCTCGATCTCACCGAGGCTGTACTGTCGGACGACGTAGGCCCGATTCGGCAATTTTCTTACGAATCCTTCGGACGCCAGCATGCGGAGGGCTTCGCGCACCGGACTTCGGCTCACGCCAAACTGCTTGCAGAGTTCGGCTTCAGTCAATCGATGTTCCGGCGGATAGTGCCAATGAATGATTTGTTCCTTGAGCGCGGCCACGATCGATGCGCTAAGGTTGGAGCGTTCTCGTTCTCTCATCCGACTGTTTGGCGTTGCCATGGTTTCAGTATCCAATCGATCAAGGAGCACGTCGGTGTTCAGGCTTGCCGCTTCCGGGGGACAGGACCATCGGATTGTATACAATCTAGCGTACCAAGTGCAATCTCCTTGTATTCCTGCTCGTGCGCACTGCAACGGGAAGGAAAATGTCGGGCGTTAAGAGAGGCGGGACGAGACGGAACCAAGGATGCCGACGGTTTTACCAATAGTAAGGCCAGGGACTCCAGTAGGGAGACCAATAGGGGCCCCAATAAGGGCGGTAGCCCATATAGGGATGGGGGCGAATGCGAGGCGCTTCATCTTCGTTGTCGTTCCAGACGCGCAGGTTGTTGATGCGCACGACCGGGTAGCTGTATTGCATTTCGTCGAGCGGTAAGGTGACGGAGCCGGCCATTTCTCCTGTAACGGTGAGAAACGTGCCGGGTGGCACCGTCGCAGGATCCAAAAAGTCTTTCTGCATGGCTACAAAACGGCCTTCGGACTTGCTGAGATCCATCGTCGGTTGGAGGGAAGCAGTCAGCGGCAATTGCAGGATTTCAATTCTAGTCCCCTCCTTGAGCCTCCTCGCAGCCAACACTTTTCCTCCGAATGTCACCGGTTGTCCATCGTACGATTCCGGAGTCGATTTAACCTGGGCGTAACTGATCCGAGGCGTTCCTGAAGGTAGAGTATCCCCTTGATTACCGGTCGAGGCGCAGCCGGAAAGGATGACTAATGCGAAGACGACACACCCATATATCGACCTTCTCATGCCGCAATTATAACAAAGCGCAAGTACATGCTCCATCCGCTATAATGAACGCCGGACGCTTACCTGCGAAAGGAGTGTGAGATGAACGGTCGTATGACGTCGATGTGGAAGCTTGTATTTGTGATGGTAGGAGCGATCGGGCTGTTCACTGTCCCGTTCGGTGCGCAAGCCGCCAAGCCGGAACTGAAGGGCAAGTTCGAAGTACTCACTGACGAACCCTCGACCCACCAGCCGGGTAAAGTAAAAGTGGTTGAGTTTGCCGACTTCTACTGCCCGCATTGCCATCACTTCGAGGAAACCGGGGTGCCTTTGCTTCTCAAGGAATTCGGGAACAAGGTCGAGGTTACCATGGTCGGATTTCCCGTGATTCCAGGGAAGCTCCCCACCGCCTTTGACATGTACGAGCAGGCGAAGCTGATGGGCAAGGGAGACCGCATGAAGGCCGTTCTGTTTCGCACTATACACAAGGACAAGCTTGATGGTGTTCTGGATCGCTCAATTCGTTCACTGCTGATCAAAGAAGTCGGCCTCGACATCGATACGTTCGAAGCCGGACTGGAAAGTGGAAAGCCGGCCAAGCTGTTTGAAGACGGGCGCCGATGGGGCGAACGGATCAAAGTGTCGTCTACGCCGTCGCTCCTGCTGGATGGAAATATCAAAGTTGATGGCACCAATATGGTTCCCGAGAATGTCGTCACGATCATCCGCAGCATTCTCGAAGCAGACTCGAAGAAGTGATGTGGTGATGAATTGTGATTGTGATGGATGAGGAAAAAAAGAGCGGAGTCATTGAACGACTGCTTGAGCACGAGTCGACTTTCAAGCAGTGTGTTCGGCGGCGAGTCGGCGATCAAGGCATCGTAGAAGATATTCTCCAGCAAAGTCTCACCCGCGCCGTCGAGCATTACCGCTCATTACACAACGAGGAAAGTGTGCTGGCCTGGTTCTACCGCATCCTTCGCCATACGATAGTCGATTATTATCGTGCCCAGGGAACAGAGGTTCGTCGTAATCAGGCCCTACTGCAGGAATCGAGCGTTCTGGGCACTCATCAGGAACCGCCACCGGATGAAGTCAAGGCTACCGCTTGCGCCTGTCTTCACGATCTGCTTCCGAGCCTCCGTGGGAACTATGCAGAGCTGATCAAACGCATCGATCTCGATGGCGAATCGCCGGCACGAGTCGCAAAGGAGTTAAAGATATCGCGGAACAATCTCACGGTTCGTTTGCACAGAGCACGCCAAGCGCTGCGGACCTCTCTCGAGGATGCTTGCGGCATCTGCAGTCGGCATGGTTGCCTGAACTGCGTCTGCGGATAGTCATCTAGTCTACTCTGTATCTTCCACCTGACTTCTCCCACTTTATCAATGCGTTATTCCCGTCCGTCGATCTCGCTGTAATATTTCGCTGCCGATTCCGTCTGTCATTCTGAACGGGACATTACGGGACCATACCGGATAAGATGAAAGGAGTCGGGCACATGATTCATGGATCATCAAGCGGCTGTTGCGGGAGGCCGCATGCAGAAGGTAACCGCATGACCGAGCATATCTTAAGGCCCCATGCGCCTGGGCATGATCGCGCGGCGTCTGAGATCGATCCGATCTGCGGGATGACGGTCGATCCGGCCACAGCGGCGGGCCGCTATGAGTATAAGGGACGACCTATTATTTCTGTGCCGTGTCTTGCCTGGAACGATTCCGTGCAGATCCCGAAGCAGCGCTCAGCAAAAAACCGCTGAATCTGATCACGATGCCCACTCCGCGGAAATCGCTTCCCATGATGAGTCAGGCTCCGCAGGGTGAAATCGATCCCGTGTGCGGGATGACGGTTCAACCGGCTACGGCGGCAGGCGCATATGAGTATCACGGCAAGAAGTACTACTTCTGCGCCTCGAGGTGTCTCGAGAAGTTTCGCACAGATCCCGAGTATTATCTGACCCCGCCCGAACAGCGAATTCCCAAGCCGGTGCCCATTAAGGCCGAGGCCGGCGTCAAGTACGTCTGTCCTATGGACCCCGAGGTTTTGGAAACCAAGCCCGGTGCCTGTCCCATCTGCGGGATGGCGCTGGAGCCGTCCGACGTGACCGCTGAGCCGACTCGAACTGAATACACGTGTCCCATGCATCCGGAGATTGTGCAAGCCGAGCCCGGCAGTTGTCCGATCTGCGGGATGGCCTTGGAGTCGCGCACGGTCGTCGCAGAGGAGGTTAATCCTGAGCTGGTCGACATGACCCGCCGGTTTTGGCAGAGCGTGATCCTGGGCGCACCCATTCTCGCGCTGATGATTTCCGACATGTTGCCGGGCCATCCGTTGCAGCAACTTGCTTCGAGTAGGGCCTTGGTCTGGTTTCAGTTCTTGCTGGCCACTCCGGTTGTGCTCTGGACCGGTTGGCCGTTGTTCGAGCGCGCGTGGGCCTCGATCGTCAATCGCCATCTCAACATGTTTACGCTGATCGGTCTCGGCACCGGTGCCGCCTATCTGTACAGCGTCGCCGCCACGCTTGCGCCTGGACTGTTTCCCGACTCATTCCGTGTCCATGGCGGCGAGCTTGCCGTCTATTTCGAGCCGGCGGTCGCCATCGTAGCCCTGGTTCTATTGGGGCAAGTGTTGGAACTACGTGCCCGCAGCCGGACCAGCAGCGCCCTCAAATCGCTGTTGGGGCTCGCGCCGAAAACGGCTCGAGTGGTCCGTTCCGATGGTCATGAAGACGATATTCCCTTGGAGCAAGTTCAGATCGGTGATCAGTTACGAGTCCGGCCCGGCGAAAAGATCCCTGTCGATGGGGTGGTGATGGAAGGGACCAGTGCCGTAGACGAATCCATGGTCACCGGCGAGTCGCTTCCCGTGGAGAAGCAGCCTGGCCACAAAGTCGTAGGGGCGACGGTCAATGGAACGGGCAGTTTCGTGATGCGCGCGGAGCGAATCGGTCGGGAGACGCTGCTGTCGCAAATCGTCCGTATGGTCAGTGAAGCGCAGCGCACGCGGGCTCCGATACAACGATTGGCTGATGTTGTGGCGGCGTATTTCGTGCCGGTTGTGATTCTGGTTGCCGCCATCACGTTTGTCATCTGGGCATTCTATGGTCCAGAACCGAGGATGGCGTATGCTTTGCTCAACGCGGTCGCAGTCCTGATCATCGCCTGTCCCTGTGCTTTGGGACTCGCGACGCCCATGTCGATCATGGTGGGAACAGGCCGCGGCGCAACGGCCGGTGTGCTGATCCGTAACGCTGAGGCACTGGAAACCTTGGCGAAGGTGGATGTGCTGGTCGTGGATAAGACCGGCACACTGACGGAAGGCAAACCGCGCCTGATGACCGTCGCTCCAGCGCCTGGTTTCACTGAGACCGATCTTCTTCGGCTCGCGGCCGGGTTGGAGCAGAGCAGCGAGCATCCCTTGGCGGCAGCCATCGTGTCCGGCACTCGGGAGAAGGGAGTTGTTCCGGCCAAGGCACAGGATTTTCGTTCACTCACGGGCAAGGGAGTCACGGGTACGGTAGAAGGTCACATGGTCGCCGTGGGCACGGTGCCGTTTCTCAACGAATTGAACGTCGAGACTGAGTTGCTATTGGCCCAGGCTGAACCGCTAAGGCGGGAGGGCCAGACGGTGATGTTCGCCGCAATCGACGGGAAAGCGGCAGGGTTGTTGGGCGTGGCTGATCCAGTCAAGTCATCCACACCGGAGGCGATCGATTTGTTGCATCGCGAAGGGCTGCGGCTCGTGATGCTGACCGGCGACAACCGAACAACCGCTGAGGCGGTGGCGCGTCGGCTCCAGATCGACGAGGTGCAGGCCGAAGTCTTGCCTGAGCAAAAGGCGGCGGTCATCAAACGGCTCCAATCAGAAGGTCACGTCGTGGCCATGGCGGGAGACGGAATCAACGACGCACCGGCTTTGGCGCAGGCGCAGGTAGGCATCGCCATGGGGACGGGAACGGACGTCGCGATGGAAAGCGCGGGGGTTACGCTGGTCAAGGGAGATCTCCGAGCCATCGCGCGCGCGCGCCGGTTGAGCCGCGGGACGATGAAGAACATCCGGCAAAATCTCTTCTTTGCGTTCATCTACAATATGCTCGGTGTGCCCGTTGCCGCCGGCATACTCTATCCGTTCGTTGGCGTTCTCTTGAGCCCTATGATCGCAAGCGCCGCAATGACGTTCAGTTCCGTGTCGGTCATCGCGAACGCGCTCCGCCTGCGTAAGCTCAACCTGTAATATTTCATAAGAAATACCGTTGACGTTGAATTGACAGAAGGATAGACTCATTCCATGCGAGTAAGTTTCTATCACTCCCGCTCTTTTCTCGCCGCGACGATCGCAGTGTTCCTGCTGGCATTCAGTTTCAATGCATACGCCTGTCTCCTGCCGCTGTCAGGGACCACCGATGCCTCAATGGCCAACGGCTGTTCAACTCCTGTCGAACAACCTAGTCGGCAATTATGTGACGCCTTCAAGATCTTGGGAGTCGAATCCCACGCTCAGTCGTCATCGTTGCTCGTGGACCATCATTGGTCGGCAGACCATACGTTGCCTACGCTTCCCACGGTGAGCCCTCGGCTCGTACAGATTTCCAGTCTATATTGCGCTCTCGAATCGAGTTCTCCTCCGCATCAGTCTCTCGCAAGCACAGTGCTTCGTATCTGACCTCCCCGGTTCTTCCTCATACCGTTTCATCATCGCGTTACCTGCTCGATGCTGAGCCCCGACTCATCTAGTTGCTGCTTCTGTAGCACGACGGGGCCCGAGATTCACCACAGTCGTGGGCAGGAAAGCTCTTGGGGAGGACCTTCACATGACTCGTTCAATTCGTTTTCTGTTGGTCGCCATAACGGTCGTGAGTCTGAGTTCTTGGACAGGTGCATGCCATGTCGCTCATGCTGTCGATCAGACTGCACAACTCTCCTTGGTGTTACAGGACTTGGTCCGGGAAGCCTTGGCAAGAAACCCAGAACTTGTCGCGGCGCGTAAGCACTGGGAAGCCGCCTCGCAACGGATTGTGCAAGCTCGATCGCTGGATGACCCCACTCTGTCCGTGCACTTGTGGAATTTCCCGCAGACCTTCAACGTCACGCAGACGCAGAACAGCATTTTCGGTCTTTCGCAGAATCTCCCGTTCCCCGGCAAACTAGCCCTGAAGAGCGAAATAGCGAGCCGGTCGGCCGAGATGACCGAACAGGCTCTGCATGGGAAAGAAAGGGAACTGATCGCTCGCCTCAAGGAGGCCTACTACGACCTGTTTCTTGTGCACAAGACAATCCAGATTCATCATGAACAGGTCGAATTGCTCAGGCAGTTCGTCGAGATTACGAACGCGAAGTTCCGGACGGGGAAGGGATCACAGGCTGATGTGCTCAAGGCTCAGGTCGAGCTATCTGTGTTGCACCAGCAACTTCCCGTTCTGGAACAGCGTCGCGAGACCGCAGCAGCGCTGCTGAATATGCTCCTGGACAGGGACCCTCTATCGCCTTTGGGCGTTCCTCAGGAGCCGTCTCTGATGCCGCTAGACACAACCATCGACAATCTGCATCGTCTTGCACTGGACACAAGGCCGGAGTTGAAAGCCGCAGAACTGGCTGTTCGACACAGTGAACAAACTCGCGCGCTTGCCCAGCGTCAGTACTACCCGGACTTCAACGTGGCGTTTCAGCGCTTCCAGAACTTTCAAGCCAACGATGGATTCGGCGCCTACGTGGCAATGACCATCCCGTTCAGCTTCTGGACCAAACCGAAGTATGACGCTGGTCTGCAAGAAGCTGCTGCGTCGGTTGAAGCCGCGCGGGCACAGCGGCATACGTTAGAAAACATGACTCGTTTTCAAGTCAACGACATCTTGGCCAAGGTCCGAGCGAGTGAGCAGGTGGCTCGGTTGTATCACACCACGATCCTACCCCAGGCCGTACAGAACCTTGAAGCAGCGCGAGCAGGGTATCGCGTGGGAAAGGGAGGGTTTCTGGATCTTATTGATACGCAGCGGGCCTGGCGAGGGTTTCAACATGAATACTACCGAGCACTGGTCGAGCGAGAGCATCGTCTTGCAGAACTCGAACAAGTGATTGGAACGGATCTGAATGGAAACAGCTAGAACGGGAGGAATACGCCATGAATCACGACATGAGGAGAAAGAGTCTCGTTGTCAGCGTTGCAGTAGTCAGCCTATTGCTCGGAGTCATCGCCGGGTTCTTCGCCGCACATCGGGTGATGAGCGATATGTCGGGGACGAAGAGCAGTGGGGAGATGAAGGGCCAGGGGATGGAAGGAATGTCCATGAAAGGGATGGACATGAAAGAGATGCAGATGGAAGGCGCGAAATCCATGAGAGGCATGGACCCAATGCCAGGCATGTCCGACGATCCGTCAGGAGCTGTGGTTGTTCCAGCTGTGGCGAGACAGTTGATCGGTGTCCGGAGTGCCCCGGCAGCTCACGCAACGCTGGAGGAAGAGATCCGGACGGTCGGCACGGTCGGCTACGACGAACGGAGTTTTACGCAAGTCACCCTGAAAATCTCCGGGTGGGTTCGAAAGGTCTTCGTCGATTCGATCGGTCGACCGGTACGCAAAGGTGAACCGCTCTTCACTATCTACTCGCCGGATCTCCTGGCCACGCAAGACGAGTATCTCCTCGCCCTGAAGACACGCTCGCAACTGGTCGCGAGCCCACTCGACGAAGCGAAAGCCAACGCTGATGCTCTCGTGGCGAGCGCACGGGAACGCTTGCGGCTCTGGGATGTCACCGATGCGCAAATCGCGGCTCTGGAGCATCGCGGCAAAGCCGACCCGGTGCTTACGATCTATGCCCCTTCCTCCGGGATCGTGATGAAACGTGACGCCTTGCCGGGAAAGTATGTCGAGCCGGGGACGACATTGTACGAGATCGCGGATCTCTCCATAGTCTGGATCTCTGCCGATATTTACGAATCGGAAATGGCGGTCACGAAAGTTGGTCAGCCGGCCTTGATCACATTTGCCGCCTATTCGGGAGAAACATTCAGCGGCAAGGTGGCCTATGTCTATCCAACACTGAACACCGAAGCCCGCACTGTAAGGGTACGTCTCGAATTGCCGAATCCCGAACTGAAATTGAAGCCGGGCATGTATGGGAACGTGACTTTGCAGACGAATGCGGCCAGGACCTTGGTGGTGCCAAAGGAAGCCGTGCTGAATACCGGGCTTCGTCAACTCGTGTTCCTAGATCAGGGGCAGGGCCGGTATGAACCGGTGTCAGTTAAGCTGGGGCGCCGGGGACAGGATGCAGTGGAAGTGATGGAGGGACTCAAAGAGGGAGACCGGATCGTTACTTCGGCCAATTTCTTGTTGGACGCGGAAAGTAAATTGGCATCGGCCTCGAGCATGCAGAGCATGATGGGTCGGATCGGCATGGCCGACTGGCAAATGCGCGGCGCCTATGAAGCCAAGATGGCCATGGGAGAAGGCGGCGTCTCGGCGCCGCCAGGGCGGGCGGGTGAGATGGACAGCATGAAAGGTATGCACGGCATGTCCGGCAGGGAAATGGAGGGCATGAAAGGCATGCAAGGGATGAAGGGCATGGAGAGTATGAAGGGAATGGAAGAAATGCCAGGCATGAAGGACATGAGCGGCATGCCGGGTATGGATTCGGGTTCAGCTAAAGCCATCTCTGAAACCCGCAAGGTAGCCGGATACATCCTGACCTTCACGACTCTTCCCGAAACGCCCAAGGCCGGTGAAGTTCTCCTCAAGCTTAGGGTGACGAATCAGAGCGGTAAGTCAGTGACCAATGCGCTAGTCCTGTTCGTCTATACCATGCCGATGCCAGGAATGACGGATTCCAAGGTGACGGCGCACCATACCAAGAACGGACTCTATGAAGGCAAGGTGATGTTCGGCATGGGCGGTACTTGGGTCGTAACCGCCAATGTGACCATACCAGGCCAACCACCGATTATTGAAAAGTTTCAATTCTTAGTCGCAGGGAGTGGAATGTAGTTAAGAAAGGCGGGCGTCTCGACGCTGCGGGGTGGGGGATAAAAACAATGATCGCTCGACTTATCGAAGGGAGTGCACGCAATCCGGTCCTCGTCATCCTCTGTGTATTACTACTGGCAGGCTGGGGCCTGTGGGCCTTGTTTCAGGTCCCGCTGGATGCCATTCCCGATCTTTCGGATGTTCAGGTGATCGTCTACACCGAGTGGCAGGGGCGCAGCCCCACGCTTATTGAGGATCAAATCACCTACCCGGTCGTGACCTCTCTGCTCGCTGGACCTAAAGTCAAACGGGTCCGAGGTGTTTCGGAATACGGTGTCTCCTATGTCTATGTGATCTTTGAAGACCGAACCGATCTCTACTGGGCAAGAAGTCGTGTCCTCGAATATCTTCAGAAGCTCACCGGCAAGTTGCCGTCAGGCGTGACGCCGACACTGGGGCCGGATGCGACCGGTGTCGGGTGGGTCTATCAGTACGCGTTGGTGGACGAGTCGGGGGCGCACGATCTTGCACAGCTTAGGAGTCTTCAGGATTGGTATCTACGGTACCAACTGGAGAGTGTGCCTGGCGTGGCGGAAGTGTCGGCGATCGGCGGATTCGTCAAACAATACCAAATCGAAGTGGACCCCAATACGTTAGCGGCTTATCGGCTCCCGATTCAGAAGGTCATCGAAGCCGTCCGCAACAGCAACGCGGAGGTAAGCGGCCGGGTGTTGGAGATGGCCGGCACTGAATACGTCATTCGAGGCCGAGGGTATCTGCAGTCGGTTGATGAAATCGAGCTGATTCCCGTCGGCACGGATGGACGAGGCACGCCGATCCTGGTGCGTGACATCGGGAATGTCCAACTCGGGCCGGATCAGCGGCGGGGCATTGCCGAATTGGACGGCAAGGGCCAGACGGTCGGCGGCATCGTGATCATGCGGGCCGGAGAGAACGCGCTCGCCGTGATCGAGCGGATCAAATCCAGGCTGAAAGAAATTACCCCCGCTTTGCCAGAAGGCATACACATTGTCCCCACTTACGATCGGTCCGACCTCATTCAACGCGCGATTGCCGTCCTCCGCGAGAAACTGGTTGAAGAAAGTGTGATCGTGAGCCTGATCGCACTGGTCTTTCTGTTTCATCTCCGAAGCGCTCTGGTGGCCATCCTCATTCTCCCAGTGGCAGTGCTGCTCGCTTTTATTCCGATGGCTTACTTGAAGATTACGTCCAACATCATGTCATTGGGCGGGATCGCCATCGCTATCGGAGCCATGGTCGATGCCGCGATCGTGATGGTCGAGAATGCCCATAAACGGTTGGAGCAATCCACTTCGGGCAACCGAACTGAGATCATCATTGCTGCCGCAAAAGCGGTCGGGCGGCCTCTGTTCTTTTCACTGCTGGTGATTGCCGTGTCGTTCTTGCCGATCTTTGCCCTGGAAGCGCAGGAAGGTCGGCTGTTCACGCCCCTGGCCTACACCAAGACCTTTTCGATGCTCTTTGCCACCGCGCTCTCGGTGACATTGGCGCCCGTGCTGATGGTGTTGTTGATTCGTGGGAAGGTTCGCCCTGAAGCCAAGAATCCTCTGAACCGGTGGCTCATTGCCCTGTATCGCCCCATCCTCTCAGGCGCGCTGCGAGTCCGGTGGCTGACCGTGGGGGTAGCCGTCGCGGCAGTGGCCGTTACGGTGCCGGTGTTCTCCCGACTCGGCGCGGAATTTATGCCGCCGTTGAATGAGGGGACCATCCTCTACATGCCGACTACCGTCCCCGGCCTCTCCATTCCTGAAGCAACGAAGGTTTTGCAGGTCCAGGATCAGTTGCTGACGACCTTCCCTGAGGTGGAGCGGGTGTTCGGGAAAATGGGGAAAGCCCCGACCGCCACTGATCCAGCCTTTGTGGGAATGGCCGAGATTACGGTTACCTTGAAACCGGAAGCGCAATGGCGACCTGGCATAACCTGGGACCGGTTGATTGATGAGATGGATGCCAAACTGCGCATCCCTGGCTTTCCGAACATCTGGTGGATGCCGATCCAGACACGCACGGAGATGATCACGACCGGTGTCCGAAGTCCGGTCGGGATCAAAGTGCTGGGGCCGGATCTCAAGACGATCGAGCGAATCGGCGTAGAAATCGAACAGGCCTTAGCGACCGTGCCCGGCACCAAAAGCGCCTTCGCCGAACGGTTGAACGAAGGCTATTACTTGGATCTGATCGTCAATCGGCGTGAAGCTGCCCGCTACGGTCTCACGGTGGGAGACGTGCAAGCGGTGATCACCTCGGCCATCGGAGGGGAAACT
>Ga0187893_10001676_pt1 | contig 52028 bp, 42 predicted proteins | sample MA1701074metaG_FD_139574 | JGI IMG/M metagenome (GOLD analysis project Ga0187893, IMG submission 139574) | White microbial mat communities from a basaltic lava cave in the Kipuka Kanohina Cave System on the Island of Hawaii, USA - MA170107-4 metaG ... | reverse complement strand
GGTCCGCGGACCGCCTCCATTCCGAGCCACGGGCGCGAGCCCGTGGACCGGTCCGAGCCTCCGAGCCACGGGCGCAAGCCCGTGGACCGGCCGCCGCGGCGGCCGGCTCGGGCCAGGACGGTCCGCTCGGACCACAATAACCGTGAGCATGCGCCCGCGGCTCGGGCCAGGACGTCCGCGGGCTCGCGCCCTCGGCTCGGAAGAATTGGGCAGGATAGGTGCCGCCTGTCCGCCCGGTCGTTGGGATCAGCCCCCTCGCACCCGATCCACCGGCGCCGGTCCGCGGACCGCCTCCATTCCGAGCCACGGGCGCAAGCCCGTGGACCGGTCCGAGCCTCCGAGCCACGGGCGCGAGCCCGTGGACCGGTCGCCGCGGCGACCGGCTCGGACCAGGACGACCGCGGGCTCGCGCCCGCGGCTCGGACCACAATAATCGTGGGCTTGCGCCCGCGGCTGGGGCCACAATAATCGTGAGCATGCGCCCGCGGCTGGGGCCACAATAATCGTGAGCATGCGCCCGCGGCTCGGGCCAGAACGTCCGCGGGCCCGCCCCGGCGGATCTTCGACTCCCGCCCGCGGCGTCGAAAAAAAGGCCCGGCGGGCATTGCTGCACGCCGGGCATCTTCCGGCTATCCAGGGATCAAAAGAAAACAGAGACTGACGGGGCCGATCGTTGCCGGTCGGCCGCGGCCGCCGCACGAGGCGCCGGCCCGAGGATGTGCTGACGGTCTCGGCCGGCCGAATGGGCCGACCGTTCCAGGTCATCCCCTAGAAAGGAGGTGATCCAGCCGCAGGTTCCCCTACGGCTACCTTGTTACGACTTAGTCCCAGTCACCGGTCTTACCGTCGGCCGCCGCCTCCTTGCGGTTGGCTGAGCGGACTTCAGGTACTACCAGCTCCCATGACTTGACGGGCGGTGTGTACAAGGCTCAGGAACACATTCACCGCGCCGTAGCTGATGCGCGATTACTAGCGATTCCAACTTCATGCAGGCGAATTGCAGCCTGCAATCCGAACTGGGGGAAGTTTTCTGCGATTTGCTCCGCCTCGCGGCTTTGCGTCGCTCTGTACCTTCCCATTGTAGCACGTGTGCAACCCTGGGCATAAAGGCCATGATGACTTGACGTCGTCCCCGCCTTCCTCCGGTTTGACACCGGCAGTCTCGTTAAAGTGCCCGGCATGACCCGCTGGCAACTAACGACAGGGGTTTCGCTCGTTAGGGGACTTAACCCGACATCTCACGACACGAGCTGACGACAGCCATGCAGCACCTGTGCTGGTTCCACGGCAAGCCGCGTCATCCCCCTTTCGGAGGACTAATCCCAGCATGTCAAACCCAGGTAGGGTTCTTCGCGTTGCCTCGAATTGAGCCACATGCTCCACCGCTTGTGTGAGCCCCCGTCAATTCCTTTGAGTTTTAGCCTTGCGGCCGTACTACCCAGGCGGCGCACTAATCACTTTTGCTTCGGCACGAGGGACGTCAGAGTCCTTCATACCTAGTGCGCATCGTTTACGGCGTGGACTACCGGGGTATCTAATCCCGTTTGCTCCCCACGCTTTCGCATCTCAGCGTCAGGTCAGGCCCAGTGCCCCGCTTTCGCCACGGGCGTTCCCCTAGATATCTACGCATTTCACCGCTCCACCTAGAGTTCCAGGCACCTCTTCCTGCCTCAAGCCCCGCAGTATACCTGGCCCTTCCCCGGGTGAGCCGGGGGCTTTCACCAGATACTTACGGAGCCGCCTACATGCGCTTTAAGCCCAGTGATTCCGAACAACGCTTGCCACCTCTGTATTACCGCGGCTGCTGGCACAGAGTTAGCCGTGGCTTTTTCCGGGATCGATCACCTCGGCGGGCGTATTACTCCCGCCTCGTTTTCGTCACCCCAAAAGGAGTTTACAACCCGAGGGCCTTCTTCCTCCACGCGGCGTCGCTCCGTCAGGCTTGCGCCCATTGCGGAATATTCGTTACTGCAGCCACCCGTAGGTGTCCGGGCAGTGTCTCAGTCCCGATGTGGCCGGCCAACCTCTCAGTCCGGCTACCCGTCGATGCCTTGGTGAGCCGTTACCTCACCAACTAGCTGATAGGATATGGGCCGCTCCCAGGCCGGTAGGCCCGAAGGTCCCCACCTTTGAGCCGCAGAAGATGCCTCCCGCGGATGTCATCAGGTATTACCGTCACTTTCGCAAAGGACCCCTTGCGGGGCCCGACGCTATCCCTGTGCCCGGGGTACGTTACCCATACGTTACTCACCCGTTCGCCACTATCCGTCCATATTGCTACGGACGCATCGTACGACTTGCATGTCTTAGCCACGCCGCCAGCGTTCGTTCTGAGCCAGGATCAAACTCTTCGCTTTAAAACCCTTGCTCACGCGCAGGCCACCAAGGCAGCCCACGCGGGACAGATTCAAGGAATGGCCGCCGACCCGATTCGCCGCGCCCCGAGTCGCCTCGGGGCCCGCCGACCGTGCCGAGCGGATTTGGCTCAAACGCTCGTCTGCACCGAGAATGTTTGAGTCGCCCGCTCCCGAAGGAGACGGGCCATCAGATTCAGCCGGGCCGTCCGAAGACGATCCGGCTTTCTTCCGAGCCCGCCGCCGCGTTGCAGACGCACCGGCGGACCCCACATTCTCGCGTCAATCCCTGTTCACTTGTCAAAGAGCCGAGGTACTGCCCGCGGTCCGCTGCGCCGTTTTCGGCCCACGTCCCTCGGGCGAGCCCCGCATTGTACGGGGTTGAAACGGCCTGTCAATCCTCTGACGGCCCGATTCTTGTCGCTTTGTCAAAACCCGGGGAGCAAATTCTCCGGCTGCATCGCTCGGCGCCGCTGAGGACGATGGGCCGCGAGCACCCGGACCCGGCCAGAGGCAACCCCGGGACCCGGTTGTTCAGCAGTTGGACCGGCGTTTTTGAGCCGCCGCTCTGCGGCCACACCGGGCTGACAACCGGGACGATTGGAACGCCCCGTGCCGGCCTTAACTACGTTCAGCAACTCCAATATAGCCGGCGGAAACCCCCTGTCAACCCAGGACCGGCGAATGGCTGTAACAATTGTTTATACAGGCACTTACGGAATCGCGGGGTTTCAATCGTTCTAATGCGATCGCCGTGCTTACGGCAAACTTACCAGGAATTGTGCCACCCGGTTTCCGGCTGCGTCGTCCGGAAGCCCCAGCATGCCGCGAATCATCGCTCGACGCTGGTCCGCCGTCAGTCGGGGGTCCCGCTGAATATCCCGGAGGGTTTCGACGGAAAGAGTCGGAGCGAGGTCGGGCAGGGGCGCGCGCACACCGCAGCCCGCGGCTGATGCCACCCACAAACCAGGAACCAGAAGCGACCGTAACCACCGACCGGAAAGGCACAGCGACATGGATTCCAAACCGCTTTCAGAGCCCCGGCGCGAGGACCGCTCGATTCTATCGTCGGCATCCCCCACCGGCAATCTTTAGGGGGCGTCAGCGATCCGCAACCGTGCGGCCGGCCCCCGGGCGAACGTCCATGGTCCCGGGTTCAAGGTGGCCGAACTTGCAGCGTGCGATTCAGCCCTTCCTGCGCGGCGCGGTCATCCGGGTTCAACGCGAGCAGCGCCCGGTATTGACGTACCGCATCGGGTGTGCGGCCCAGCGTACGATACAGATAACCGAGGTTCCGTCGGGATTCGGACACCCGGAAACCGCCCGCCACGCACTGCTCGAACCATTGAACCGCCTCCGCGTACTCCCCCCGCCTCGCCAGCAGCGCGCCGATATCGAAGCGCGTGCGAAGCGGGTCCGGGCTGATGGACAGCCCCCGGCGATAGGCGTCGAGCGCCTCGTCGAGCCGATCGCGCTGGGCGAGACAGTGGCCGAGATTGTGCCACGCATGACCATTGTCCGGCCTGAGCGCCACGGCACGGCGCAGATGGGTCTCGGCGCGATCGGGGTCGCGGCGCTCGATCAGCCAATACGTTCCGAAGTTGTCGTGCGCGAGCGAACTGTCGGGCGATACGGCGAGGACCCGGGTCCACAACGACTCGGTGTTGCGCCACACGAGCGTCTGCTGCCATGTCTGCCGCCCAAGCAACCCGAGCGCGATGGCCGTCGCGATCGTCGTCATGACGGCGAGGATCGCGCCGCGCCGAGCGACGGCGTAGACGCCCGCGCCGGCCAGCAGCGCAAAGCCCAGACAGGAAAGATAACTGTACCGGTCCGCGACGAACTGTGGCCCGCTCTGCGCCACCCCGAGCACCGGAAAAACGGTCGCCAGGTAACAGACCCAGACCGCAGCCCAGGCGGGATAGCGATGCCGGAATCGCCATGCCGCAACCGTCGCCACGATGGCGAACGCGGCGGCCAGCACGTACGCGCCGGACAGCAGGTTGATGGTCCGCGGAATCTCGTAGAGGGGGGCCAGATCACGCGGCCAGAGCGTACGGAGCGGATAAAAGGCGATTCCGTACGCCGCCTGGGCCAGACGCGCCGACAGGCCGTGTCGCTCCAGCGAAATCACCCCCATCTTGTGCGCGCCCTGTGCCCAGAGCGCGGCCACGGCCCCGCCCAGCGCGAGAAAAACGTGCGGCAGTTTTTCTCGAAGCGCGCGACGCACGGCGCGACTGTCCCATCGCCCCTCGGCGTTCTGAATCCGGCGCAATGGGACCACGTCGATCGCAATCAGAATCACCGGCAGCGCGATCCCCCACGCCTTGGCCAGCAGCGAGAGGGCCATGCAGACCACGCCAAGGGCGTACGCTGCCCGCGGCCGCCGCGTGGCGGAGTCGGCGGCCCGCAGATGAAAAAGGATGGTCGCGGCGAAGAAGACGCCGCAAAGCACGTCGCGCCGCTCCGTGGCCCACGCGACGGACTCGACGCGCAGCGGATGCACCGCGAAGAACAGCGCGGCGACGGCCGCCCCGAGGCGCAGAGCCGCCCGCCGCCCGGTCGGGTCCGCAAACCCGGCTCGGAGCAGCCGAAGGCAGACAAAGTAAAAGAGAGTCGCCGTCAGTCCATGAAGCAGCAGGTTCGTCCGATGGAAGACGCGCGGGTTCAGGCCGCCGAGGCGGCAGTCCAAGGCGATGCTGAGCCAGGTAAGCGGCTGGTAGTGCCCCATTCCGTTGGTGGTGAACATCCAGCGGACGTTGTCCCACGACAGCGCGCGGATCCTCGGATTCAGCAGGAACACCTGGTCGTCGTCCCAGGTGACGAATGCGTTATTCAGTGCCGGCAAAAACGGAACGACCGCAGCCGCGAGCACCAGCAAGGGCGCCGCCGCGCGGCAGGCCGGTGCGAGAATCGCCTGAACCGACATGCGACCTATCCGACGACGGACCATCGGGCCGGCCGCCGCGAATCACGGGGCAGCACCCATGAGCGAACGCATCCCGTCACGCGCCGCCCCCGGCCGCAACGGTCTCCATCGCCAGCAGGGCCGCGCCGACGAAACCCGCGTCGTTGCCGAGCGAGGCCAGGACGATCTCCGGACGGTCGCCGACGTCCGGCCAGACCAGGCGCCCGAAATGGCCGCGCACCGGCCGCAGCAGGTCGTCGCCCGCCGCGCTCATCCCCCCCGCCAGAACGATCCGCTGCGGATTAAGCAGGTGCTTGAGATTCACGCAGGCCATCGCCAGGTATCGACATGTCTCGTCCCAAACGCCTCGCGCAAGCGGATCGCCCTTCCGCGCCGCATCGACCACGTCCGTCGCGTCAATCCTCCCGTTGCACCGCATGACGTCTCCAAGCGGCGACGTCCCCTCCGTCGGTTTGCCGGACGCGAGGCGCTCCGCGGCGCGGGCAGCCGTGTTCGCCGCTGAGGCGTACGCCTCCAGGCAGCCGCGCTGCCCGCAGTTGCACGGCCGGCCATCCACCGCGACGATCATGTGACCGGTTTCTCCGGCGTTCTCGTGTCTGCCGCGCCAGAGCCGGCCGCCGAGAATGACCCCGCCGCCGATCCCCGTGCCCAGCGTGAGCATGACCAGGTCGTCGCAGCCGACGCCCGCGCCGCGCCGAAACTCGCCATAGGCGGCGGCGTTGGCATCGTTCTCAAGCACGACGCGCAGGCCCGCAGCGGCCGAAACGTGCTCGCCGACGGCGACCTCCTTCCAGCCGGGCAGGTTGGGCGGAGCAACGACGGTCCCGCGCCGCCTGCGGACGGTGCCGGGCGCGCCGATCCCGACGGCGACCGCGCCCGTTCCCGCGTTTCGCGACGACTCCGCGAGGTCGCGCACCAGTGCCGCCAGCCGCTCCAGCACCCGTCGGGGGCCGGAGTCGGCATCCGTCGGCATCGTCCGTCGGTCCAGCACCGCGCCCGCGGCATCCACCAGTCCGGCCTTAATGTCCGTACCGCCGAGGTCGATGCCGATCGCCGCGGACTGTTCCTTCATGCCCCAGACCAGAACCGGTGCGCCGCAACCCGTCAAGCCAGCGGCAGGCCGAAGAACCGGACCGTGTTCGCGCGGGACCGGGCGACAAACTCATCCCAGGCCATCCGTCGCTCCCCGGCGATGACGCGCGCGATGTGTGCGACATGGGCCGGCTCGTTGGGCTTCCGGCTCCGCACCGGCTCCGGCGACAGATAAGGCGCGTCGGTCTCGACCATCAACCGATCGGCCGGGAGCATCGCCGCGACGCGGCGGAGTTCGTCGGCGTTCCGGAAGGTGACGACGCCGGTGAGCGAGATCCAATGTCCGCCGTCGAGCACGGCCGACGCCTCCGCCTCGGTCCCGGTGAAGCAGTGAAAGACGACCGCCCCCAGCCGCGGAAATCCCCGCAGCACCGCCAGCGCGTCTTCCTGCGCCTCGCGGCAGTGGATGATGACCGGCTTGCCAACCCGATCCGCGAGCGCCAACTGGGCCTCGAACACGCGGCGCTGCGCATCGCGCGGAGCATAATCGTAGTGATAGTCCAGACCCGTCTCGCCGACCGCCACGACCCGCGGCTCGCCCAGCAGCCGCTCAAGGGCTTCTTCCCACCCGTCCGGCGCCTTGCCGGCCTCGTGCGGATGAACGCCCGCCGTGGAAAAAACTTCCGGTCGGGCGGCCGCCAGGTCGGCGGCGCGGCGTGCGTCGTCCGGCCCCGTGCCGATCGTCACCACGTGCGAGACCCCGGCCTCGCGCGCCCGGCCGATCAGCGCATCGACCTGCCTCATGAGCGGCGGGGCGGTCAGGTGACAATGGGAGTCGATCAGCATGGACGTTCAGGAACGGGGCGTGAACGCGTCAACGACGTGGCGGACCTGCGGCGGGCCGCCGCCGTCGGGCAGAACGATCGCGACGGCGTCGAAGCGGCAGGGTCGGCCGGGATAATTATGGCGGGCGAGCCAGTGCCGCGCGAGCCGGCCGAGGCGCACCTGCTTGGCCTGATGAACGTTGTCGGCGGGGTCGGCGAGGCGATCGTCGCGGCGGGTCTTGACCTCCACGAAGACCAGGGTATCGCCGTCGCGCGCGACCAGGTCGATCTCGCCGGACGCGCAGCGGAAGTTTCGTTCGAGGATGGTGTATCCCTTCTTTTTCAGCAGCGCTTCGGCCGTGCGTTCGCCGCGCGTGCCCAGGAGTTTTCGCAGTCGTCCCGGCACGGCGGAATCCTCACCGGGCTGATCGCGCCGCACGTCCGGGGCCGTGCCGCTGTGCGGGCCGAAGCCCGCGGCGCTTCTTCAGCGCGCGGCGACTAGGACGCCGCGCCGGCCAACTGCGACTCGCGGGCCTGATCCTCGGCGGCGTCCTTGCGTTCGGACGCCTGCTCGCGCCGTTCGCGGAGTTTGCGGGCCTTGCCCACCCGCTGCCGCAGAAAATAGAGTTTCGCCCGCCGCACCTTGCCGCGACGGACCACTTCGACGCCGGCGACCGACGGTGAATGAACCGGAAAGATACGCTCGACGCCCTCGTTGTTCACGATCCGGCGGACGGTGAACGTCTCGTTCGGACCGCTGCCGCGGCGGCCGATGACGACGCCGATGAACGGCTGGACGCGCTCCTTGCCGCCCTCGACGATCCGCACTCCGACGTTGACCGTGTCGCCGATCTCGAACTCCAGCGGGTTCTTGCGATGGTGCTGGGCCTCGACGGCCTGGATCATTCGGTTGCGCATGGGGGTTGCTCCGTTCTTAGGCCCGATGACGACTCGCCCCGGTCCAGCAGGTCCGGGCGGCGCTGCCGCGTACTGCGTTCCGACTCCTCGCGACGCCACGCGGCGATGCGGCGGTGATCGCCGCTGAACAGCACCTCGGGGACGGAATGCCCGCGAAACTCCCGCGGCCGAGTGTACTGAGGCGCCTCCAGCAGCCCGCCGGTGAACGACTCCTCATCCAGCGCCCGCGGGTCCCCCAGCGCCCCGGGCAGCAGGCGGACGACCGCGTCGACGAGCACCATCGCGGCGGATTCTCCGCCGGACAGGACGTAGTCGCCGATCGAAATCTCATCGGGACCAAGGCCGATCCGGATGCGTTCATCAAAGCCCTCGTAATGCCCGGCGATGACCAGCAGCCGGGGCGCGGCCGCCAGTTCCAGCGCCAGCGCCTGCGTCAGCCGCCGCCCGCGAGGGGTCAGCACGATGCGCCGCGCCGGCCGCGGGTCCATCCGTTCCACCGCTTCGACGGCGTCGAAGACGGGCTGGCACATCAGCACCATGCCCGGACCGCCGCCAAACGGACGATCATCGACCTTCCGATGCGGGTCGGTCGAGTAGTCGCGCAGGTTATGACAGCCGATTTCGACCAGTCCCGCCGACCTCGCGCGACCCAGGATACTGGCGGAAAAGAACGGCTCGAACACCTCCGGGAACAAAGTCAATACGTCGATCCGCATCGAAGCGCCGGCCGACTTCCCGGACGCCGCGCCCCTTCTACTTCGTTCTCGCCGCGGCGATGCCGTGTTTCTTCAGCAGCGTGACGACCGTCGGGGACGGCTGAGCGCCCACGCCGAGCCAGTACGCGATGCGGTCCTTCTTCAGCACGGCCTGCTCGGCCGCGCGGTCCAGCAGGGGGTTGAAATGCCCCAGTTCTTCGATCGGCCGGCCGTCCCGCCGGGTCCGCCCGTCGATCGCCAGCAACCGATAGAAGGGACGGTTTCGACGCCCCATTCGCTTGAGTCGAAGTTTGACTGCCATGCCGCTCTCGTCCCTGCGAAGACGCTGGGAACCGGACGCCCCGGTCCTGTTAGCGTTGAACCGAGTATGATAACCCCGGCGGCACGGATGGCAAGGGGGCAGAGAGGCCGGTTCAGACCGTGGGTCGGGCGCCATAACACCGGGCCGCCTGCCCCCAGGGACTCCGCCGTGCAGGCCCCGGCCCCTCCGGTCCGCCGCCCGCGAGGGCCGATGCCGTCGCGGGAGAGCCGGATTGCGCGAGGATTGGCCGGCCAGGATCAACCAATGAGCGGAACAGGCCATGACCGACCGTGACGACCGTCCTCCGAAGCGCGGGCGGAAGGTGCGCGTGGACCTCCGCCGCAACCGCGCCCACACCGCTCGGGACAAGAAGAACTGGACCCGCGGCCACGCGGAGGATGAGTCCGCCGCACACGACGCCCCGCTGACCGAATCGGTGCGGGCCAAGGGAGACCTCTCGCGCAAGCGGACGATGGTCGTCGGCGGGGACGACGCCCCCATTGATGCCGCGCTGCTGCGCGCCGGCACGGTGGCGGCGGTCCGCGGGCTCGTGGTCGACGTGGACGACGGACAGCATTGCTGGCCTTGCGTGGTGCGACGCGTGTTGCGGACACGCCTGACGGCCGAGCGCCAGGCCCTGGCCGTCGGAGACCGGGTGCGCTTCGCGCCGCCCCCGCCGGGCCGCGCGGAGGAAGGCGTCATCGCGCACGTGGAGCCGCGACGCACCTCGCTGACGCGCCAGTACGAGGACCGCGTGCAGGTCATCGCCGCCAACGTCGACCAGGCCCTGATCGTGGCGTCGGCCGACGATCCGCCGCTTCGGCCGCACCTCATCGACCGTTACCTCGTCGCCGCCCACAAGGGCGGGCTGCGGCCGGTCGTGGTGATCAACAAGATGGACCTCGACCGCGAGGGCTTCGCGCAAGAGGTCTTGTCGCGCTACCGGGCGATCGGCTACGCCGCGCTGGCCGCCAGCGTCGTTCGGCCCGCGGGTCTCGACCAATTCCGCGACGCGCTCCGGGCTCAGACCAGCGTCATCGTCGGTATGAGCGGCGTCGGAAAAAGCACGCTGCTCAACGCCGTCGATCCGGCGCTCGGGTTGCGCGTGGGAGACATCAGCGCCGCGACCGGCCGCGGCCGCCACACGACGACGACCGCCACGCTTCTGCGCCTGTCATTCGGCGGGTACGTCGTCGACACGCCGGGCGTGCGGCAGTTCGAACTCGCCCACGTCTCCTCCGAGGAACTGGAGGCCTATTTCATCGAGTTGGTCGATCTGGTCTCGCGTTGCCGCTTCCCGGACTGCACCCATCTGCATGAAGAAGACTGCGCCGTCACCGCCGCAGTCAACGACGGTGCCATTCATCCCGAACGCTATGCCAGTTACGCCAAGATGATGTTGGAACGCCTCGACGCCGAGAAACGCCGCTATCGCTGATCGCTGCGCCTCGGATAACACCAAACCGCGCCGCACAACGCGACGCGCAAACCGCGAACAAGGCGAAACCACAACGAGACGCGCAAACCGCGAACAAGGCGAAACCACAACGAGACGCGAAGCGTCAGCGAGCGTCACCACAACGAGACGCGAAGCGTCAGCGAGCGTGACCACAACGAGACGCGAAGCGTCAGCAAGCGTCACCACAACGAGACGCGAAGCGTCAGCAAGCGTGACCACAACGAGACGCGAAGCGACAGTGAGCGTCACCACAACGAGACGCGAAGCGTCAGCGAGCGTCACCAGGCCGACACGCCCGGCCGCAGCGCATCCCGATCGGGTCCGACGCTGCCGCTACAATCGCCCCACATGTCCGTCACCTCGCTGCTCGTCATCCTTTCGATTCTCGTCTTCGACGGGGCGACGACGGTGGCGATCCTCGCGGCGGCGACGGGGGCCGGTCTGTGGGCCGTGCGCGGGCTGCGGCTTCACGACGAACCGCCGGTCTGCCAGGTCGTGCTCGCCGCCGGGCTGGGACTGGGCGGGCTGTCGCTCGCGATGCTGGCGCTGGGCAGCGCCGGCGTTCTCGGCCGGGGGATCTGGTGGGTGCTGCTCGCGGCGATGATCACCGCGGGACTCGTACGCGCCATCGCAATCACACGTCGCGCGGATCCGCACGGGACGAATGACCCCGAAGACCAGGTCCGGCGTCGCACCGAATACTGGACCTGGTTGCTCGCCGTTCCGTTCGCGGCCCTGTCACTGGCGGCGGCGGCCTGTCCGCCGGGCTACCTCTGGCCGAGCGAGGGAAACGGATACGATGTCCTCGAGTATCACTTCGCCGCGCCGAAGGAGTATCTGGCGGCGGGCCGCATCGAGTTCCTGCCGCACAACCTGTACGCCAGCCAGCCGCTGAACGCGGAAATGCTCTACCTGCTGGCATTCGTCCTGCGCGGGGGGGCGGCCGCCGGAATCTACTCCGCCCAACTGCTGAACGTGGGGCTGGCGGCCCTGACCGTCGCTGCGGCGTGGCTGGCCGGACGGCAGTTCGGGCCGCGCAGCGGCCTCCTCGCGGCCTTGGCCGTCGCAACCTGTCCCTTTGTAACCTTCCTGTGCGGCGTCGCCTACGCGGAAAACGGCCTGATGGCCGCGACCGGCCTCGCCCTCGCCTGTCTGCTTCGGGCCATCCACCCACGCAACGCGACCGGGCGATGGACGCTGGCGTGCGGGCTTTTTGCCGGCTTGGCTGCGGGATTCAAATATTCCGCCCTTGCGCTGGGGGCGCTCCCGCTGGCGCTTGCCATTCCGACGCTGGTCCGGCCGCGCCGCCGGGCTGCCGCGATCTTCGCCCTCGGAGCGGCTGTTACCTTCGCGCCCTGGGCCGCCCGAAACCGGCTCCAGACGGGCAACCCGGTATTCCCGCTCGCGCGACCGGTCTTCGGCGAGCAAGCCGGCGTCTGGTGCGACGAGGCCGCCGAACGCTGGCAGCGCGGGCACGCCCCCCCGCCGTCGGAACGTCCGCCGGCGGCCCGCGCCGCCGCCGCGTGGACACGCATCTTCGCCAATCCGATGTACGGCCCCTTTCTGTTCGTCCTGGCGGGACTGGGCGCGGTCGCGGCCTGGCGGCGCGACAGACGGGTCGTGCTGTTGCTGCTTGCGCTCGCGGCCTGGACTGCGCTAGCATGGGCGGCCGCATCGCACCTGGTGGATCGGTTCGCCTTGCCGATTGTCGCGCCGCTCGCCGTGCTCTGTGGCGCGGCGGCCACGGCGGTGGACGGTTCACCCAGCAGGCGCGGGACCCTGCTTTTCTGGATCACCGTCGTGGTGGCGACGGGCTGGAACCTCGCATCCGCGCGGCGGCCCTTCACCGACGCATTAGTATTCAAGGTGGCCGCGTTCGGCCGTGACGACCTGATGCGGAGTGGCGACTGGCCGGGTACGTCGCACGTCCCGCGGCTCAACGAACTGCTGGCGCGCGGGCGGCGCGTGCTGCTGCTGGGTGAGGCCCGCACGTTTTACCTCGACGGCCGCCCCGCCTATTTCGTCGCCTTCAACTGCAACCCACTCGCCGAGGAACTGGAGCGCTGGCGGGCGGGCGGCGACGGCGACCCGGTCGGGTGGCTGACCGAGCGGGGCTACGAGTTTCTGTACGTCGGCTGGAGCGAATTGCGACGGCTGGAGCGGACCTACGGCGTTCCCGAAGGACTGGCCCGGTTGAACGCGGATGACCTCCTCCGCGCGGGGCTGGAGTGTATCGAGGACTATTTCGCCGGAGCCGGACGGTACGCATCGCTGTTCCGCCTGTCGTCGCCTCGATCAAACCGCATCAGCAGCCCGTAAACGAACAACGCCACGCCGAAACTGATGAACCATGCGTAGTGGTACATCTCAATCCAGAAATCGGGCACGGCCCAGGTCGTAACCGTGCCGATAAACCCCGGCACGCAGGGAGAGATTCCGGCGACCAGGGCCGCCACGGCCCGCCAGTTCACGCCGCCGCTGTACCAGTATGCCCCCCCGCGGCGGTAGAGGTCCGGCAGGTCCAGCCGCGCGCGGCGAAGCAGCCAGTAGTCTGCAATGAGCACGCCTCCGACCGCGCCCAGCAATGCGGAATACGCCACCAGCCACTTGAAGATGTACTGGTCCGGATCGGCGACGAGTTTCCACGGCTGCATGACGATGCCCACGACGCCGGTGATGAGGCCGCCGGTGCGGAAGGAGATCCACTTGGGGGCGAGGTGCGCGAAGTCATTCGCGGGGCTGACGACGTTGGCGGCGATGTTGGTCGCGAGCGTCGCCAGGCACAGCGCGAACATCGCCACGACCAGCACGATCGGGTTCCTCATCTTCGCCAGCAGCACCACGGGATCCCAGATCGGTTCGCCGTAGATGACGACGGTCGCCGAAGTGACGGCCACCCCGATGAACGAATAAAGGGCCATCGTGGTGGGCAGGCCGACCGTCTGGCCGACGATCTGCGCCCGCTGCGACGAGGCGTAGCGGGTGAAATCGGGGATGTTGAGCGACAGGGTCGCCCAGAAGCCGACGTTCGCGGTCAGGGCGGGGAAGAAGAACTGCCAGAACTGTCCGGCCCGCGGCCCGCCGGGGATGAACTGTGACGGTTGCGCCAGGATCGGCCCGAACCCTCCCGCCTCCTGGTAGGCCCACCAGAGCAACGCAAGTCCCAGCGCGATCAGCAGCGGCGCCTTGAGGTTCAGCAGAAACCGGATGGTCTCGACGCCGCGGTAGATAACGTACATGTTGATCGACCAGAAGAACAGGAAGCAGCCCAGTTGCGCGATGTTCAGCCCCAGCCCGCCGAGCATCGGCAGCGATTCCCACTCGGGCAGGTAAACGGTCAGGATTTTGTAGATCGCCCACCCGCCGATCCACGACTGGATCCCGAACCAGCCGCACGCCACCAGCGCCCGGAGCATCGCCGGCACATTGGCCCCAAGGATGCCGAACGACGACCGGCAATAGACGGGGAACGGGATGCCGTATTTCGTCCCGGCGTGTGCGTTCAGCACCATCGGCACCAGCACGATGGTGTTTCCGAGGAAGACCGTCAGGACCGCCTGCCACCAGTTCATGCCCTTCTCGATCAGCGAACTGGCGAGCATGTAGGTCGGCACGCAGGCGGCCATGGAGATCCACAGGGCGGCAATGTCCCGGGTGGACCAGCGCCGTTCGGCCCGGCGCGTCGGGGCCATATCGGCGCTGTGGTAGGCGGAGTGGGTCAAATCCTCGGCGAGTTCGTGGATGCCGTCCGTGACGACGACGCCGGGGGCGACGAACTCCCTCATGCGGGTACCTCCGGGCGGGCATGATACCGCGGCCCGACCGCCCGGCGCGACCCCTGCGCTGACGATTCCGCCGGAAAATGGGACCGGCCGGGGCGGACGGGATATGGCATGGGCTGTGGCAAGCGGGCCGGGACCGTAGGAAAAAAAGTTGCAGACCCCCTTGAAACGCGGTCGATGTTCGGATATCTTTTGGTGGAGAACAAAAAACGAACCCGGCGGCCTGGCAGGGATGCGGCCGCCGAATCGGGAGTCGTCATGGAAGACATCGGCGTCGACGTCGCCGGATTGCCGTTATGTGTGTTCGGCCCCGGGGGCGAGTTTCGGACCGCGTGGACCCCGGGGCCGAAATTCTTTGGCTCGCCGGGGGACCACGTCCCGCCGCGTCACGGACAAGCCGAATCGTCGCGAGGCGACCACGGGCCGAGCGGCTCATTCACGGCGCCCCTGCCCTCCAGGCACCTTGGCAGCAGCGTCGCACGAGTTGCGGCCGGGCCGGACGAGCCGAACAGTATCTTGGTCGCCTTGTTCGATCGCGTGGCGGCTCGGGCCACCGCATGGTTTGCCGCCCGTCAATCGCTGGCTGCGAACCACTCGGCAGATACTCCGGTCACGGTCAGCGGCGCCGTTTGTGCCGCATCGGGCCTCGACCACGCCGGTCGCCGGAATGCCGCGCCCGGCGCAGCCGTCAGACTGCCGCCGCTGATTCTCGGCCCGCTGGGACTAGCGGGTTGGTCATGGCCGGCCCATCCGGGCGACGAAAGCCGGCAGGAAAAGGAGTTAATCGATGCCCTCGAACCGAAAGCGCCCCAGCGGCCGCCGCGGGCCCGTTTCGCCCTCGACGCCGCGCCAGGCCGACGTGCTGACCTACATCCGCGACTACCAGAACAGAAATGGTTATTCCCCGACCTTGCAGGAGATCGGCGACTATCTCGGCATCAGCAAGGTCACCGTGTTCGAACATCTCGAAACGCTCGAAAAGCGCGGCCTCATCCGTCGCAGCCGTCACCGCGCCCGCTCGATGCACCTTGCCGACGATCTGCGGCTCCCCTCTGACCGTCCGACGGTGCTGCCGCTGATGGGCCGCATTGCCGCCGGGGCCCCGATCGAGGCGATCGAGGATTCCGAATCCGTAGACCTCGAATCCATGTTCGTCTCCCGGGCGGGAAATTTCGCCCTCCAGGTCCGCGGCGACAGCATGATCGACGACCAGATTCGCGACGGCGACTACGTCATCGTCGAGCCGCGAAAGACCGCCGAGAACGGCGAGACCGTCGTCGCCCTCCTGGAAAACGGCGAGGCGACCCTCAAACGGCTCTACCGCGAACGCGGACGATTCCGCCTCCAGCCGTCTAACCCGCGCTACCAGCCGCTTTTCGTGGATCGGCTCGAGATTCAGGGCGTGGTCGTCGGCGTCATCCGCCGCCTGTAGCGGGGCGAGTGGCGGCCAATCGCTCGGTCCAGTACCGGCGAAGGTGTTCGCGCAGGTCCGGTTTGTCGCCGGGCTCCAGTCCGAAGTGCGCTTCCAGTTCTTTCATCGCCGCATCGTATCCCCATCCGCAGCGGCGCATCCGGTACGCGGCCGTCACCGCGTTCGACCGTTGTCGCCCGGCCGCGCAATGGAAGAACACCGGTCCGGAAGCCTGTGCCTCGGCGACCGCGTCGGCCGCGCGGTCGAGGTCGTCGAACTCCGCCCGGCCGTCGCCGGGCATCGGGATCTCAATCAGCCGCAGCCCCAGCGCGCGGGCCGCGTCTCGTTCAGCCAGCGTCCGGCCCTCGTCGGGCGAATCCAGCATCAGACTCACGACCGACCGAACGCCGTAACGATCGGCCAGGCGGCCGAGCGCCTTCGGATCGGGATAGCCGCCGCGATAGACCCGCCCCGGCTCGACTTCCGCAAAGCGGGCCGGCAGGTCTGTTCGGAAGCGCCAGTAGATCCCCGCGCCCGCAACGACCGCGCCCAGCGCAACGGCAGCGATCACCGGCCGTCGTCTTCGAAGGGGGGCTCGGCTCATGGGCGGTCCGCAGCGACCGAGGTCAAACCCGGGCCGCGCTCGTGGCCCCAACCGCGGGACCCGCGGCGGGCTCGTCGTAAGAGTTGATCAGGTCGATCATCTGCCGCAGGCGCCCGTGGTTGCGGCGGTTAAACCACAGGGCAAGCCGCGGCAGGGACGGATGCTCGTCCGCCTCTTCGGGCAGGGCCGCCGTCGCCTCGATCCGGTCCGTGCTGACAATGTCGCCGAATTCGTCGTTCAGCCGCTCGACCATCGACGCGGGCAGCGGTTCGAGCAGCCGCAGCACCAGCCGGTCCTGCACGTACCGCATGGAGTGGTAGCGTCGGTAGAACCGGAAGATTTCGGCCGCCGCGACATTGACGTCGTCGGTGAGGCGGAAGAGCGTCATGTCCTCGGGACTGATCATGCCGGACCCCAGGAGTTCCGATTCCACGTAGGTTCGCCAGTGTTGCCAGTATCTGCCGCCGGGCGCATCGACCAGGACGACGGGGATGATCGGCGTCTTGCCAGTCTGGACGAGCGTCAGCACCTCGAAGCCCTCATCCAGCGTCCCGAAGCCGCCCGGGAACAGGGCCACGGCCGACGCCTCCTTCATGAACAACAGTTTGCGCGTAAAAAAATAGTTGAAGTTCACCAGTTTCGGGTCGTCGGCGATGATGGTGTTGGCCCGCTGCTCGAAGGGCAGTCGGATGGCGACGCCGAAACTGGCCTCGCGGCCCGCTCCGCCGTGTCCCGCTTTCATGATCCCGTCGCCCGCCCCCGTGATGACCATCCAGTTCTGGTCGCGCATCCGCTCCGCGAAGGCGGCCGCCTGGATGTAATCGGCGTGGACTTCCGGCGTGCGGCTCGAGCCGAAGATGCTCACCTTGCGGACGTGCTGGTACGGCGCGAAGGTCTTGAAGGCGTAGCGCAATTCTCCGAGCGCCCGTTCCAGCAGTTTCATCTCGCCGCGGCCCGTACCGTCACGGGCCATGCGGCACAGCGTCACCATCATGCCCGCAATCTGTTCCCGGCTCGGACCCGGCGCATGAGCGGCGATGAATTCGTTGATGGCCGCCTCCCGGGCGGCGCGGCGGACCTGATCCTCCTGCGAACCCGGGTTGCCGCCCCGGGGACGGGGCCTGCTGCCGGCCGGCGCCCCTTCGCCCCCCCGGTTCAGAGGACGATGAGGGGGGTGGCCGTCTCGTTTGGCGCGTCGTTTTGCTTCGGACATCGGCGGGAGTATATCCCGTCGTGCGGCGGCGGAGCAAAGATTCTCCGCGCGCCGCCGGGCGAGCGGCTTGGGGGATCGTCGGAACCGCCGTCAGCGGCAGCGATAGAAACCGCGCGAGGACCTCGGATAGTAGGCCCGTCCATATCCCCGGTCGCGCGTGTAGGAGAAGCGGAAACTGACCCCGCTGCCCCCATACACCGGCGCGGCATACACGGGCGTTGAGTACACCGGCGCGGCATACACGGGCGTTGAGTACACCGGCGCGGCATACACGGGGGCGGTATAGACCGGCGGTCCCACGACGGCCGGCCCGCAGCGCGAGCGGTACCGGTGTTCGGCCTGCGCGGGGGTTGCCGCCAGGGCGAATCCGCCGGCAACGCACGAAACCGCGACGATTCGGATCAGTTTGCAGTTCATGGGCGTACCTCCACGAAATCGGTGCTCACGGCGACCCGCCCGAAGCGGGCAGTCGCAGCCGGGCGACCGACCGTTCAACGCAACTACTATAGACACTCCGCGCGCGGCCGAGGTTGGGACGTGGGATTTAGGACGGGTGCGAATCCCGTTCCACGCCTCGGGGACGGGCCACGCCGGCGGGCCGGCCGTACCGATCACGTATCGTGCGTCGATCCGGGATCGGCCTCGCCCCGCAGAAACAGGAGAAAGGCGTTCAGAACGGCCAACCTCGGCCGATCGAGCGACCGGCCCCCGTACTGCACCTGGTAATACCACTCGGTGATGTCCACCAGCGGCCGCAGGGCCGGTCCGGCCGTCGCCACGTGCCGGGCAAACTCGCGTGGCGTCAGGTGCGGCGGCTTGTCGAATCCCCGCCGCGCCAGTGCGACGAGGAGCCGGTCGTAAAAACGCGCCGCCGGCGAGCGGCGCACCGGCGGGCCGCCCGGCGCGCGGCGCGGCATCCGCTCGCGGAGCCGCAGCCACAGCAGAAAGAGCACCCGCAGGACCAGCGCCCCCATCAGCACGACCAGGCCCAGCATGACCCAGTAAAGCAGCCGCTGGACGGCGGTGAGTTCCGGCGGTCCGCGGAGCAGCGCGACGGCCACCTCGGAAGCAAAACGCAGTCGCCCGCGCGATTCGTCGATTCGTCGGAACCAACCCTCGAAACTGCCGAACAGCCGCCGGCGGATGTCGGAGTCGAATGAGACCACGAACGTAACCCACTCGAACTGAAGGAAATCGACGAGATTGGCCAGCGTGGCGCGGAGCGAATCACGCCCGGGCTGGCGCTGCGCGGTCGGGCTCGGGTCCAGCGCGACCCAGCCGAGGCCCGGCAGGCGGACCTCGCACCAGGCGTGGGCGTCGCGGCGGCGCACGAGATAGAACGATCCGACGGAGTTGTACTCCGTCGCGAGATAGCCGCTGGCAAGCCGGGCAGGAATGCCGACGGCCTGGCACAGGAGCGTCAGGGCGGAGGCGAAGAACTCGCAGTGTCCGCGGCGGGTTTCCAGCAGGAAGCGCTGGATGCGGTCGACCGATCGCCGAGCGGGTACCGGCTCGAGCGTATAGACGAAATCGCCCTCTTTCAGGAAATCGCAGAAGGCCTGCGCAATCGCCGCATGATGGGCCTCGTCGCGCGGATCGCCGATCGACTCGGCGATCCGCCGCGCCAGGGCCGAAACGGCGCGCGGAATCATCAGGGTGGTCGGGAACCGCTCGGGACGATGTTGGGCCACCCGCTCCGACACGCCCCCGCGCAACAGCCGCGCGCTGCTCCGCGGATCGGTGCGGTCGAGATGTTCCGACTCGAGCAGCGCCGCCAGTTGCGGCGCGGGCCCGGCCGCCGACACCACGCGATACCGCATCGCCCGGCCGCTGTAGCGGGCGGAGCGCAGCGAAAGGTCGTCGCAATCCTGATCGACACGACCGACATCGGCGGCTCCGGCCACGGCCAGCACGGGATGCACGGCAAAGAGGTACGGCCCCGCGCCGCGCTCGAGCCAGACCTCCTGGGTCAGGAGTTGACCGCTGGGCAGCCGGTGCGCCGCGGCGGAAAGGGTCCGGGGCTCGTCGAGTGAGATGGGATCGACGCACCAGAGGTGCGCGCTGGGCCGCGGCGCCCAGCGCCCGCCTTCATAGCGCGAGTGCGTCCGCCCCCGAAGGTACAGCGGGGCACCGTCCGAGCCGATCGCCTCGCCGCCGCGGGTCACGCGGACCCGCATCACTGCCTGCTCGCTCGCGACGACCCCGTCCGACTCGAGGCGCACCTCCTCCGAGTACCCGGTCACCGCCGCGGGTACCGGCGGATGCAGTCGCCCGAATATCTGGCGGCTCAGCCCGCGCGGCACCACGACGAACGCGACCGACGCGGTCACGACGAGCACGGCGGACACCGCGGCGACCGGGCCGATCAGCCGCCCGGAGGAGCCGGACCGATTCGCCCCGCCGAGGCCGCCCGACGCGCCGGCCGACGCCGCCGGACGCTGCCAATCCAAAACCGGTTCAGGCGGTACCGGGAAGGCCGGCCCGCAGCGCGATTCGATGGCTCGCCGTTCTCGATCCCGGTGATAGGCGATCAGCCAGCCCACCCCGAGCGACAGCCCCAGGATCAGGACCACCGCATACACCACGCTGCCGCTGACGAGACTGCCCACGACAAGCAGCAGCAGGCCGATGATCAACAACAGCCCCAGGTCCCGATGCGTCGCGCACTCAAAGAACTTGCAGCAGGCAAGGAGCATGAGGAAATGAGCCAGCGCGGTGATGGCGGGCACCGGGTGGGCGAAGAGGAAGAACTCGAAGAACAGATAGCCCACGCTCAACAACGCCGCGAACCGCACCAGGGAGGCCGATACCGGCCGCTGGCGGCGCAACAGGTAAAGCGCCTCGGCAAGCACGCTGCCGGCGACGATCACACCGAACAGCACCCACGATCCGTCGGCCTCGACCACGGGCAACATGCTGGCCAGCAATAGGGGCACAAGCGCGCGGCGGAATGCGGGAAGGTTGTCCGTCACGACGCGCCTCCGGAAGCAGCCGCGCGCGGCTTGCCCGCCGGCAGGGTCGGGGGGCCGTCGACGCGTCCGCCGGAACGCCAGACGCCGCGCTCAGACCGGGCCGCGCCGAACCGGTGGCGGCTCCGCGACGGGCCTCGAAGCCGTCTTCCGGGCCCGCCGCCGAGCGTAAAAATCGCGTCAAAGGCGGGCGAACCCGGAATGTAGGCGTGGGCCGGACCGACGCACTGGTTCAAGACCCGCAGCGACTGCGGCAGGTCGTCGTTGGCGAGGGCGGCGAAGACGAGGCAGCGTCCACGGCGGCTCGGCAGCCAATTCAGGGACCGCAGCCGGGCCGACAGCAGATCGTCATGATTGCTTCCGCAGAACGCCAGTTCGCGGAGCAGGCGCAGGCGGAAGTCGCGGCCGTTGGCCGGCGGCAGCACCCGCAGCGGTACGCCGTTGCAGATCAGGCCGACCCGGTGATTCAATTCGAGGGCGTCCGTGGCGACGGTGGCCAGGCAACTGATCGCCGCTTCCAGCCGGTCAGCCAGCGCCGGTTCGACGCGCGGAATGCGCGTGTCCAGCACGCACCAGATCTGGTCGGCGCGAACCTGGGCCATCTCGCGGACCAGGAGGGTCCGCCGGCCCGCGGAGCGGCGCCAGTGGACGCGGCGCGGGTTGTCGCCGGTGCGGAACTCGCGCAATCCGACGAACTCGTCATCGCCCCGCTGGGTCCGCGCGGCGCCGTCGGGGACTCCGTCGGTGCGTCCCGCGCCGGCCCACCGTCGCTCGTGCAATTCGCCCAGCCGCGGGAAGGCGACCGCCGTCTCTGCAATCGACACCGTCACAAACCGCGTGAAAAGGCCGAACGGAAAGCGGGTGCCGATGGCGATCTGGTCGAACGCGATCCGGCCGCGCCGACGACAGACGCAGGGAACCGCGACGGAAACTGTTCCGCCGGGCGGGACCTTCGGAAAGAACGCCTCGGGTGGTTCGAAGGCCCCGGCCGCGTCCACCAGATCGACCAGGTGCAGCGAACAGGCGGGCCAGAGCCGTGCCGTCTGGGTAACGTGATAGCGCAACTCAAAGGTCTGGCCGCAGGTCAGCCCCTTCGGCACATCGCGCCGGATCACGAGCCGCCGCAATCCGAGCCAGCCGGCCAGCCCCGTTACGACGAACGCCCCCAGGCAGAGGCCGAACAGGATGAGCAGCAGGTTGGTGTCCGAATCAATGGCGACCAGGCCGATCAGCAGGGTGGCCGCCAAAAAAAGGAGGGTGCCCCGCGTAGCCCGTACGCCGCGCGAGCGCAGTCGCCGGTTCGGCGGTATCCAGGCAATGCGCTGGGTCATGTGCGCTGTTCCGTCGCCGCCGGCGCTGCGCACGGTATGACCCGAAGCCGGGCCGGCGTTGTGCGTCAGGTCGGCGGATACACCTGCTCCAGGATTTCCATGATGACCTGGTCGTTCGACTGCGTCCGGCCGTCGCGCAGGTACGAAGTGCTGACGACGCGGTGCGCACAGACGGCCGGCGCCAGTTCCTTCAGATCGTCCGGCGTGACGAAATCGCGCCCGTCGAGCAGCGCGGCGGCCCGCCCCGCCCGGACGAGGGCCAGCGCCCCGCGCGGCGATACGCCGACTTCCAGCGACTCGTGTCGGCGGGTGGCCTCGACGATCGCCTGGAGATAGTCCATCACGGCGTCGTGCACGCGGACGCGCTCGGCCAGCCGCTGCAACGCCAGCACGTCGGTGGCCGTCATCACCGGCACGAGCGCCTCCAGCGCCGCGCGATCGGGTTCCTCGCGCAGGATGCGGCGCTCGTCGAGAGGCGCGGGGTAGCCGATGCGGATCCGCAGCATGAACCGGTCGAGTTGGTTCTCGGGAAGGAAATAGGTGCCCTCGAACTCGAACGGATTCTGCGTGGCGATGACCATGAACGGCGGGTCCAGCCGCCAGCACTGACCGTCCAGGGAAATCTGGGCCTCGTTCATGGCCTCGAGCAGCGCGGACTGGGTGCGCGGCGTCGTGCGGTTGATCTCATCGGCCAGCACGACGTTGGCGAAGACCGGTCCGCGCTTGAACTCGAACAGGCCGGTCTTTTCGTTGTAGATGCTCACCCCGAGGATGTCAGAAGGAAGCAGGTCGGGCGTGAGTTGGATTCGGGAGAAGGTGCAGCGGATGCTGCGGGCCAGGGCCCGGGCCAGCACCGTCTTTCCGACGCCGGGGACGTCCTCGATCAGCACGTGTCCGCGGGCCAGCAGGCCGACGAGCAGTTGCGTCACCGTCTCCGGCTTCCCGAGAAAAACCGACCCGATGTTCTCCCGGAGGAGGCGGAGTTTCTCACGCAATTCGTCGCCCGACACGCCGCCCAATCCACCCTTGGCGACGGGGGGCAGGGAGGGGTCCGGCGTCGGACGCGAACCGCTCTCGCGCAGCGACGGGTTCATACGACCCATTATATTCGGATTTCTTCCACGGGCTTGCCCCCCGGGCAAAATGCGGGACCGGTGCGCCGGCCAGCGCCGCCGCCGAAGGTCAGTCGGGCCGCGCGTCGGCCTCGGCAAAGATTCGGTCGAGCACGGTGTCGCCCGGCCGCTTCCAGCGCGGTACGATCTTCCCGCGGACCACGACCGTCGGGACGATCTTGACGCCCAACTGGCGGGCGAGCACCACGTCGGAGTGGACGCCCCGCCGAACGTCCGGTTCGTCCACCGAGCCGAGGAGTTCCTTCGGGTCCTGCCAGCCGTTCCGCGCCGCCTCGGACAGCGCGGCCTCACCGCCCTTGCCCTCGACGAACGCCTCCTGGTGGCCCAGCAGCCAGTCGTGGACGCGCCAGTAGGCGTCGGCGCCGCCGAGGAACAACGCCGCCTCGGCCAGGTGTGCCGCGCGGCAGGAGAACGGGTTGAGGGTGCGGGCCACGTCGCCGTTGCACGTCTGGTCCACCGGAAAATGTCGGAAGGAGTAGCGGGCGCTGGGATAGCGGCGCAACAGACCGCGAATTTCCGCGTCGGCATCGGCCGTGTTGCGGTCCAGATAGTCGCCGAACAGCGCCACGTCCCATGAGTCCGGCGCATCGCTTCCGAGTCGGCGCGCGGGGGCGGCGGGCATCGGACGCGCGGGCGCGTCGCGCCAGTCCGCGACGTACTTCTCGCCTGCGGGCGGCGGGATGTCGCGCTCCGGACCCGCCGCAGGCGGATTCGTCGCCGCAACGGCCTCCACCGCGCGGGTCACCGCCAGCGGCGCGTTCCACCCCTTCAACTCGACGCCGTTGATGAAGATCATCGGCGTAAAAAACAGCCCCAGCGCCATGGCCTCGTTGATGTCGGCGACGATCCGCTCGCGGACTTCGTCGCTGGCCAGGGCGCGGGCGTAATCCTCCGGCACGAATCCGAAGTCGCGCACCGCCTGGGCGACGTCGGCCGCGTAAAAAGTGCCCTGGCGATCGACCATCCAGTCATGAATGGCGCGGAATCCCTGGTCCCCGTACAGCAGTCCCGCGGCCTCCGCGATGCGGGCGCACCAGCAGGCGTTGGGATGCATGCGCGTCGGAACGTGCGGATTGCATTCGGAATCCATCGGAAAGTGCTTGATCGACAGGGACAGGTCGGTGCGGCGATGGACGAGGTCGCGAAACTCCAGTTCGATGCGTTTGCAATCGCGGCACTGGTAGTCCAGAAACGCAACGATGCGGATCGGCGCGACCTCCGGCCCCCAGCGGTACCGCCCGACCAGCGGACGCATCGTCGTTGCCTCAGACGACCCCGCGGTAACCGCCGTTCCATGGGCGGCGACGGGCTGCGTTTGCGCCGAACGACGGACCATCTCCGCCGTCGATGCGGCGAGTTGCCCTTCGGCCCGTTCGGCGGCCCGTGCCTGTACGCTGCGATCGACGCCCACGAGCACCAGGGTCGTCACCACGAAGAGGGCCGCGCCGGCGAGGAGTGCCGGCACCCCACGACCCTCGGGCCGACGGACCGCCTCCTCGCGGCCGCGGTTCTGATTCGCGACCGGACGGACCTGCCGCGACGCCCCCGCGCGGGACGCGATCTCGGAGCACGTCCAGAACACGAGGTTGGCGAAGTGCGCGGCGATGCAGTACCAGCAGAAATGCTGCTCGACCACGATGACGATCAGCAGCATGCACGAAACCAGGGCCGACATCCGCACGGCGACTCGGCCGACGAGACTCATCGGCCCGCCGGACAGGATCCAGACGACCAGCATCGCGTCGAACCACGCAAAGCCGAGATAAGCCAGCGGCCAGTTCACGAGCGGGACACGCCCCCAAACGCTGGCCGCGGCGGCGGCGCAGGCGCTTCCCGGCCCGCAGCCGGGCAGATCGAACGCCCCGAGGTGATCGAGCGAGAGCATCAGGCAGGCCGCGGCGGCGGCGAAGAGCGCGGCGACGCCGACGACAAACGACGCCGGCGCGGTCGGGACGGGGGCGGTGCGCTCGGTCATGGTCGAATAATAGCCGCGGGCGCCGGGGCACTCACCCGCAGCCGCAGCCCGCGCCGCAGCCGCCCTTCACCCCGCCGCGCTTCGACTGCCCGCCCGCGCCGCCGGAAACCGGCAGCGACAGCAACGAGGCGAACCGGCCGCCGTCGCGCTGCAGCGTCCGCCACGACTCGTCCTCGTCCGGCTCGGAGCCGAACCGGCCGATCCACGGCATCACGGCGTTGGGGCTGCTGGGCGGGACGATCCGCTGCCCGGGGTGCGCGGCGATCCATTCCTCGTTCGGCGTGGACCACATGGCCTCGATGAACGGCCGGTACGTCGGGCCGGAGTTGTAGGTGCAGAAGGGGTAGATGCCGTCTGGAGTGCTGTAGTGAATGACGCAGCGCTTGACGCGTTCCACGTCGTAGTTGTAGCGGTCCTGGAAGTGCATCCCGGCGCACATGAGCGTCTTGTAATTGTCGGTCTGCGCCTTGGCGCTGCGCCCGTCCGTCTTGCTGACGCAGCCCTGGATCGAGCGGATAAATCGCCTGACGCCCAGCCCCGGCGGGGCCTCGCGATGGTTGTAATTGCGCACGAACAGCCACAGCACCCGCAGCAGATCGAGTTTCGACACCCGCTCCTGCCGCTCCAGCCGCTTGGCCAGTTCGTTCATCTGCGTAAACAGCGTGGCGATGTCGAACACCCGCGGGATGGGCACCACCCGCTCCCGCGCCGGCTGGCCGGCGTATTCCTCGGGAGCGATGAGGAAGTAGGTGCCGAACGCGCAGTCCGAGTGGCAACTGCTGCGGATCTTCGGCTTCTGCTCCAGCACGCTGAGCAACTGCGACAGCGGCGTCATGAACGAGAGCGGGAAGAAATCGCGGTCGAGTTCCGCGCCGGTGTGGCCGTGGATCGCGTGCGCCAGGTCGCCCAGCGTGTAGCGCTTCTTCTCCAGGTCTCGGCGGTTGATCCGCCCCGTGAAGACCACCGGCTGGTAACTAATCGCGCTGACCACGTCCGCGTTCGCCGCCGCGAAGTCGAAGATCTTCGGCACTTGGTCGTCGTTCTCCCCCTTGATCACCGTCGGCACCAGACACACCTTCAGCCCCACCCGCCGGCAGTTCTCTATGGCCTGTACTTTCTTCTCCAGCATCGGCTCCCCGCGGACGGCCTGGTAGATGCGGTCGTCAAAGCCGTCGAACTGGAGATAGAGCGTGTGCAGCCCGGCCTCCTTGCTGCGCTGGGCGAACTCCAGGTTGGCATGGGTGATGCCGTTCGTCGCCACCTGGATGTTCGTCATACCCAGTTCCTTCGCCCGGCGGACGATGTCGTGAAAACGGGTATGGATCGTCGGCTCGCCGCCGGAAAACTGCACGCTCGTGCACGGGATCGGCCGGCAGTCGAGCAACTGCATGATCTCCCGCTCCACCTCCTCGAAACTCGGCTCGTGCACGTATCCCGCGTCGTTCGCGTTCGCGAAGCACACCGGACACGTCAGGTTGCAGCGGTTCGTCAGGTCGATGTTCGCCAGCACGGCCACCGACTGGTGCTGGTTGCACAGCCCGCAGTCCGACGGACACGAGCACGCGTGCGTCACCTTGGGGTTCGTCACCCCCGGCTGCTCCTCGAACGTCCAGTAGTTCGCCCGCAGGTACACCCGCACGTCGCTGTTGATGCAGTCCCGGAAATAGCCGTGCTGCGGGCAGGTCTTCTCGATCATCACCCGTCCGTTTTTGACGTAGTACCGGCCGAGGATGTTGCAGGAGCATTCGGGGCAGAGCGTCTCCAGCGTGCGCGGCAGGCCGCGGACGACCGGGTTGATCTTCGTCCCGCCGTACGTGTGCGTCGGCGAGTCGGGGTGGTCGCTCCGCGCCTCGGGATGGAAGAGCACGTCCTCGTGGGCCTCGTGCACCGGCCCGCACGAAGGGCAGCGGATGGTCAGCACCACGCGGTCCTCGACCATGCGAAACGTGGACGGAACCGTCGCGTCGCACGTCGGGCACTCCGAGAGCATCTCCCACGGCAGCCGCGCGTGCTTGGGGTCGTACCGCCTCAGCGACAGTTTGTACTGGTCGAGGGCGCTGGCGGCCTTCTTCCGCGTGACCGCCGCCCGCGGCTCGTAGGGCAGGTAGGTCGGGTGGCCCTCGGACCAGCGCTCCAGGTGTTTGGGAACGGTCGGCAGTTGCTTTGCAGGCACGCGATCCTCCTTTCGCAGTCGGCGGTCGCTCCGTCTTCAGGTCATTCCACGAGCAATTCCTCGTCGCCCAGCCGCCGCGCGAGGTCCTCCGCCGACAGCGGATCGCCGCGGTTGAGCCGTTGCACGAATTCGTCGATCACCGCCTTGGCCTCGGCGCTGCGGTGCGCCGGGATAAACCCGTCAAAAAAATGCTCGCCCGCCATCGCCCGGCCGATCTCGCGTTCCTTGTTGTGTTCGTCCAGTTCGGTGAAGAAGACGACGCGGAACTGGCGCCCGTAGTCGGCCTCGCGATAGACCTCGAACATCGTTCGATCGGATGCAACCACGAATCCGCGCCTCGGAGACACGCTCCGCGCGCGATTCTACGGCGCTGCCGCCGCGGGCGAAAGGGGTTCGGCCCACGTTTTCGCGCCCACGGCGTTGGTGCACGATCCGGTCCGCCCCGGTAGACTGGGGTCGGATGCCCGACCTCGCCAACAACCTCTGGGCGCCCTGGCGGATGGCCTATGTCGAGTCGATGGAGGCCCGCCGCGACGCCTGCTTCCTCTGCGCATATCGAGATCAACCCGAACAGGACGACGCCAACCACGTCCTTTGGCGCAGCCCCCGGACGCTGGTCGTCTTCAACCGCTTCCCATACACGAACGGCCACCTCCTGGTCGCCTCCACCGTCCACATGGCCGAACTGGGCCAACTCGACGACGACGAGAAACTCGAACTGCTCTCGCGCACGGCCGACGCGCAGGCGGTCCTGTCGCGGGCCATCGAACCGCAGGGGTTCAACATCGGCATGAACGTCGGCCGCTGTGCGGGGGCGGGGCTGCCCGACCACGTGCACCTTCACGTCGTGCCGCGATGGAACGGCGACACGAATTTCATGAGCGTGATCGGCGACGCGCGGGTGATCCTCCAGTCGATCGAGTCGCTGCATCGGCGGCTGCGGGAACTCTCTGCCGAAATGGGACTGCCGCGCGGACGATCCGCGCCGCAACCCCGATCCGAGTTGCGACCAGAATCAGAGCCGCGACCGTGAGGGAGCGGGTGTTCGTTCACCTGCGCCCGCGCACCCGACTCACAGCCGGGCGTCCGGCGCAGTTCGGTGTTCCATGACGGCGACACAACGGGACCGATTCGAGCATCGGTCCCCCTATGCGATACACGACGAGGCCGCCCGCGGCCGCCGCTTCCCCGAGCCGCGCGGGGCCGAGCCGCTCTTTGAGACCGATCGTCGGCGGGTGTTGCACAGTACGGCCTTCCGCCGACTGGTCCAGAAGACGCAGGTGTTCGTCTCGCACGAGGGAGACCACTTCCGCACGCGGTTGACCCACACGCTCGAAGTGGCGTCGCATGCGCGGCGAATCGCCCGGCGTCTCCGGGTGAACGAATCGCTGGCGGAGGCCATCGCGCTGGCCCACGACCTGGGACACCCCCCCTTCGGCCACGCGGGCGAAAAGGCGCTGGCCGAACTGATGGCCGATCACGGCGGGTTCGAACACAACGTCCAGTCGTTTCGCGTGGTGGACGTGCTGGAGCACCCCTACCCCGCCTTCCGCGGACTGAACCTGACGTTCGAAGTGCGGGAGGGGCTGGTCAAACACTGCACGCCCTACGACCGGCCCGAGGTGTCTTCAGGACGCGACCCGGCTCTGCGCGAACTCTTCGACGCCGGCCCGATGCCGCCGCTCGAAGGGCAGGTCGCCAATCTCGCCGACGTCATCGCCTACACCCTGCACGACATTGAGGACGGTCTGATGCAGACCATGCTCGACGGCGACGCGCTGATGTCCTGTCGACTCTGGCGCGAGACGGCCGAACCGATCCTGCGTCTGTGGCCCGAACGCCCGCTGCCCGCGCTGCGTCGGCCGATCCTCGACGCCCTCGCCGACCGCCTGATCGACGACGCGGCGGACGCGACCACCGCGGCGATCTCCGCGGCGGGCGTCGCCGAGGCGGACGCCGTGCGGCGGCATTCATCGCCGCTCGCCGTCCACTCGGGACCGATGCAGACCCAGATCGAGGAACTGCACGCCCTGCTGTGGGATCGGGTCTATCGGAATTACCGGGTCGTGCGGATGGACGCCAAGGCCCGCCGCCTGATCCGCCAGTTGTTCGCGGCCTACGTCCGCGAGCCGAACCTGATGCCGCCGCGCTGGGCCGGCCGCGTGGGCGAACAGGGACCGCAGCGCGTGGCCTGCGACTACGTGGCGGGAATGACCGATCGCTTCTGCCGCCACGAGTGCGCCCGTCTCTTCGACCCGGAGTCCCAAGAAGAGTGAACCCGCACTGCTCGCGTCACGCCGACCCGTGCGTCATTCAGGCAGCGACACCCTTGTCTGCGGCCGCGCTGTAACGCGCCCGGTGATTTCGCCGCCCGCCTTGGCGGGCGCAGCCCCGGCCCGCTATCCCGCCGCGCGGAAATACTCGATCGTCCGCAACAGTCCCTCGCGCCGCGGAACCGTCGGCGACCAGCCGAGCACCTCCCGCGCGCGGCTCAGGTCCGGCCGGCGCTTCTGCGGGTCGCTCGGCGGGCGGTCCACAAAGGCGATCCGGCTGCGGCTGCCCGACACCTCGATTACTTCCTCGGCCACACGTCGCAGCGTCACTTCCTCGTCGTTGCCGAGGTTGACCGGCTCGCCATAGTCGGACGCCGCCAGCCGCACGATCCCCTCAACCAGGTCATCGACGTAACAGAAACTCCGCGTCTGCAAGCCGTCGCCGTGCACGGTCAGCGGCTCGTTCCGCAGGGCCTGGGCGATGAAGGTCGGCAGGGCGCGGCCGTCGTCCGCCCGCATGTTCGGCCCGTAGGTGTTGAAGATGCGGACGATGCGCGTCGACAGGCCGTGCAGGCGGCGGTAAGTCATGGTCAGCGCCTCGGCGAAGCGCTTGCCCTCGTCGTACGGCGCGCGTGGGCCGATCGGGTCGACGTTGCCGAAATAGGTCTCCGATTGCGGATGCTCCAGCGGGTCGCCGTAACACTCGCTGGTCGACGCCTGGAGAAACACCGCCCCGTCGCGGCGGGCCAGTTCCAGAAGATTGAGAACCCCCTCGCTGCACGTTCGCAGGATTTCGACGGCCTTGACGCGGAAATCCACCGGCGACGCGGGACAGGCCAGGTTGTAGATTTCGTCCAGCCGGCCGGGAATGGCCGGCGGCGCGCAGATGTCCGCCTCCTGAAACGAGAAGCCCGGCCGGACCGCCAGCGCGTCTGCGTTGCGCCGCTGGCCGGTCGTCATGCTGTCGACGCCGACGACCTCATGACCGTCGTCCAGCAGCCGGCGGGCCAGGTGATAGCCGATGAACCCCGCGCTCCCCGCGACCAGTATCCGCATGAAACGGCACGCTACGGCGGCCGCCGGCGCCGTTCAAGTCCGCATCAGATCAGACGCGCCCCACGATCACGCACGCGTTGTGCCCCCCGAAGCCGAACGAGTTGCTCATCGCCCGCTCGATCCGCAGATCGCGCGGCCGTAGTGGGACGTAGTCCAGGTCGCACTGCGGGTCCGGCTCTTCGAGATTGATCGTCGGCGGCGCGACGCCGTGGCGCAGCGCCAGCACCGTCGCGATCAGTTCGACCGCCCCGCTCGCCCCCAGCAGGTGCCCGATCGCGCTCTTGGTGCTGCTGATGGCCAATTTGCGCGCGTGCGGCCCGTAAACCGACTTGATGGCCATAGTCTCCGCCACGTCGCCCAGCGGCGTCGCCGTCCCGTGCGCGTTAATATAGTCGACCGCTTCCGGCGACAGCCGCGCGTCCTTCAACGCCCGGCTCATGGCGGTCGCCGCGCCGCGCCCGTTTTCGTCCGGCTGGGTGATGTGGCAGGCATCGCCGCTCATGCCGAATCCGAGTACCTCGCTATAGATCCGGGCCCCGCGCCGCCGCGCGTGTTCGTATTCCTCGAAGACGAACATCCCCGCCCCCTCGCCCATCACGAACCCGTCCCGCCCCTTGTCGAACGGCCGGCTCGCGCGGCCAGGCGCGTCGTTCCGCTCGGACAGCGCCTTCATCGCCGCGAAGGCCGACAGGCCCAGGCGCGTCAACGCCGCCTCCGAGCCGCCGGTGAGCATCAGGTCGGCGTCGTCATACTGGATCGCCCGCAGCGCGTCGCCCATGGCGTTGGTGGCCGAGGCGCAGGCCGTCGCGACGGCCGTGTTCGGCCCCTTCGCGTTGAACAGGATGGAGATGTTTCCGCTGGCGGCGTTGACCATCAGTTTCGGGATCGTGAACGCGCTGACGCGGTCCGGCCCCTTTTCGATCAGGCGCAGGTGCTGCTCCTCCAGTTCCTGGAGGCCGCCGATCCCCGAACCGATGATCACGCCGATCCGTTCCGGTTCGGCCGCCCCCGCAAAATCAAAGCCGCTGTCCCGGACGGCGTCGGTCGCGGCGGAGATCGCCATCTGCGCGAAGCGGTCCAGCCGCTTGATCTGTTTGCGGTCGATCCGCTGTTCGGGCTGGAACTCGCGGCATTCGCCCCCGAACGTCACCGCGAAGCCGGTCGTGTCGATCCGCGCCAGCCGGTCGATCCCGCTCTCGCCCGCCAGCAGCCGGTCCCAGAAGGCGTCCACCGAGTCGCCCAGCGGGCTGACCAGACCCATCCCCGTTATCACGACGCGCCGTCGCGCCATCAATCTGCTTCCAATTCCCGCGCGGTCCCCATCGCCCGCCGCGGCCTATTTCTTTTCCTTGTTGGCCAGGGCCTTGCGGATGTGCTCAACGGCCTGTCCCACCGTCTGGATCTTCTCGGCCTCGTCGTCCGGGATGCTGAGTTCGAATTCGTCCTCGAACTCCATCACCAGTTCGACCGTGTCCAGTGAGTCCGCGTTCAGGTCGTTGACGAAGGACGTGTCCATCGAGATTTCGGCCTTGTCGACCCCCATTTGTTCGGCCACGATGGCAATGACCTTCTGCGAGATATCGTCGGTCGACGTCACGCTCATATCCTCCATGCTCCTTGCATTCTGGTCCCGCCCGGGCTGCGCCGGGCACCCTCGGCCGACGCAACCGGCTGCGCCGCCGCGATCGCCGTTTCACCCTTCCTCGTTCGGCCCGCGCGGGCCTTGCGGTCCGCGGCCGCGCTCACATGCTCAGACCGCCGTCGACCGCCAGGACCTGACCGTTGATGTACCCGGCGCCCGGCCCGGCGAGAAACACGACCGCCGCCGCCACTTCCGCCGGTTCGCCGAAGCGCTGCAGCGGAATCAGCGGCTGGACCTGTTCCTTCACCTTGTCCGGCAGCACGTTGGTCATGTCGGTCCGGATGAATCCGGGCGCGACGGCGTTGCACGTCACGCCGCGGCGGCCCAGTTCCTTGGCCACCGTCTTGGTCAGACCGATCACGCCCGCTTTGGCCGCGGCGTAATTCGCCTGGCCCGCGTTGCCCATCAGCCCCGACACGCTGCTGACGTTGATGATCCGCCCCCAGCGCGCCCGCACCATGTGCTTGCTCGCGGCCCGGATCAGCCAGAACACCGCCCGCAGGTTCGTCGTCAGCACTTCGTCGAACTGCTCGTCGGTCATGTTCATCAGCAGGCCGTCGCGCGTGATGCCCGCGTTGTTCACCAGGATGTCGATCCGCCCGAGTTCGGCCGCCACGTCGTCCACCCACCGGTCGATCGCGGCTGCATCGTTCACGTCGAGCACGCGGGCCAGCACCTTGCCCGGACACCGCAGGTCCGCCGCCTCCGAAGCCAGCGAGGTCAGTTTCTCCCCGCTGCGGGCGCAGGCCACCACCGTCGCGCCCTCGCGCGCCAGCGCCAGCGAGACGGCGCGGCCGATTCCGCGAGACCCGCCCGTCACGATTGCCACGCGGTCCGTCTGGTCTCCCATCACCGCACCCGTGCCCGGTCGCCCGCCGGGGGCGCCGCCCCGGCTCTTACGTCCGCACGCAGCCCAGCGCTTCGGCGCTGGAATAATTCTCGGCTCGCACCGCCCGGTTAATCCGGCGCATCATGCCCGTCAGGACCCGGCCCGGTCCAACCTCCACGAACCGGTCGAACCCCTCAGCGATCAGTCGCTCCATCGACGCCTGCCAACGGACCGGCCGGACTAACTGCTCGTGCAGGGTCTGGCGGATCGATTCAGGGCCACGATGATAATCGGCCGTCACGTTTGACACCACTGGTATCCGAGGACCGGAAACCTTCACCCTGGCCAGGGCCGCCCTCAGCCCTTCCGCAGCCGGTTCCATCAGTTTGGAGTGAAACCCGCCGGCCACACGAAGGGCCGTCGCCCGGCCGCCGCGTTGCTCACACAGGGCCAGCGCTCGATTGCAACTCTCTATGGTGCCTGAAATTACGATCTGACCGGGACAGTTGAAGTTGGCGATGGACAAGACGTCGCCGCCCCCCGCATCGAGGCAAAGCGACTCAACCTCCTGCACGCTCAGGCCGGTCACGGAGACCATGCCGCTCCCGACGCGCTCCGCGGCGGACTGCATCAAACTCCCGCGTTCCCGGACCAACGTCAGTGCGTCCGAAAAAGTTAGGGACCCCGCCAGCCATAGAGCCGTGTATTCGCCCAGACTCAATCCGGCCGCCGCACCGGGCGCGGGATCAAAGGTCTGCCCGGACGCCTCAAGCGCGCGCCAGACCGCCACGGACACTACGAAAATAGCCGGCTGGCAGACGTCGGTCGCCTCAAGCCGCTCGGCGGGGCCGTCGAAGCAGAGCGACGCCAGATCGAACCCGAGGAGGTCGTTCGCCTCGGCAAACGTGCGCCGCGCGGCGGGAAAGGCCTCGGCCACGTCGCGGCCCATGCCGACCGACTGCGCCCCCTGCCCCGGAAACATCACGGCGGTCCGGCCCATTATCTCTGCGCTCCGAAAGACGAGGAGATCAGACTTCCAGCAACGCCGAGGCCCACGTCAGCCCCGCGCCGAACGCCACCAGCAACACGTAGTCGCCGGGGCGGATTCCACCGCTGCGTCGAACTTCATCAAAAGCGATCGGGATCGACGCCGCCGACGTATTCCCCAGCCGGTCGATGTTTATGAACATTTTTTCTTCGGTCAGCCCCAGCCGCTCCCGGGCGGATTCGATGATCCGCCGGTTGGACTGATGCGGGATGACCATCGCCAGTTGTTCCGGGCGGATGCCGACCTCGTCCAGCGTCTGTTCGACCATCTCCAGCATCTTTTTGACCGCGAACTTGTACACCTCGCGCCCCTGCATCTTCATGTAGTGCAGCCGCTCGTTGACCGTCATGTGCGAGGTCGGCAGCCGCGACCCGCCCGCGGGCACCCACAGCATGTTGGCCCCCGATCCGTCGCTGTGAAGATGCCAGTTGAGCAGCCGCGGACCGCGCTCACGCGGCCCCGGCGAAAGCACCATCGCCCCGGCCCCGTCGCCGAAAAGGATGCAACTGGTCCGGTCCTCGTAGTCCGTGATGCGGCTCAGCGTCTCGGCGCCGATCACCAGCACGTGCCGGTACGACCCGGACTGAAGCATCTGGATCGTGGTCACCAGGGCGTAAATGAAGCCCGTGCATGCGGCGTGCAGGTCGTACGTTGCGATCTCCCGCGCGCCCAGCGCATGCTGCACGTAGCAGGCGGTCGCGGGGAAGGGACACTCGGGAGTGATCGTCGCCACCACGATCAGGTCCAGGTCGGCCGCCGAAAGGCCCGCGTCCTCCAGCGCCCGGCGGGAGGCCTCCACCGCGAGCGTCACCGTCGACTCCGACTCGCCGACCACGCGGCGCTCGCGGATGCCGGTCCGCTCGCGGATCCACTCGTCGCTCGTGTCGAGGTATCGAACGAAATGCGCATTGTCCAGAACGCGTGACGGGATCGCGCTGCCGGTGCCGGCGATCCGCACGCCCAGCGCTTCAGGCATGGGCGATCTCTCCCGACAAGCGCGACTCAAAGACGGCGTTCAACTCACCGCGCAGCGACTCGCGCGCGACCCGCACGGCATTCTTGATCGCCTGCCGGCCGCTGCTCCCGTGGCAGATGATGCACACTCCGTCGACGCCCAGAAGCGGCGCGCCCCCGTACTCGCTGTAGTCATGCTTCATCCAGACGCGCCGCACCACGGGCTTAAACGCCTCGATCAATTGCGGCGCCTCGTGCTCCAGTTCCTTCTCGATCGTCCGGAACAATCCGTCCGCCAGCCCCTCCACGAGTTTGAGGACGATGTTGCCCACGAACCCGTCGCAGATTGCCACGTCGATCGCGCCCTGAAGCAGTTCCCGCCCCTCAACGTTCCCCACGAAATTCAATTGCGCGTCCTGACGCAGCAACTCCCGCGCCTGCTTCACCAGCGGGTTCCCCTTCACGTCCTCCGCGCCGATCGACAGCAGGCCCACCCGCGGACGGCGGATGCCCAGGATCTGCTCCGCGTAGATCGACGCCATGTGCGCGTATTCTTGCAGGTGCCGCGGCTTCGGCGCCACGTTGGCCCCCACGTCGCAGATCGTCACCGGGCCGTGAAACGCCGGCAGCGCCACGGCGATCCCAGGCCGCGAGACGCCCGGCAGCGTCCGCATCTTCAGTTGGCACGCCGCCACGCACGCCCCGGTATTGCCCGCGCTGATCACTGCGTCGGCCTGTCCCTCCGCCGCCATCCGCGCCATCGCCGCGATCGAGGAATCCTTCTTCTGGCGCAGGGCCTCGATCGGCGTCTCGTCCATTTCGATCACGCTCGGCGCGTGTTCGATCCGAATGCGGCGGTCCAGGCCCTCCGACGGCAGGCACGCGCGGACCTCTTCCTCGCGGCCGATCAGCACGCATTCATCGTCCGGCCCGAGGAACTCCAGCCCCGATAGCGCGCCGAGCACGATCTCCTTCGGCGCGTGGTCGCCTCCCATCGCGTCTATGGCGATTCGCATCATCGTCCGGATGTTCCTCGCACGCGGTCGATTCCGTCGCAGCCCCACGCGCCGCGTCAGGACTCCTCGCTCTTGATCGGAAGGGCGGTCCGGGGATTGACGTAGCCGCAGTTCGCGCAGGCCCGGTGCGGCCGACGCGCCGCGCCGCACCGCGGGCAGGCGGCCAATCCGATCGGCCGCAGCGCGTGATGCGATCTGCGGGCGCGCTTCGTCGCTTTGGATTTTCTTCGGGCCGGGACCACGCCTTACCTCCGAGAATCAACCCTGGTCGGCCGAGCCGGGGCGCGGACCACCGCGCGGCCGCGACTGACGCAGTCGCATTTGCCGAAACGCGGCCCCAGACTAGGGCCGGCCGCCGGGGATGTCAACCCCGGCCGCCCCCCGAACCGCCTCCGGTCGCCCTGCCCTGAGCCGAACATGGTTCGCCCGGCCGGATGCCTATTTCACTTCCGACCGGTTACTATGGGTACGGGATGCAACTACTCCTCATTCGCCACGGGATCGCCGCCCAGCGAGATGACGCCCGCTTCGCGGACGACGCCGCCCGTCCGCTGACTCCCCGCGGAATCCGGCGGGTTCGGCGCATCGCGGCCACGCTCAATCGCCTCCAAATCCGTATCGACGAGATCTGGACCAGCCCCTTGCTGCGCGCCGAGCAGACCGCCGAACTGCTGGCCGCCGCACAGAAACCCGCACTCCGCCCCCAGCGCGTAGAGGCCCTCTCTCCATACGGCGACTTCGAGGCGGTCGTCCAGGCGTTGCGAAACGGCGGCAATCTCCCCTCCCGCGCACTGGTCGGACACGAGCCGTACCTCGGCCGCTTCACGTCGTATCTGCTTTCCGGAACGAGTGCGGTCGCGATCACCTACAAGAAGGGCGGCGTTGCATGCGTCGAGATCGACCAATTCGATCACCCGCTTCGCGGGCGCCTGGAGTGGTTGATGACCCCCCGTCAACTGCGCTCCATAAAAAAAACTCGAAAACTCCTTTCCTAAGACGCGCGTTCCGCGCCCCAATCGTCTCGCGGCTGTTTCTTTCCCAACCTTCTATTCCCTCTGTGCTTCGCAGCCGCCGCGGCTTGTGATTCCTGAAAAAATCACAGGAGCGTTCGTGCGCCGCGCGCCGCGCGCGATGTCCCATGCGCGGGTGCGCCATCGCCTAATCCCGCGGCAGGGATTATGCTGAAGGCGTATGTCAGGACCGCGCCGGTGGCCCCCGCCCGGCGGCCGATTCGTCCAGCGATGTTGAATGACACGGAGGTGGTCCTCATGCCGCAGCGCGACACTTCCCAGGCGTCAGGACTTTCCGAGATCGCCCGCGGCCAGGTCAAGCGCCTGGCGCGCTGCCTGGACCAGGTCATGGCCGATGGAGACGTCGAGGGCGTCCACGATTTACGCGTCGCGACCCGCCGGCTCCGTGAGTCCCTGTCGATGGGGTCGACCGGGACCACCCCTCGCACCGTCCGGGGCGCCCGTCGCAAACTGCGAAAACTCCGCGACGCGTTCGCCCATGTCCGCGACCTGGACGTAGTCCAGACCATTCTCAACGATGCCGTACAGGCCGACCGCCTGCGCCCCGACGAATCCGCCCGACTCGAAGGCACCCTGACCCGCCTGCGACAGCGGTCGATCGACAAGGCCCGCCGCCGGGTACGGAAAAACCGGCTGACCCGCGTTGTCTCGGACGTGCGAAACCTTTCCGATCTCCTGGAGCGTGTCGCCCCGCGGCCCGGCGACGATACGGCGGTCGCCCTCCAACAGCGGTTCACCCGCAGGGCCGAGGCCGTCATCCGGGTCGGCCCCCCTGCGGCGAGCGACTCCGATCTCCACGTCCTGCGCCTGGCCGTCAAAAAGGTTCGCTACTGTGCCGAGATCCTCCAGCGCGCCGGCGTACGCCAGGACGACGGCCTGATCACCGAACTGGTCGCGCTTCAGGACCTTCTGGGTCACTGGAACGACCTCGTGATGGCCGCCCGCATCCTCGCACGCGTCGCCACGCGCTGGCGGGAAATCGCACATGCACCGGCCTGGTCCGCGCGCCTCCTTCAGTTCAGCGCCGTTCAGGCCCATGCCGCGGAGGCGGAACGCGATAAGATCGTCAACCGTTGGCCGTCGTTCGAACCCGTCCTGCGGCGCGCGCTGGAATCCGCCGTACCCTCCGAATCCACTCCCACCGAATCCGCCCCGGCGGCGCATTGAGGGGAGCCGCCGCCCGGTGTTACAGCAGGGATCCGATCCCGCGTTCCCCGGTCGGAGCCGCGAACACGGCGCGAACGACCTGACGGCGGACGCAGGGGTGGACGACCCTCATAACTCCACGCTCCCCGCGGAACAGCCAGACCCGGGCGAAACCCAGGCCGGAGATCGTCTCGACCTTCTCCGGCAGCGGGCCGGCGCCCTCCGCACGCCGCCGCCCTCCAAGATCGGCGCGATCGACGTCGGCTCCAACAGCATCCACCTTGTCATGGCCGAGATCATGCCGGACGGTGACTTCCGCACCCTGGGCCGCGACAAAGCCATGATCCATCTGGGCCGCGGCGGTTTCCGACAGCACGTCCTCACCCAACGCGCCATGGACGACGGCATCGCGGCCCTGACGCGCTTCCTCAAGATGGCCCGGCTCAAGGGCATCCGCGACATCCGCGCCGTCGCCAGCAGCGCCGTGCGCGAGGCGACGAACGGCGGCGACTTCGTCCAGCGGGTCCGCCGCGAGGCGGGCCTCGAACTGCACATCATTAGTCCGCTGGAAGAGGCGCGGCTCATCTATCTGGCGGTCCGCCACACCGTCGATCTGGGCGGACAGGACCGCCTCATCTTCGATGTCGGCGGCGGCTCGCTGGAGTTGATCGTCGGCAACGCCCATCGTCCCCGCGCCCTGGCCAGCGCCAAACTCGGCGTGTCGCGCCTGGCCGAACTGCTTCTGCACGACGACCCGCCGACCGACGCCCAGTTGAAGGACCTGCGCCGCCACATTGACGCCGCCCTCGAACCGATCTATCGCCAGGTCGGCCAGCCAACCCCGCCCCCACCCGCCAAGGAAGGACCGGCGGGGGCCCGCGCCCTGGCCACGTCCGGAACCTTTCAACAACTCGCCGCCCTTTGCGCGCGCCGCCGCGCGGACCGCGAAATCGACACGGCCGCCCCCCTGAGCGTTACGCGTTCCGAACTCAAGGCCCTGTATTCCGAACTGATCGTCCTTTCCCGCGTTCAGCGGCTCAAACTTCCGGGACTCGATGCCCAGCGGGTCGACATGGTGATCCCCGGCGCGGCGGTGGTACTGTCCGTCATGCGCCGCTTCGGCGTCGAAGAAGTCTCCGCCTGCGACATGGCCCTTCGCGAAGGGATCATCCTCGATGTCATCCGCCGCGAGCGGGCCCACCTGCGGGCCCGCGCCGCCCTTCCCGACCCGCGGGCCCGAACCGTCATCCAACTGGCCCGGCGTTGCGGATTCGCCCGTCCCCATGCCGAACAGGTCGCACGCCTGGCCGGGGCGCTCTTTGATTCGCTCCGGCGGATTCACGGCCTGCCCGACGACCTCCGCGAACTGCTCCATTACGCCTGCCTGCTCCACGACGTCGGATATCACATCAGTTACCGCGGGCACCATAAGCACTCCTACTATCTGGTCCGCAACGGCGGCCTGCACGGCTTCACCGAGCAGGAGATCGAGATCATCGCCAACCTCGCCCGCTACCATCGAAAGGAAAGGCCCAAGAAATCCCACTATAGTTTCCAGCGGCTGACCCGCGAGAGTCGCCGTATCGTGCGGCGACTGATCCCGCTGGTCCGGCTGGCCAACGCCCTGGACCGGACGCATTACTCCGTCGTGCAGTCCGTCGCCTGCCGCGTCACGCCGCGCCGCGTCCAGGTGCTCGTGCGGACCGACCGCGACGCCGAACTGGAACTCTGGACCGCGCGCCACCAGGCCGCGCTGTTCGAACGGGAATACGGACTGCCCCTGGAAATCTCGGTAGAATCGCCCCCGGCGATCGACGACCGGAGTACCGCGCGTGAGTGAATCCGCCCTGCAACCCCACGACTGGCCCGGCCGGCTGATCGTCGTCGAGGGCATCGACGGCTCCGGCAAGAGCACGCAGTTGCAACTGCTTCAGCGCTGGCTGGAGATGAAGGGCTACAAGGTCTTCTTCACCGAATGGAACTCCGCGGAACTGGTTCGAAAAACGACCAAGAGGGGAAAGAGAAAGCGCAGTCTCACCCCCACCACCTTCAGTCTGCTGCACGCCACCGACTTCGCCCATCGCCTCGTCGGCAGCATCCTGCCGCCGCTGAAGGCCGGCATGATCGTCCTCGCCGACCGCTACGTGTACACCGCCTTCGCCCGCGACGTCGTCCGCGGATGTGACCGCGAATGGGTGCGCAAGGTCTATCGGTTCGCCCCGAAACCCGACATCGCCCTCTATTTCCGCGTGCCCATAGAGGTCGCTATCCGGCGGCTCACCATGGCCCGCCAGGTCCTGCGCGACTTTGAGGCCGGCATGGACCTCAAACTCCACCCCGACCCGGTCGAGAGTTTCCGGATCTTCCAGGGTCGCATTCTGGACGAGTACGACCGCATGGGGCCGGAGCACGGTTTCGTCGTCATCGACGCCACCGGCCGCATCAACGATCAGCAGGACAAGGTCCGAAAGGTCGTCAGCGGGCGGTTCCGCAATTACGGCCCGACGCAGAGGATCGCATGAACGAGTTACGTTTCTTCGGTGAAGGCCTGCCCTATCTCGGTCCCGTCGACTGCACCGGCGCGCTGATCACCCTCGAGGGCACCGACGGCGCCGGCCGCACGACCCAGTTGTCCATGCTCCGCCGCTGGCTTGAGGAACACGGCCACGGCGTCATCGAAACCGGCTGGACCCGCAGCCCGCTCATCGGCCGCGTCATCGCTCAGGCCAAGCAGTTCCGCACCCTCAACCGCTTTACCTACTCGCTGCTCTACGCCAGCGACTTCGCCGACCGCCTGGAGAAGGAGATCATCCCCGCCCTGCGCAGCGGCTTTATCGTCCTGTCCGACCGTTACGTCTTCACCGCCTTCGCCCGCGACGTGATCCGCGGCGTTGACCGCCAATGGGTCCGCGACCTGTTCGGCTTCGCACCGATCCCGCACCTCGTCCTCTACCTCAAGATCGATGTCGCCACGCTCATCCGGCGCGTCATCCCGCGCGGCGTCATCGACTCCTTCGAGTCCGGCATGGACATGGCCCTCGGCGACGACCCCTACGACAGTTTCAAACGCTACCAGACGCTGCTGTTGCGTGAGTACAACGCAATGGCGGACGAGTTCGGCTTCTCCGTGGTCAACGCCCGCATGAAGCCGGAGCGCATCCAGGAAGTCATCCGCCGCGTCGTCTCGGAATTCTTTGCCCAACGGCAGTCCGTCGACACGCCGCCGGCCGGCGAAGCCGCCCCGCTGGACGCTGGCGCGGTTGTGCCCGCCCGGCCCGACACCGCCGCCGACCCGGTCCGCGCCTCGGCGTAACGGCTCTGACGGCCCCCCCCAAAAAAGTACTTGACATGCTCCTTGTGGGGGGGGGTACAATGCACCCCGGTCGAGTGGCGTGGGGCGGCTCGAAAGTGTGTGCCATCGAAATGAAGCGCTGCCACTGTTTCAACAGGAAATTCACATGTACCCAGAATGCGTGCGAGGGTTCGGGATGCGCTGGCTGGTGATCGTTGCTGCGCTGACGGCCTGTTCGTTGAGCACCGGCCCTGCGTCGGCTTCCGGTTCGGTCGCCGCCGGGGCCGGCACTGAGGTACTCATTTTTTGCGACTATACCCCGGGCACTGTCCCGCTGATGGTGGCCATCAAGGCGGGGCTGACCGCCGAAAACCGGCCGGCGACTGTCGTGAGTGAACCGGCCGACTTCGTGACAGAACTGGAGCGCCGCGAGTGGCCCGACGTGCTGGTGCTGTCTCGACACGCCGCCGCCGAGCCACCGTATGCCGCCGCGCTGCGGAAATACGCGAACCGGCATCCGTCCGCGCCGGTGACGATCTGGATGTGGCACGACGGTGGCCAGGAGCCGGTCCGCGGCACGGCCGTCTTCGCGGACGGTGCGTGGGCCGTCTGGCGGTATGGGGCGACGTCGATCGCCTACGTTGCAAAGGGCGCGCCGCCGGCGTCGAGCATGGCGGGACAGGTGTTCCCCAACTTCGCAGGGCTGGAGATTCAAGAACCAGCGGTCGTCGAGCAGATCAAAATGACGCCCGAGCGGGCGGCGCTGGGCTGGGCGCTGCTGTTCGTGGAACTGGCCCAGCAGTTCAATACTGAGTGCGAGCGGGAGGCGTATGCCGCGTACGTCAGCCGGATCGTCGCTTGTAACGACAGTTACAATCTGCACGTCAGTTTGTGCGATCAGACGTATCCGGAGCCACGGCCTCCGGCCCAGGCGGCGCAATGGCAAGCGTGCATGCAAGAGGCAGCGGAGGGTCGAACCAATTGCTACCGATCCGCCCTTAACATTTACAGATTGCAATACGAATTGTGCCAATTATAGGCGCCGAAGGCCTGCGGTGCAGGGGCGGCGAAAACGCTGCTGGTTACCCCGCCAGCAGCACCGCCGCCAGCGCGTCGGCGTCCGCCGAGTCCAGCAGTCCGTCCCGGTTCAGGTCGCCCGCCAGCAGCGGATTCTCACCGTACGCCGCCCGGTATGCCGCCGAGTCGGCCAGGCCCAGCGCCAACGCCTGCACGTCCTCGCCGTTGATCCGGCCGTCCCAGTTCAGGTCTCCGGGGACGACGGGTATGCGCATGATCGTCACGCTGCCCGACGTGAACTGGAGATAACCGACCAGGAACGACGGCGACAGGATGACGTCGAAGATCTGGAAATAGGCCACGTGGTCCGCGCGGATGCCGGCGATCAGCGTCAGTCCGTAGGTGACGGTGACGCCCCCGATGACCGTCACGCCCTCCGTGCGGTCGTTGACCAGCACGACCGGATGCGCCCCGCCGGGGTTATATCCCTCACCCTCCAGCCCGGACGACGATCCCGGAGCGAGGTCCTCCATCACCTGCGCCAGCGGCGTCGGATTGGGATAAAGCAGCCCCAGCACGCCCCCTACGCCTCGCACGTACCCGTCGATCACATATCGATATCCGAACGCCGGGCTGATCGTGTTGGGGCTGCTGTCGCGGGACTGGTTGGACGCGTTTCGGATCTGTACCCCCGTCAGATCGATCGTGACCTGTTCCTGCGCCGCCGCAGGACACGTCGCCGCCGCTACGGCGACGGCCGCAAACCAGGCGCGCGGGAGTCGCATGCTGCACCTCCTCATCGGCGTCCGGCGGGGCGCTAGGCGTCGATCCGGTCGGCCCGGAAGACAATGACACCCAGGGCGACCAGCGAGGCCACCGTACTGGTCAGTGCCGCCGCCGCGAAGCCGTGCCCTCCCAGCAGCGCGTAACGCGACGCCAGCACCAGCGCCGCTGCCTGAAGCCCGACCACGCTCAGACAATACACCGTCCGGTACAGCGGCAACGGAAGAAATCGCCGCCGTGATTCCAGAATACAGTTGCCGCAGTACGGCCGGCCGTCCAGGCCCGCGAGCATCTCGCCCGCTTCTCCGCAGCGCGAGCAGCAGCCGGCCTGCCGCGTCCGCTCGCGCAGCCGGTCGAGCGCCGCGATCGTCCGATAGGCCCGCGTGATCCGGGTGAACTCGGCCCGCGCCGCAGGATCGTCCCCCGCAATGTCCGGGTGCAGCCGGAACGCCAGCCGCCGGTACGCCTCCTGCACCTCCCGGTGAGACGCCGTCGCGCGCAGTCCCAAGGTGTCATAACACGTCCGCGCCGACATCGGCCTCTCTCCCCGACCGCTCATTCAACGCCATCTTACCTGATTCGGCCGTCCGTTTCAGCCCCCCGACCGCTGGGCTTCGGCCCACGGGCGCGGCATTGCGGATCACGGGCTTGAACCCCCGGGGTTCCGAACGACCCCTTTCATGCCGCGGGTCGCCCCGATCCCTGCCCGCACGCAACGCCCCGGCGGCTCCTCAGAGCGGCCTTGCCTCACCGGCCGACCGATCCGGAAACGGTTCCGCGGCCCCCAAGGACTGGACTCCGATCTTTGTTTTTTCTTACCATGATGGATGGAGGCTTCGCGCGCTGGAGACCTGGATCGCTCCGATCATTGTCGTTTTCCTCGCAGCGCTCCCGCCGTCCGAAGCGCCGCCGCGCATGCCCAGCGCCGACGCCGCGGCCGTCTCATCCGCCTTCCCCACGATGATCGTCGCCCAGGGGCCGTACGCGACCGGTTTTGAGCCGCCCGTGTTCACCGTCGGGTTCCTCGGGACGCAAGGCGGATGGCAGACCTTCGTCGCCAACCTCAAGCAGCCGCGCATCGATAACATCGCCCCCGCGGCCGACACCCAGCACCTCCGCATCGCCCGCGACCCGTTCCTTCCGCCGGGTGTGCTGGTAGGCGGATTCAGCCCGACCCGCTCCCTCCTGCCCGGGCCGGTCGTGATCTCGGTCAGCGTTCAAATATCCAACACCGGTGGAGCCAATTACGAAGTCATCCCCCAGGCCCCCTCGCAGGGGCTGGTAGCGACGCGAGTCTGCTTTTATTTCGACGACGCGGACGGCGACAGTCGGGCCGGCGATATCCTCGTCCTTGACCGAACCCCGCAGGGCGTCGAGTTCGTTCCGACCGGTGCGGAGTACGTCGTCGGCGCCTACCGCGAGTTGCTCATCAAGTTCGATCCCCTTCCAAGACAGGCGATTGAGTATTTCTACGGCGGGGAACTGATTTATACCGGCCACTCACTCGTCGGGGCCGACACGGTCGAACAGATCGTCCTCCTGTCGGACAATTTCCAGTTGGAGAGCGAAGCAGCCGACTTCGACAATCTGTCCCTGTTCGACTCCAGTGTTCCCTCATGCGCCACCTGTCCGGGAGACACCACTTCCGACGGGCGCGTGGACGGGCGCGACATCCAGCGCTTCGTCGAATGCCTGTTCGCCGGCCCATCCCCCGCGCCGGGCTGCGCCTGCGCCGATCTGAACGCCAATGGCTCAATCGAACCCGCCGACGTCGACTTTCTGGTTCGCCGCCTGCTGGGCATCACCGGAACCGATCCCGACTGTGTGTAGTCCGCCTCCCGCCCCGACACACGAATCGAGTGTCGCCCCCCAATAAGCCCGCCGCACATCGCGGGCCGCGCCCGGCGATCAGAGAAAATCCGCCATGACGCGGTTCGCCAGCAACCGCCCGCGCCGCGTCAACCGGATCGACCCGCCGTCGGCCTCCAGCAGCCCGCCGCGCGCGTGCCGCTCGATTGCCTCGGCGAACAGCGACAACGGGTCGAACCCCGTCGCCGCGGCGAAGCGCCTGACGTCGATCCCCGCCGTCAGCCGCAGCATCTGAACCGCCGTCTCGCGGGCACGGTACGGCGCGTCCAGCGCCTCGCGCTCCACCACCGCCCCGTCTGCCTCGGTACCGCCCGCACACCACGCCCGCAAATACCCATCTACGCTCGCCGCGTTTTTGCGCCGCTCCCCGTCGAGATACGACACCGCCGACGGCCCGATCCCCACGTACTCCTCGTTCCGCCAGTAAAGCAGGTTGTGGCGGCATTCCCGTCCCGGCCGGGCGAAATTGCTGATCTCGTACTGCTCGTACCCCGCGTCCCGCAGCACGTCGACCGCCGCCTCATACAGGTCGGCCTCCAGGTCCTCGTCGCACGGCTGCACCTGCCCAAGTCTCAGCCGGCGTGTCAGCGCGGTCCCCTCTTCGTACATCAAGGAATAACAGGCGATGTGTTCCGGCCCGATCTCGATCGCCCGCCGCAGCGATTCCAGCCACGACGAAAGCGTCTGCCCCGGAACCGCGAAGATCAGGTCGAGGTTCAGATTGTCGAACCCCGCGCGGCGGGCCGCGGTAACCGCCGACGAAACGTGCGACGGGTCGTGCAGCCGCTCCAGCACCCTCAGGTCGCCCTCGTCAAACGACTGCGCCCCCAGCGACAGTCGATTGACGCCCCTGGAACGCAGCAGGTCCAGTTTCAATTCGTCGGCAGAGGACGGATTCGCCTCGCAGGTGAACTCGATCGGTTCGTTCCCCCCTCCCGTTTGCGACGCCAGCCGCGCCGCCAGCGGTTCCAGCAGGGCCGAAAGCGCCTCGCGCGGCAGCACGGTCGGCGTACCCCCGCCGACGAAGACGGACGCAATCGGCCGCCGCGGGTCGCGGGCCTCCATTTCGCGGCGCAACGCATCCGTCAGCAAAAAAATCTGCCCCGGCCGCGTCGGCACCGAGTAAAAATCGCAATATCCGCACTTTGTTGTGCAGAACGGGACGTGAACGTACCAGCCGATCGACGCGGTCGCCATGCCGGACATCATACGCCGTCCTCCCCGTCCACGCTCCGGACCCCCAATCACCCCCGCGAAAGTGTTATCGCTCCCGCTCGTTTCGCCGTCGCTAGCCGCCCCGCCCTTGCCGTCGGCTCCCGGACCCCGTAAACTGTCAGGGGGCGCGGTGCCAAGGGCCGTTCGTCCCGCCGCATCTCTGCGTCCCCGGGGGACCTTGAGCGAGCCACGCCCATGCAGGCCGTCCTCGTCACGTTCAAGCGAAACGGCGATCGCGCCGAGTTCCCCCTGCGCAAGCCGGTCACGCGCGTCGGTCGCGGCGAGGATTGCTCCCTGCGCGTCCCCGGCGCAGACGTCTCCCGCCAGCACTGCGAACTGAAAATCAACAACGGCGCCCTGCGCATCCGCGATCTCGAAAGCAGCAACGGCACCTTCGTCAACAACCAGCGCGTCCGCGAGGCCACGCTCAAGGCCGGCGACCGGATCCGCATCGGGCCCATCGTCTTCACGCTCCAGATCGACGGCCGCCCGCAAGAAATCATCCCTCCTTCCGCCGGCCCAGCCGCCAAACCCAAAACGGCGAAAACCGCAGCGGCCGTGCCCCCCGGCCCCGCGAAAAAGCCCCCCGCCGCTCCGGCCGCCAAACCGCCCCCGCCGCCCGCTGTCGAGGCCGAACCGCCCCTCGACGTCCTCGAAGACGCCAGCGACTCCGACCTCTCGCGCTTTAACCTGAACGCCGACGGCAGCGCCTTCGACGTGCTGGAAGAACTCAGCAGCCCCACCGCCTCCGACATCGACCTTTCAGGCGAACTCGGCGAGGAATCGCCTCCCTGACAGCCGGTCTTGTTCCCCGCCCAACTCAGATTCGCGCCGCTTTCTTCGGGCTGACGCTAGCGGCCGCGCGCAGCATCCGCCCTCCACTCCCCCGACCGACAAAAAGTGATCCCCCGTGCCACCACCCGCGCGGCGGGCGGTTATCCTGTCCTCATGTCCATGGTCCATGACATGACGCCCTATGACCGCTGGTTTCTGGCAAGCCACCAGGAGCAGGTCGCGGCCGGCCTGCCGGGCCACTTGTGTCTGCTTAGACTGGACCTGTCGGGTTCGTTGGACGTGGGGCGACTGCGCGCAGCCGTTGCGGCCGCCATCCGACGCCACCCGATCACGGCCGCGCGGGTCCGCTGGAGGCCGCTGAGCGGACGGGCGTACTGGGCGGTCGATCCGGCCGAGGTGCCCGCGCCGGGCGACGCGCCGGTGATCAGTTGGGACCTGCGGTCCGACGCCTCGCCGCAGCGTTCCGCGGATGAGATCCTGACCCTGCGACTGCGCGAACCCCAGGACCCGGGCGCAACGCCGCAGGTACGGCTCCTGCACTTCCGCCTCGGGACTCAGGCCCACCAAGTTGTGCTCCGCTGGCCCCACTACCTGATGGACCTGGAGGGCGCTCGCTTGTTCATGCAGTCGGTGGCCGAGGCCGACCGCGGCGCGGTGGAAGGCGACGGGTCCTCCGTTCCCCCGACCGAGCCACCGGGCTGGGGCCGCAGGCGAATCCGCCGCACTTGGCAGGGACTGCGGGCGCAGTGGCGGCTGGCCCGGGCCGATAATGCGATCCGCACCTCGCGCCAGACGCCAAACGTCGCGGCCGCGTCGTTCCTGTTCCGCACCTGGGAGGCCCCGATCGTCACCGGGCTGGACCGCGCCGCCGCACGGCTCGTACAGACCGGACCGCTGGCCCGGACGCGCGTCTTGCTGGGCGCGGTGCTGGAGGCGATGGACGAAATGCACGAGTCGCTCGGACTCGACGGAAAGCAATACGTGGTACCGCTGCCGTTGGGCGTGCCGCGCGAAGGACCCAGACGAACGGCGACCATGAACGACATCACAATCCCCGCGATCGTAGCCCACCGCGGCCTGTTTTCAGAGCCGGCGGCCCTCGACGCGGAACTCGCGCGCCAGATTCGCGCCTATCGCGACAGCGGGCTGGAGGAGGCAACGTGGCGCGTGATGACCTTCGCCGGCTTGCTGCGGGGCCTTCACTACCGCTGGATGATCCGTCGGACCCTGGGCCGGCCGCGGTGGACGGTGGGCTTCACACACTATCGCGCACCCCCCGCGGGCTTCGCGCGGCTGGCGGGTTGCCGCGTCGACAACCTCATGGCCTGCGGACTGCCGCCGGTCCCGCCCGGTCTGATGCTCTCATTCTGCCGGTATGGCGACCGGTTGAACCTCGGCGCGGCGTACCACAATCACGTGTGGTCCGCCGCGGAGATGGAGGCGCTGCTTGCCCGGATCGACGCTCATCTGCAGCAACGCGCGCTGGCCGTCGGGGCGGCGCCTCGAACTCTTCGATCCACGCCCGGTTGACGACGACGTGGCGGATCGCCTCGAGCCGATCCGAATACACGCAGTGAATAACATCGTCCGCTCCCTGCGCAAGGCAGGGATATGCGTACGGTCCCGGTCCGGTCTCCAGGGCGCGGCGGCGCGGCCACGTCCGGCCTTCATCGTACGAGAGCGCGAGCACGAGCGGCGTGCGCTCCGCGGCGCTGTCGTTGAACGCCAACACGAGCGCGCCGTCGCGCAACCGCAGCAGGTCCAGCGCGCTGCCGGGATTGGCCACGTCGGGCCGCGGCCGGAGAAACCACAGCGCCCCATCGAGCGAATCTCCCTGCCAGGTGAAGCCGCTGCCGGACCCGCTCCGCATCAGCGCCAGGATCGATCCGTCGCGCCGCTGCACGAGCGCGGGTTGCAGGTTGTTGAACGGTAGCGTCAGGAGCGGCCCGCCGGTCGGTAGCCAGGTCTCCCCGCGGTCGGCGCTGACGAAGAATTGCGACGCATACACCGCCTCGACATACGCCGGCAGCAGCCACCGTCCATCCCCCAGCACCAGCGGCCGGTTGCGGACGAGCGTGCAGACCGCCGGCAGCGCGAGGCGGTCCCCGGACCAGGACCGCCCGACGTCGTCGCTGCGGCGGGAGAGGACGACCGACTCGCAGAACGTCGAGCCGAACATCGCCGCGCGGAGCAGATGCAGCCGCGACCGGTCGTCGACCCAGAGCACGGGGTTGGCGTCGGGCCGTTCGGGAAAGTCGGCCAGGGTCTCGGCGGCGGACCAGTCATACGCCATTCGTTCGGCGGGCGCGGCGGGCGGCGCGGCCCGCGAGAACAGGATGCGCGTGTCCGGCCCGAGTTCGCGCGACCCGGCCACCCACGCGACGATCAGGCCGCCGTCCGGCAGCACCGCGAGCGAGGCCGCGTGGTTGTAGGAGTCGGCCGCGTTGGGGACCGGGGTGGAGAAAAAGACCGGCGGATTCGGGTCCGGAAGCGCCGGGTCGGCCAGAGGCGGCACGGTGTCGCAGGCGATGACCGGCAGAACGAAATAGAAAAGAAATCGACGCATCGCCATTCGCCCCTGTGGCATGGGCGTCTCGCCCGTGGAACGCGAGCCGCCGGCCTGTGCCGCTTCGACCGATGAGGATCGATGCTTGTCGGCCCGCTGGCCGGCGCGTAGCATACCCGGACCCGGCGCGGGTCCGGCCGCCTGCCGGCGCGTCGTTTCGAGGGGGACCGTGCAGTCGTTGGAATCTGCGTTGAGTTTCTTTCGGCATTTGACTTTGACGAACGGCTTCGCGCCGGCCGCGGAATCAGGCCTGCCGCGGCGCGACGGACACCGCCTTGTTCCGCCCTGCCCATTCTGCCGGCGTCCGGACGGGGGTGATGGCTGATGGTCCGGCGGATTCTCTACGCCGGGGGTGCATCGGCGGCAGGGGTCGTGCTGCTGGCGTGGCTGACGGCCGCGCCGCGCGGCGGAATGCCGGCCGAGGCCGACGCCGCGGCCTCAGGAAACATGCCCTTCATCACCCGCGGGACCACGCAGCCGACCACCCGGCTCCAGGGCGGCGACCTGCGGCTGATGCCGGGAGAGCGGCCCTTCGCCGTCATCTACGACAAGATCACCGGGGAGCCGAAATACCAGTTCCGGGCCGAGCGCTGGGAACCGGCGACGGAGTCGGACTTCGATCTGACGCGGCCCGAAGTCCGCATCTTTGCGCCCAACGGCCAGATCACCTACATCCGGTCGAACGAGGGGCGCGTGACGCTGGTGGAGAGCGGCCGGCGGAGCGTCGAACCGCGCCGGGGATGGCTGCGCGGGGACGTGCGGATCATGATCGATCGCACGACGCGCGATTGGCGCGCCGCCCACCCCGACGAGGCGGAACTGGAGCAGCACCCGGACGCCGTCGTCCATATTTTCCTGACGGACGTTACGTTCGACCTTCAGGAATCGCGGCTGGAGTCGAACGGCCGGCTGCGGGTCCAGAGCGTGGAATCGGACATCGATGGCAGCGGATTGCTGCTGAAATGGAACGCGGTCGACAACCGGATCGACTCGCTGACGATCCGCCAGGGCCGCCGGATGGAACTGCGCCGCGGCGGGTCGATGATCGACTTCGGACTGCCCGGCTCGACCCATGACGCGGCGGCCGCACGTGATTCGCGCCCGCGCGGATTCCCCGCCGTCAGCGGCGCGGCGGCCGGGGCTTCCACGGTCGCCCGCGCGCAGCCGATGGCCGCCGTCTCCGTCGCCGGCCCGACCGCCGCGGCAGCGGCGGCGGAGATTCGAGCGACGGCCGCGGCGGCGTCGAACCGGCCGATGAGCGTGGCGACCGAACGAGCCGGCGCCAACGCATCGGCGTCGGCTGCCGTGCGCACCGCGCCGCGAGCACCGCCTTCGTCCGAAGGCCGCGGCTCGGACCTCGCGGGCGTGGCCGAGCGCATGATGTCCGAGGCCCGCGGGGGCGTGTACCGCGGGACGACCCAGCCGGCGGAGACCGCTGCGGATCAACCCGCGCCTCCGCCCTCACGAATCCATACCTACAGCGCGGTCTTCTCGGGCGACGTCGTCGTCGAACAACAACGCGGTCTGCGGCGGCCGGGCCGCGTCAACTGCGACAAACTGGAACTGATCTTTGACTTCGGCCGCCGGCAGAAGCGGTCGCCCCTGTTGCAGCCGACGACGCGGCCGGGCGCTCCCGATCGCCCGGGACGGCCCGGACCCGCCGATCCACCGCTGGCGGCCGACGACGATACGCGGCTGGTCCTGACGTGGAACGGACCCCTGGAAATGCGCCCCCTGTCCATGCCGGAGGGGACGCAGAGCGGCGAGCGCTTCGACGCCATCGCGACGGGCCGTCGCGTGGAGGTCCAGGACCCCCGCGGGCGCGCGGAGTGCACGCAACTGGTTTATCGCAACGAGGGGCAGCAGGTCTGGTTGTCGGGCGCATCCGCCGCGCCCGTCACGTTGACGACGCTGGAGGAGCCGCGCAAGAGCGGCGAGTCGTCCGAGACGCCGACGATCGCGGGCCGACTGACGGGGCACGAAATCTTCTTCGACCGCCGTCGTGGCGTGGCACGGATTGACGGCGCGGGCGAAATGCTTCGGAACCGGCCGGCGGGCGCGGCCGGCCGCGACCCGCCCCGGGACGATGTCCCCTTCCTGGCGGGCGAGGCCGGCGCGATCCGCTGGACGCGCGGCGCGGAGATCGAACTGGGGCAGACGACGGAAGAACGCCGCGATCCGAGCACCGGCCGCGTCCGGGCCATGGCGCGCGATTACATCCGTCGCGCGTGGTTTCATGGGCGGGTCCGCGTGGAGCGCGATCGGGACGAAATCCGGGGCGAGGACGTGGCGGCCACGTTCGCCCCGCCGCGCCGCGCAGGCAGCGCCGTCGGGCCCATCTCGTTCCTCGACGTGGCGGGACACGCGCGGCT